>JAEEGK010025877.1_pt1 | contig 11996 bp, 15 predicted proteins | sample 8958771 | NCBI WGS metagenome assembly JAEEGK01 (sample SAMN16246547, study PRJNA631951) | gut metagenome | biome: gut microbiome; feature: rumen; material: SC-attached | host: Bos | place: Iran: Karaj | collected 2018-10 | reverse complement strand
AATAGGATGGAGAGGCGCAATGTATCCTTATCTCAAGGACAGATTCGGAACCACCTTAGGACGTATCATCGGCGGTATCATCTGGGGAATGTGGCACTGGCCCGTAATGCTCCTTGCAGGATATGAGTACGGAACCGATTATCCCGGAGCACCCTTCCTCGGCCTGTTTGCCTTCTGTCTGTTTGCGGCAGTGATCGGAATAATCGAGGATTATTATTATGAGAAGACCAAAGTCATCTGGATTCCCGCACTCTTCCACGGTGCCATCAATGCGCTGACCATCTTCTGTTATCTGTGCAAGGTTGAATATATGGATCAGATGATCTTCGGTCCCCACGTGATCGGACTCATCTCCGGAATCCCCGCCCTGATACTTGCAATTGTCCTCTGCATCCTTTCAGGAAAAAACAAGCAGGCTGAGGAGGTCGCACAATGATAATACGTATCAACGAGCTGTCGGATATCCCGATATATATGCAGATACGAAACCAGATCGTCATGGGAATATCTTCCGGGGAACTGGAGGGAGGCGAGCAGCTCCCCACAGTAAGAGCACTGGCCATGGAAATGGGAATCAATACCATGACGGTCAGTAAAGCCTACCAGCTCCTTAAAACAGAAGGCTACATAATGACGGACCGCAAAAACGGCGCAAGGATAAGAACCAGCATTCAAAAACAGGGAAATATCAGCGACAGCAATAAAGCGGAGCTTAAAAGGATCGTCTCGGAAGCAAGATTGTCGGGAGTATCAAAAAATGACCTGTTAAGTCTTATAGATGAATTTTACGGAACAGAAAGCTGAGGAATAATATGGATACCTTTATGGGAATAATACTTTTTATATGTCTGGTGCCTTCCGTCTGGATATGCTACGCGATGCTGTATCCCCGTAAATGGAGAGAAAAAAAGCTCATATTCGGAGTGACAAACAGGAAGGAATTCACAGAACCTGAAGTGTCCGAAAGGATAGATGCCATCACGGACAAAAACAATAAAGCAGCATTGAGGCTGAACATAGTTATAACCGTGATCTCCGTACTTCTGCTTATACTGGGAACACTGCCCATGAGAACATTTATATGGGTAATGTTTGTCTTCATTGCTCTTTTTGCCATATCCGTCCCCTATATATACGGCAATAAAGAAATGAAGGCTCTTAAAAAGAGTCTGGGAATAATCGCCGAAAAAGGTATCAGCTATACGGATCTTAAAACCGTGGGAACCGTAAGAGCCCTGAAGCCTGTATCAGTCATTATTCCCAATATCCTGGGAGCACTTACGGTTATCATCGCTCTTCTTTCCGATCTTAAGATCATCAAAATATCAGGTTCACCTGCAACCGGAACATTTCTTGCCACTCTGGTCTGCGGGTCCATATTTCTGGTCGGTATCATGATAACCGTCATCGGTTTTGTCATGGACCGGATGAAGAGTGAAGTTATATCAACGGACAGTGATATAAATGCCAACTACAACAGAGCCAAGAAAAAGAACCTGGCGAAGATGACGGTACTGATGTTATGGGCAAACACTGTCTTCGGATGTGTGCTCTCACTCCTTGAAATACTCTTAGGATCAGGCATCATCATGATCGCAGGAATAGGTATATATATGATCCTGGTCATGTGCGCACTTGCTTTATTTGTACATACCAATCAGAGCATAGAGAAGATATATCATAAGGACATGACCGTGGTTCAGGATGATGACGATCTTTGGATCGCAGGAATGTTCTATTACAATCCTTCGGACAAGAGACTTAATATCGAGAAACGTGCGGGGGTTGGAAGCACAATAAATATGGCACACCCCGTGGGAAAGATCATAGGATTCCTCGGCGTTCTTTCCATCATCTTCTCACTCCTTGTAGTGATATGGACCGGAATGCTGGAAGCAACTCCCATAAATTTACGAATTTCTGACGGAAGTGTCATATGTCATCAGCTCAGAGATGAATACGTTATACCCGTAAGTGAAATCGAAAGTGCGGAATATATAGATGATATCCACAACCTCAGCATGATACGTACAAGCGGTGTGGGAATGGATACGCTCCTGAAAGGCAATTTCAGTGTAGACGGTGAGTCTTGCAAAGTATTCCTTGCGCCGGACAAAAGAGTAGCCATTAAGATCGTAACCAAATCCGGAAGTATCTATTACGTAAGCGGACAGACTTCTGCAGAAACAGATTCTGTTTATGCCAAACTCAGCGAATCACTGTAAATACAGTTATCAAAAAAGCAATCGATATATATGGAATAAAAGGAACCGGGGAGATGAGCTTTCCCCGGTTTCCTATATTATGGCGGATCAGTTGATGGACCGACAATAAGATCAACGAGAAGAACATGTGCAGGATATGTCCTTCAAGTCCCGATCCGAAGAAGATCAGAAAAACGACACAGCAGGAAAAAGCATGACTGTCTGCCCTGCCGTAAAACCTGCACATGATATGTTCCTGAATAAATATGGCAAAAAGACATTCAAAAAGATCCCAAAATCCCGGAGGAGTCTGAGAAACCGGCAATATTAACAGACAGGCGGGTGCGCAGATCCACCAGATAAAATCCGCCACTTTATGAGTAAGCATGTCTTCTGCGGATGCAGCCATAAGGCACAGAGTAACCGTAAGCAAAGATACCATATACATCAGATTCTCTTCACCACATACATATATCCGTTTCTTAATCCTCCGTAAAACACAAAGGCATCCTCACTTTCCAGATATACGTTAAACATTACCGCAGCTGCATCACCACACACCGCATTGCCCGATGAATCGTATCCGCATTCCACATATACATCCGAACACAAAAGAATCTCTTCACCTGTCTCCGGATCGGCAGAGTAGATGTCTATTCTGTCCCCCGCCCTTAAACTTCCGCTCACCGCCTTGGCAAGGTCTTCTGTTTTAAATCCCGCAAGGACGGGAGATGTCATGGCAGTAAGTACATCATCCGAATCCGAGAACATTCCTGTCGTAAGAAGAGTTCCTTTATCTATGTCATATTCGGGGCTCATTCCGCTCAAAGTTCTATAATCCGTAAGTGCGCTTTCCGGAACGCATCCGGCATCCACGCTTTTTACCGCAATATACTGCGAAGCATTTTCTTCCGTTATCACGACTCCTTTCGGAATATCCGATACGGCCACATAGATTTCCCTTTTCTCAAAATCTGCCAGAGCCTGTCTCTGGAAATATGTCATTATTGCAAATACGGCCGCTGCAGTGATAAGCGCTGCGATCAGAAGTCCGTACTTTGATTCTTTGTTTTTCTTATTTTGCATTTATAATTTTTTCCTCTCATATATCCCGTATTCTTAAAGGATCCGCTACCATCTCCGCATATGCGTCTTTACGTGCTCTTACAACCGTTCCCATAAACCCTTTTGTATCGAAGGATATGGCAGCGTAACATCCTGCCGATTTTACGATCTGTCCGCCGGGAGTTTTCATTTCTCCGTATAATCCGGATAAGCTGACGGTACCCGTATCCGTAACTCTGTATTCCGTCACTTCATCACCGTCTACCAGATATATTCTGAAATCATCGACGGAAACTTTGCCGGATACATAAGAAGCATTCCCGGACACCGGTCTGTAATCACCGTCCAGATCCATATTTGCCTTAAGTGCATTTTCGAAGATCTCCATGGCATGCTCCGGATCGTTTATCACCAGCATATGATCTGCGCCGTATCTGTAAGGATCAACATCCAGTGCGGCAAGTGCGGAGGCAGCAAGTGCATCCTCCGCAATATCCGAATCCGCTTTGTATTGCAGGATCTGAAGTGTGACCATGGCAAGTATCATCACAAGTGTCAGAGCATACATTCCAAGAACATATTCCGCCTGTCCGGAAGACCTACTGATATTTGGCAGTTGAGGTTCTGAATTCCCTGATCTCATAACCGTCCTCCGTGAATCCGTCTATGTACAGCCTGATCTCGTTTCCGTATCCCACTTCCGAAGTATCCGTACCCGCAAGACTCACACCCGTCAGTCCCGTATCCGCAAGATTTTTCATAAGAGCTTCTTTGTCATTTTCCGTAAGATAGCCGTACGTCTCCATTCTCAGGATGTACTGTCTCGCCACCTGAGATACCGATGCCTTTACATTTATGAGCCTTACGCAATTTGCAAATGATATCATTACAAAAGCGATACATATCACGAATATACACATGGGCATCACATCTCCCACGCTCCCCGGACTGAGCGCTTTTTCTTTAACAACCTTTTCTTTCATAACTGCGCCTCACAAATACATGGGAGGAAAAGAAAACGCTCCCGGAGTGCTCAGTATGTTTTTGGCTGACACGGTCATTTCCGCTACGATCGTCTTTATGAACTCAGTAAGTGAATCTCTCATGACCACGCATAGCAGAAGTGCTATTATGCACAGTCCGATGGTCACAAGTATTCCGTCCAGTCCCTCTTCTTTCTTCATTGCTTTTTTTACGATGATCTCGAATGCTTTCATTTCAATAACTCCTTTCAATTTTAAATCTGATTTCAGCAAGATCCCCTCATCTGAATCCCACGGCCCTGCTCATCATGTACATGACGCAGGTGTAAAGTGCAGTTGCAAGCACCGCCCCGAGAACAAGCAGCTGACACAGTGTAAGAAGTCTGTCCAGCGATGCCTTTCTTGATTCGAACACTTCCTCTTCCATATCCCTGACCTGTTCCGCAATATCCCCCAGAAGTTCCACCGCCTGTCCCGATTCAAGCGCCTGAACCACGGTTATACACAGAGAATCTATGTATCTGTCGTCAAAAGCGGATCTGAATCTTTCAAGGGATGCATAGATATCGGATTTCATAATGACCTCAGCATAGAATTCGGAAAGTGCGTCCTTCAGCCTTATGTTGGTAACGGATGTGGAGCATTCCGCAAGTGCATCCGTCACATACACTCCGCTTTTTATCTGCACTCCAAGACTATGATAGATAAGTCTTATATCCGGAAGCATTGCCTTGGAATCTGCCCTGTTAAGTGCGGGTATGCTGAGTGGAAGAAACAAAAGCGTTACAATTCCCAGTACAATCCCTATAAATACAGAAACGCTCATACCCGCCAAAAAACCCATGCACCCCAGTGTGATGCACAGTCCTATGAATCTTCCCGGATCGATCTTTTTACCGATGTGATAAGATGCACCGTTTTTCCGAAGCCATGCGGACAGCCTCACATAGCCTGCGTCATGGCTTTTCTTCCTGATCATTCCGGCAAACTCTGCTCCCTTAAGATAGGCGAAACCTTTACCGGGATTTAAAAGCTTCCGTGACAAAACTGCGGCAAGAATTCCCGTGATCAATATCAAGGCCCTTGATATCAACTGATAATGTGTCATTATTTCCATTTTCGAACCTCACTTATACAGTTTCGATGCCTGGCCGAAATACATAAGTGCAACTCCCGCCATAACACCTAAACTTATCTTTCCGGGAATGCTGCCAAACAGTACTACGGAGGGCGTAGTCTCCGAAAGTGAAGCGGTTATTGCAAGGACTACGAAACTCATCAGCAGCAGAAGAATCATGTTTATGGCCGACTCTCTCAGAATTGTTTTCCTGCGGGATGCTTCTCTTATGTAATCTCTCAGGCTTCTTCTGGTTGAAGCCACAAGTCCCGTGATATCCTCACTGTGTCTGGATGTGATCTCCATGTTTCTTACAAGCTGTTTAAACTGCGGATGCTCTATCTTATCCGCCATGGATAAAAGTGCTAGGGATATATCCCCGCTCATCCTTCCTTCGGCAGCACATTCATCAAACACACTTCTTAAGGGTTCATTCATATACATACTTATCTGCCCGAAGATATTGGAGTAAACCGCTCCGGTAGCAGCAAAGGATCCCAGAAGGTCAAGGAGCCTCGGAAGATCGTCACCGGTTTTCTTAAGAGCGGATATTTCCATGCATCTGATCAGGATATATACAAAGGCTAGAAAAGCTCCGGTAACAATAAGTGACATCACAAATCCGGATATCATTCCTGCGGCGATCAGTAACAGAGCACATATCACACTTAATCCCGCCACAAACTTTTCGCTCGTCACCTTCGGATATCTTCTCTTGATGCAGCTGTATTCAAGTGCTCTTTCTATACGTGCAAAAAAGCCTTCCTTCCCCGATCTTTCTTTAATACGTTTTCTTCTTTCAATGGCACTTTTTGTTTCGTTCTTATCGATTCTTGCAGCCATGAGATAAAACGACTTCCTTATCTTCTCCGCTGTTTTCGATCTGTCCATAAGGCCGTACAGTCCCGCTGCCAAAAGCACAAATATGCATATGCTACAAAATGCGCTCATAATCCAGTTCCCTCCTTTCCTCGTTCCAGCCTTTGCATGCGTATACATTGGCCACTTTAAAATCCTTCATGAAGATGAGTGTCTTGAAACAATCCATCATTCGCATTAGTTCGTTTCTCGAATACCTGCTCTCATACATGGCATAATCCACCAGCTTATCCGGAGCTCTCATGGCGGAAGTGGAATGGATTGTCCCCGCGCATATCTGGCCCGTGCATGCAGCATTCAGGATATAAAGTGCCTCGGCACCTTTGATCTCACCCACGATAAAAAAGTCCACATCCATGGTGAGTCCCGCGATACTTATATGTTCCAGATCATAGGAAGCCATACTCTCAGTACTTGTGGGAACCGAATGAAGGAACATCATATCGGGATGAAACATGGTGGTAAGCTCGTCCGCCTGCTGAACTATCATCACGGCTGTATCGTCGGGTATGGTTTCTTTTAACGCATTGAGAAGTGTTGTCTTACCCGAGGAGTTACCGCCGCATATAAGAGTCGATCCCATGCGAAATCTCAGGGTAAGGATCCTCGCACTCTTCTCATCAAGCATTCCCTTTTCCACCAGATCCTTCAGCATGGGAAATGTTCTGGGAACCTTTCTGATACACAGATAAGGCTCGTCATAGGTATTTACTATAGGCATGCATACCGTAAATCTCAGGATGAAATCGGGATGTGAAGCACTGTCGGTAAATCTCTGTATGGCAGACAGATTCGAGACGCTGACCTGATTTCTTGCAGCAACATGCTCGATAAAGCGCAGGTATTCTTTTTCCGAGGAAAAAGAAACCCCGGAGTCCGTTCGTTTCCCGTTTCGCTTAACCCTGACCGTATCGTGGGCTGTTACTCTGATGTCCGATATTTCAGGATCGTCTATAAGGGAAGTAAGTATGGAATAGCCGAAGATATACTCCTCAAATTCTTTGATAAGAGCATCCTTAAGAGGCTCGTCACCGCCGAATCTGGATAGGATGTATTCTCCCGCATCCTCCATGAATTTTTCTTTTGTGATCACGCCGCGTCTGAGTAAGATGAGTTCATTTCCCTTACGGGAGATATATTCATCCGTAAGGGATTCAAGTAGATCGCGGGCATTTTCGGTAGTATTAGTCATTTCATCACCCGTAAGCTGCCCGCATATTTAGATATGATAAAAGGGCAGTTCTTTAAACTGCCCAAACTGATGGTGAGGTCAACTTTACAACACAGATTTCTCCCGGTCAACCCAAAAAAACTCCAAAAAGACAAATTCGGCGCTGTGCATAAAAAGAGCTCTCAGGTAATACCCCGGAGAGCTCTGAAATGCCTTATTTATCAGGCTTTGTCATATTGTGAAAAATGCCTTTATTGTACTTTTCGCCCGGTCGTGATAAAATATCCCTTGTCAAAAGAAGCTCGCGCAAACGGCGCAAAAAGGAGTATCTTATGGAATCAGGAATCTTTTTGGTACTTGCAGGCGGACTGCTCGTCATAATTATCGCAGCTGTTGTCGTTTCCGCAATTACTTCAGTCGTAAGCGGTGTTATTGGTGCTGAAGAGGACGACGATTAACTCTCGCTTTCTTATCTCCAAGCTTCATAACGATCACGCCTATTACAATAGCGATCACAAGTACTATTATAGCTGCCCAACCGGCAGCTTTTATTTTGCCGATATTGAAGCATCTTACGTTGATCCACATCTGATTGATACGGGCATTGGCCTCAGTATCAAAATATCTCATGACCGCACTTCTGTCCGTAACTTCCTTGGGAGGATACTGGGCAAAAAGCTGGCGGTAGGTCTGTTCTTCGGGAACGGTGAGCACGTAATCTCCACCCTCGCTTCCGTCAAAGAAATATCCTATGTCATACTCTGCGGTTTCTTCTTCATCCTCATCAGCGGAATAATTCCAGTCGATATATTCGAAGATCTGGTCTCCGTCGGTCCCTCCTGCGATGGACGAGGTGTATCCGATGTAATACATATTTCTGACAGCATTGTCAGGTCTTGAAAGGAAGTTTACGAAAGCTTCGCATGCTTTCTGCTTCTCGGCATCTCCCTTTATTCCCACATCAAGCATTACCCATCCGTCAAACCAGAGATTGGTGCACTCTTCGGGAACGGAATATGCAAGATACACATCCTCTTCCTCAGCAAGATCCATTGAGTAAACCGCATCACCGGACCACTGAAGGTTGGAGTAGATCTTACCGGTTACCATGTCGGATTTTCCCGAATCCGTCTCAAAAGAATACACGATGTCCTTAACTCTCTGAAGATATTCAAGAGCTTCGGCAACCGTCTCCTCGGAAGTATCATTCATCTCCGCTCCGAGTCTTTCGTGATAGTCGGGATCGTTTAAAAATTCTTCACTTAAGAACAGATCTCCTTTAAGAGCACCGAGGGCCGCAAAATAACTGTCGCGCACATTGTCCTTGGTGGTGATCTGTCTGATATAGTTTTCATTTACAAGAAGCTTCCAGGTAGAAACCTCTTCATCCGTGAGGTATTCGGGATTGTAGAGGAATCCCAATACGCCCCACATGTAACAAGCGGCATACTCGTTCCAGTATTCGCCGTTTATCTCATTGGTCTCGAAAGTCTCTCTGATAAAAGGAGAAACATTTCTGATGTAATAATTGTACTCATTGTCCTCGTTGAAGAACTCATCGCTGTAAGGAACAAGTCTTCCCTCGGACATCAGCTTCATGATCATGTACTCGGAAGGCGCAACAAGATCGAATTCATCGCCCAGAGTTAGCATGTTGTAAAGCTCTTCGTTGGTTCCGAAGCAGCTGTATTCAACCTTTACTCTCTGACCGTAAGTCTCGTAATACCACTCTTCGAAATCCTCGTAGAGTGCATTTTCTCCGAATATATCTCCGGATTCCAGATCGATCACTTCATCTTCGTCCCAGCCGCCTTCGTCGATCTACTCTTCCCAGTTGCATACCCTGATAGTGATAACATCCTCGGCAGCGTGCGCGGGTACAGCAGGAACGATTCCCGCGAGAAGGATACCGGTAAAGCTAAGCACAAATATCTTAGAGGAGATTTTCTTAAAGCTTTTCATGCATTTGCCCTCCTCATCTTATTTACTTTCTTTTTATCCTTGCGTGCACTGCTTCTGTTCATTCCGATACAGATGATAAGAACGATGGCAAAGATAACGGTTGAAAGCGCCCAAAGCGCGGTCTTGATATCTGTCTGTGAACCGCGGGTCGCGTTAACTACATATGTGGAGATGGTATCGAATGATGCGGGCTTGGTATAGGTTGCAACGAAATAATCATCCAGAGAAAGAGTTACCGCCATTACAAATCCCGATACGATACCGGGCATGATCTGAGGGATAACTACTTTTCTGACTGCAACGGAAGGTGAAGCGCCAAGATCCAGAGCCGCTTCATATATGAAAGGATCCATCTGGCCAAGCTTAGGGTATACCGAGAGATATACGAAAGGTGCACAGATAACGGTCTGTCCCGCAACAAGAGGGAAGAACGTATCCTTGCCTATTCCGAATACTATTACCAGAAGTATGCACACCGAAAAACCGGTGACTACATCCGCATTTACAACGGGTACCTGGTTAACGATACGGTATACGCTCGTTGCGGCAGGCTTTGAATAAAATGAGCCCAATGCGCCAAGTGTTCCGAGAATCACAGATAATACAGCTACTCCCACTGCAAGAAGGAGAGTTCCTCTGATCATCTCCGCAAGCTCGGGAGTGGTGAAAAGAGTCACGTAATTATGCAGGGAAAAGACTGCCTTCTGTCCTATGGTCGATGCATCGGTAAAGCTGTAGAAAGCAAGGATCAGTATCGGTGCATAGATAAGAAGAAGCACTATAAGAAGAATAAGAGGAGTTACGATCGATTTCTTTTTCATAATGCGGATCCTCCTCTCACATTTTTCTCACCTTCGTCACCGCCGACTACAAGTGTAAAGATGCATATGATTACAAGGAGGATCAGTGAAATAGTCGATCCGCCGTGCCAGTCGTATGCGGAGAAGTAACTTCCGATAAGGCTTCCCATGATGTATGTGCTGTTGTAGAGCATATCCAGAACAACATAGTTGGTCATGGCAGGTAAAAATACCATGGATATTCCGCTGATAACTCCGGGCATTGAAAGAGGAAGAAGCACTCTTAAGAATGCCTGAACCTGATCTGCGCCAAGGTCTGAAGCCGCTTCCAGAAGACTCTTGTCGATCCTTGAGATCTGGTTGTAGATGGGAAGGATCATAAAGGGCAGAAAGTCATAAGTCATTCCAATAACGGAATTGGCAAAAGGATGCAGAGCAAGATTTCCTTCGATCATTGTAAGAAGCTCTTTGAGAGCAGTGATACGAAGGGTGAAGTTGATCCACATGGGCATGATCATGAGCATAAGGATCGCACTCTTGGATGAGATCTTACTCATGGCAAGACAATAAGCCGCGGGATATGCGATAAGAAGGCATATCATTGTCGTGGCAAATGCAAGGAAGAGCGAATACATGAGAGTTCCCAGTGTATTCGGATCCGTGAAAAAGTTTATGAAATTGCCGATCCCCGGTCTTCCGCTGGCATCGGTAAAGGCATACTTTACGATGACGATGAGCGGCATGATAACAAATACCAGGAGATACAGCGCATAAGGAATACCTAAGTATTTCCTCTGAAATGTTCCCTTCATTGTTTTCTCCTGTTATTTTGCAAGTGTGAAAGTCATCTTATCCGCGGGCATGACAAGACCGACTATGTCGCCCAGGTTCCAGAGGTACTCATCATCTACAATCAGATCATGACCTCTTGCGGTACGGATGACATAGCTGTAATGGTCTCCTTTATAAATAAGGTTGATGATCTCACCGGAAGTAAGTCCCTTCTCGGCATCATCGGTAAGTTCGATATCCGCAGGCTCAATGGAAATATGAACCTTGATATTCTCGGGTCTGATGGTCTCTCCGGAAGAATCCTTGAGAATGCCGTCCTTAAGAGTCGAACCCTTTATTATGGAAGTAATGTCGGCTTCGATCTCTTTTCCGTTATATTCAAGTCCGTATTCGTCGGTGATATCCGCATCGAATCTGGTGGTGTGATCCTCGGCGATCATGATGTGGATTCCGTCGGGCTCAAGGCACATACCAACCTCTTCTCCTACCTTGGGAGTCTTGGTGGACTGGATTACCATCTCGTACTTTCCGCTCTCTACCGTGATCTCATAGTGGATTCCCTTGAAGACGACATTAGTGACAACGCCCTTAACGGTGCCCTTTTCGGGAGCGGTTAAGATAACATCCTCGGGACGGACAACCGCATCGATCTGGGTTCCTTCGGGAACATCATCCATACAGTCGAACTCTCCTCCGCAGAATCTGACCTTGAGCTTTCCGGTCATAATCCCTTTGAAAATATTACTTTCGCCGATAAAGTCCGCTACGAATGCATTCTTGGGCTCATTGTAGATATCCTCGGGAGTTCCGATCTGCTGGATCTGGCCGCCGTTCATGACGACGATCTTATCGGACATGGTCAGGGCTTCTTCCTGATCATGAGTTACATATATAAATGTGATGCCGAGCTTATCATGCATGGACTTAAGCTCTATCTGCATCTCTTTTCTCATCTTGAGATCGAGTGCGCCAAGAGGCTCATCCAAAAGAAGTATCTCGGGCTCATTGACAAGGGCACGGGCA
>JAEEGK010025876.1_pt1 | contig 11996 bp, 10 predicted proteins | sample 8958771 | NCBI WGS metagenome assembly JAEEGK01 (sample SAMN16246547, study PRJNA631951) | gut metagenome | biome: gut microbiome; feature: rumen; material: SC-attached | host: Bos | place: Iran: Karaj | collected 2018-10 | reverse complement strand
TTTATAAAAAATTTATATTTTTTATTATTAATCCTTTTATTAATAAAAATAAAAAATATATTTTATCAAATTAATTATTAAAAGTAAAAAAAATTATAAATGTTAAAAATAATTTATATAAAATAATATTTAATATAAAAATTTTAAAAAGATTTTTAATTTTCTTATAAATATATTAAAAATAAAATAAAAATAATGATAATTAGAATTAAAATATAATTTAAATTTATGTAATAAAATAATTTATCAATTAAAAATAAATTGTTTAATTTTTATTTTAAATCTATTTTTATAAATTTGAAGATTTAAATTTAAAAATTTTTTATATAAAATAATTTAAATTAATATTCCACATCAAAAATTTCACAAAATTTCCATTCTCCTTTTCCTAATTCAGTACATGCTTTATATAATAAATTTTTTATTGTATCTTGTAAAATATTTTCAATAGTTTCTTTCAAAACAGGAGGCAAATCATTAAAAGCTTGATATAAAGCTTTAAAAAAATTAACACTTTCTTCAGTTTTTGTATCTTCATAACATTTTTTCATAAATTTAAAATTTTCAGGAATACCATTTACAACTGTTTCAATAATTTTAAATGTATTTTTATATTCAATAGAATTCATAATATTATCAAAGTATTTTAAAAAAGTATCACCTCCTAAAATACATTCAAGTAATGCAACAGTTTGTGCTTTTTGTTCATTTAAAGGTTTAATATTTGAGTTTTGTTTTGAAATATTAATACAAAATATTACTAATAATAAAATAAATAAAGGCTTCATTTTTTATAAAAAAATAATAAAAAAATTATTTTTATTTTAAAAAATATGGATAATTTATTAGAAGAACATAAAAAATTTTTTGAAAAAGAATTTCCGTTTATAAATTTAGAAAAATTAAATGAAAATGAATTAATTGAATTTTTCACTAATAAAGAACAAAGTTTATTATTACAATTATTAAAAATTAATTCTCAAATAAATGAAAAATTAAATTATAAATTAAAAAATTTATGTGACTATTATTTAAAAGAAAATTTAACAATTGAATTCAATCGTTCAAAAAAAGGTTCAAAAATTATTAAAAAAATAAATAAAATTTACGAAAAATTAATAGATAATAAATTTTTAATTATTGATTATGATTCTTTTATAAATGCAGAAAATGATGAAACAAAACGTCAATTAATAAATAAATTTATTCAAGAATATTTAAAAAAATTTGATATTTTTTTAAATCAAGTTTTTATAGATATTAAACAATTTCCTGAATTTATTATAAAAAAATATTATAAATTAATAACAGAAAAAATTTTAACAAATATTTCTATTAATAATATAGATATTAGCGATATTGGAAGAACAATTGATGAAGAAAAAATAAATTTAATTTTTAATGATTATTTTATTAATAAAACAAAAAAAAATTTTTTAAATAAAAGCTATTTTAATTTTCTTTTATTAAGTAATTATGAATATTTTAATAATATAAATGGTAAAAATATTTTTATATTATATTCTAATTTTAAATATTTATTTTATATATTTAACTTAAATAAAAATAATAACACATCTGATTATGAAATAAATAAAGAATTATATTTATTATTAAAAGAAAATAACGAAATTTCTTTAGAAGAAAAAAATAAAAAATTACAAACTACTTTAAATGAATTTAAAGAAAATTCCAAAAAAAATAATTTTTTTTATTATGAAATAATTTTATTATTTACTTTAATAAGTACTTTTTTAATTCAAAAAGATTTAGATAATAAAGAAATAAGTATAATTTTATCTCAAAATTTTCCAACATCTCCAAAATTTAAAATAATTTTTGAAAATTGTTTAAAACATTTTGATGATATAATTGATGTTACTACATTAATAAATTATATTGAAAGTATTTTAATTCAAAATATTTTAGAATATAAACAAAATTTTCAAAATTTTAATGAAATTTATAATTTCAAAAAAATTAAAAATATTTTATCATCTATAGAAGAACCAAATTATAAACTAATGATAAAAGATTTTTTTGATTTATGTGAAAAAAAAAAATTAAATTTAAACTCAATTTCTTTAGAAAATTTAAATTCAATGATAAATAGTACAAATCTTACTATATTAATTTCTGGATTTTTATCTGATAATGAAGATCATATTGAAGAATGGGATAATTTAACATTAGATTTTAATAAATATCATATTTGTTATTATTATAATTGGCCTGGAGAAAATGCATTTAGTGCTGGAGCAAAAACATTATTAAATATAAGTAATATTATATTTAAAAAAGTAACAGGAAAAAAAATTGAAGAGCAAGATATTGATAAAGTCATTCATCCTGAAGAAATATTTATTAATGCTATGAATAATGCAAAATATTCTGGACAATTACTTGCATGTATTTTAGTTTGTAAAAAATTTTTTAACATTCAAACTATTAATTTAATTGGTTTTAGTTTAGGTTGCCATGTAATAAAAAATTGTATTAAATTTTTATATAACATAGAAAAAAAATATAAAATTGATTGTAGTGATATTATAAAAGATGTTTATTTAATCGCAGGTGCAACTACAATAAAAAAAGAAAAAATAGATATATATAGAAATATATTTAGTGAAATAATAAATGGAAAATTAGTTAATGCATTTAGTAATGAAGATGAAGTTTTAAATAAATTATATGAATTTGCTAGAAAAAAAAAACCAATTGGAAATTCAAAATTAGATTTGGGTGATTTTCAAAAATTAATTAATGTTAATTTTACTAGTTTACATATGGGACATACTGATTATAGAAAAAATATGGATTTAGTAATAGAAAAAATAAATTTATTAACTTAAATAATTTATTGATTATAATAATAATTTTATAATATTTTATAAATAATATTTATTTAAATAATATAATAAATTTTTTTTAATGGGTATATGCACATATAATACCTCAAAAGATAATAATTGTCAATATATTCAAAATGAAAATGATTTTTATGATAATCAAATTAAAGAAATAATATCAAATAAAGTTAATAACGAAAATAATTATAAAAAAAATAATAACAATAATATAAAAAATAAATTATTAAATATTTGTAACAACGAATCTATAAATGATAATGAAATTTTTTTTTCTTCTTCTTTTTTAGCTAAAACAAATAATAATTTTGTAGAAAGAATTTATTATATTGATAAAGAATTATTAATAATGTCATTATTAATCGAAATTAATAAAGTTAGAACAGAACCTAGTATGTATATACCTATTATAGAAAAATATATGTCTTATATAAAAAAAGAATCAAAAAAAAAATTTGATTTTATTCAAATTTCTCCCTTTAATGCAATTGTATTAAAAAATGGAAAAAAAAGTTTTGAAAATGCAATTGATTTTTTAAATAATCAAAATTCAGTTAATCCATTAAAATTAGAGCAAAAAATACAAATTAATTTTCCTATAAAAATTAAAGATTATTGTAATAATGATGAAATAGAAAAAATAATAAAAAATAAATTAGATGAATTAAAAAATTATAATTTAAAAAAAAATATAAAAAATAAATATTATTTAGAAAATTTTCATTTTGATGTTAATACAGTTAATGCACAAGCATCTATTTTAATGCAAATAATAGATGATAATCAAGATGATTATTTAAGAAGAAAAAATTTATTTAATCAAAATTTTAATATAATAGGTATTAATCTTCAATATGTTTCTAAAGATATTTTATGTTATTATTTTAGTTTTGGAAATGTAATATAAAAATAAAAATAAAATATAATAAAACAAATTTAATATATTTTATTTTTTATTTATATAAATAATTTATAAAAAAAATTTATATATATAATATTTGAATATTAAAAATAATTAAAAGCAACAAAAATATTTATTTTTATTATTTTTTTTAATTTTTTTATTATAAATAAAATTTGTATTTATTTCACATTCATATTTACTTATTTTTAAATTTTTAAATTTATAATGAAAAATATTATTATCATCTTTTTTTGTATTAATATATTCTAAATTATTTTTATGATCATCATTTATTTTCAAATCATAAAACATTTTTTTTTGAATTATATCAAAATTTACAATATATTCAATTTGAAGCATTTTTTTAACTAATTGAGAAAAATTAAAAATTTTTTGTCCTTCAATTTTTGTAGAATGTCTTTTTGAATCTTTAATATTTGATTTAAAAAAATGAGATCTATTTAAATTCTTTAATGATTTTTCTTTTTTTAATATTCCTTTTTTTTTTGGAGAAAAATCAGTACGAAAATTTAAATTAAAAGTACATTGTTTTTTAATAGGTGATTTTTTTATATTATTATAATTAGTTAAAAAATCAAGATGATTTTTTTTAGAATTTTTTGGAGACATAACCCGATTTTTATCACTAAAAATTAAATCAATTTTATCTTGACTCATAAATAAGTAATTTATTTATAAATAATTATAATATTATAAAAATAATTTTCAAAAGTAAAATATTTTTTATCATATTATAATTTAAAATATATTAAAAATATTATTAATAATTATTTTTATACTTCACTAGCATTATTATTTTCATTTTGTTGTTGAATATTACTATTATTGTTTCCACTTATTTTGTTAACTAAATTTGAATATGCACCTTTAATTGAATCTCCGACCGCACCTGCTCCCTGTTTAATTTTATTAGCTACAGGAGCTGTTTTCTCAGCAAAAAAAGTTCTTGTTGGTTGGGTCTTTTCATCAATAAAATGACCAGCTGTTTTAACTCCACTTATAATTTTTTCTCCTCCTAATTTCATTGTTTTTCCAAATTTAGATTCTCCAACTTTATGAGATATTTCTTTTGAAAAATTAATAGCTTTTTGTAAAAATTCTGGTAAATTACTTTTTTTTAATTTTTGGTTTAATTGATAATTTTCAAATTCAGGGAAATATTTTTCATTTAATTTATCTTCTGAGATTTCGTTAATTTCCTCTTTATTCAAAACTTTATTTTTTAGATTGATTCTATACAATAATAATTTTTTATATTTTGAATCCAAATCAGAAATATTTTTAAGTTCATCATTTTTTTCAATAAATTCTTTTAATTTTGAATTTCCTCCTAAAACCATAAATTTAAATAAATATTCATCAAAAGGATCTGTTATTTTTCTTAAATAAGAAATTTCATTTCCAAACGTTTTATGTATTTCATAACATTTGTCACATAAAGTAATTCCATTATTTATGCTTACATAGTTTATATTTTCAGATGAGTTACAATCAGCACAATTTTTATTATTAGCATCTAAATTTAATATTTCTTCAGATTTATTATTTATTATTTCTTTATTGACATTTTCTGAATTCATTGGTTGAGGTGTATTTTCCATTAAATAAAATTTTAATTTTATAGATTTTAAATTATTTATTTGAATTATATTATTTGTATAGTTTTAAATTATTAAATATTTATAAATTAATATATTAAAAATATAGTTCATAACTATAAATTATTATTTATATATTTTATTTTCATTAATCATTTTAATTAATTAATCTTAAAAATTCACCTAAAATTTGAATATAAGAATTAACATCATCTGAAGAAAAAATATCTTTTTCATAAATCTGTAAATTACTAATTAAACTAATTATAATATTATTTATTAAATTATTATCAATTTTATTATGTAAATTTTGATTTAATAATATATTTTGTTCTTGTAGAATCAAATTATAAATTTGATTTATATTTAAATAATCTGATTCATATCTATTTTCATCAAATTTAACTATTATTTTAATATTATTTTGATTTTCAAAATTAATTTTTTTTAATATTTCTAAATTCATTTGTTGTTCTTCATTTTGTTTATTAAGTATTATTACTGAAAATGATTTGAAAAAATCTTCTTTATTAATAATAATTATTTCTCTATTTATTAATTCTTTTTCAAATTTTTTAATAAATTGAAAAATTAAAGCATTAGGAAAAATATTTTGTTTTATTAAAATTTCATTTATTATTTTATAAATCATATCTAAAATATAATTTTTCGTTTCTGTATTTTTAGAAAATTCATAATTTTTATTTAAAATATGTAAAATTAAATAGTAATAATATCTTAAAATATAAATTTTATTATTACAAAAGAGCGACTCAATAAAACTAAAATATAAATTAAGACAATCAGGTGAAAATCTTGAAAATAATAAACAATATAATGAAATTATACAATTTGCCATTTTATTTTCTTGAGTAAAACAATTTTTATTTATAAAATATAATTCTAATTGCTTTTCTAAAAAAATATAATCAATTTTATAAATTACATTATTTTCTAAATTATTTATAAATGGAAAGAGTTTAAGTAGTTTGTTTTTATCTAATTCTTGTAATTTATAAATATAAATAAATAAATCATTATTATTTAATTCATATATAAAAATATTTTCAAATTCATCATCATTATCATTTTCAATAATATTTTTTTCATAATTTTTATATAAAGAAGATTGATTATTAAAATAATTAGTAAAATCTATATTATTTTCTTTATATATCATAAAATTTTCAAATTTTTCAAGAACATTTGATGATAATAAATTTTGATTTAATATTTTTTTATATATAAAATGGAATAAATCATTTATATTAATATCTAAATCATGCTTTTTTTTATTTTTAAAAAAATATAAATTTTCAAAAACAAAAAAAGGAATTTTATAAAAATCTAAACTAGAAAAATTTTGAATATAATTATTAACAAAACTTTGAAATTTTATTGATTCTTGAAAATTTTTATTAAAACTAACTATATATTTATTTTTTTTTTTATCAATTAAAATATTTTTATCATATTCAATTACAAAATTTTTATTTGTATTTATATTAGTTTTAATATTATTTAAAAAAAATGAACATAAAAATAAATTTAACTCAAAAAACAAATTTTGAATATTTTCATTATTTTTTTTTTCATATTCAGAAATTTTAAAAAAATCTTCACTCAAATTATTTAATAAAAAAGTTCTTTTTAAATTTTCAATTTTATCATAATATGCTTTTATATTATAATTTGATTCTTTTTTTATTAAATATTTTACAATAGATATTACATTAATATTATCTTTATTACTATCATTTATTTTTAAAACATCATTTTCAATATCATAAAAATAAAGTTCATTACTTTTATTACTATAATTTTTTATATTAAATTCATTATTAATCCCTAATATGCTACTAAATACTTTTTCTACAAAAGGTGATTCTCTTTTAAAATATGAATCTTTTGAAACAGAAACACAATACCAATAATATTGACTATCATTTAAAGGAAAATTTAAAATTAAAAAAGTATAAATATATAAATTTAATTCTTCTAAATTTGTACTAAAAAATATTATATCTTTTTCTAAAAATGTTATTATAAATAATGTAATTAAATTTAATGTTGATATTGATAAAATTATTTTTCCTAAATTATAATCTATTATTGGAAAAGAATCTATCATTGGAAAAGACAAAATATCATAATCAATACTTTTATATATGCTATTTAAATTTATTTTAATATTAGAATTTAAAGGAGATGGAGTAAAAGTGACTAAATTATAAATAATTTGATGAATTTCTAAATATTTTTCTTTTTGATTTAAATACAAATCTTTAATTAAATTAAAAATTGTAATGTATTTACTCCAAAATGGATATTCACTAATAATAGTAAAAACAATAGGAAAATAAATGTGAAATAATTTATTTTTTTCTTTTTTTATATAACTTTGATAAAATATATGAGAAATTCCGTTTTGATTTTTTTTGGAATTTGAATCAGATTCTGGAGAAATAGAAAATATTATATTTTGAGAATATGGTTTATTTTCAAATTCGATAAATGAATCATTATTTTTTAATGTTTTAGCTTTATTTATTTTTATATTTTTATCCAAATTATTTTCCTCAACATTATAAAAAATATAATATTTATTTGGAAAAGTAATTTCAATTATTTTTTCATTATCAATTATATTTTTATTAAAATCATACATAAATTCATTTAATATAAGTGGTGATTCATCAATTGATTTTTTTATATAATAAACATTATTTTTATAATTTCTTTTATCACGAGAACTATTTATTTTTAGAGAATTTCTTAAATTCATTGATTGATTAAAATTAAAAAAAATATCATTAAAAATTTTTGAATCATCTTTTTTTTTATTTTCATTTAAATCATTTTCTTTTGAAATAAAATTATTTAAAATATTTTTAAAAGTAATTTTATCATAACCAATTATTAAAAATTTATCAATTAAATTTTTACATTTTCCATTAAAAGGTAAATTATCAAAAGTTTCATTATAACTCATAAATAAATATTTATTATATTAATAATTAAAATATTATTTTAATATATAAAATTAAATTATATTTTTTTGATAATAAATACTTATTTTATTTTGTTCTTCATCATTTCTTTCTTCTGTTTTATAACTAGGTGGAATTAACATATTTTTTTTATGTTTTTTATGTTTAAATCTATTCCAATTTCTTACTCTTCTATCTCTAAATTTTTCCCAATTTTTTTGCATAATTTTTTTTTTCTCTTCCGTTTCAATTTGTTTTTCATTTTCTTCTCTTTCTCTTTTTTTATAAATAAATTTCATTTTTTCAGAATAAGATTTTTTTTCTTCTATTTCTTTAAAAATATTTTTAATCATATTATCTATTTCTTCATTAATATTATCTAAAGGTAATTCATTAAGTCCTTTTTTTATTCTGTTTTTATTTTCTATTTGTCGTTGATATTCAATTCTATCTTTTGCTTCTCGATAAATTCGTTTAAAATAATTTTTTTTATCATTGTCTAATAAAGTTGAATATGCTTCTTCTAAAATATGAAAAGCATCACTACTTTGAGGTATCCTACATTTATCTGGATGAATTAAAAGGGCAAGTTTTCTATATTGTTTTTTAATTTGCTCATCTGTTGCATCATAAGGAATTTCTAAAATTGAATAAGGATTTTTAAAAGAATTTTGTGAAATGATTTTTTGAATTATTTTTTCACTTTCTTCTGTCATTATTATTAGTAATAATTTTAATATTCAATAAAAAATAAATTAATTATTTAAAAATAATAATATATATTTATTTATATATATACATTTAGAAAAAAATTATAATTATTAATTATCATTTAATATCTGTTATAGTAAAATTTCTTATTCCATTTGAATCTAATTTACTTCCATCAGGAGAAGTAGTATTATTTGATAAATTATTTTTTAATTTGTTACAATAATCCAATTTTATAATAAGATTTTTTTTAATAATTTCTATTAAATTATAAATTGTTTTAATATTTTTTAATTTATTTTCTTTATTTATAATTATATTTTTATCTAATAAATCATATATATCATATAATTGAATATATATATTATTAAAATCTTTATTATATTGTTTTATGCTTAATAATATATTATCAAATAAATTATCTTCATTATTTATATTTTTGTTTGTTAATTTATTTAATATAATTTTTAATTGATTTTTTATATTATTATTATTTTCTTTTAATTTTTCATTTTCGAATAAAATTTCATCATATTTATCAATATTAATATTACTTGAATATACAATTTGTTTACAAAATTGTTCGATTTCAATTTTTCTTTTTTCAAAATTTATTTTTAATAAATTTTTATTTTCTTTTTTTAATACAATACTATTTTGTAATTCTTTCATATCTTCAATGAAATTTAAAAAGTTTTTAGCTAAATAAAATAAATCAAAATTTATTTCTTCATTATTTATAGTTGATTTATTAAAACTCTTATTAAAACTTTGATAATCTTTATTATTATTATTTATATTTATATTATGAATAGATTTATTTCTTGTTTTTTTAATTATTCTTTTATCATTAATATTAAATAAAGTTATTATTTTATTAAAATTAGATGTAATTGAATTGAATGAATTTTGATTTGAATTTTCTATTTCATTATTACTATTTATTTTAATTTCTTTATTATTTAATTCATTTAAATTATTATTAATATTTTCTATTTTATTTTTTATTTCATTTAACATATTATTTAAATTATTGTTTAATATGTTTATTTTATTATTATCAAATGTTTTATATAAAACTTTTGTATTTGAACTATATTGTTTTAGATATAATATTATTTCATTTAATTTAATTTTTTTTTTTAATTCAATTTCGTTTATTTTATCAGTTAATTTATTAATTTCTAAAATCACGTTTTGATTTATATTTTCAATATTTTTATTAATATCTTTTATTAAATCTGATTTTTCGTTGTAAAAATATTTTTTAAAAATATTATTTATATTTTCTTTGAATTTATAAATTTCAATTATAATTTCATCAGATTTTTTCATTATATATTATTATTTTTTATAAATATTATTTTTTTTATTTATTTTAAAATTAATGATTTTAAAATTAATAAAATCATAAAAAATTTATTTATTTCAAAAATTATGTTTATATTAAAATAATATTATTAAAATTTAATTATAATAAATTTTTTTGCAATAAAAAAAAAATAAAATTCAAATTTTTTATTTATAATTTTATTATAATTTTACATAATATATAAATATTATATTATTATTATATATTTTCATCTTTAATAATGAATTTACTACTTAATTCATTTTCACTTAATGTTTGATCATAATAATAAGTATAAGTTTTACTTTTAATTCCAACTTGTTTTTCTAATTTATGCAAATATCCAAGTGCATCATAAATACTTTGTTGAATTTCAACTTTTTCTTTTTCTAATAAAATTATTTCTTCATTTAATCTTTCATTTTCTAATTTTTGATTTTCCATAAATTCATTTAAAACATTTTTTAATTTTTCAACTTCAGGTCTATAAACTTCCAAACTATCATCATCAACTTTTTGAACTTGTTCTTTTAAATCTTTTATTTCTTTATTTAAATCTTTCATATTTTCTTTTATTTTTTCATTAGTTAATAATAATTCATCTAACATAGATTCTAATTGACCTATTGTTGAACTTACAGGAGCATTATCATTTTGTTCAAATTTATAAACTAATTTTTCTTCTTTTTGTAAAGGATTAGATAAAAATTGAATAGATTTTAAACTAGTATAAAATGTTTCGTTGTAAGATTTTAACATTGATTCTTCTTTTGCAAATTTATTTATTATTTGTTTATTTGTATTAAAAGAATTTTTTGTAGAATTCATTTAAAGTTTTATATTTATTTATTAATTTTATTATATAATAATATTAATATGTTTTAATTTTATATTATATTTATAAAAATTATCTTTATAATAAATGAATAATGAAAACAAACAAAAGTTGAAGGAATCAAAAATAAAAATGCCTCCACTCAAAACGAAATATCAAAATAATGATATTAATAAAATAAGTGAATTTTATAAAATTAAAAAAAATATCGATTTAAACCCTAAAAAAATAATTGTTAGTAGAAATTCCAATCCAAATTTATTAGGTGGAATAAATAAAAGTGATGAAACTAATTTAGAAAACTCACATAAAGGAATACTAAAAAATAGTAATCAAAATTTTATAAAAAAATCAAAATCTGTGAAATTTAATGAAAATCAACCAGAAAAATTCTTTTTTAGTGGTAATAAATGCAAATATAAAAATGAATCTGATAATAATAATAAAATAAATTCTATTGATAATGATCTTCAACAAATAAATGATATTAATGAAAAAGCTTATTGTACTTGTATATGTCAAATTTTTTAGTATATATTTTTATTTTGAATTAAAATCATAAAAATAAATATATTTATATTATTTTATAAATAAATATTTTATTATTTATTTATTTATTTTATATAGTTTATGATAGATTTTTCTATATTTTTATTTATTTATATAAATGAATAAGTTGGGGATTGGGGATTGGGGATTGGGGATTGGGGATTGGGGAT
>JAEEGK010025874.1_pt1 | contig 11997 bp, 8 predicted proteins | sample 8958771 | NCBI WGS metagenome assembly JAEEGK01 (sample SAMN16246547, study PRJNA631951) | gut metagenome | biome: gut microbiome; feature: rumen; material: SC-attached | host: Bos | place: Iran: Karaj | collected 2018-10 | reverse complement strand
TCGCGCCGGGCCACGGCCGCCCTGCGGGAGCTTCGGACGGGCCTGGCCGCCATGGGCGGCGAAGCCCCCGGCGCAGCGCCGCCGGAAACGGCGCCCTGTCTCCGCCTCGTGGAGGAGCCCGGCGAGGAGGAGGGCTTTCGTCTGCGCCGGCACGGCGAGGGGCTGATCCTCAGCGGCACGGGCAGAGGTCTCGTCTTCGGCGCATTTTATCTCCTGCGCCGCCTGGCTTTGGGAGAGGACTTCCCCTGCTGCAATTCCTCCCCCGCCTACCCCATCCGGATGCTGGACCACTGGGACAATGCCGACGGCAGCATCGAACGGGGCTATTCCGGCAATTCCTTCTTTTTCCGGGAGGGCAGGCCGGTCTGCACGGAACGGACGCGGGACTATGCCCGGCTCCTTGCCTCCTGCGGCCTCAACGGCTGCTGCATCAACAACGTGAACGTGCGGGGAAACGCCCTCAGGCTGCTCACCGGCGAATACGACGGCGAGCTGCGGGAGATCGCCCTCTGCCTGGAGGAATACGGCGTTGGCCTCTGGCTCTCCGTCAGCTTTTCCGCCCCCATGGAGCTGGGCGGCCTCCCCACGGCGGACCCGCTGGACCCGGAGGTGAAGGCCTGGTGGGCCGAGGCCGCCGGACACATCTTCCGTTCGGTCCCGAATCTGGCCGGTTTTCTCATCAAGGCGGATTCCGAGGGACGGCCCGGCCCCCACACCTACGGCAGGACCCACGCCGACGGGGCCAACATGCTGGCCGACGCCGTCCGCCCCTGGGGCGGCAGGATCCTCTGGCGCTGCTTCGTGTACGACTGCACCCAGGACTGGCGGGATACGGAGACCGACCGGGCCAGGGCCCAGTGCGATACCTTCGCCCCGCTGGACGGGCAGTTCCGGGATAACGTCTGCCTGCAGATCAAAAACGGACCCGTGGATTTTCAGATCCGGGAGCCCGTGTCCCCCCTGCTGGGGCGGCTGGAAAACACGAACAGCCTGCTGGAATTCCAGCTCGCCCAGGAATACACGGGCCAGCAGAAGCACGTCTGCTACCTCATCCCCATGTTCCGGGAGGTGCTGGATTTCCGGCTCCGCCACCGGCCGGAGAAGGACAGCGCGGCGGAGAGCATACAGGCGGTCTGCGCCGTGAGCAACACGGGGGACGACATGAACTGGACCGGACACGACCTTGCAGCCGCCAACCTCTTCGGCTTCGGCCTCCTGGCCTGGGATCCGCGGTCAGACCCGGCGGAGATCGCCCGGGAGTGGTCGGTCCTCACCTTCGGCCGCGACACTGCCGTCACGGAAACCGTCTGCGGCATCCTCCTGGGCTCCCGGGAGACCTATGAAAAGTACACCGTACCTCTGGGCATCGGCTGGATGTGCGTTCCCGGCACCCACTACGGGCCCAGCCCCGAGGGCTATGAGTACGACCGCTGGGGCACCTACCACCGGGCGACCTGCCGGGAGATCGGCGTGGAACGGGGTCCCGGCGGCACCGGATACGCCCTGCAGTACCATTCACCCCTGGCGGAAATGTACGGCAGCGCCGACAGCTGCCCGGAGGATCTCCTTCTCTTCTTCCACCGCCTTCCCTACGCTTATCGTATGAAGGACGGGCGGACCCTCCTGCAGCGGATCTACGACGATCACTTCGAAGGCTGTGCGGAGGCGGAAGCCATGGCCAGGGCCTGGGACACCCTGGAGGGCAGGGTCCCGGACGAAGTCTTCCGGCGGGTACGGGAGCGGTTCCGGGAGCAGGTGCGCTCCGCCCGGGAATGGCGGGACGTGATCAATTCCTGGCTGTACCGGCTGACGCTGATCCCGGACGAAAGGGGCCGAAAGCTGTATTTGTGACCGCATTAAGCAGACGGAGGGAGAACGCCCGCATCGGCGAACGTTCTCCCTCCGTCATTGCATTTTTCCTTATCTGCAGACCAGGTCCCCGTCCCTGACGTCGATGGTGATCGTGTCGCCGGGGCCCACCTCGTCTGCGATGATCCTGCGGGCGGCCAGCGTCTCCACGCGGCTCTGCAGGAAGCGCTTCAGGGGCCTCGCGCCGAAGGCGGGGTCATAGGCGCTTTCGATCACCAGCTCTTTGGCCGCGTCGGTGATCTCCAGCTTCAGGTTCTTCTCCTCCAGGCGGCGCTTCAGGGACGCCGTCAGGATATCGATGATGCCGGTGAGGTTCTCCTTCGTCAGCGGGCGGAAGCAGATGATCTCGTCCAGCCGGTTCAGGAACTCGGGGCGGAAGCAGCGGTGCAGCTCGTCCATCACCCGGCTGCGGGCCTCCTCCCGGATCTCGCCGTCCTCGGTCACCCCGTTCAGCAGATACTGGCTGCCCAGGTTGCTGGTGAGGATGATGACCGTATTCTTGAAGTCCACCGTGCGGCCCTGGGAATCGGTAATGCGCCCGTCGTCCAGGATCTGCAGCAGGATGTTGAACACGTCCGGATGGGCCTTCTCCACCTCGTCGAAGAGGACCACGCTGTAGGGCTTCCGGCGCACTGCCTCCGTCAGCTGGCCGCCCTCGTCGTAGCCCACGTATCCCGGAGGCGCGCCGATCAGGCGGCTCACGGAGAACTTTTCCATGTACTCCGTCATATCGATGCGCACCATGCTGTGCTCATCGTCAAAGAGGCACTCCGCCAGGGCCTTGGCCAGCTCCGTTTTGCCCACGCCGGTGGGACCCAGGAAGAGAAAGCTGCCGATGGGGCGGTTGGGATCGGCAATGCCGGCCCGGGAGCGGAGAATGGCCTCCGTCACCTTCTGCACGGCCTCGTCCTGGCCCACGACCCGCTTGTGGATCACCTGATCCAGCTGCAGCAGCTTCTGCCGCTCGCTTTCCATCAGCTTGGAGACCGGGATCCCCGTCCACTTGGCGACAATGTCGGCGATCTCCTCCTCCGTCACGGTGTCATGCACCAGGCTGGCGCCCTTCTTGCTCTCCCCCGCCTGCTCCGCCTCCTTCAGCCGCTTCTCCAGCGCGGGCAGATCGGAGTATTTCAGCCTTGCCGCCGTTTCATATTCGTAGCGCAGCTGGGCGCTTTCGATCTCGCCCTTCACCCGCTCGATCTCGCTTTTGATGGTCTTGACGTTGTCCACGCCGCTCTTTTCCCGCTCCCAGCGGGATTTCATCTCGTTGAAGCGATCCCGCTGCTCTGCGAGCTCGGCCCGCAGCTTGCTCAGACGGTCCATGGAGAGCTGATCCGTTTCCTTCTTCAGGGCCATCTCCTCGATCTCCAGCTGCATGACCTTCCGGCGCACGTCATCCAGCTCGGAGGGCATGGAGTCGATCTCCGTACGCAGCTTTGCGCAGGCCTCGTCCACCAGGTCGATGGCCTTGTCCGGTAGGAACCGGTCGGTGATGTAGCGGTTGGAGAGGGTGGCCGCGGCGACGAGGGCGCTGTCGTGGATGCGCACGCCGTGAAAGACCTCATACCGCTCCTTCAGCCCGCGGAGGATGGAAATGGTGTCCTCCACCGTGGGTTCGTCCACCATCACGGGCTGGAAGCGCCGCTCCAGAGCCGCGTCCTTCTCGATATACTTGCGGTATTCGTCCAGGGTCGTCGCCCCGATGCAGTGGAGCTCGCCTCTGGCCAGCATGGGCTTCAGCAGATTGCCCGCGTCCATGCTGCCCTCCGTCCGCCCCGCGCCGACGATGGTGTGCAGCTCGTCGATGAACAGGAGGATCTTGCCCTCGCTCTTGCGGATCTCCTCCAGCACGGCCTTCAGCCGTTCCTCAAATTCGCCCCGGTATTTGGCGCCGGCGATCAGCGCGCCCATGTCCAGGGAGAAGATGGATTTGTCCTTCAGCCCCTCGGGCACGTCGCCCCGGACGATGCGCTGGGCCAGGCCCTCGGCGATGGCGGTCTTGCCGACGCCGGGCTCGCCGATGAGCACGGGGTTGTTCTTGGTTTTTCGGGAGAGGATGCGGATCACGTTGCGGATCTCGGCGTCCCTGCCGATGACCGGGTCCGGCGTCTGCTCTCTGGCCCGCTGCACCAGATCGGTGCCGTATTTCGACAGGGCGTCGTAGGTGCTCTCCGGGTTGTCGCTGGTGACCGGCGCGGTCTTCACCTGGCTCAGCGCCTCGGCAAAGGCGGCCTTGCGGATTCCGTGGTCCGAGAGGATGCGCCGGATCGCCGCCGTCGGCGCGGCGAAAATGCCCAGCATCAGATGCTCCACGCTGAGGTATTCGTCGTGCATGGACTGGGCGGCCTTCTCCGCGGCGCGGAGCACCCGGTCCGTCTCCTGGGAGATATAGACCTTGTCGTTGGCGCCGCCCACCCGGGGCAGCTTGTCGATCTCCTCCTCCAGCTCCGTGAGGATGGCGCCGCTGTCCGCCCCCAGCTTCGCGAACAGGGACGGGATCAGCCCGTCGTCCTGGGCCAGCAGGCTGTAGAGGATGTGCTCGGGCGTGATATACTGATTGTGCTTCTCCTCGGCCATGTTCTGGGAGGATTTCAGCGTTTCAACGGTTTTCTGAGTATACTTGTTGCTGTCCATGGTCTTCGCCTCCTTAAATCAGCAGGTCCGCGGACCGGACCCAGGCGGCGTAATGCTGCCCGATCTCCGCCGGCGTGAGCCTGTCGGAAAGATAACTCTTCAGCAGTTTGTCAAAAAGATGCACGTAGCCCGAAATGGCCTCGGCCAGCTCCTCCGCCGAGCACTCCCGCCGGGGCAGGGAAAGACTGCGCAGGAATTTGCCCTCATAAGCGGCGGAGGTCGGGGCATGACCCAGCAGGGGCGGCAGATAAGTCTCCTCCAGCTGCTGCCACAGGCGGAAATATGCGCCCATGGCTGCCAGCAGCTCCGCAGACTGGGTGCGGAAGCTGACGCAGAGCTGCCCGACGGAATCCGCCTCGCCGCGGTAGAGCTCCACCTCGTATTTTACGGTGGGCCGGTATTTGTAGTCCAGCGCGCTCTTCATATACATGCTCAGGGAATTGGGGACAAAAAACGGGATGAGCTCCGGGTCCGGCCGGAAGAGGGTATCCAGCGCCTGCAGCACCTCCCCGATCCTGCGCTCCGGCGTCATCAGGCCAAGCTGCTCGGCCAGGAGCTGATTGACCAGCGCGCTTCGGCTGCGGCCCTGGCGGTGCGCCAGCTGATCCACCGCCCGGACGACGTTCTCATCCAGCAGCAGACTGTACAGCGTCTTCTTCACAGCTCTCAACCTCCATTTCGCCTGTATCATAACGCACGGTCTTTATTTTGTCAAGTGAATTATATAATATTATTCTCCTATTCTGTGCCCGTCCTGTAAATAATCTGTGAATAAACCCCCGTTCCCTCTGTGATAAGGGAGCGGGGGCGATTCTCTTCTCGGCAGCGGACGCCGCTTTTATCGTAGCGATTCGATATAGACGGCGGCGGATTTCAGACCGTCCACGGCGGAGGAAACGATGCCGCCGGACCAGCCGGCCCCCTCGCCGCAGGGATAAAGCCCCGGAAAGCCGGGAGCCTGGCGGTCTCCGCCCCGCAGGATGCGCACCGGAGAGCTGGAGCGGGTCTCCGGCGCCGTCAGCACCGCGTCCCGGTCGTCGAAGCCCGAGAGGCGGCGTCCCAGGAGGGGGATCGCTTCCCGGAGCGGCCGGGTGAGGGCTTCCGGCAGGAGCAGGTCCAGCCCGCAGCGGCGGACGTCCGGCAGATAGCTGGGCTTCACCCGGCCCCAGGAGCCGCCGGGCTGCCGGTCCATAAAGTCCCCCAGCTTCTGAGCGGGAGCCGCGTAGCCTTCGCCCCCCAGGCGGAAGGCTTCCCGCTCCAGGCTGCGCTGCCAGACCATGCCGCCCAGCGCCCCCCGATGCGGAAACCTCTCAACGGGCAGAGAAACCAGCAGAGCGCTGTTTGCATTCTCCCCCGCCCGGCCGGAGTAGCTCATGCCGTTGGTAACTACGCCGCCCGCTTCGGAGGCGGCGGCCATTACGTAGCCGCCGGGACACATGCAGAAGGTGTAGACGCCGGTACCGTCCGGGAGATGGACGGAGAGCCTGTAAGGCGCGGCTCCCAAAGCGGGATGCCCCGCCCAGCGGCCGTACTGCGTCCGGTCGATTTCCCGCTGGAGATGCTCGATGCGCACGCCCATGGCGAAGGGCTTGGCCTCCATTGGCACGCCGCGGCGGAGCAGCATTTCAAACGTATCTCTGGCGCTGTGGCCAACGGCCAGGAAGAGGGCCCCGCAGGGCAGCGTTTCCGGACCGCCTTCCGTTTCGATCACCGCACCGGTCACGCCGCCGTCCGACAGCTCCAGGTCCGACAGCCTCGCGGAATAACGCAGCTCCCCGCCCAGGGAGAGGATGCGCTCCCGTACGTTTTTCACCACCAGCGTCAGCACGTCGGTCCCCACGTGGGGCAGGGCGTCCCACAGGATGCGCTTCTGCGCGCCGAGCTCCGCCAGGCGCTCCAGTACCCAGGCGGCCTCGCTGCCGCCGATGCCGGTGTTGAGCTTCCCGTCGGAGAACGTGCCCGCGCCCCCCTCTCCGAACTGCACGTTGGATTCCGGGTCCAGGATCCCCCGCTCCCGGAAGAGGCGGACGGCCGCCTGCCGTTCCTCCACCGGCCTTCCCCGCTCCAGAACGACGGGACGGAGACCGGCCTCGGCCAGAGTCAGGGCAATAAACATCCCGGCGGGACCGAAGCCCGCCACCACCGGTCGCTGTTCCGGTTCCCGCTGCGGCGACGGCGGGCAGTACCGCGCTTCCGGGGCGGCGGCGACCCCGTCGGGCAGAAGCCGCAGGAGCTCGTCCTCCCGCTCGATTTCCACGTCAACGGTATAAAGGATGCGGAGCCGGTCCCGCTTCCGGGCGTCGATGCTGCGGCGCACCGGCACGATGCGTCTGAGCTCACCGGGGGCGATGCCCAACGCGGCCGCCGCGGCCCGCTTCAGCTTCTCCGGCCTGTCCTCGTCGGGGCGCAGGGCGAGGTTGCGTACCCGCAGCATCTCAGGCCTCCGCCGCGCAGGCGCCGGCCAGCCTGCCGCTGGACCAGGCCCATTGCAGATTGAAGCCGCCGCAGTCCCCGTCCACGTCCAGCACTTCGCCGCAGGCGAAGAGCCCCGGACAGAGGCGGCTTTCCATGGTATTCGGGTCGAACTCCCGGGCGGAGACGCCGCCCACGGTCACCTGTGCGTATTCCATGCCCATATCCCCGGTGATGGGAAAGAGAAAATTCTTCGCCGTATGTGCGAGCCTTTCCGCGTCGCCGTCTTCCAGCGCCGAGATCGGCGCGGAGCCCTTGAGCCCGCAGACGCCCACCAATACGCGGCCGATGCGGTTCTGCACCGTGCCGACGAAGGCGTCCTCCAGCGCAAGCTGCGGCGTGGACGCCGCCCTGCGGCGCAGGAGCCGGGCAAGCTCCGCCTCCGAAACCTCCCGCAGCAGGTCCAGGGAGACCGCGGCGTCCGCGGAGGAAAGCGCCGCGCTCGATATTTCAAAGATCGCAGGACCGGAAAGTCCATAGTCGGTGAACTGCACTTCGCCCGCGCTGCGGGCGACGCTGCGGCCGCCGGACAGAACGGTGACCGCCGCGTCCGCCCGGATGCCCTTCAGGCTGCGGCAGCAGCGGTTGTCCGAACGGAGCTGCACCAGCCCCCTGCCCAGCCTCGTGCGGCTGTGGCCCAGCCCCTCCAGCAGCCGATAGCCCAGCTCCGAGCCGCCGAACCGCTCCCCGGCCGCACCGCCGCAGGCGACGACGACCCGGTCGGCATATGCCTCCCCGTCGGAAAGGCAGATCCGGAAGCCTTTTTTCCCGGCCTTCACGGCTTTCACCTCGCAGCCGGTGCGCAGCCGGACGCCGCCGGCCTCCATCGCATAGCGGAGCACGTCCACGACGCTGCCTGCGCTGTCCGACAGCGGATATGCCCTTCCATCTGCCTGGACCGTCGTCAGGAGGCCGAGCTCCCGGAAGCGGCGGAGCGTTTCCTCCGGGCCGAAGCGCCGGAGCGCGGGCCCGGCAAAGTCCGGCGTCTCCCCGTGATAATGCGCCGAAGACGCCTGAAGATTCGTAAGATTGCAGCGGCCGTTGCCGGTGACGGAAAGCTTTCGCCCGACCCGAGCCTGCCGCTCAAAAACAGAAACCGCGGCGCCCCGGGACGCAGCCTCCAGAGCGGCCATCATCCCGGCGGCGCCGCCGCCGATCACTGCGACGTCGATCATGCGTGCCTCCTTACAGGTTTTCCAAGGGCAGCACCAGCCGCACGGCAAACCCGTAACCTCTTATAATGGAGAAAGCGCCGCCTGCCTTTTCGGTGTACTCCCGCAGATGGCGAAGGCCGAAGCCCTCCACCGGCTGGGTATCCGGCACCTTCCCGTCGTTCCAGACCTCCACCATCAGCTGTTCCTCCTCCGCGCCGGCCTTCAGCCGGATGCGGTGAGCACCGCCGTGCTTCATGCCGTTGGTGACGCACTCCTGCACCATCCCGTAGAGGAAGCCGACGCGCTCGCTGCTCATGGGCGCTTCCGCGATCTGCTCCAGGCCGGAGAAATCCGTTTCGATGTTGATCTCCGAATCCTGCTCCGTCTGCCGACAGCAGAGGGTGAGGAGCTTTTCCAGCTCGTTGACCGCCATGATGTTCCTGTTGTCCATCATGCGGACGCTGTTGCGGATGATCTCCATGCTCTCCCGCATGCGCTGGATGGCTCTGTCCGTCTTCTCATCGGCGGCCTCCGGCTCCGTGGGACGCTGGATCTGCGCCGCCTCCAGGGCGAAAATCGCCGCCGTGATGGTGTGGCCGACGCTGTTATGGATATCGCGGCTGATACGCTCCCGCTCCTGGATGCGGCCCCGGAGCTCAGCAGTTTCCTTTTCCAGGGAAAGCATCTCATTCTTGCGGCTGGTATCGTAGAATTTTCGGATGACGCCCATGGTCTGGCGGTTGAGCACCTGGGCCAGGACTGCGAAGCAGAGATAATACATCGCCTGGGGAATGGCGGTATCGATCATGACGTAGCGGTATCCGTAGGGGTTCCGGTACATGATGGGCATCAGAAGATAGCCCGCCAGCAAATAGGAAAGCAGCATGACAACAATGGAAAGGACGCAGGTACAGTAGCTGAGGAGCTTGTCGTAGTAGATCGTTACCAGCGCTGTGGGAAAGGCGAAGAGCAGCAGCGCCTGGGCGTTGAAAATGATATAGCTGAGGCCGCTGGCCAGGACGCTGCAGGTCATGATCATATACTTCACCCAGCGCTTCTCCAGGTGCAGCAGATGGACGACCAGGGCGGGAAGGCAGAGCACGGCCACCAGCGCCACCTTCCAATACAGCTGCGTCGCGAAGGAATAGATGTGGAAGATACCGAGGATATCCAGGGCGAAGATCACGGAAACGATGAGGAGCTCGCAGAGGCAGATCAGGGAGGATCGGCGGTTGATCTGCATCTCGCTCGTCAGCAGCAGATCCTCGAAGCGCTCTGTGCGCCGTTTCATTGTCCGCTCCTTCCGGTCCTGGTGAGGCTGACGGCCAGCGCCGTCCGGTCGCGGACGCCCAGCGTCCCGTAGATATTGGAAAGGTAATTCTTGACCGTGCCCTCCGTGATGTGGAGCGCGGAGGCGATCTCCCGGTTGGAACGCCCGTCCTGGATGAGGCGGCAAATCTCCCGTTCCCGTTCCGTCAGCTTTCCGTACTGCTCGCAGAAATGGGCGCGCTGAGGATCGGGATCCTCGGGATCGCTGCCCATGCGGCGGGCGTTGCGGTGAAGCACGGACATGACCTTCTGATCCAGCACTGTTTGGCCGGAGGCCACCATCCGGGCCGCTTCGATGATCTCCCCGGAGCTGAAGCTCTTGAGGATATAGCCGTCCGCCCCTTCGGAGAGGGCGGAGGTGATGCTCTGATCGTCGTAGTACGTGGACAGCACCAGCATGCGGACGTCCGGCATACGCCGCTTGACCTCGCCGATCAGCCGCACGCCGCCGATGCCCGCCATGTTGAGATCCACCAGCATCACGTCAGGATGGACGCCGTGCAGCTTTTCCAGCGCTTCCTCCGCGCTGACCGCACTGCCGACCACCTCGAAATCCCTGTCGGAAGAGAAGAAAACGCCCAGGCTCTCCAGCAGCAGTTTTTCGTCGTCTACAAAGAATATCTTGATGGACATGCGCACCCCTCCTTTGGCTATTATTACATAACCACTCCGCTTCTTGCAAGTGTTTTTCGTTTTTTCAGCCAATTTCGGAGGCGGTGCAAGAGAGCTTTCCCCGGGAAAGCATTGACTTTAACGGGCGCATATCGTAGGATACACATATCTGAACGGACGGGCGGAGAAGGACGGGGTCCTGTCCCGCACCGGAGGGTGAACGATGATGAACGATCAGCTGCTGCAGGATTACGACCGTATCATGGAATACTGTTACCGGCTCTTCCGGGACAAAAACGCGGACTACGGGCCCACCTGGCTGCTTTACCGCAGTCAGTCCCTGAACGATGAGATCTGGCGGAAGGCAAAGCGCATCCGTACGCTGGAGGAGCACGCCGACGCGGCGCAGATCCCCGAGGGTCGGGACGTGGAGTACGTGGGCATCATCAACTACTGCGTCATGTTCCTGATCCAGCTGAACGGCGCTCCCGGCATCCCCACCGGCGCGGACCTCACGGAGGAGCTGAGCAGACTGGACGCGGTGGACGAAAAAAACGTGTATTCCGCTTATGAGGCGATCCGGGATTCCGTGCGGCAGCTGCTGATCCGCAAGAATACGGACTACGGGGACGCCTGGAAGAGCATGTCCCTGGCCGCCATGACCGACCAGGTTATCATTCGGGTCTACCGCATTCGGCGGATCCTGGCCAATCAGGGACAGCTCCGGGTCTCGGAGGGCGTTTCCTCCCAGCTCTGCGACATCATCAACTACTGTGTGTTCGCCCTGATAAAAATGGGAACGACGCTCATCGCCCTGTCCTGAAACGGACTTGTCGGCCCACACACGGGAGCCGGTCTATGGCCGCTCCCGTGTGTGACTGCATCCGGCAGGAAGCGCGTTGCGGTATCCCCGCGGGGGTGCTATAATCGGATCATTCATTTCAGTTCAACGACAAGGAGCCCGGCCATGCGACGAAAGATCCCGTTCATACTGGTGCTGCTGATGCTTGCCTTTATCTGGGGACAGTCCTGCCTGCCCGCCGCGGCTTCCCGGAAGGAAAGCCTGGGCTTGCTGGAGCTGCTGCGGCCCTATCTGGAATTCTTCTTCGGAAAGGGCAACGTGACCCATTATTTCGTCCGCAAGCTGGCGCATTTCTGCGAATTCTTCCTGCTGGGCTGCTTCCTCTCCGCCCTGTTCCCGCTGACCTGGAGGATGCGGATACCCGCCCTGGGCCTTGCCCTGCTGACGGGCTTTCTGGACGAGACCATACAGATCTTCTCCGGACGCGGGGACCAGATCAGCGACGTATGGCTGGATTTCTCCGGCGCAGCCGCTGGCATCCTCCTGAGTTCGCTGCTGTTCCTTCTGCTCCGCCGGAGACGCCGTCACAGGGAGGATCCGGCCTTGAGATAGCCCACCGGATGGATCACGTGCTCGCTCTTGGCGTCGATGTTCGTCAGGCTGCCGTCGCTGAGGGCGGCCGCCCGGCTCAGCGCGCCGTAGCCGTATCGGCGGCGCACCTCGTCCATCGTCCGCTCCAGACGCTCCAGACGCTCCCGGCGCTCCGCGTCGCCGAACATGCTGAGCTGCTCCGGACCGGAGGCGGGCGTCAGCTCTGCGCCCCGGACGCCGATGCTCCGGAGGGGCCTGTTCCAGCCGTAATTCTCCCGCAAAAGGCGCATGGCCGCCTCATGGAGCTCCGAGGCGAGACAGCTGGGCTCCGGCAGCTTCATCTGCCGCTCGAAGCAGAACAGCTCGTCGGTGCGCAGACTGATCTGCACGGTGCGGCAGCGGAAGCCTCCCTCCCGCAGCCGCGCCGCTACGCTCTCGCAGAGCATCCAATAAACGATGGAGGCGTCCTCCCCGTTCACCAGATCCCGGGGCGTGGTCGTTGAATTCCCGATGCTCTTGATGAGCTCCTCCTCC
>JAEEGK010025873.1_pt1 | contig 11997 bp, 13 predicted proteins | sample 8958771 | NCBI WGS metagenome assembly JAEEGK01 (sample SAMN16246547, study PRJNA631951) | gut metagenome | biome: gut microbiome; feature: rumen; material: SC-attached | host: Bos | place: Iran: Karaj | collected 2018-10 | reverse complement strand
ACTTAAACATGGAACGATCAGTCTCATCGAACAGGGAACTCTGGTTATAGGAGCACTTACGCAGAGCAAACTGTATGAGAAGACTGTCAGCAATATGCTTGAATGCAAGAGCCGAGGGGCGTATCTTATGGGACTTACTACTTACGGAAATTACGAGATCGAGGATCAGGTTAATTTTACGGTTTATGTACCAAAGGTAGATGAGTACTTTATTGGAAGTCTTGCGGTAGTGCCTTTACAACTTATGGGATACTATGTTTCTGTGGCAAAAGGACTTGATGTGGATAAGCCCAGGAATTTGGCAAAGAGTGTTACGGTGGAATAGGAAACAAAACCATGGAGCTGCGTTTCATAGTGCATATCTTTGATGATTATAATTTGGTATGAGAAGATGTGTGGTAGTAAATGCTTCACTGTGTGTACCCTCGACGGATCCGCTCCGGTATGAGATGATGTGTTGGTAGCACGAATCGTACAACTCGTGCGAACACTTTGATCTCAGGAGGACACCAAATGAATTCGACCAAAATCGAGAAGCAATACGCTCTTCAAAAATGGGCCGGTATTATCAAGCAACAACAGGAATGCACGTTATCACTTAAGGAGTTGTTGATAAGAAAAGTATTATGTTTTCAACGATTAATCCTGAGAACAGATATATTCACATGAAGAATGTTAAGGAAAATAATAATCTTCGAAGTATGTATATCAGAAGCATCACATTGGGCGGACAAGACGAGGCTATTTATGATGAGACGGATAGCTTGAAGATTGCGAGAGCTTTTCGTAAAGCAGGACGGGGCCTCATGAATGAATGAGAAGAAGGTTGTTGCGGTAATTGTAGAAGGCCCCAGTGATAAAAATGCAATTGGTGGGATATTTCTTGAATTCTGTACACTTAGAACTGTTTCCAGAGGGAGACTGCAGATGTCGGAGATCTCCTCCAAGACGTGATCATTGATAATTAATATGAAGCAACTTTGGCAAGCGAGTTTTTAATAATTTCTTGAATCCGATTTACTTCTACGTCCGGAAGTGACGTTTTGTGCTTTGCATAATAACGATTCATACGTTTGAGCTTAAATCCGGATCTGGTCAGCTGAGAAAAAAAATCCTGACTTGCGGAATCAATGTCATCGTGACTTGATTCTGATTGTCTGTGACCTCTTTCAACGTTTGTGACCATCCAGTGTCCGTTTGCACAGAAAAGATTGACTTTTTCGTCATTTTCGGAGCCAAGAGAATACATATACGAAGGCACGTTGTATTTTTTTAATATATACCGGATAATATCCAGATTCTTTTCGGAGGAAGATATGAGGATGGTATTTGTAATATCATTAGCTACAGCTTCAACAATGCTTTTATTATCCATCTGAAGTCCTCCTTTAACACTTTTTCCCGTTGCAGTTCATAAATCTTTCTTGCATGAAAGAACTGAATGGCACCACCTTCGGAACTAAAGCCTTTTGCAACGTATCCTTTTGTCACTACACACACGACTTTACATGATTTATTTACAACATACTCGTGATACACTCGTGATTCTTGAAGAAACGGCAAAGAGAGCTTTTCGTATGGCGTTCCAAGGGGAGCAGTAAAGTTTCCTTGGTTACCGCCATACCGTATTATCCTCATCCCCTTGGGAAGAATGTAATCCGGCATAATATGCTTTCCGTTTTCCATGCATCCATTCAAGTCAAAACCATGTTCATCAGCATTAATGAGCAAGTTCCAATTTACTTGACCTTTGTCATTCAAAAAGGCATTATCAGCAACGACATCCAATTGCTTAATTCTTTTTCCGTAACAGTTTACTTTCAATAACAGTCCTCCCTTGTAATGTTTTACGCAGGAGGACAGATCACGGTTTAATTGAAAAGCCACCTGCTCGGTTTAGATGATTTAAGCAGGAACTCTCCGAAAAACAGATATACTTAGAAATAAGAAATATAGAATGTTCTGCTTGTGGTGATAATAACATGTATGCGGGGCGGAGTCAAGGAAGGAATAGAGAAAAGGGATAAAAAATCGTTGACGAATGCTTACGTCTTTTTCTGATCACTTCAAAGAGATTTCGTATAAAGGATTTATATTATATGGGTAGGAAAGGGTCAAAGATGAAGAGGATAATTGCAGTGGTACTGCCGATCTTGGCAGTGGTAGGGGGGATTTTTTTTCTCACATTTCAATCACCGGAGGATACATGGAAAGTTTCAAACGGAGTCCATGAGCTGATAGTGAAGTACTTTCAGGAAGGATTTATGAGAGAGATTGCAGACTCTCAGAAGTTTCGGACTATCTTACACGGACCGCTTTATTTCCTGTTGGGAATAGTGGTGAGGATCTGCGTTAAGAGATTTTGGCCTGCGGTGGGGATATGCGCGGCAGTGGGACTGGCAGATGAGACAATAAAGATATTCCTTCCCACCCGCGAATTTGATATAATAGACTTTGGAGTCGACATTATCGGATTTATGATCGGGATCGGACTGGTGTCTCTGGTCGGATGGATCATAAATAAATTAAAGGGGTAAGGTGGAGGATACTGACTTATGGATGAAGAGAAGAGAACTAACGATCGGGGGAGGGCTGCTTTTAAGAGCCTTTACCTGTCACAGTCTTATCAGGATGCCTGGAGTGATTATCAGCGCAGTCTTCACAGGGATTCGTTCCCGGTGTGGGATCATGTTATTCTGACTGCCAGTAATGAGCACCAGGCTTATTCTTTTGAATTACAGATAGAAAGCAGGAGGGCATTTCTTCCTGCACACACACAGTTTACGGTTGTTCCCGATGAGGGAGGAGTGAGAGTGGGTTCCGGAGGAGCCACCCTTGCAGTACTCAAATGGCTTGAAGCTCATGGCGGCTGGAGAGGAAAGAGAGTGCTGGTGATCCATTCCGGTGGTGACAGTAAGAGAGTACCGCAATACTCGGCACTTGGAAAACTGTTCAGTCCTGTGCCTCATGAGCTTCCGGACGGAAGAAGTTCCACTCTTTTTGATGAGTTTTTAATAGCCATGTCTGCCGTGCCCGGAAGGATCAGGGAAGGGATGCTTCTTTTAAGCGGAGATGTGCTGCTTTTATTTAATCCTCTGCTTATAGACTGGTCAGGATCCGGAGCAGCTGTGATCAGTTTTAAGGAAGATGTGGAAACGGGAAAAGACCATGGAGTCTATCTTAAAGGCAATGACGGAAATGTGAAAGCCTTCCTGCACAAGCAGTCGGTGGAGACCCTTAGGTCTGTTGGTGCTGTGAATGATATGGATTGTGTGGACATTGATACCGGAGCCATCCTTTTTGGCGTGGATGTGCTGGATTCCCTGTTTTCGCTGATCAGCACCAATGGTGCCTTTGATAATGATAGATACCTTGAAAAGGTTAATGATAAAGTAAGATTGTCTCTTTACGGGGATTTTCAATATCCGCTTGCCACGGATTCCACACTTGAAGCTTTTTATGAAGAAAAGCCGGAAGGGGAATTCTGCCCGGAATTAAAGAAGAGCCGAACAGAAGTCTGGGAGGCTTTAAGGTCTTACAGGCTTAAACTCCTTCGTCTTGCACCTGCCAAGTTCATTCATTTCGGAACTACGGGAGAGATTCTGGAACTCATGTGCAGCGGGGTGGCAGATTACAGTGATCTGGGTTGGTCATCGGTCACCAACTCCTCTTCAGTTTATCCTTCCTACCACTCTGTGGTTTCACCCAGGGCATCTGTGGGAGAGGGAGTGTACGCAGAAGTAAGCTACGTACATGATGAAGCTATAGTGGGTGAAGGAACCGTCCTTAGCCACATTGATGTTACAAACGAAGAGATACCGCCCCATGTGGTGTTACATGGTTTAAAGCAGACAAACGGCAAATTTGTGTGCCGTATTTTTGGCGTGGAGGACAATCCCAAGGAGGATAAGCTTTTTGGACATGTGATCCCTAAAAAGATAGCAAAGAACCTCTGGCTGGCTCCTGTTTATCCCGAAAAGGATACCATAAAAGAAGCCATAGCGGCAGCTCTTGACCTGTATAAAAAAGTAAATGAAGAGGACTGGGATAATGTCATCAGGGGTAAGTCCCTGGCAGCAGGCTTTAACGATGCTGATCCTGAAGCCATTATTGCCTGGAACAAGCGTATGGCAGAATTAGTGGCTATGAATGATATAGCAGCTATGATAAATGGGAAAAAGCCGGCGGCAGAAGCTCATTTGTCTGCGCCTCTCACAAAGATACAGAACGAATGGCTGGAGAACAGGCTTAAAGATATCGATTACGGTACGGAAATGAGGCTTCATTACTATGTAGCCCGGGCACTGGGTGAAGTGGTGGGAGAAAAGGAAATGAGCCGGGCCTTTGATTCACTTTCAAAAAACATTTTAAGAGTGACCATGGCCGGACTACAGGAAAATACTGCAGCCCGGATTGTGAAAGATAATGTAAATGTGGCACTGCCTCTTCGGGTGAACTGGGGCGGAGGCTGGTCAGATACACCGCCTTATTGTAACGAAAACGGCGGAACGGTGCTTAATGCAGCAATACTTCTTAAGGGTGAAAGGCCGGTAAGCGTCAGCATTAAAAAGATAGAAGATAAGAAGATAGTATTTGAAAGCCGCGACATGGATGTGCACGGTGAATTCCGGGATATATCCGAACTTCAAAAAGTGGGAGATCCCTTTGATTCTTTCGTGCTTCAAAAGGCAGCACTTCTTGCCTGTGGGGTGATCCCAGCTACAGGCGGAAGTCTTGACACAGTGCTTGACAGGATCGGAGGTGGCTTCTGGATGGATACGGAAGTGACGGGAGTTCCAAAAGGCAGCGGTCTCGGAACCAGTTCCATTCTGGCAGCGGCCTGTGTAAAAGCTCTTTTTGAGTTCCTTGGTATAGAACACACGGAAGATGCTTTATACAGTACAGTTCTTTGCATGGAACAGATCATGTCCACCGGAGGCGGCTGGCAGGATCAGGTGGGGGGAGTCACCAACGGTATAAAGTTTACTTCTTCAGGCCCCGGACTTGTGCAGAACATTAAGGTTCAGCACATAAAGCCGGAAGAGCATGTGATGGATGAACTGAATGAAAGATTCTGCCTGATCTATACAGGTCAGAGGCGTCTGGCACGTAATCTTTTAAGAGACGTGGTAGGAAGATATATAGGTAACGAGGCTGACACTGTATATGCCCTGGATGAGATCCAGCGTGTGGCGGCTCTCATGAGATTTGAACTTGAGCGCGGACATGTGGATGCTTTTGCGGAACTCTTAAACAGACATTGGGAGCTTTCGAAGATGATAGACGTCGGAAGCACCAACACTCTGATCGATCAGATCTTTGACAGTATCGAGGATCTTATAGCCGGAAAAATGGTGTGCGGAGCAGGCGGAGGCGGATTCCTTCAGGTGGTGCTCCGTAAGGGAGTTACCAAAGAGGAACTTCAGTCCAGGCTTAAATACGTTTTCAGCGATACAGAGATAAAAATGTGGGATTGCACGTTGGTTTAAGATAACAGATAATGGAGGAAGGTATGCTTAAAGGTATAGATAAACTGCTTACGGGAGACATGCTGAAGATCTTATGCGATATGGGACACGGAGATGAGCTGGTGATAGCTGATGCCAATTTCCCTGCGGAAGCGGTGGCAAAGCGGCTGATCAGAATGCCGGGGATAGATGGGGTTAGGGCTGCGGAAGCGGTGCTTTCTGTTCTTCCTCTTGACACCTATTCAGATCCTGCTTTTATCATGGACTTGACGGACAGCGACAAGAAAAAGGGAATGGCTGTTCCCGTGATCTGGGCCGATTACGAAAAGCTGTGCGGGAAGATAGATAAGATAGAAAGATTTGATTTTTACGAGAGAGCCAAGAAGGCCTATTGTGTGATACAGACAGGTGAAGAAAGGCAATACGGGAATCTGATCTTGGTAAAAGGCGTGGTTTTATAGTTTTGTAAGGGGTATCATGGAATCATTTTTTGCAAACAATCCATCAGCTTCGGTTTCATCCGACAGAATATTGTACACGCCATCAGATTTTGCCAAGTCTGCACTTTTGCATCTTCAGGAGATCGGAACCCTTCGGGCTTTAAAGAAGCATACATCAAAGAGAGATTTCCTCAATTCTTTTCTCTTTATCCTGGTGCTTAGAGGTAAAGGATCTTTGACCTGCGGTGGCGAGAGTCATGAACTGAAAGAGGGGGACTGTGCCTTTATCGATTGTCGGAAACCCTATTCCCACACCACTTCGGAGGAACTCTGGACCATCCGCTGGTGCCACTTTTACGGACCCACCATGGCAGCGGTGTATGAAAAATACACGGAGAGAGGCGGGAAGGCTGTTTTTACACCCTCAGATAAGGTCAAGTTCATCGAGGTACTGGACAGGATAGCGGTTGTGGCAAAGGGAGATGATTACATCCGGGACATGAAGATAAATGAGGAACTAAACGGGCTCTGCACTCTTTTAATGGGCGAGTCCTGGCATCCGGAAGCAGCAGCTGTAAGAAGTGTAAAAAGACAGTCTGTACTTGAAGTAAAGGAGTATCTGGAACAGCATTACATGGAGAAGATATCGCTGGAACAGCTGAGCAAAGATTTTTACATAAACAAGTACTATCTTGCCAGGATGTTCAAGGAACAGTTTGGAATGTCGGTGATATCCTACCTTGTTAACATCAGGATCACCCATGCAAAGCAGATGTTAAGATTCACGGACAAGAGCGTGGAAGAGATCGGAGCGGAATGCGGGATGGGAGCGCTTCACTATTTCAGCAGGGTATTTAAAGAAGTGGAGGGAGTACCTCCTTCCACTTACAGGGCACAGTGGTGATCCACTGTGTTTTTTTGGGCTTTACATTAAAGTCAATATAGTGTAAATTGTTGGCAATATACTGAATTCAAATCTTGGGTAAATGGGAGTAAAATGCACAAAGTTGCTGCGGTAAAAGGCAGCAAAATAATGTAGATATGCGGCTGTTTGCCGCAAAAGTCTTGGAGGTAGACAATGAAAAAAGCATTGATAACAGGTGTTACGGGTCAGGATGGAAGTTATTTATCGGAGTTTCTTTTGGAAAAAGGATATGACGTCCATGGTATTATCAGAAGGAGCAGTGTGGATTTCAGAGAACGTATAGTTCATCTTGAAGGAAATCCTCACTTTCATTTACATTACGGAGATCTGGCAGATTCCATGTCTCTGGTAAAGGTCATCGGTCTTGTGAGACCTGATGAGATCTACAATCTTGCGGCTCAGAGCCATGTGCAGGTGAGCTTCGATGTTCCGGAGTTCACGGCGGATGTTGATGCCACAGGTGTTTTGAGAGTGCTTGAGGCTGTACGTGTCTGCGGTCTGGCAGATACCTGCCGCATCTATCAGGCATCCACGTCCGAACTTTACGGTAAGGTAGAAGAAGTGCCTCAGAGAGAGACCACTCCTTTTCATCCTTATTCACCCTACGCCGTAGCGAAACAATATGGCTTCTGGATCACAAAGGAATATCGTGAAGCTTACAACATGTTCTGCTGCTCCGGTATTCTTTTTAACCATGAATCCGAGAGAAGAGGAGAGACCTTCGTTACACGTAAGATCACACTTGCTGCGGCAAGGATCGCTCAGGGCATGCAGGAAAAGCTGTATCTGGGAAATCTTTCTTCCCTTCGTGACTGGGGATACGCTAAGGACTATGTTGAGTGCATGTGGCTGATCCTTCAGAACGAAAAGCCTGAGGATTTTGTTATTGCAACAGGCGTACAGCACAGCGTTCGTGAGTTTGCCACCCTCGCTTTCCATCATGCGGGTATTGAACTTGAATGGAAGGGTGAAGGCATGGATGAAAAGGGTATCGACAAGGCTACAGGCAAGGTTCTGGTTGAAGTCAGCCCTGATTTCTATCGTCCCACAGATGTTGTAAACCTTTGGGGAGATCCCTCCAAGGCTAAGAAGGAACTGGGATGGAATCCCACAAAGACATCCTTCGAGGAACTGGTACGTCTCATGACAGAGCATGACATGAAGAAGGTAGCGGTGGAGCGCGAGGAAGAGCGTATTAAGACCAATCTTGCGGAATATCTGGAAAAGGGTATCGTTAAATAAAAAAATTTTAGGAAAGTGTGAAAAATATGATAGATAAAAATGCTAAGATTTACGTTGCGGGACACAGAGGAATGGTGGGTTCGGCCATTGTTCGCGAGCTGAACCGTCAGGGTTATGAGAACATCATCACACGCACTCACAAGGAGCTGGATCTTTGCCGTCAGGAAGATGTGGAAAAGTTTTTTGAAGAGGAGAAGCCGGAGGTAGTGGTCCTGGCTGCTGCAAAAGTGGGCGGTATCGTGGCAAACGAATCGGCTCTTGCGGATTTTATGTACGATAACATGATCCTGGAAATGAACGTTATTCACAGTGCATGGAAGAATGGCTGTAAGAAGCTTCTCTTCCTGGGATCTTCCTGCATCTATCCCCGCATGGCGCCTCAGCCCATGCCTGAGTCCTGCCTGCTCACAAGCGAGCTGGAAAAGACCAACGAAGCCTATGCACTGGCTAAGATCAGCGGACTTAAATACTGCGAATTCCTGAACCGTCAGTACGGAACAGATTATATTTCCGTAATGCCTACTAATCTTTACGGACCCAATGATAACTATCATCCCACCCACAGCCATGTGCTTCCGGCACTTATCCGCCGTTTCCATGAGGCAAAGGTGGAGGGTAAAGAGTCGGTTACCTGCTGGGGCGACGGAAGTCCTTTACGTGAATTCCTCTATGTGGATGACCTGGCAAATCTCTGCGTTTTCCTTCTCAACAATTACAGCGGTAACGAGACTGTCAATGCGGGAACAGGAAAAGAGCTTACTATTAAGGAACTTACAGAACTGGTGGCTAAAGTGGTTGGCTATACGGGAAAGATCGAATGGGATAAGACAAAGCCCAACGGAACACCCAGAAAGCTTCTGGATGTAAGCAAGGCAGCAAAGCTTGGATGGACTTACAAGACAGAGCTGGAGGACGGTATCCGTCTGGCTTACAATGATTTTCTCACAAATCCTATGAGAGCTGAAAGATAAAGGGGTTAAGGGTATGAACATGAATATCGTTTTGCTTTCCGGGGGGTCCGGAAAGAGGTTGTGGCCTTTGTCAAATGACATAAGGTCAAAACAATTCATAAAGTTTTTTAAGAAGCCAAAGCTTTCCGTTCCTATGGGAACAGAATACACAGGCAACTACGAATCCATGGTTCAGAGGGTCTACCGACAGATAAAAAATGTGGATAAGGATGCTACAGTCACCATAGCAACATCCAAATCCCAGGTTTCGGCCATTCATAACCAGCTGGGTATGGAAGTGGGAGTCAGCGTGGAGCCTTTCAGAAGGGACACTTTTCCGGCTATTGCACTTGCCACAGCCTATCTTCATGATGTAAAGAAGATAGGGCTTGATGAAGCGGTGGTGGTCTGCCCCGTAGATCCTTATGTTAACGATGACTACTTCGAGGCGTTAAAGAAGCTTTGGGAATTGGCACAAAATGATACGGCGAAGCTGGTATTGATGGGGATCGATCCCACCTATCCCAGCGAGAAGTACGGTTACATAATGCCGGTTTCAAAGGACAATGTGGCTAAGGTGGAAGCTTTTAAGGAAAAGCCGGATGTGGCTACAGCTCAGAAGTACATCGATGCAGGCGGCCTTTGGAACGGCGGAGTTTTCGCTTATAAGCTGGGGTACGTCTTGGAGCGAGCTCATGAGCTCATTGAGTTTACGGATTACGAAGATCTGTTCTCGAAGTACGAGACTCTTAAAAAGATCAGCTTCGACTATGCTGTTGTGGAACACGAAAAGGATATAGCGGTGCTTCGTTTTAACGGAGAATGGAAGGACATCGGAACCTGGAACACACTGACAGAAGCCATGGAAGAAGAATCCGTGGGTGATGCCAGGATGAATGACAAGTGTGAGAATGTCCATGTGATAAATGAACTGGGAGTTCCCATTCTGGCCATGGGGCTTAAGGATGTGGTGATATCCGCATCTCCCGAGGGCATCCTGGTTTCAGATAAAGAACAGAGCAGTTACATTAAGCCTTTTGTGGATGATATCGTACAGGAGATCCGTTTTGCGGAAAAAAGCTGGGGATCTTATCTGGTGCTGGATGTAGAAGAAAACAGCATGACGGTTAAGGTCACTCTCAATCCCGGACACAGGATGAACTATCATTCCCATGACTACAGGGATGAAGTCTGGACTGTTATATCCGGTACAGGACGTGCTATTGTGGACGGAATAGAGAGACGCGTTAATGTGGGCGATGTGATAACCATGCCTGCGGGAAGCAAGCATACGGTGATCGCTGACAAAGTCAGTCTTCAGTTGATAGAAGTACAGCTGGGGGCAGAGATCTCAGCAAGCGATAAACACAAATATAAATTGGATATTTAAGAAAAAAGGAAGGTGCCGGGGGTTGCTCCCCCGGCACCTTAAAAACTATTATGAGAAACATTACGAAAAAGACTTGTTCACTCCCAGGGGATGCCCAGGACTTTTGCCAGACCCGCGATACAGAATTCGCCTGCGAGGACAGCTCTTTGGGTGGTATCCTCTTCGCTGTCTCCGTTTAAGAATCCGGAGAATACGGTTCCGATGGTAAAGGAACTGATGAATTCGGAAATGCTTCTGGAGAAGTTTTCCGGTCTGGTCATGAAGGGACGGCATTTTTCCAGAAAGACCAATGTCCCTTCTGTTTCGGCATTAATGAGGTCTCTGGTAAAATTTTCGTACTTGGTTCCTGTTCCGGCTTCAAGGATCAGATTAAAGTCATCCTTGTTGGAATACATGTAATGGATCAGTTTATTTACGGAAGCAAAGGTGGATTTTAGTACTTCTGCCATGCCCTGTGCAGTGTCGGGAGAAAGGAAGACATCGCTTTCTTCGTTGTACAGTGAATAAAATCCGTTAATGCAGGGATCCACCAGTTTATCGAAGAGATCCTCTTTACTTTCAAAATGTGCATAAAAGGCACCGTTGGTAACACCTGCTTCTTTGCAGATGGTGCGGATGGATGCGTCCCGGAAGCCCACTGTGGTAAACTGCCTTCTGGCGCTTTCCAGGATGTTTCTATGGGTTCTGTCATAATCGTAAGCCATGCTTCACCTCAATGATTAATGTATCAGTCAAAAATATACTGTATTGCTTCTTGCAATACAGTAAACATATAGATATAATCTTACACTGTAATATAACAAAAGTCAACATTTATTTAACAACTTAAGGGATAAATGGTGATACAATGTTACAGGTTAATGGGCTCAGGAGGGATAGTTTTCCTCCGGCACCGGAAAAAGGAGACAAAAAAACAGATGTACGAATATAAAGGAAGAGTGAGATACAGTGAGTGTGACAGACACGGGAAACTCAGTATCGCAGGGGTGATAAACTATCTTCAGGATGTGGCCATACTTCATTCTGAAGACAAGAGGGTGGGAGTAGATTATCTGGCTGATGAAGACATGGGCTGGGTGGTTACCAATTACACCATGAACATTAGAAGATTTCCGAAGCTGGGAGAGGAGATCACCATAAGGACCTACCCCCACAGCATGAGAGCCTGCGTGGCTTTAAGAAGCTTTGAGATGCTCGATGAAAAGGGTGAAAGATTTGCGGAAGCCATTTCCACCTGGGCGCTCATGAATATAAATGAATTTCGCCCGGTAAAGATCTCGGAGGAGATCATAGCAGCCTATCAGCCAATGATATGCCCGGAATTTTCTCCCGAGCCTGTGAAGGCCCGTCCTCAGGGGGAAGAAGAAAGAGTGGGTCACTTCACCGTTTCCGAAGCGGAGATCGACACCAACGGTCACATGAATAACGGAGCCTATGCAAGGATCGCTGAAAAGTTTCTTCCGGACGGATTTGAATTTACAAGCTGTACCTACGTTTACAAGAAGATGCTGTTTCTTGATGAGAAGGCAGAAGTGTTTACATCAAAGACCGAGGACGGCAGCACACAGATAATCTTCAGGAA
>JAEEGK010025872.1_pt1 | contig 11998 bp, 10 predicted proteins | sample 8958771 | NCBI WGS metagenome assembly JAEEGK01 (sample SAMN16246547, study PRJNA631951) | gut metagenome | biome: gut microbiome; feature: rumen; material: SC-attached | host: Bos | place: Iran: Karaj | collected 2018-10 | reverse complement strand
CAACGGATTTGCCTGTACAATATACACCGTTGATCCATGTGTTGAAAGAAAATCCGTTTTCGTAATATTTGGCAAGCCCTATATAAACTATGGCAAATGCCACCAACAAAAACACGATAAGAGAAGGAATGTAGAAACTCTTATTTGATCTCATTACATGGTACCTGGGAGTCGAAATCATAAACTCCGAAATAGCAAACTAACCTTTTTTGTTGTAATCTTTTTCGTCAAAGACATCACTTAAAGGTTTTCCGCCGGGAACCATGGGGAATACCTTGTCGTCTTCGTCGATAACACATTCGATTATACAAGGTCTCTTATTCTTGATCGCGCTCTTTAAAGCGGGAGCAAACTCTTCTTTCTTAGTTACCTTGTAAGCATCACACCCAAGTCCCTTTGCTACCATGCAAAAATCAACTTTATCGTTCAAAACAGTTTGGGAATAACGTCCGCCGTAGAACAAAGTCTGCCACTGACGAACCATACCGAGAACGTGATTGTTGATAACTATCTCAATGATCGGAATATCAAATCTTGATGCGGTGGCAAGCTCGTTAAGGTTCATTCTGAAACAGCCGTCACCTGCAACGTTTATACATACCTTATCGGGATTGGCTACCTGTGCACCTATGCAGGCACCGAGACCGTATCCCATTGTTCCGAGACCGCCCGATGAAAGAAATGTTCTGGGCTTTGTATATCTGTAATACTGAGATGCCCATATCTGGTGCTGACCGACATCGGTAGTGATAATGGCATTTCCTTTTGTAACTTTATCCGTCTCCTCAATAACAAAAGGACAGGTAAGTTTTGATCTGTCGTAATCAAGAGGATATTTTGCTTTTAACTCAGCAATATGTTTCATCCATTCGGGATGACTCTGTTTCTCCAGTTTTTTATTGATATCCTTAAGAGAATCCTTAAGATCGCCAACTACAGAAGCATGCGTTTTGATATTCTTATTGATCTCAGCCGCATCTATATCAAAATGAATAACTTTTGCTCCCTTGGCAAATGAAGAAACATTACCGACTACACGATCTGAGAATCTTGCACCCAAAGCAACCAAAAGATCGCATTCGCTTACGCCGAGATTGGATGTTTTGGTTCCGTGCATACCGATCATACCTGTATAACGATCGTTGTAAGCATCAAATGCGCCTTTGCCCATCAAAGTATCACAAACGGGAGCATCGATAAGTTCGGCGAATTTTGCGACTTCCTTATCGGCACCGCTGATGATGGCACCACCGCCCACATATATAAACGGTTTCTTTGCTTTCTTAATAAGTTTGATCGCGTTATCGATATCTTCATCGGTGTATTTGTTAACATGCTTGGGAAGCTTTATTTCTTTCTTCTCATAATTACATTTTGCAGCCGTAACGTCTTTTGTAACATCAACGAGAACGGGACCGGGACGACCGGTCTGAGCAATCTCAAAAGCCTTTCTTAAAGTATCCGCAAGCTTGGTAACGTCTTTTACGATATAACCGTGCTTTGTGATAGGCATGGTCACACCTGCGATATCAACTTCCTGGAAGGTATCTTTTCCAAGCCAGGGTAAAACAACGTTCGCTGTAATGGCAACAAGAGGAACGGAATCCATATACGCCGTGGCAATACCTGTTACAAGGTTTGTTGCGCCGGGGCCTGAAGTAGCCATACATACGCCGACCTTACCCGAAGATCTGGCATAACCGTCAGCTGCATGCGCAGCTCCCTGCTCGTGGCTTGTAAGAATATGTCTTATCTCACTGTGTGAATATAAAGCATCGTAAACGTTGAGGATCGTTCCTCCCGGATAACCGAAAACGGTATCAACCCCCTGCTCTTTTAAACATTCAACGATTATTTCGGAACCTGTAAGCTGCATTTAGATCACTCCTTCCCCGGTACCTTAAGTACCGCACCCGTTGTAGCACTCGTAACAAGCTCTCTGTATCTTAACAGATAACCTGATTTAATATCTGTTTCCTTTGGTGTCCAGCCAACTTTTCTTGCTTCAAACTCTTCGTCGGAAACCAAAGCTTCAAGCTTATTGTTGTTGATATCGATATGAATCATATCACCTTCCTTAATGAAGGCGATAGGTCCTCCGAGAGCGGCTTCGGGAGAAACATGACCGATGGAAGCACCTCTTGATGCACCTGAGAAACGACCGTCGGTAATGAGCGCAACGGTGGATCCCAGTCCCATGCCTGCGATAGCGGACGTAGGATTAAGCATCTCACGCATACCGGGACCTCCCTTGGGTCCTTCATATCTTATGACAACAACGTCACCTTCGACTATCTTGCCTCCCTTGATGGCTGCAATAGCATCTTCTTCACAATCAAATACACGGGCCGGACCTGTATGTTCCATCATCTCAGCAACAACGGCGGAACGTTTAACAACACTTCCTTCCGGAGCGATGTTACCCTTAAGTACGGCAATACCGCCGGTCTTACTGTAAGGATTCTCGACTGTTCTGATAACTTCGTCGTTTAAGTTGACACATCCCTTTATGTTTTCGCCCATAGTCTTACCGGAAACGGTCATAACATCAAGGTTCAAAAGGTTAAGTTTTGAAAGTTCATTCATAACGGCATATACACCGCCCGCCTCGTTAAGGTCTTCCATATAAGTGGGCCCTGCGGGAGCAAGATGACAAAGATTGGGAGTTTTTGCCGAAAGCTCGTTAGCGATATCAAGATTAAGATCAACGCCTGCTTCATGAGCTATAGCCGGAAGGTGAAGCATTGAGTTTGTGGAACATCCGAGAGCCATATCAACTGTCAATGCGTTGTAAAAAGCTTCTTTTGTCATTATGTCTCTGGGACGGATATTTTTATTTACAAGTTCCATTACTTTGTTGCCCGCATGTTTTGCAAGACGTATTCTTTCAGAATAAACTGCGGGAATGGTTCCGTTACCTTTAAGCCCCATACCGATAGCTTCTGTCAAACAGTTCATGGAGTTGGCGGTATACATACCGGAACAAGAGCCGCATGTGGGACAAACATGCTCTTCAAAATAATTAAGTTCATCAAGAGTAATCTTATCTGCGGCATATTCTCCTACAGCCTCGAACATGGAAGAAAGACTTCTCTTCTTTCCGTGAACTTTGCCCGCAAGCATGGGACCACCCGATACAAATACGGTGGGAACATTTACTCTTGCGGCTGCCATTAAAAGGCCGGGAACGTTTTTGTCACAGTTGGGTATCATGACAAGACCGTCAAATTGATGTGCAAGTGCCATACATTCGGTAGAATCGGCAATAAGATCTCTTGTAACAAGAGAATACTTCATTCCGATATGACCCATTGCGATACCGTCGCAAACAGCGATCGCAGGAAATACCACCGGCATACCGCCTGCCTCGGCAACTCCGAGTTTAACCGCTTCAACTATCTTATCAAGATTCATATGACCGGGAACTATCTCGTTATAGGAAGAAACAATACCGATCATAGGTTTCTTCATTTCTTCTTCGGTAAAACCGAGTGCATTGAACAAACTTCTGTGAGGTGCATGTTCACTGCCGCATTTAACATTATCGCTTTTCATAATCCATCCTCCGTTTTATATGTATGAAGCGATTATCTCACCCATTTCGGAGCATTTAACTTTTTTGCATCCGTCGGTATAAATATCGCCTGTTCTGTATCCGTCTTTTAAAGCCCTTTTAACTGCATCTTCAATGGCATCGGCTTCTTTGTTAAGATCCAAAGAAAAACGTAACATCATAGCCGCACTAAGTATCGTAGCAATGGGATTTGCCAGATCTTTTCCCGCAATATCGGGGGCAGAACCGTGACTGGGTTCATAAAGCCCGAACTTAGACTCGTTAAGAGATGCACTTGCAAGCATACCGATGGATCCGGTGATCATGCTGGCTTCATCCGATAAGATATCACCAAACATATTCTCTGTAAGGATAACATCAAACTGAGCAGGGTCTTTTACAAGCTGCATAGCACAGTTGTCGACAAGCATATGCTCAAGTGTTATATCGGGATAATCTTTTGACACTTCGTTTACGACCTGTCTCCATAGTCTCGAAGAATCAAGAACATTGGCCTTATCGACACTTGTCACTTTCTTGCGTCTCTTTGAAGCTATTTCAAAAGCCTTTATGGCTACTCTTCTTATTTCATTTTCATCATATGTAAGCGTATCGATTGCTTTTCTGATGCCGTTTTCGGTAACGGTTTTACGCTCTCCGAAATAAAGGCCGCCTGTAAGCTCTCTCACAATTATCAGATCAAATCCGGCGTCTGAAGTCTCCTTTTTTAAAACACAGGCATCGGACAGTTCGCTGTATAAAAGCGCGGGTCTTAGGTTTGCAAACAACTTTAATTCTTTTCGTATCTTCAAAAGTCCCGCTTCCGGTCTTTTTGAAGGCTCAAGTTTGTACCATGGACTGGTATTGGTATCTCCTCCGATTGAACCCATCAAGACGGCGTCGGCAGCTTTTGCATCGGCAATTGCCTCATCGGTAAGGGGAATACCGTGAACATCTATCGATGCACCTCCCATGAGAATATCTTTAAAGATGAATTTGTGACCATACTTGACCGCTGTTTTTTCAAGAACTTTTTTTGCACATTGAACGATCTCCGGTCCGATTCCGTCACCGGGAATGCATGTGATATTAAACTCCATGTCGGAAATACTCCTTATTAGTCGAAATTGAAATAATGATAACGTATAAATATACAATTTTCAATATATTATGTTATAATCTCAATTAGTGTGAATTGAGAAAGGGACATTAAAATGAACAACAATATCAAATATATTCTTTTTGATCTTGACGGAACATTGCTTCCGATGGATATGGACGTATTTACAAAGTCGTATTTTAAAGATCTTATCAAGTTCGCTTATTCCAAAGGATACGATCAAACCATCGATCTTGTCAGTGTTATTTGGGCGGGAACCGGCGCTATGGCCAAAAATGACGGAAGCAGATCCAACGGCGACGCATTTTGGGATAAATATTCACGTATGACCGGACGTGAAGGTAAAAAAGACGAGCCGATGTTTGATGAATTTTATGCAACGGTATTCGATAATGCAAAAAACTATGTTGGATTTACAGAGGAAGCCGCAAAAACGGTAAACATGTTGAAAGAAAAAGGTTATAAAATCGTACTTGCCACCAACCCCATCTTTCCCGAAGTCGCAACCGATAAACGTATTAAATGGGCCGGACTTAACAAAGACGATTTTCTTCTTATCACAACGTATGAAAATTCAACTTTTGCCAAACCCAATCCGAAATATTATTCGGAAGTACTGAATAAACTCAACATTAAACCCGAAGAATGTTTGATGGTCGGAAACGATGCAACCGAAGATTCAAGTGCACTTGAAATCGGTATCGATTTCTTTTTGATAACGGATTGTCTGGTTAACGGCGAAAATAAAGATATTTCCGTATATAACAACGGAACATTTAAAGATCTCAGAAAATATATCGGAATAGAATGATACAATAAAAAGAAAAGGCGTTTCGCATTACGAAACGCCTTATAATTTATTCTGCTTTTTCAACCTGAGCGATAGCACTCTTTTGCATCGGAATACGGCAGTTCTTATTGTTACCGAACTCAACGATCACGGTATCGTCTGCTATATCGATAACATTTCCGTAGAATCCCGAATTGGTAAGAACCGAATCACCAACCTCCAATGATGAAAGCATAGCAGCCGTTCTCTTCTGTTCTTTCTTCTGAGGCTTGATGATCATAAAGTAGAAAAATACACCAAGTATCGCAAAAGGAATAACCATTGTGAGAAGTGAAGCCATAGGTGAAACTTCAGTCTCAGCCGCAAGAATCAAATATCTGAACATCTATTTTCCTCCCTAAAATGTCATTTCATGATTAAGACAAAACATATGATAAACAACTTTTAATGTTTACGCAAGTTAAATAATTATAAATCTTCACCCGAAGACATTGAATCAAGCATTGAATTCTTGAAGCTCTTAAAGTTGCCGTTATCAAGTGCATCTCTTATGTCTGACATGAGCTTATTGTAAAAATACAGGTTATGAAGAACACATAAACGCATTCCCAGCATTTCTTTGGCTTTCAGAAGATGCCTTATATATGCTCTTGAATACATTTTACATGCCGGACACTCACATCCTTCTTCTATCGGACGCATATCTTTCTCGTATTTTTGATTGAAAAGATTTATCTTACCGAACTTGGTATACAAATGTCCGTGGCGTCCGTTTCTGGAAGGATAAACACAGTCAAAGAAGTCGACTCCTTTGTCAACACCTTCCAAAATATTGGCCGGAGTGCCCACGCCCATAAGGTATGTAGGTTTATCTTTCGGCAGATGAGGTACTGTCACATCGAGAATATTATACATTTCTTCATGCGTTTCACCCACCGCCAAACCGCCGATGGCATAACCGTCAAGTTCCATTTCGGATATTCTCTTTGCGTGATCGATCCTTATATCTTCCAATATCGCGCCCTGATTGATTCCGAAAAGAAGCTGGTTCTTGTTGATCGTATCTTCAAGCGAATTTAATCTTTTCATTTCGTTTTGACATCTAATAAGCCATCTTGTCGTACGCTCAACAGACTGCTTAACATAGTCTCTTTCTGCAACCGAAGAAGGGCATTCATCAAAAGCCATGGCAACGGTTGAAGCAAGATTGCTCTGTATCTGCATGCTTTCTTCGGGACCCATAAAAATAATCCTTCCGTCTACATGTGAATGGAAAGTAACGCCTTCTTCTCTGATCTTACGAAGTCCCGCAAGAGAAAAAACCTGAAATCCGCCCGAATCGGTAAGAATAGGTTTTTCCCAATTCATAAACTTATGAAGACCTCCGAGTTCCTTTATAAGCTTATCACCGGGTCTTACATGAAGATGATACGTATTGGAAAGTTCAATCTGTGTACCAATCTCATATAGGTCTTTTGTGGCAACAGCGCCTTTGATGGCCGCAACGGTTCCCACATTCATAAACACCGGTGTTTCCACAACACCGTGCACTGTGGTAAATCTTGCTCTTTTGGCATTTCCTTCGGTCTTTAAAATCTCGTACATATATTTCCTGCTTTCAGTTCAAAAAAAGGCTCCAAGGTACCAACGCCTTGAAGCCAAAGCTTTTTCTTTATGCCTTTTACAGTCCTTCAATAAACTCTTCGAGAGTGATCTCGTTATCCATAATATAAGTTGCGGCTTCAATTCCTACATATCTGAAATGCCACGGCTCATATTCGATACTCGTGATATCTTCTTTTCCTCTGGGATATCTTAAGATAAAACCGTATTCTTTCGAATGTTCTTTTAGCCATTTGCCGGCTTTTGTATCACCGAATTCATAATCAAGAGAGGAATGTGAACTCGTAACAATATCAAATGCCATACCAAGCTGATGCTCCGAAGCTCCGGGAACGGTTACTTTCTGGCTTGAAAGCTTGTAGGCTTCAAGATAAGAATAACCTTTACCCATATAAAGATTTATCTTTCTTTCAAACAATCTTGTCTGAAGAGCATAATCACGATAAGGCGAACATACAAGAAGATCGACACCGTCGTTCTTTGCTGCAGAAAGCATATCGGTGAGGGGCTCAAGAACTCTCTTGTCGCACTTCATGGATCCCGTGATCGTTGTAAGTTCAAACTCATAATCATCCGGAACCGGATGTGTCTTGTTGACAAGGATCAGATTCCATGCATTCTTGTCAAAGGAACTTTCCGCCTCTTTGCCGTTGCCGCTTTCGATATCGGAATCGTTCAAAAAATCATCAAGTGTAAAAGTATCGATATTGTCCGTACTGGTAAGATCGGACTGATCAACCTGATCGATCAGGTCGCTGTCTTCGATCCATTCTTCGGTTTTGTCGGTTTTGCTCTCTATCTCGGCAACTTCCGTATTGAGCTCTTCCGTAATTTTTGCGGAATCGTCTTTGGCATTTAAATAAATCTCGTTATCACCCGATTTATCGGGGAATCCGAAACTGGAACTCATGAAAAAGAAAACAAGGGCAAGCAAAATAGAGATATATCTTTTCCCATTCTTGAAAAAGTACTGATTCAAGCTGTAGACGCCCAAAACAACGAATGCGACAAAAAATATCAGAGGAGTAAGAACTTTATGCTTTTTTGAAGCTCCGGCTGCTTTTCTGACAACCTTCTCTTTGAACGTTACGTTCAAATCGTTATCCTCTACCTGTTCAATATTCATACCCTTCCACCCTCAGATTAATCTTACCATAACATGTGTTTAAGTAAAGTTAATTATGAACAAAAAATATTAATTTTTTCAGTATGGTTTTTATAATTTTTCAAATGTGTTATTATGTATCAAACCCAAAAGCGAAAGGAAACCACAAAATGAGCGGTTCTTTATTCGGAAACACATTAAAAGTAATGACATACGGAGAATCTCACGGACCCGCCATCGGATGCGTCATTGACAACGTTCCTGCGGGAATAAATCTTTGTGAAGAAGATTTCGTATATTTTATGGATAAAAGAAAACCTCAAAGAAACACCGACACTCCCCGTAAGGAGTCCGATACCGTAAAGATCATGTCAGGCGTTTTCGAAGGTAAAACAACGGGAACTCCCGTTTCATTAATGATCGTAAATGAGAACGTTCATTCATCCGATTACGACAACATAAAAGACCTTTACAGACCCGGTCACGCCGATTTCTCTTTTGATGCCAAATTCGGCATTCGCGATCATCGCGGCGGCGGTCGTTCTTCGGGACGTGAAACAGCGGTACGTGTTGCAGCAGGCGTTCTTGCAAGAAAGATCACTTCCCGTATAGGAATCGAGATAACCTCAGAGTTCTCTCCCATTCCCGATATTCCCGAACTCGACTCTATGGGCGGCACGATCAAAGTCACCGCCAAAAACGTTCCCGCAGGCCTGGGTGAACCCGTTTTTTGCAAACTTGACGCAGAACTTGCCAAAGCATTCATGTCTGTCGGTGCCGTTAAAGCCGTAGAAATCGGTGACGGCATAAACGTATCTTCCGCCCTCGGCAGCGTTAACAACGATGAATTCACCACTGAAAACGGTAAGATCACTACCAAAACAAATCATGCCGGCGGCATCCTGGGCGGTATTTCAAACGGTAACGACATAGTCATCACCGCATCGATCAAACCCGTTCCCTCGATATTGCTTCCGCAAAAGACAGTCGACAAAAACGGTAACGAATGCACCATGCAGATCAAGGGACGTCACGACAAATACCTTCCTCCCCGCATCGCACCGGTCCTCGAAGCCATGACAGCCCTCGTCCTTGCCGATGCAATGCTGACGAATATGACTTCAAGAATTGAATATTTTGATACGATCTACAAAACAAAATAAGCCGAAGATCACATGAAAGTTCCGCTCCGGACACGCTCCCGCTAAGGTTTTGCTTCGTAGCGGATGCTAAACTCACACTTCGTTTGCACTCGTGTTCGTTAAGCACCGACGGCAAAACATTGTCCGGAGTCGAAACAATCATATGCTCTTCGGCTTTGTTATATATCAGAACAAAATCAATTATCACTCATCAAGCTTATGGAAAATAATGCAATTGGGCTTGATGATCTTCATCTCGGGACCGTTCATTACGATGGTCCCGTTTTCCATGTCAACATTAAAGAATGTCATCGTATCCGATTCATGATTGCACGAAACAAGATGCTTGTTGTCAGGGAACAAGGCGGCGTCTTTGGGATATTCGCCGGAGATTGGAAGGCAAAGCTTCTTTTCGAGCGTACCGTCTGAAAGTATCTTGTATAAAGTCACCGAATTGTCGCCGGCGTTTGAAGATGTAATGTACTTAAAATCGGCGGAAATGTTTAAAGCACTGGCTGCGGTTGAACTTGTATGGTAATCGTTCGTAGTGGAAACGGTCTGTATCTTTTCAAAGATCGGATTGTTGTTTCCGCCGTCTGAGTAGGTGTATACGTCGATATAACATTTGAGTTCATGAACTATATATAATATTTTACCGTTTTTCGAAAACTTGATGTGTCTGGGCGCAGATTCCTGTTCGCTTCGGATGATATCCACGAGTTTAAGTTTACCGGTCGAATGATCGAGTGCATATACGTTAACGTGATCCATGCCCAGGTCTGCCGCAAGAAGGTATTTGTCGTCTCGGGTCATTTTTACGCATGATACGTGGGGATGAAAGTTTCTTTCTGCAACAGAGCCCATACCTTTAAGATAAATCTCATCGGTGATCTCTCCGGCAGAACCGTCATCGTTAATGCGAAGCGCGGTAATCTTGCCGTCATGATATCCTGCGACAAATAAGAATTTGTCGTCATAGGAAGTCGAAAGATAGCATCCTCTCATACCGTTTATGGATGCAAGATTGAGCTTTTCAAGCAATCCGTCTTTTAATACCTTGTATGATTCAACTCCCAGGTCCGTTATCGAATAAAGATACTTGTGATTATGTGAAATGGACACATAAGAAGAATTGGATACTTTTACGTGATCTTTCTCGATAAAACGTCCCTTTTTAAGGTCTACGTCATAAATGGAAATACCGAATTGTGTTCCCTGTGTGTAACTTGAAACATATGCAACGTATTTACTCATAACCGTTCCTTTTCAATCATATTTTATGAATAGATTATAGCATAAAGAAAGACTTATGGCATAAGTTAAAAATATTTATTAAAAAATGTTACAAAAACAGATTGACACCCAACAAATTATATATATAATGAATTTCGATATGTTTAGTATCATTAAACTTTTGGTTTATTTTTATCTTTATCATTCTTAAATTTATTGAGGATAAAAAGATGGACATTGGTGAGAAAATCAAGCAGCAGCGCGTTCTTTTGGGATTGACTCAAGAGGAACTCGCAGACAGGTGCGAACTCAGTAAGGGGTTCATTTCCCAGGTTGAAAGAAACTTAACATCGCCATCGATTTCTACGCTGACAGATATTTTGCAGTCTCTCGGCACCGATCTTTCGGAGTTTTTTGCCAAAGACAGTGCAGAGGAAACGATAGTTTTCACTAAGAACGACTATTTCGAAAAGACCGATGAAGAACTCGGTAATGTGATCGAATGGATCATACCAAATGCGCAGAAAAATGAGATGGAGCCCATAAGACTTACGCTTAAGCCTTACGGCAAGACTTATCCCGACAACCCTCACGAAGGCGAGGAATTCGGATATGTACTTTCCGGTCAGATCAAGATACATATAGGCAATAGGACGTACAAAGCCAAAAACGGTGATTCGTTTTATATAGTATCGGGTGAAACACATTACCTTGAAGCAGGAAAGACGGGAGCAACGGTTATTTGGGTTTCGAGCCCTCCCAGTTTTTGACTATATTAATCTCGCACTTCCTTACGGAAAAGAATTGAGGACAATATGAGTGACGAACTTATCTATTTGAAAAATATAAGCAAATCATATGACGGTGAGATGGTTCTTGACGATCTTACTCTTTATATCAAGCCTAATGAGTTTTTGACTCTTCTCGGACCCAGCGGATGCGGAAAAACCACCACGCTTCGTATAATCGGAGGTTTTACCGAGCCCGACAGCGGTGTTGTTTTATTTGAGGGAAAGGATATTACAAATATGCCTCCCAATAAAAGACAGCTTAACACCGTATTTCAGAAGTATGCACTTTTCACTCATATGACCATTGCAGAGAATATCGCTTTCGGTCTTAAGATCAAAGGGAAATCTAAAGCATATATCGATGATAAGATTAAATATGCTCTTAAGCTTGTTAACCTTGACGGTTACGGAAACAGAATGCCCGATTCGTTGTCCGGCGGACAGCAGCAGCGTATTGCAATCGCACGCGCCATCGTTAACGAACCCAAGGTGCTCTTACTTGATGAGCCACTGGGAGCTCTCGATCTTAAACTTCGCCAGGACATGCAGTACGAGCTTATAAGACTTAAGAACGAACTCGGCATTACCTTTATATATGTAACACACGATCAGGAAGAAGCTCTTACAATGAGTGATACCAT
>JAEEGK010025871.1_pt1 | contig 11998 bp, 6 predicted proteins | sample 8958771 | NCBI WGS metagenome assembly JAEEGK01 (sample SAMN16246547, study PRJNA631951) | gut metagenome | biome: gut microbiome; feature: rumen; material: SC-attached | host: Bos | place: Iran: Karaj | collected 2018-10 | reverse complement strand
ATAAAGATTGTACCGATTGCGGAAGCAATACAGGTAGCTAAGAATACGCCATTCCAAAGGCCCTGACCCTCAGCTCCAAAGCCTGTAAGAAGGTTTGGATTAAGGGCGATAATGTAAGCCATTGTCATGAACGTTGTAAGGCCTGCAATGATTTCGGTCCTTACAGTGGTGTTGTTCTCTTTTAGTTTAAAGAACTTTTCCATGATTGAAATACACTCCTTCATAAATAATAGCGGTATCTTCCCGCAAAGAAAATACCGCTTTGCAATTTATTTTCCCACAGGATTGAACAGTGGTCAAGAAAAAAACTCTCTGCAATCGCAGAGAGTTTTGCTTATTTCTCAGGTATATTAAATCGATTGTCCTTCATTGCCTGTTTAAAATCAGACACGGACATTCCCAGTTTCTTAGCGCCTTTATCTATTGAGAGGTCACCGTCTTGAACAAGCTCGAACACAAGAAATGCTCTTTCATCGCTTCTAACAACCTGCTCATATTTCTTTTCATCAAATTCTGTTAAAGTCATGTTATTAACCTCCCTTCGATGTTTCAAAAGAAACTTTTTTAAAATGTCGTTCTTTATGCAATCATCCGCTGCATTATTGATTGCATCATTAAGACTTTCACTCTTTTGATATTCTCTAACCAAAGAAACGAATTTAGAATAATCTTCCAAAATTTTACATCTACTAAGTATTTCACTGTTATGGCCATAGTTGATATTGATCATAGTGGCGGTCCATTCAAAGTCGTTTCTAACAGATGAATCGTCAAAAGCATCTGACAGTCTTAAGGTCAATTTATCGGCTTCTTTCATATCAGTTTCGCCATTATAGAAAACAATATACTTTGGAGTCGGAATCTTTAACAGAGTACGGCTATATAGTTTCTCTGATTCCGGAATTAACTGCCTGTAAAGGTCAGCAAAATACAAGAATCCTCTTAGAGGCATATTGGGATTAAATGAACTCTGATGCTCATATAAATTAATGGTTCTCGAAACCATAAAAGAGACATCGTTCTTCATTTTCATCCAAATTACGTCATCGAGAGTTGTGAACTCCAAATCATCTACATTGGTATAATCAGAGCCATTAATTGCATTGTAGAGGCTTAGCGCTGCTTTTTTATCCTCTCCAAATAACTTTCGAAACAAAGTATCCTTGTACTTTTTGTTGGCATTTACACCGTAGTTTATTATCATTTGTAAGTACCATTGCTTCTCTCTCGGTACTTTCAAAAAAATTATAGCATACACTCAAGGTATATGAAATAATATTTATGATTGAGTCAATCAAAAGCATAAAAAACCCTTGTAAATACAAGGGTTTTAGCAGCTGATAGGGGGAATCGAACCCTCGAATTTGAGGGCACTTCCCCGTAAAATCAAGCTTTCCCGGCATGCATCCTTGATTGACCTGTGATTGGCCCCGCAAGTAAATGCGAGCAAAAAAACAACAATAAAGGATAATGGTTCAAAAGCATACCCGATTATTATCTAACCTTTAGCTTAAATACAAAAGCATAATTACTCATTCTGCAAAATCAATATCCGACTGAAATTAGTTCTGCTTATTGAATATTCTTGTAAGCCAACCTTCCCAACCTGGATTAATCAATTTTCCTCTGACCGCCTTATATACATCCTCATCTTCGCCAATATACCTATTGTCTTTAGCAATGAAACAAAACCGATGTGCAGCTTCAGGATCAAGAAATCCTCTTTTTATTCTTCTAAAATATTCTAATTGAACCTTGGAATCATAGTTTTTAACGACATAATCCATTAATTCTGACGATTGTAATCCAGGCGCATAATTCAGAATATTATCTCCAGCAGATAAATACCCCTTCTGCTCATTAATCTTTTTCATGAAGTCGTCATTATCTGCCATGTATTCACATGACCTAACATATGAGTCAGAATTAAACATCTCAACGTAATATGGCCATAGTATATCAATTTTATCATTCTCCATGGAAAAATGGCCTTCGAAAGCCGTTTTAGACGAAACGTATTTCTTATACTCTTTGGATTCCCACAATTTTTTATTTATAATTGGGCTAAACCCATTAACAGAGTCTATTCTAAGAACATTTTTCAGAGTCGTTCCCGAAATTTTTCCTAACTTATTTACAAAACTGATGTACTTATTCTTTACATCACCTTCTTTCAATTCTTTTCCCAAATCCCTTTCAATTCGGTCAGATGAAACTCCGGTAAAACATAGATATTTTACCTTCTCGGAAGTATTTTTCTCCATTTGGAAAAGTTCATACGCCTTGTCACATATTACTTTGATTTTCCACTGAGCCATGCGTGCATAAGAAATATTCGACAAATTGAGTCTATAAAACATCTCTTCTGCCACACTTTTTTCTTGTTTAAAGATAAAATTCAAAATTTCATATGAGGTTGTTGGTTTTCTGTATTTCTTATTAAAATAATCAACAACGTAATTAGCTTGCTCATTTGTTAGCTCTCTGCCATCCAAAAGCAACAGAGAATCTTCAGCATTTTCTATCTTGGAAAGTTCAGTTTTGGACAAAATAGGATAAGGCATTCTAAAAACAAATGCATATTTTTTAATAAAGGCATGTTTTGTAAGTAACTTTTTTCTGATCAATGTATATATGTCTTCACTATTATCTTTAATCCATTGAATATTCTCAGAAATCGTCGCAAAAACATTCTCATCTTCAAAATGAGGTATTTCTTTCTCTAATTGAACCAAGTTACAAACATATTCCAGATAAAACCGGTTATTATACATTAGGTCACATAGTTTCTTTGGCAGCCCACCAATCCATTGGTTGTCACTAAGAATAAGCAACTGAGCCTCTCCCAGTGTTTCTACGCCTTTTATACAATCCACGTATTCGTCAACAGAGAAATTGCCCGTATCTATCTCGTCTGAATACATATCAACTATATCATCTGGAATGCTTCCAAATTTAGCGCAAGTATCTGATAGTTCTTTTTTCCATTCTTCTAACCCAAAATGGTCAATTACCTTAAGATAGAAATTAATGATTTTGGGGTTCCACTGTCTTATCTCTTTTATTTTTCCGTGAATATCAGGCAAACTTGAACCATCAGTTGATAAAGTTCCATAATTCACGACATCGAGTACAACGTTTCCGCTACCAATATAATCAACTTCTTCAGTAGTTATAAAAGGATTGTCACCCATAAAGAGGCATTTGTAAAATTGAATTTTATCAGGCACTTTCTGACAAAGTCTTTTTCTAATCGTCCTTAAAACGGTCTTATCTTCAACTTTTTCATCCAATACCTTCGCTACCTTAGCTATTAAATCATCTCTATTATAATCGCCATCAAACTCTTGAATACTCTTTTCAATTAAACCGCAAAGTCGCTCCTCGTTACTCTTGTCAAACCGCTGCGACTCTATGAAATCAAAAAAAACAGAAGGAACTTTGGTATATAAAAGAACAAACAATTTTGAATAATCCAGTATAAAAGCTGGCATTTGCAAACCAAGAGATTTAATCTTTTCATAAGCATAAATAATCACATCATTTGAAGTGTTCTTTAAATGCTCTTTATATCCATCAACGTCTGAAGGCGTATCTTGATACACTATGCTGTTAAAAACAGTCAATTCGCTAATAGTAAATAGTTTACTGTTTTGTGGATAATTGTAAAAGTACAAACGATAATTTGCATCTATCTTCTTGCTTCTAATTAACGCTTCAATTTCTTTTTTGAACTGAGGCGAATAACTACTCCATTTCCTTGGCTCTGTGTCGGAATCCAAACAATCTACACGTCGCATAGCAAACTGAGATACAAGAATGTCAATGTCATCATCTTCTAAGCTATAAAAATCTTTTTCAAATTCTCTACGCAAATATGTGGCAACAGCACATTTTTCAAAGGTTATTACATTATTCTTTTCCGATTTATCTTTTGGAAATCTCGATATTAGGCTCTCGTATAGAGTTAATGCCTCATTTAAGCGATTCTTCACTTCACGTATATCGATATTATTCTTTCCACGAATCATCCACTCCATACCTGGAGTCTTTTTGCTTGGTTCCAAAGAAAGATCCTCAATCCATACTTTCTTTTCTTTCAGCAATTCTTCCAATATAGAATCAAAGTTATCTATATTAACTTTCTGAAGGTTAATTGAATAGTCAAATATTTTCTTATATTCTGGTGCAAAGGCTAACGGATTTTCTTCTTCCTGAATATCTCCTTCAGAATTTCTATCTATTGAACCTTTTTCATCGTTAATATTAGTATCACGAAGCAATGCCTCAGGTTTAATACATACAACAAAAGAAACCTTTTCTTTTGAATCATCAGCCAAATAATATTTCCTGAGTTCACGAAGGAAATGCATCACTGTTTCTTTATCATCAATTCGATCCAAATCCTCGATTACTATAATTAATTTCTCCTTATCTGAACCATGATTTATTACTTCCTGCTTAAACAGTGCAATCAGAACATTTTCATCAAGAGATCGATTACCCTCTGACTTTCTTGAGCTAAAAATGATTTCCGAATTTGCAATAGCTACCGCAAATCCAAATGCAGACCCAATAAGCAATAGTATTTGGATTAGTCTAAACTTCGAATCCCCCAGATTCCAGAATTCTTGAACAAGTTCTTGGTATTTAGTAATAACTGACGCTGCCCAAATCCCGAGCAAAGAAATAACTGCTAAAACTACCCAGCGACGTTTTCTACCTCCAATAAAAAGAACGCCGAAATCTTTGCTGAGACGTTTGCTAATATAATCGCCATTCTTTGAATTGATTTGGCTTACCACCTGATATATAAATGCCTTATGTAATTCAACAGACATAATATGCTTTTGATTGTCATCCTCTTGTACTCGGGCATAATCTCCCCACATATTCACGCGTAAAACTTTCACTTTATTATTATTACGCTTACAACGTTGCTCATAGCATGAAATCAAACTCGACTTGCCTGTTCCAAAGTCAGAAGTTACCGCTATTGTCTTAGCGCCGGAATTTACGGCGTCTTCAAGTCTATCAACATAGGTTGAAATGCCAATTTTGTCTTCATCCTCTTTTGCAATGGGACGATTCAGATATACTTTATGAACTTCTTCAGCAATAGCTTTATTCTTTCCCTTAAACCAGCACATGAAACCACTCCTTCTTTTGTATTTCCACTCTCGCAAATAGTCCAAACGCCTTTGCTAACCTCCCACACCCATCGTCTGAACGAAAGCTAAAAAAGCATTCTCCAATATGTTCAACACACTCTGTAAAAAAACAATTAGTACTTACTTAATCCCCCTAATTCCCCTACACTTAGGATACTTAGAGCAACCATAAAACTGTCCGCCTTTATTCTCTCCCTTTTGTGCGGTTCTTAAAACCATGGGCGCACCACACACTGGACACGATGGTATTGCTGGCATCGCTTGATTTAAGCTATCCGATGCTGAAGTGTCCTCTTTGTCAGCTGTCAGTTCTTCCTCTGCCAATTTGCGATACTTTTCCACATAGTCTACCGGATTCGTCTTATGTTGCGAAATAAAGAAATTAGCCATCTCTTCCATGTCTTTATCCGAACATGTGTAATCGGTAACGCCGGCATCAATCTTCTTGATATACGAAATCAGCTGATCCGCACGAATAACCTGTTCCTTAATCTCTTTCTTTGCATATTTATCATTTAGAACTGTTTTTGGATTTGCAAGCACCACAATAGAATGATAGTTGTTGTAAAAATTTTTTTCGAATAGTGCCTTGGTAAGGATATTTCCTTTAGACTGTGCACGGATAGCCTTAATCAGTTCCATATGCCGTTGGTTCTGAGTAATAGGTGAATATATTCCTTCTTTACTCACTTTGTTGCCAAACTTATATGTTCTGATAAAGCTTCCGGTATTATTTATTTCGATATTTCCGTAAAGATTCTTGCACTCAATTACATAGTTACTCTTTCGTGTTATAACAAGGTAATCAATCTGCGCTGTAAGCCCATCATGCTCGAGGAATAAATCATGAATAACATACATAGGAATATGGCTGTTTTCAAGTTCAAATCTAACCTGTTTCTCACCAACTATACCCGATTCAACCTTGGAAATATCTTGTTCAAGCTGTTCCAAAAGTTTTCCGGTTGTGTTTTTCTTTAACTCCAGTAAAGCGGCGAGTTGTTTTTCTGCCTCGCTGTCATCTTTAATAAAAACCGGATTTTTGAGTTTATCAAATAGTCCCATTATAATCCCCCAATTTTGTACTATTCAGACTTTTTAGTCATATCTTATTATAATCGCAGAATATCCCTAACTCAATCGTTATTATATAGTTTACTTATTTTTTATCAATGAAATAAGCCCGCATAACTGTGAGCTTACAATATTTTATTAATTGTCTTTTACTATTCAAAATCATTTCAACATTAGGCATTATTGCAAAAAATGAAGGTCAATCACAACGGAGTTAGTCTCTATACCTAATTCGAAATCCTTCAAAAATGGAATCATCACCTCCACAAGCCCTCTTTATCTTTCCGGGATGTGCTCCAAGTTCTCTGGATGCCTCTGCAATTGATTTATACTCATGAACTAATTCACCACTAACACAGTCAATCTTAACAATCGCCTTTTGTGCTTTATATTTTATTGGTTCAATATCAGAATGGTCTCCATTGTCATATTTCCATATATAATTATATGCGGTATACCCTTCCCTTTTGGGATTAACAGCTGCTTCTATAGCCCCACCATCAGACCACCCGATAGTCTTTTTTGCTTCGACAATGCTGGGGTAAGTCCTAATATAATGTCCCTTCAAATCATACTGATTTACGGCTTTAGCTGTCTTTTTATTTCTTGAAACCGTCTTGTCATGCATATCCTTAGCAATAATATTCTTCACCGCACTAATATGCGCTTCATTTCGCATTTCCAAGTACTCTTCCGGAATATTATATGGAGCGATGCGTTCGAGTTTGGCAAAATAATAACCATTTACAGCATTCTCTTTACCACAATGAATGGTTATTGTCTTCTGCGCAATTCCAAGTTCTTTTGAAGCGATTGTAATGCTCTCAAAAAAATTGACCGGAACCTCTTTATAATACTGAACTACAGGCATAACAGTAATTTTTCCTGTTATTCCACCTTCTCTTGTATTATAGCCATTTGGAACTATGGACTTATACACCTTCTCGATATAATAGGCTTCCTTTTCACAAGCCTCCTTTTCAGTAAGGTTTGTCTCTAGGATTTCATGCTGAAAATTTTCCCAGCCGTATTTCTCGATTGCCCTACAGAAAGCAATCTGAGTCTTATATCCAAAGCCATTCTGAAATCTACGCTTCGGATTTTGTTTGGTTATCCCAATATATGACTTACCATTTGGAGAAATATGACGATAGACTGAATAGATTCGATTAGTATCATCATGTTCAGAACTGAATGGGGAATATTCTTTCTTTTTGTGATTTATGATTCCACAGGCACGCGTATGCCCCGAAGATAAATTGCCCGAATAAACAATTCTTTCTCTACCACACTCACACTTGCAACGGTAAAATGTTTCCTTCCCCCTATAATGCTCAAGTCGCTCAACTACTGTCAGCAATCCAAATTTCTTTCCAGTGAAATCTTTAGCATTATATGCGCGCTTATGTTTCAAACAGCCGCAGCTTAGGGTTTGACCATTTATTAACCTATATACGTCGACGACAGTTTCATTTCCGCAATCGCAAAGGCACGTCCAGTAGACTACTCTATCTTCTTCACGTGCCTTAGAGATTACTGTCAATTTTCCAAAACGCTGCCCGGTAAGGTCTTTATCTTTGGCAAATTCTCGCTCTCTCTTAATATTATTCTTACGAGCAATTGCGCGAATATCAGCCTTACCTTTACCTGGAAAAAAGGGCATAATGGCCTCCCAGTTTCCAGAAGGATAGTAAGCTTTCAGAATTTGAAGTCGTTTATCAGTATATGTTTTTGGACGCATTATCACCTCTGAATTTTGTTAATTAAACAATAGAAAATCCAACATGAAAGCAGGTTACTTTTCTAATATCTTTTACACAATTAGTGTAGTATCACCAATAACACAACACTAATTTCGCCCGTTATTCTCTATATCGAAATACATTCACCGCTTATCTTTGTCCTTGTATCCGACTTGCCTATGTCTGCTTTTTCCAGACATATCCTCCTGCTGTTTTCCGTTTACCATTAAGCACATCGCGGATTCCCTTCGATTCAATTCCAGTTGTCATAACAGCTTGCCTTATTGACACAAATGTTGCAACAATTTCTCCCTCTTTAGTCAATTGAATAATTGGTATCGGCAATGCTTCTTTCTTCACTTTCGATTCAACTTTATTATCATCAATAGATATCTTCCTTGGCAAATTTACTCTTAATTCTTTTCGCCATAAAAACCCTCCTGAACTCTTTCTCTCGCCACGTAAACATTTGCCTATACTTGTTTCTGACAAATTCACATCAATCGCAGCTTTTCCAGCAGTTTCGTACTCCTGCAGATAATTTCCCTCTAAATCATATTTTCGTATAACATATTTACTTTCGCACTTCGCTTTTGGCCTTGTTGATTTCTTTTCTTTTGTTATGCTCCTAACTGGTGCCATTATTGAAACATTGTCTATAGCGCTGGGCGCAACTGTTCTTTCAGGCATCTTATACGGAATACCATTTGCTTCCAAAAAAACAGCAACATTCTCTTCATTTACCGGAACTGAATAATGCCATTCTAGTAATCTTACTCCGTTTTCGCTAGCCAATTCTTTCTTTCTCTTATCTCGTTCTATATTTTTTTCCAATCCTTCCTTTCCACCAAAAAATTCACGTTTTTCATAATGTTGCTCGCCTTGATATTCAATCGCAACAGATAGCTTTTCTAAGTATATATCAAAACTTTGCTGTCCTAGCCATTCAACATGATATTGATAAGTTGCTCCACCACACATAGAGTTGATTAGCGAGTATAGATGATATTCATTCTTCCATCTTGGAGTAAGCCTGCCTTCTTTAGCCATTTGGGAGTACAATTCATCTACTATATCCTTTTTTATTCTCCTAATTGCCTTTGACATATCATAGAATAAGCAATGAGTAATATGCGAATCATAACCATTTTCTTCTAGTTCATCTTCAAGAAATTTTTTTCCACGAAATTGAAGCCTGCTTAAAATCGATGCCTTAATTAAATAATCCCGTACATATTCCCATGCATATGGATACTTGGAACCCGATTCAGAAAACATATACTCCATCAACTCTATCTCTCTAATTTGTGTTCCATCAAACTCAATTTCCCAGCAATCAGCATCCTTCTCTTTGATTCCAATAGCATTTTCTGCTAAAGCAGCTGCAACATAATACTTTTTCCCATATGTTTTATCTATCCAAAACTTGAACGTGCGATTCTTATTGCTCGTTTCTTCCTGCGATATTAGGTTGAGAATTAGTTCACATTCCTTAATCGCAAATTTCGGTGTTTCCAACGCATAATTTACTATTTCGCCTTCATCCTGCGAAAGTACAATATTCATTCTTTCACAGAACTCAAGTACAGAGAGCAATAACCTCTTAGCCTTTTCAAAAACAATCATACTTTCTTATCTGGAATATCGCTAATTCCTGGTTTCCCTTCCGCATCAAGAGAAGTAAATAATACTTCTCGTTTACTTGTTATCGATTATAATTAATTATATCAAAGAACTATCTAATTAAGTACCACTATATATATCATCATCTTTATATAGTTATTTATAAAACCAATAAATAGCATTGGCTTTCGTATTCTCACAGTTTCAATATAGATGTGCTACGACTAGGCCAACAATAATAAGAGGACACTACAATGAACAAAAACATAGTTGGCAATAAATATGGACATTTAACTGTACTCAAATGCGTTAAGTCCGATATTGATTTCAATAAATGCCGCTTTTTATGCTTATGTGAATGTGGGAAAAACATAGAAGTTAGTTACTCCGCATTAAAAAAGAATAAAGATATATCCTGCGGATGTATGAACAAAAAACTAGGGCCACATACAAAACGCCTTCCTAGCTCAGTTATAGGCAAAAGATTTGGAAAACTAATTGTATTAGATGAATTAGAACCGCACGTCACTCCCAATGGTTCAAAGCAAAGAATAGTAAAAGTTCAATGCGATTGTGGAAACGTTTATGAAGTTCGCCTTTCTTCAGCCCAATCTACTAAACAATGCCGTACATGTTCAGGAAAGGCGTCAAGAAAAGACGTAACAGGCAAACGTTTCGGGAGATTATTAGTTATATCTATGGCAGATGACTACATTTCTCCTTCTGGGAGTCGTTTGAGTCGTTGCAAATGCGTGTGTGATTGCGGTAATGAAGTGATTATAAACCTGAGTCAGTTGGTAACAGGTGCTACTCGCTCTTGTGGATGTCTACACAATTCATCCGGATTACTAAAGGATGTACCTTCACTTGTTGAAAAATACGACTTTAAACGAAATAGTGAAATTGGATTAAATTTCGAAACGCTGACTGCTAGAACCCCCACCAAAGCATGGTGGAAATGCTCGAAATGCGGAAACAGTTGGCTAGCAACAATTGCAAGCCAAAATGATAAAATCAAGCATGGATGCCCATATTGTTCCGGAAGAAATGTCATGGAAGGGAAAACTGATCTAGCTTCTCAATATCCCGATGTGGCTTCGGAATGGAATTATGATAAAAACAGCATTACTCCTAATAAGGTTCACGCCAAGTCTTCTGTCAAATATTGGTGGAAATGCCACGAGTGTGGTCATGAGTGGAAACAAACCGTAGCAAATCGAACCTTTAATCAGGCTGGATGTCCTAAATGTAATCTCGAAAATATAAATTCTTTTTGCGAGCAAGCTGTTTACTATTATGTAAAAAAAGCTTTTCCAGACGCAATTAACAGTGATTTCAGTTTGGGAATGGAATTAGATATATATATACCATCCAAAAAAATCGCTATAGAATATGATGGTGATGCATGGCATCGTTCGAATTACAAAGCAACAATAGATTTAAAAAAGAATGAATTATGCAATAATCATGGCATTACAATGATTCGAATTCGAGAGCCTCGCCTACACTCTATTGAAAACTGTATTTCCTTTATTCGTACCGACTCTACAACCAACAAGTCCCTAAACGAAGTTATTTCCAAAGTATTATATTATCTTGGTTCAAACATTACTCCTGATGTCGATATCGATACTGGGAAAATAATGGAACAATATGCAACAAAGAAATATGAAAAAAGTTTGGCATACTGTAGTCCCTCCGTCGCAAAAGAATGGCACCCCGAGAAAAATGGATTATTGACACCCGATAAGGTAAGTAATAGTGCCCGCAGAGTAGTCTGGTGGAAGTGTTCTAAAGGCCATGAATGGACAATGCCAGTAAGTGCAAGAACAAGAAAAGAACACTTTTCTGCTAAAGCCAATAGAACACTTCGAGCACAAGGTTGCCCTTACTGCTCTGGCAAAAGGATATTAATAGGATTTAATGACCTAACGACCACACATCCTAATATAGCAAAAGAATGGCATCCCACAAAAAATCCAACACTTAAACCAACAGACGTATCATACGGTAGCAATAAAGTAGTCTGGTGGTTGGGAATGTGTGGTCATGAATGGGAAAGTTCTATCGCTAGTAGATGTCGCTATAATTCAAAATGTCCTATCTGTAATAGAAGCAAAAAATCTCCTGCATTAAAATGCGTTGAAACAGGCATTATCTATGAAAACGCTGCTGAAGCATGCAGAATCAATAACTTTGTGGATTCGCGCTTACTATATAGATGTTGCAGAAAAGAATGTTTAACCGCCTACGGATATCATTGGGAGTACATAGACAGCCATTGAATAGACTTGCATGTATAAAAGCAAACAAAAAACCCTTGCATCTGCAAGGGTTTTAGCAGCTGATAGGGGAATCGAACCCCTGATTCCGCCGTGAGAGGGCGGC
>JAEEGK010025870.1_pt1 | contig 11998 bp, 4 predicted proteins | sample 8958771 | NCBI WGS metagenome assembly JAEEGK01 (sample SAMN16246547, study PRJNA631951) | gut metagenome | biome: gut microbiome; feature: rumen; material: SC-attached | host: Bos | place: Iran: Karaj | collected 2018-10 | reverse complement strand
AAATAAAAAAAAAAAAAAAATATAAATTATATAAAAAAAAAAAAAAAAAAAAAAAAAAAATAAAAAAAAAAAAAACAATTAAACATAAAAAAATTAATTTTTGATATTTAAAAAATCTAAAAATATGGATGATGATGATATGAAAAATTTTTTTCAAGATGATAGACCAGAAAGTCCAAATAATTTTTTTTCTTTATTTAGATATTCTATAGATGGTATTCAATCAGATATTCGTGTTTTTGAAGTAATAAATGATTATATATTTTTATTAACTGAAAATGCAGAATTTTATAAAATTAATATTAATCAAAATAAAAATTTTATGAAAACTCCTTATCCAATTCCAGGAGTTCAAATTCAAAAACAAGATTTTATATCAACAATCAATGAAAGAATTTGGGTAGAAAAAAATGGTAATTTTGCAATAATAAAAATGCAAGAAAAGTATTTTTTTTTTAAAGATAAAATTTATCAATTAACTCATCTTAATGAAAAAATTATTGAAAATAAAGAAAAATATGATAATAATAATAATGAAAAAAAAATTGATTTTATAGAATTTGCTTTTGATAGAAGAAATAATAATTCAACACAAGAAATTTTAGTTGCTGATATTAATTTTAATTTATATTCTTATAGAATTGATATTTCAAATCAAAGTATAAAAGAAAATTTAACTTTTTTAATAAAATTACCTCAATCAAAGGATAAATCAAATAAAATATATGGAATTCAATTTTTTGCTAATTTAAAAATAGAAAAAAATAATATTAATTATTATGTTATGATAGTAACAAAAAATCAATTATTTCAATTTACTGGTATAAATTCTTTAATTGATGTTTTTAAAGAATATAATACATCAAAAAAATTACAAGAAAGTACAATAATATTTCCATCAAAAGGTAAAACTTCGGTTTTTTCAAAATTACAATTTACATATGATGAAAATAATAATTATAATCCTCAAAGTTTTGGTTGGTTAACTGAAAGTGGTTTTTGTTATAGTAATTTTAATGGAAATGAAGTCCCAGATAAAATAAATAATTTTACAATATTACCTTATGTTAAAATTAAAAAAGAAGGTAATAGAGAAATTAATTCAATACCAAAAAGTTTTGCACATTCTAAAAATCATATTTTTATTTTATATACAGATTGTATTAGTATTATTAGTAAAATTACAAATAATATTATTGATAGTCAATATACAACTAATGATAATGCTTTTACAAATATATTTTATGATGAAAAAAATTATATTTGGGTTATAAATAAAATGAATAATATTTATCAAATTTCAATTAATGCTAGAAATAAATATTTATGGCAAGATTATTTAGAAATTGGAGATTTTAGAAATGCTATTGAAATTTGTAAAAAAGAAAAACCTGAATTAGTATATAAAATAGAAAAATTATATGCTGAACAAAATTTTAATAATAAAAATTATACTACTGCTGCTTCAATTTATGCTACGTCTGATGAAAAATTTGAAGATGTTTGTTTAAAATTTTTAGAAAAAAATGAATTAGAAGGTTTAAATAATTATTTAAATTCTATTTTAGAATTTAGATTAAAAGAAAAAGAAAATAAAGAAGAATATGATAAAATGATTTTAGATGAAAATAAACAAAAAGAATTAGAAAAAATAAAAACAAAAGAAAATATTCAAAAATGTTTAATATGTACTTGGGTAATAGAAATTTATTTAAATCAAACAAAAAATAATAATAATTCAGAAGAAAATATAAATTCTTTTAGACAATTAATTCGAGGAAGGGAAAATTATTTAGATAAAGAAACAATATATCAATTATTACAAAATTATGGTAGAATAGATGAATTTATTGTATTTGCAGAAATGAAAGGAGATTATGAAACAATTATTTTACATTATATAAATGAAAAAAATATTAAAAAAGCACTTGATAAAATTAAGATATATTGTTCATATATAGAAGATGATGACATAACTATAGAAATACTTGCAAATATTTTTGAAAAATTTATCTTTTTATTTATGAAAGAATATCCAAAAGAAACAATTGAATTATTAGAGAAAAAATTTAATAAAAGAAATTCTTTAGAAAAAATAATAAGTGCCATAATGAATACAACAAATATTGAAGAAGGAAATGAAAATTTTAATGTTATTTTAAATTATTTAAGAAATTTAATAAAAATTGGTACTGATAATAAAAATATTCATAATTTATATTTATATTATTTATCAAAATGTAAATCAATTTCAGAACAAACTGAATTAATTAATTATTTAAAAGATCCTTTATCAAAAGAACCAGAATCAATATATCAAAAGAAATCAAAAAAAGTTAATTTTGAATTAGATTATGCAAAAAAATTATTTAAAGATAATTATAAAGCATTAGCATTAGTAACTGCATTAATGGGAAAATATTCAGAAGGAGTTAAAATTGCTTTAAATAATAATGATATAACAATTGCAAAGTTTATTGCAGAAAATGTTCAAGATAAGGCAATAAAAAAAAATTTATGGTTAGATATTTTTTCTTCAAATAAAAAAGAAGATTTTAAAAATGCTTTAGAAATAATGAAAAATAGTAATATTTTAAAAATTGAAGATGTTTTACCAAGAATAATGGATAATATAAAAATAGATGAATTTAAAGGTCAAATATCAGAATGTATTAATTTATATGAAAAGAATATTAGAGAATTAAGAGATGATATAAGTCAATATAATCAGACTGCAGAAAATATAAAAAATGATATTTATAAAGTAAAAAAAAAATCAATTGAAATTCAATATAGACAATGTAAATGTGATATTTGTCAATCTAATATAAAAGATAATAATATCTTTTTATTTCCTTGTGGACATATGTTTGATACTAAATGTATTATAAATTCATTAGAGAATTTTAAAAAATATTTAAATAATAAAAAAAACGAAGATAAAAAAAGCAAAGATAAAAAAAAAGAAGATAAAAAAAACGAAGATAAAAAAAACGAAGATAATAAAAGAAAAAAAATTTTTGATTCAATTGATTTAAAATTAAAAGAAATAAATAAATTTTATAAAGAAATAAATGAAATTGAAAATAAAAGAAAAAATCTAAATGCTGAAAAAGAAAAAGTAAATTTATTTGGTTCATTAATGAATGTTATGAGAAAACAAAATCCAAATAAAACTGAAGTAATAGAATTAAGTAAAGAGGATGAAAAACAATTAAAAAATCTTAAACAAAAAATAAATGATATTTTAAGTGAAGAATGTGTTTTATGTGGTGATTATATGATAGAAAGTACTCAAACTTTATTTGTAGAAGAAGATAATATTAAATGGGGACTATAATAAATTAACTTAATATATTATTTTTTAAATATTTAAATTTTGTTATTGTTTTAAAAAATTTAATACTAATTATTATTGAATTTATTTTTTTTAATGAAAGATATAATTTATTCATCTCAAAAAATTATATTTACTCAATTTTGAAAAAGTAAAAATATTAAAATATAAAATACAACATATTAACATTAATTTAATTTTAAAATCTTGTATTTTTTTTTTAGAGTTATGATTTTTTTAAATAATTATTTATTATTTTCCAATTAATTAATATAATTATCAAATTACATCCTAAAATCAAAATTAAATATAAAATTATGGGTAATGATTTACTTAAAAACTGTTGTGAGAAAAAAGAAGAAACAACAAAAAATAAAAATATGCAGGAAAGTTCTTTTTTAAAATCAATTCAAAAAAAACCATTATGCCAAATTTACCTTGATAATATTCAAATAAGAAAATTATCAAATATTCCAATTAAAACAAAAAATGTTATAAGAAAAATAACTGGTTCTCCTTATGAATTTTATGATGAAATATCCTTAATTGGAATAGGGGCATATGGTAAAGTTTATAAAGTTCAACATAAAAAAACTTTTCAAATAAGAGCAATGAAAGTTATTTCAAAAACTCAATTAAAAGAAAATTTTAATGAAGAATCAATTAAAAATGAAATTGAAGTTTTAAAAAATATAAATCATCCAAATATTATTAAATTATATGAAGTTTATCATGATGATAACAATTATTATTTAATAAATGATTTTTGCTCTGAAGGTGAATTATGTAAATATTTAATTGATTTTAAAAAATTTCCTGAAGTTATCGTAAGAAAATTAATGTTTGATATATTTTCTGCTATTTCTTATTTACATTCAAATAATATTATTCATGGTGATATTAAATTAGAAAATTTAACTATTGATTGTAATTGCCTTTCAACAGATAAAAATGAAATTTCAAGAAAAACTTCATCTAATTCAGAAACGTCTTTTCAAGATGCTTTAACATTAGAAAATTATAATAATATTAATATTTATTCTAGTAATAATAGTACTGATAATAGTGAAAATAATATAAATAATAATAATAATAATATTAATAATAATAATAATATTTCAGAAAAAAATCAAGAATTATCTTTATTACAAAATTTACAAAGATATGATTTAAAATTAATTGATTTTGGTTGTAGTAAAATATTTTCAGTAAAAAAAAATAATTTCAATGATGAAAATATTGGTACAATTACTTATACTTCACCTGAAGTTTTAAAAAATAATTATACTGAAAAATGTGATATTTGGTCTTGTGGAGTAATAATGTATTTATTATTAACTGGAGAATTACCCTTTAATGGGATTACTGAAGAACAAATTAAAAATAAAATCTTAAGAGGAAGATATTGTTTTTATAATAGATTATTTAAAGATATTAGTTCAGAGGCAAAAGATTTAATTAGACAATGTTTTATATATGATCCAAATCAAAGAATAAGTTCGAAAGAAGCTTTAAATCATCCTTTTTTTAAAAATGAAATTATGGAAAATTTATATATTAATTTGGATCCTGAAATCGAAAATAAAACTAAAGAAGCTATTTTATCTTTAATTAATTTTTCTTATGAATCAAAATTTTTCCAAGCCGTAATAACTTATTTAGTTCATAATTTTATTCCAAAAGAAGAAGAAAATAAATTAAAAAATGTTTTTCTATCAATCGATTCTGATTTTGATGGAAAAATATCAAGAAATGATTTAAGAAGAATGTTAAAAAAATTCGAAATTAATATTTCTAATGAAGAATTTCAAAAAATTATAGAAAGAGTTGATTTTGATAATGATGGTTATATTGGTTTTCCTGAATTTTTACAAGCAACTGTTAATTTAAATAATCTTTTTACTGAAGAAAATTTAAAAATTGCATTTAATTCTTTTGATATTCATTCTGATGGTACTGTTTCTGTTTTAGAATTAGAAGAAATTTTAGGATTTAATGATAAAACGAATAGAAATGTTATTTTTGAATTTATGAAAGAAATTAATAAAACTGAAACTGATGAATTCACTTTTGAAGAATTTAAAATTATAGTTATGAAATTTTTATATAATAAAAAATAATTATAAAAATGAATTATTGTTATTGCTTTTATTTTGTTAATTGAGGATGTAATTTATGAGTAATATATATGTTATAATTTATTAAATTAATTTTTAAATTTTATATATAGAATTAAATGAGGAGATTGTTGTTAATTTGTAAATTTTATTGAGTGCTGAAATAATATTGATATAATAGAAACAAAATTTAACTTTTAAATTAATTAATAAAAATAGCAAAATTTAATATATTAAAATGTTATATTTGTTTTTAATAATATATTAAACATATAAATATTTTTACAAATATAAATATACATCATAAAATATTACCTTATATTATAATTTAGCTTGATTGATTTTTCATAATAATTGCATTAAAAAAAGTATTATTTTTTAATTTAACCATTTCATTATTCATATTTACTAAATACCTTCCTAATTTTTCTTGTCTTTTTTTAATTTTTTGTAATTTTTTATTAGAATCTGATTGACTTTTCCAAATATAATCCATATACAAAGTAATTTCTTTTAAAGGAACAATCCCTTCTAATAAATCATCATATTTTTCATTAATATCCTTAAAAATAATTTGTAAATTATTTTCAAAAGGTAAAGAAATAGAAGAAGCAATTTTAAAATTATCTTTAAAAACAGAAATACTTTTCTTTAATTTAACAACATATAAAAATTTTTCCGAAATTTTACAATCATTTTTAATAATTCTCAATCTTAACAAACATAAGCAAGAAATAACATCAGAAGCTTTATATAAAGCATTAGAATCAGCTTTTAATTTTTTAATAATTGAATAAGCCCTATTTTCATTTTCAGAAAATTCAGAAATAATTGCCAAAGAAACAACAGTCATAGAGACTAATAAAGCTCCAATTAAATAAGCTAAAATTACAATTAATCTCCCATAATTTTCCCCAGGATAAAAGTCACCATAACCAACAGTTGTCATTGTTATTATAGTTAACCAAATTGAATTAATTAAATCTTTTAAATAATCTTGATCATTTAATTCAAAATTATCATAATTAAAACCTTTTGGAACTAAAAAATATTCAAATGTTCTTATAGAAAAACCAAAACCAATAATAAAACAAGTAAAAATAAATAGTAACATTGTAAAAGGTCGATTTTTTAATTCACATTTTAATGCGAAATGTACTCCTGAATTCGCATCTGAATTATTACAAATTGAATTAGCACTATTTGTCATATAAATTGAAAAATAAGAATAAACTCTGAAAATTACATAACTTTTAAATATTGTTTCTATACAAATTAAACCACCTAAAGAAAAAGCAAAAATATTTTCTTCAGTTGTTCCTGTGAAAAAATAATTTAAACCAGGAGGATCAAAAATTCCTAAAATAAATGATTCTAAAAAAAAATATTTCCATAATCCTGTTGTAAATAAACCATCATCATCACTTATTAATCCTTCTTCTTCCCATTGATATAATGTTAAGTAATAATGAAAAAAATTTAATATTAGTATTCCTATTACTATTAATAAATTTATTTTTCTCATGAAATCTTCTTCTTTTGTTATTGTTCTTAATTCACATTTTTTATATACTTCTCTTGTCATTTCTTTATTTTTTGTATTTTTAAAATAATTTTTTAAATATTTTTTTGTTTCTGAATAAAATAATTCGTTTTCTATTAAAGAAAAAAATATATTTGCTGCAACACAAATTGCAATTAATACATCAATATATTTTATTAAATTTTTTATTTTTCCTACTTTTGATTTTTCAGATGATCTTTTCAAAATATTATCTAATTCATTTGGAGATAATTCTTTATTTTCTTTTTCTTTATTTTCAATAATTAATTGAGCTGCATTTTGTAATTGAATAATTGAACTTCTTTTTTTACGATTTAATAAATTTAAACTTTTTATTCTATTTAATGTAGATTTATTATTATAATGAATTGATTTTCTATATTTCATATTTGAAATTAAAGGAGTTGATTGTCTTGCTTTTATATTTTGTTTAATTGAAATTGGATTATTTAAATTTTGGATAATGGTAAAATTTTTATCATTTTTTTCTTGCTTTAGACTTATATGTGAACTTGAGTCTTCACTTACTTCTAAAACACTTTGTAAATCTCGATTTGAAGCTAAATTGTAATTTAAAAAAGTTTACTTTTCGGATTTTCTATAAATGTTTTACTTTCATTTTTTCTTATCATGTATATAGTAAAAATAAATTTACATTTTTTTAAATTTCTTTTTTTACAAATATTTATAATTATTAATTTTTAATCAAGAAAAAAATAAAATTTTTGTTTTTTTATAACCAATAATCTTATATAATATAAAATATATATTTATTAAAAAAAAAATAATGATAACACTTTATTTTTAATTTTTAAATTTATAATAAAAAATGTACAAATACAAAAAAATTAATAATAGTCTATGAACTTTCATATATTTAATATTTATATTTTAAATAAAGGATTATTTTATTTGTAAATTAAAAATATGGATAAAATAACAATTATATTAAAATAATTTATTAATTTATTGAAAACTATTATACTTTACTATTTTTCATAAATTTTGTTATTTTAATAAATTAATTGAATTTAAATTAGATAAACTTTAATATTATATTTATTTCTAAAAAAAAATTATGTTATTTAAAGCTTTATTTATTGATTATAAAACTATTTAAAAAATTACTATGAATAGTTTTTTTCTCTTTATGGAACTCTATTTTTTTTTTTGATTATAGAAATATTTTCATAATATTTTTATGTATAATACAATGTAATTTTAATAACTATTTAAAAATTGAAAATATCATTTAGATTAAATAAATTATAATTTCATTTTCATTATTGAAGCAAAAATATATTTCTTTTTAAAACATCATTTAGTTTTCATTTCAATTTTAAAATGTATGAACCTATTTAAATTTATCTTACATCATTTTAAAAATTAATAGCTTAATTCAAATTATAATTCTAAAATTTATCTTTTAAATAATATATTATTAAATTAATATAAATGTTTAATTTAAAAATGGTTTAAAATATTATAATGGATTTTTTATGACGATTAGATGAACATTTCATTATTTTTACTCCAACATTTTATTATTAATATTAAGGTATGAAATAAATTATATTTGATGATAATTTAATTAAAATAAAATATTAATAATATAAATAATATAATAATATATCATATTAAAATAGAAAATGATTTTCAACAATTATTACTTAAATTTTTTTTTCTTTTTATTTATATAAATCAATTACAAATTTATTTCATAAAATATAATTAATATTTTATATTAATCATTTATTTCTTAATTCCAAAATTTCTTTTTCATTTTAATTATTTTCATTTACTTTTCAATTTATAATTTTATTATTTCCTAATTTTGATTCATTCAAAAAATTTAATTAAAAATAAAAAATAAAAATAATTTTTTAACTTTTTCCCAATTATTAATATTTCCAATTTAAATTAATATTTTTTTTACATTAATAATTAAAATGGAAAAATCCTCCAATCTTATTGAAAAATCAATCAAATACTTTTTTAAACAATATCAAATTGAATTAAAAATAAAATTAAATTGTATTTTAATTTATATTAAAATTAACTTAGAAGAATATGAGTCAAATTTTAATGATGAAGATTTAAAAAAAATTAATTTATTCAAAGAATATAAATCATTTAAAGATAAAATACAATTTATTAATGATTTAATTTCTCAAAACAAATTTACAATTCATGAAAACAAAATTAATTTAAAACTAATTTTATTTCCACAAAATACTAATAAAATTGAATTCATTATAAATAAAACCAAAAATAAATCATTGGAAGATACTACTAATAAAACTTATGATGAACAAATAAATAATTTAACAAAAGAAAATAAAGAACAAAAAATAACAATAAAAAATTATGAAGAAAGAATAAATCAATTAGAACAAAGAATTTCAAAATTAGAAAAATTACTGAAAATTAAAAATAATAAAGTTGAATCAAAAAAATATGATTTGAAATTAATAACATCAATTCATTCACATAGTGATTGGATTAATTCAATGTCAATTTTTCCTTCTGGTAAATTAATTTCAGTTTCAGAAGATAAATCAATTAAAATATATGATAATAATACTTTTAATATTATTCAAAATATTTCAGAAGCCCATAATGGAAGTATTACAAATATTTCAATTAAAGATGAAAATAATTTTGTAACATGTTCTTTTGATAAAACAATAAAAACATGGATTAAAAAAAATAATATATTTACTATTAATAAAATAATAAATAATGCACATACAAATCAAATAAATAAAGTAATATATTATTTAAATAAATATTTAATTTCATGTTCATGTGATAAAACAATGAAAATATGGGAAGAAATAAATAATAAATATCAATTAGTTACAACATTGAGACATTATCATTGGGTTTATTCAGTATTAATTTTTAAAGAAAGAAAATTAATATTATCTTCTGGATGGAATGAAACAAAAATTTGGGATATGAATACTTTTAAATTAATTAAAAATATTAATGAAGTTAAATGTCGAATTTGGAATTCAATAATAAAAATTAATGAAGATAAAGTCATGATTGCTGGGGAAAAGTTTTTAAAAATTATTTCTTTTGTTAATTTAAATGTAATAAAACAAATTAATATTCCTTTTAATTGTTATTCAATTGGTTTTTTAGAAAAAGAAAAAATATTTTTGATTGGAGGTATAAGTCAAGATATTATTTTATATAACAGTGATACTCTTGAATATATTCAAACTTTTAAAAATGTTCATGAAAAGGAAATAAGTGGTTTTATGACATTAAAAAATGGATTAATTATTTCATATTCATATGATGAAACTTTTAAAATTTGGTCTTTGATTAAATCTAATTAATTGTAAAAAAACTTTTTATTGAAAAAGATAAAATTTGTTATATTAATATATCCATTATAATATTATTATTATTAAAAAATAAATAAAGAGAATTAGATAAATAATCTTAAATTACAAAATCTTAATGAAATTTTGAAAGATATTTTCATAAAATTTCAAAATGTAATTCTTATTATTACAAATATAAAAAAATAAAAAATAATATTTTTAATTTCTAAAATAATTTATATTTCTTTCAAATATAATATATTAATTATTTCCTATAAACAAATAAAAATAATTAATATTAATTAAATAAATATTAATTAAAACATAATTGTATTATATAAACAAGGTTCAACTTGAATTATAATTTCATTTTCATTTAAAATTTTTATAGGAAAGAAAATTATATAAGCAACAAATAAGCAACAAATGAAAAAAAGAATTAATGTAAAAATAAAATAATTCAATGTTTCATATTTATTTTTCTCTTTTTCTAAATCTATATTCCAATTAATAATTAAATTGATAATAACTTTATCATAAACACAATCAATTTGATTCCATAAACCAAAAAATTTTTCCTTATTCACTCTAGTTAATAAATTTTCACTTCTGTTATTATCTATTTTAAATTCATAATAAAGAGTTAATATATAACTTTGTAAATAAGAACTTGCAGAAGTAATACCATTTAAATTAACTCCATAACTAATATTATTACATTGTTGAATTAATTCATTAGGATCATAATTAAAAGCATTTAAAAATGAATAATCAAATGTATCTTTATTATCATAATAAAAATTTATGTAAAATTCACATGCTCCTGGGTTATTTATTAAATAAAGATAAGTACTAAATGATTGAAATAAATCTGCATTTTCTTCTATTAAACTTAAAATTTTTGATAATGATAATTCTGATTTTGAAATTAATTCTTCCATAAGATTATGTTCTGTTATATAATTAATATAATCTAATTCTTTAAATGAATTTAAATATCCATGTGATGTATAATTAAATGTTATTATGTCACCTTTTAATATTGTTATTCCATAAATATTTAAAATTTCTTGGGTATTATTTATAATTTCAATTATGTTTTTTATTACATATGTAAATAATATTCTTATATCTAATATTTTTTTTATTATTAAGTCATTTAAAACGAAGAAACTTGTTAGAAAAATAATTGATACAAAAAAAAAAATTAAATAAATTATAAAATGTTTTGGTTTTGTGAAATCTTTTTTTGTTTGATTTTGATTCAGTTCTTGTGATAAACTTAATGAATTTTTAAAATTAGATTCATTTAACAAATTGTGTTTTGTTGTATTATTTAAAATTAATGTTGTACTTGATTCTTTTTTTTCTTTTCTTCTTTTTTTTTTTGGACTATCTTTTACAGAAGAATTTATTTTTTTGTTATCAATCATAAAATTATTCATATCAGAAAAGGAATAAGTATTATCTAAAACTTTTTTTTTTGTTCCTTTATGAACGAGACTAATATTACTTTTTCCAATATTAATTGAATTTGAATTTTTTAGACCTATTTCTAAATTATTATTTGGAATGAATTCATGTATTTTATAAGATTTAATGATTATAGGAATTTTATTATTTATTCTTATATAATTTTGTT
>JAEEGK010025869.1_pt1 | contig 11998 bp, 7 predicted proteins | sample 8958771 | NCBI WGS metagenome assembly JAEEGK01 (sample SAMN16246547, study PRJNA631951) | gut metagenome | biome: gut microbiome; feature: rumen; material: SC-attached | host: Bos | place: Iran: Karaj | collected 2018-10 | reverse complement strand
CAATCCCCAATCCCCAATCCCCAATCCCCAATCCCCAATAATTTTTTAGAGATAAATTGAGATTAAAAAATAATTAATATCAATTTTAAATTTATTTTAATAATAAAATAATTATTAATTTTATTTAAATATTATTCCAATTATAATATTATGTCTAATAATCAAAATTCTTTAGATAAAGAAAGATTTATTTCAGATATATATTGGATAGATGAAAAAGTGAATAATAATGAAAATAAAAAAAATCAAATAAAATTAAAAAATAATTTTTCAAATTTTAAATTAATTGCGATAGAAAATTTTGATACTGGTTTTAATGAAATCTTGAAAGTAAAATTTAAATTTATTTATTTGATTATAAGTGGAAGAAATTTTAAAAAATATGTAGAATATATAGATTTATATAAAAATAAATTAACAACTATTCCTATTTCAATAATTTTTACATCAAAAGAATATCCAGAATATTTATATGGAATAAAAGAAGATGAAAATTATAAATTAGATAAAAAAATTATAAACGCTGTTAAACATCCTCTTTATAATTTAGGAGGAATTGCAATTTCTATTAATCAAATAATAGATTTTATTAATGGTTTTGAAAATAATTTAAATGAAGGTTTTGAAGATGTTATCAATTTTAAAAGAGATTATAAATCTGCTTTAATTTTTGAAAGAATATATTCAATTGAAAATTTAATTTTACCATCTCTTTATAAACAAATAGAAATTCAGAATTTAGATATTTTTAAAACTGATATAGATAAAATGAACAGTCATATATATTCAAATTATCCTAAAAAAGATATAAAAAAAATACTTTTACCTTTAAAAAAATTTAATATAAATATTCCTCCAGAAATTATGAGCAAAATATGGGTTTATATTTACTCGTGTCATAGTAATTTTTATAGTGATATGAATTTAAAATTAATGATACAAAAAGATATTGAATTATATAATTCTTTTATAAAAATGTTATATAAAGGTTTAGAAATAAAATCATTGAAAATTAATTGTACTGATGACTTATATAGATGTTGTTTTATTAAAAAAGAAGAAATACAAAAATTAGAGGAAATTATTTATATTCCACCAACAGAAGAAATCAAAGAAAATGACAAAATAGATGTATATTTGATATATTCAAGATCATTTTTATCATTTTCAAAAGATAAAGAAAAGGCATTAAACTTTTTAAGGGAAAATACAAATAATGAATTAGTTTCATGTATTTTTGTAGTAAATGGCTTAAGGGGAGTGGAAGAAGAAAATGAATTTTATTCTAGTAATGCCGATATAGAGGAAATTTCGAGATTTCCAGGAGAAAAAGAAGTTTTATTTTTTCCATTTTCTTCATTTATAATAACAGATATTGAAGATGATGAAGTAGAAAAAAACAAACAAAAAATTAAAGTAAAAAGAATAACATTAGAATATTTAGGTAAATTTAAAAAACAAATAAATAAAATAATTCAAAAAATTAATATAGCAAAATTATTAGAAGAACAAAAAAAAAGTCAATTTTTACAAGAAATTAAAGAAATTATGCAAAAACATTTAGAAGAAGAAGAAACAAAAAAAAGAAATAAAAATAAAATAAAAAAAACAGAGGTAAAAAATAAAGAAGAAGAGGATGAGATGATGATGGAACATCCAGAATTTAATACTGATCAAAATTTTAATTTAGATATTCCTATACAAAGTGTGAACAAAATAAAACAAATTATAAATGAAAAAATAGAAAATGTAATTGAAGAAAAAAAATATCAACTCAATATTAATACATTTAAAAAAGATAGATTTATTGAATTTAAATCAGAACCAAATACATTAAAATTTGAAAAAGAATTAGATATTGATTGTTTTAGTGATTATTCTGATAATCAATTTTGTTTATTTACCTCAACAAACAAAGAAAATTTATTAGTTTATATAAAAGGAGAAAATAAAAATAGTCTTGGATGCTATAATTTAAAAACTACAGAAAATAAAACAATAAATAATGTACATAAAGAAAATATTTTATGTATAAAACATTATACAAAAAATAAGGAAGACCTAATTATAACAACATCATATGATAATAGTTTAAAAATTTTAAATATAACAAAAGAATGGGAATGTATACATCATATCAAAGATATTGGACAAAATGAAGGAATAAATAATAATTATTATCTGTATTCTGCTTCATTATTAACTATTGAAAATGAAAAAGATGATATACAAAATAAAGATTATATTATTGTAACTTGTTATAATGATGATGATATAAAAATATATGAATATGAAACTGAAAAAAAAGTAGAAAAGAAATTTCAAAGTAAATGTGGATTTATTTTTTTAGATACATATTATGATGAATTTTTAAAAAAATATTTTATAATTTGTAGTAATTATATTGATTCTGAATTTAATGATGGAAAAGAAGAAAATTTTATTACAATATATGATTTTGAAACTGAAGAAAAATATTTAAATATTAATATTTTTGCTCATAATGTAATTATTAGAAAAATACATAATTATAATGAAAACGATAAATCCAATGAAAATCTTATAAATAATGAAGAAAATAAATCCAATGAAAATCAAATAAATAATGGAGAAAATAATGTTTCAATATTATTTGCTTCAAACAATAAAATTTATATTTATGATTTCTATAAAAAAATTAAATTAAATGAAATAGAAATTAAATCAGTTAATTATTTACATTGTATTTGTCTATGGAATAAAGATTATATAATAGTAGGAGGAGATAAAAAAGATAATAAAATTCATATTATTGATTTAAATCAAAATAAAGAAACTTCAATTGAAGGATATAATGTTTATACATTTGCAAAAATTAAAGAAGAAAATAAAGAAAAATTATATTGTCAAGATTTAGAAAATCAAAAATTTATAATTTTTAAAAATGATTATAATGAGGAAATTATATAATCAATTTTTATTATATTATAATTTATATTCATTTATTTTTTGATAATTCAAAATATATTTAATTATTATATTTATTTTTTTATTTATTATGTTTATTTATAATATTTTTTATCTTACTATTTAATATTTTGTTTAAAATTACATTAATTTAATTTTTTATAATAATCATCTTTATTTATATATTCATATTCTTTATCTTCAAAAAAAATTAAAGTAATTAAACTAATTAATACAAATCCTGCTCCAATTAAATAAATTTTATTATAAATCGTTATTGATGAATTATCAGTAATCATTAAATTTGTTAATATTGGACCAAGAAAAGTTGCAAAACCAATATTTAAACCTGTTAATCCAAATAATTTTGCTCCATTTTTAAAACCAAATATTTTATTAAACATAGGAATTATCATTGTAAAAGTTCCACTTATACAAAACGAACATAATAAATTTTCAATAATATATAATATAGGATATGAAGCTGAATAATAAACAGTCAAAGAAATAAATAATTCCATAAATATTACTAAAAAATATAATATTTTAAATTTAAAATTATCTAATAACCATCCCCAAATAAATCTTGTTACGGCATTTACTATTCCAAATAAACAAGCCATAACTTGCAAATATCTTTGAGAAATTCCACATAAATTTCCGAATGTCCTATTTGTATTTGTTAATAAATATAAAAAAACTATAAAATATAAATTATCTAAATATTTTACATGGACCACAAAAAATAAATAAACCTAATTCCAAATTAGGAATAGAAAAAAAGGCATCTAATAAACTTTCATTTTCATTTACTATTTCTTTATCATTATGTAAATACAAATAATTATTCTCATTTTCTTCTTCATTTTCCTCATTATAAGGAAAACTTAAAATTATTGCAGTAGTTCCTAAAACAACTATTAAAAATAAAACAAATTTTAAATATATTAATAAATTAAATGAAACTTTAGCACTATAATATCCTTGATTATCTGTTCCTTCTCCGTTATAATTAATAAGATAATCAGCAATAGGACTTAAAATAGCTGTACTTGATCCAAAACCAGTTAATATTAATCCATTAACAAGTCCTTTATTATTAGGAAAATATCTCCAACTATTTTTAATTACACTTAAATTTCCTAAACCATCACCTATTCCAAAAATTGACATTCCTAAAATAACATATTTAAATTTAGGAAATATTATTAATATTAAGTAAGATAAAATCATTAATGAAATTGCTACAAATGTTGATCCTCTAACTGTTATACTGTCTCCTAATTTAACTCCTATTGCCATAAAAAAATATTGAACCAAAAAAATAATAGGCATTATGAAATAAGTGTCTTTTGGAGAAATTGATTTTTCTCCACTATGATATAAAAAAGATGCAAAATATGGATTAATTGCAGACCATGTATAAATTGTTCCATTAATCTATATATAGAAAAATGAATGATAATTTAAATAATAATTTTTACGAAATGTAAACAAAATCCTCCAATAATTGATAATATTCCTTTTGTTTTATTTGATAATTTTAACATTAAAAAATTATAATTCTTTCTAATATTAAAAATATAATATTAAAAATAATAATATTTTAATTTTATAATTCACAAAAATAAATTTGATTTATTATTTTTTCAATATAAATATTGTCAATAATTTATTTTTATATTTTTAAATAATATTTATATAATACATAAATATTTATTGATTTTTATATAAATAATAAATAAATATTTTAATAAATTTTAAATTATGATTTAGATTCATTAAATGATTTTTAAATTATTTATTAATAATTTAGTTAAAATTTTCTTTCGCTATTATTTATTATTAAAAAAATTATTTGAATAATTAATTTAAAAATCAAAAAATTATTATAAAAAAATTGCTTATAAATAAAATATATATTATAAAAAATTTTATAATTATAAAAATTTAAATTTAATCAAAAATGAATAAATCAAAATTTGAAACAAGTAGTGATGATTCATTTAACGATGATACAATTCAAACAATTAATTCTACAAACACCTATATTAAAAAAAAAATAAATACTTCTCCAATAACAATAAATAATCTTCCTAATATTTTAAATATTAATATGAATAAAGTTCAAACATATTTTTCAAATAATGATGAAAATATAATGAAAGAGGCATTAAAAAATTATTGTATTCAGCAAAATTCATCAAAAATAATTTCAAATAATAATAATATTAATAAATCACCAAATCATAAAAATCATAAAAGTAAAAGCATAAAATTAGAAAGCAAAGATTTTGCAATAAACGGGCGTGAACCGTTTAGTACAATAAAAACTTCATATAAAATTAAAGCAAAAAATTTTGATTATGATACAGAAACAGATTCAAATGAAGAAGATTTTTCTGAAAAAATTCCAATTGTAAATCATAATAATATGACATCTATGACATTATCAAATTCTTCATCAAAAAATTCATCTTTTATTAATTTAGATTTAACTAAAAATAACAATAAAAAATTAAATAATACAGATATTGAAAATTTAGATATTATTATTCCTAAAGACACAATAAATTTTGAAAATTTATTAATTTTTGAAAAATTATATGAAGATTTAATTAAAGATGTTGAGTTAAATAAAATGGAAATTTATCAAAATAAATTAAGTATTATTGAAGATTTTTTTACATTAATTAATGATGAGAATAATATTAAATTTTTTAAAAATTTTAATTTATATAGTGAAATAAATAATAGTATTCAAAAAAATGTAAAAGATTTTTTAATTCAGCAAATTTTATTTTTTTATATTTTATTATTAATAAGTTTAATAAAAAAAGAAAAAGATTTTTATTTAAGTGGAATTAAAAATTTAACATTTATTTATCATCAAAATTTATTATGTGTTATTTTTATATGTATATTAAAAATTGATGAAAAAAATAATGAAGATGAATCATTTAAAAAATGCATTAAAAAAATAGATGAAAATAAAATATGGTTAAATAAAAATAATTTTAAATCAATTATGAATAAAAATAATAAAAGTTCTAAATCAATTTTAAAAAATTGTATTAATTTTATTAAAATTTATTTTGATAATCAAATATTAAATTCAAAAAATGAAAAAAATGAAAATAATAATAATATTGAAAATGAAGATGATTCAATTAATTACATTGAAACAAATATTAATTTAATAAACGCATATCTTAAATCATTCAAAAAACAAAAAATTGAAAATATTATTCATGATCTTAAGACATCACCTTCAATAATTAAACTTTTTGAAAAAACAAAATATTTAAATCAAATGGATAATGATATTTTATTATCATCTTTAAATTTAAAAATACCTTTTCTTCCAGAAATTAAAAATAATTTTCAATATACATTAGTTTTAGATTTAGATGAAACTTTAGTACATTACATTGAAGATGAAGAAAGTGCATATATCCAAGTAAGACCTGGAGCAGAAGATTTTATATTTGATTTATCATTATATTTTGAAATTGTTATATTTACAGCTGCATTACAAAAATATGCAGATTTAGCAATTGATGGATTAGACCCTAATAATAAAGTAAGTTATAGATTATATAGACAACATACATTGTGTGTTGGAAATGGAAATATTAAAGATTTAAATAAATTAGGAAGAGATTTAAAAAAAACAATTATTATAGATAATTCATCGGAAAATTTCAGTTTACAACCAAAAAATGGATTACATATTAAAGATTTTATTGGAGATGAAAATGATAATGAATTAGATTGTTTAAAAGAAGATTTAATAAATATGATAAAAAATAATCCAGATGATATAAGAGATTGTTTAAGTGAAATTCAAAAGAAAATGGATAATAGATTATAAACTAATATTTAATCTATTATTATTTATAAGATTAATTTTTTATATTTTATGTTTTATTTATAAATAAAAAACATACATAATATTGATATTTATATATAATAATTTATTTATTAAAAATATAAAAATTCAATTTTTTTAGTTATTATAATAATAATTAATTAATTATATTTTTTAATAAAATAATAATAATAAATTAAAAATTATATATATGGGAAATAAATTTCCTTCAGAACAATTTATAAATGACAATAATTTTAAATTTCCCTCAAATTATGAAAGTAAAATAATTTAAATATAAAAATATTTTTAATATTTTTATATAATATATAGTTATAAATCGTAATTCTTTTGAATATATATCTATTATTGGAAAAGGAGGATTTGGAAAAGTTTATAAAGTTTTAGAAAAAAAAACTAAAAAATATTATGCTCTAAAAGAAATGTCAAAATTAAAAATATTAGATAGATCCTCATTATTTTCAATAAAATCGGAACATACTCTTTTATCATTATTATCACATCCATTTTTAATAAATATGCATTATTCTTTTCAAGATATTAATAATTTATATTTAGTTTTAGATTTAAAATCAGGAGGAGATTTACGTTATCAAATTTGTTTAAAAAAAATTTTTAATGAAAATGAAACAAAATTTTTAATAAGTTGTATGATACTTCAATTAGAATATATTCATTATAATAAAATATTACATAGAGATTTAAAGCCAGAAAATTTAATAATGGATCATAAAGGATATTTATATTTAACAGATTTTGGAATAGCAAGAATACAATGCATGAATAATAAAAATGATACGAGTGGAACTCCAGGATATATGGCACCTGAAGTAATATGTAGGCAAGAACATGGTATAGCAGTTGATTATTTTGCTTTGGGAGTTATATGTTATGAATTAATGATGGGTAAAAGACCATATATCGGAAATAATAGAAAAGAAATTAAAGAAAATATTATGAATAAACAAGTTAGAATTGAAAAATATAATAATCAAAAAAAAGAAGGAGAAAATAATGATAAAATATATGCACCTAAAGATTGGAGTATAGAATGTATTGATTTTATTAATAAATTATTGATTAGAATACCTTCAAAACGATTAGGTTATAATGGGCCATTAGAAGTTAAAAATCATGTGTGGTTTAAAGATTTTCCTTGGGAACAATTATATATGAAAATTATTCATGCACCTTATATTCCACAAAATAAAGATAATTTTGATTATAAATTTTGTAATAGTATAGAAAAAATTGGGGAAAAAACTAAAGAAAGATATGATAAAATATTAAAAAATAATAATTTTGAAACAATTTTTAATGATTATTATTATTATGACAGAAAATTAAAAAAAAATATCGGAGATGAAATAAAAGATATTATTAAATTTAAAAACCCACATTTATTATATGAAATACAATATGATATAAGAATTGAAAAAAATAGAAATAGAGAAAATAAAAAATTTTTTATTGAAAATAAAAATTATTCTGAAAATGGATTTAATGATATAAATGATAGCTATAATATTTATGATTCTAATTATATTAAAAATAATTATAATAATTATATGAAAAACACATCTATTAAAAATGATATTAAAAATAATGATAATAATATTGAAAAAGAAGAAAAAATTAATTTATATAATGAAAAACATAATAATACTATATCATCATTAAATTCTTCTAATCATAATCTTAATATAAAAGTTATGAAAAACAATAATATTAAAAAGAAAAAAAATTTTATAGATGAATTATTTTCAAATGAATTAAATGAAGCAATTTTAGATAATGATAATAATAATAATGATTATTTAAATAATGAAAAAGAATTAAATGATAATAATATTTCAAATATAAATAATAATTTAAATAATGTAATAGAAAATGAAAATAACGATATTAATTTTATAATAAATTATTACAAAAAAAGGCATTCTAGAAATAGCAGTATGTCATTAAATAATACAGGAAAAATTAATATAAAAAACTTTTCTAATAAATCTACGAATATAAATTCTAATAAAATAACTTCTGGCAAATAATAATAACTTTTTTTCAAAAAAAAATTTATATTTTTAAAAATATAAATTAATATTATATATAAATTGTATTCTATATCTTATATTAAAAATTGTATATATATAATATTTTAATATAATTTATATTATAATAAAATGTTTAATAAATTATGTATTTTTATTATTATTTAAGCTTCTTCTGCACCTAATAAATGAATATCTTTATCAAAAAATGTACCATCTTTTTTAGGAATTCTCCAAGGTTCATCAGAAATAAATTTTTTTGGTTTTTTTTCTGGTTTATAACTTAATACATCATCTACTTTAAATTTACTAAACTCTTCCATAATATGATTACTATATTTCCAATCTTTATATTCTTTTGGTGGATGTTTACTATGATGAATTTTATACAATTCTTCTTCTTTTTTTTTAATATCTTCCTCTCTCTTTAAATTATCTTTTACAAATGTTGATATTATTTGTTTTCCCAAACTGCTTAAATTTAAACTATTTACATTTGAAGGGTTATAAACATTGTTGTATCTATTATTTGAGCTATTTAAATTAATATTTAATACATTTTTTTTTAATGTTATTTCTTTATCATTTTCACTATTATTATTGTTATCATTCATTTTATTAATACTTTTATTTAGACTTTTATTTCTAAAACTATTATTTTCTTCATTTATTTCACTATTTAAATCAGCTAAGAAATTTTTATCTAATCTTTTATAAGGATTTTTATCAAATTCACTTCCATATAAATTTTTACATATAAATGCTTTTCCAGTAAGCATATTTTGTTCTTTTTCATAAGATCTTTGAAGAAGTGGCATTCTACTTTGTTCCCAAGGACTCATTTGATAACTATGTGATAAAGGTTTAAACATTCCAAAATATTTTCCTGATAAACCATTAGGTTTCCAAGGAACTAATGGTTCAAAAACTTTAGGATTAATAATTAAAGTTTTTTTTTTCTTTGAAGAATCATCATTTAATAAAAAATCATTATTTTTTAAACTCTCTTTTTGTTCATTTTTTAATGCCTCAGATTTATTTAATTTATTTTCTTCAAATTGTTTATATGCTTCTTCTAAACGACGATTAAAATCATCAGCAAAAACTTTAATTTCCTCTGTTCGTTTCCCATTTACTCTTATCATTTTTTAAGTTATTTATTTTTTAATTAAAAATAATAATATGTTTATTTAATTTTATATTATTTCAAAAAAATATTTATTAATAATTATTTATATATATACTACTAAAAATATTATTTTATATAATATTTATTTTAATCTTTTCCTTTAATGTCTAATCCTAATTCTTCATTTCTTTTTTGTTTATATTCTTTTAAAAAATTATTAAAAATATTTTCTTGAATTTTTCTTTCATTTAAAACTTTATTTGAAATTTTTGGAGCTTTTATTTTTTTAAGAATTGAATATTTTGATAAATTTTGATTATTACTTATTTTAGTTAATGTACTTGAAGTAACCATAGCATCTGAAAATTGTCTATGTAATACTTTAGGTTGCATTTTAAATTTATCTCTAATATTATTGAAATTATTATCTAAATTTAAATTTATTTTTTTTCCTTTATTTGCCATTAATTGTTCAAATTCTTTTTTATTATGACATAATAAAAGAACATCTAATTTCTTTTGAGAATTTATTAAAAAATTTTTTAATTTTAAATATTCTTTTTCATCATTTTCTGAATTTTCTAATGTTGTTAAATATTTAATATCATCATTATTATTATTTTGATTTGTCCATTTTAACATATCATCATATAATTTATCTATATTTTCAATTAATTTATTATATGAAACAGTAACTTTATTATTTATTTCTTGATAATTTTTAAGTTTTAATTTTTCTTCTTCTTCTTTTTCAATTAATTCTCTTTCTTTATCTTCTAAATATTTTTTTGAATTTTTACTTAATTCATCAAATATTACACCGTCATTTTTATATATATTATCTAGTTTTTTCTCTAATTCTTTTATTTCCATTTTTAATTGATTTAAATATTTTTCTTTATGATAGACTTGTTTTACTCTAAATTCATATTCTTTATTTTTATTTAAAATATCTTCTGATATTTTATTTAAATCTTGTGTTCCAGTTATATATTTAATTTCTTGAAATATTCTTTCTATTTTTTCATCATTATGTAATAATAATTCCATTTTTTTTTCATAATAATTATTTATTAATTTTAATAATAATAATTTTTTTCTACCTTCTACTTCAAGTTTATCACTTGTATTCTTTTTTTCTTGTGTTTCTAATTCTCTTTGTTTTTGTTTTCTTTCATCTTGTGCTAAAATATAACCTTTTTTTTGATCAATAATAGTTCTATAATATTGAATTTGTAAATCATATTCATTTTTATCATATAAATTCTTTGTTTTTTGATCTAATATTTTACCATAAACATTATTTTTATTTAATAAAATATTATTACTTTCCATTTTATGTTTAGTTATTTCTTTATCTAATAATGTACCTTGATCATTATACATATTACATTGTTTTTCTATTACTGTTATATCATTTTTAACTCTTTTTAAAATATTTTTTAATGTTTTTTGTTCAAATTGAAGTTCATAAATATTTTGATTCATATTTGTTATTGAATCTTTTAATATATCATTTTGACTTCTAACTTTATTTAAAACTCTATTTGATTTTTTATCAGATAATTTTATTGTATTCATTTTTAAATCCAAATCATTAGTGTTTTGTATAATTATATTTCTTTCTCTAATTAAATTATTATATTCGAATTTTAAAGAAGTTAAAAATATTGTTAAATCTTCTTTTTGTTTTTCTAATAAAGTTTGGACACTATCTTTATTTGAAGCAAGATAATAATGTTTACGATTATCTAACATATAACGACAATCAATATTTTCTAATTTTTTATTGTTATTAGTTGATAAAAATTCTTGGGTTGAACTCATTTTATTTAATAATTTTTAAGTTTTATATTTAAATATAAATTGTTTTTAATTATTTTATTTATGAATTTATTTATAAATAAAAATATAATATAAATAAATTTTATTTTAAAATTTTTTTGGGGATTGGGGATTGGGGATTGGGGATTGGGGATTGGG
>JAEEGK010025866.1_pt1 | contig 11999 bp, 4 predicted proteins | sample 8958771 | NCBI WGS metagenome assembly JAEEGK01 (sample SAMN16246547, study PRJNA631951) | gut metagenome | biome: gut microbiome; feature: rumen; material: SC-attached | host: Bos | place: Iran: Karaj | collected 2018-10 | reverse complement strand
GTCCGTTTTGTTTTTTTCTATATTTTGTTTTTTTGGATTTTGAGAATTTTGATTTTGGGAATTTTGATTTTGAGTTTTTTCTTTTTTTTCTTTTTTTTTTTGTTCGTTTTGATTTGGATTATTTATATTCATTTGATTTAATTGATTTGTCATTTGGTTTTGTTGATAATTTATATTTTGAGGATTATTTATATTTTGATTATTTGGGTTTTGATTATTTATTTGTTGATTTGGGAAAGGAGCAACTGGATTATTTTCTTGATTTTTTTTTTTTTTTTTCTTAGGTTTTAATCCAACTATTCCACCTTGATTTTGATTTTGATTCAAATTTTGATTTTGATTCAAATTTTGATTTTGATTTTGATTTTGAAAATTTTGATTTTGATTTTGTTGTGGTATATAATTTTGATTCATCATCATTTGAGGATTATAATAATACATATTTGAATATGGACTATTCATATCGTAATTCATATATGGAGAATTCATTGGTTGTCCCATTCCAGGTTTAAAATTTTGGTTTTGATTTTGATTTTGATTTTGTAAAAATTTTGGAATGTATTCTGGAGCTCCGAGGTTTAAATTTATTTTTTGATGGTTTTGATTTTGGTCTTGACTCATTTTTATCTTATTAAATATAAATTATTTTTTTTTTTCGTATTTAATTCTTTTTAATTGATTGTTTTTTGAATAAAAAAAATAAAAAATAATAAAAAAAAAAACTAAAATAAAAAAAATTATTTTTTTAATATGATTATTTAATATAATTTTTATTAAAAATTCCAATAAACTAAACTTAAATAAAAAGTATAAAACTAAAATAAAACAATAAAACAAATTTTTTTTAAAGACTATAATAAAAAACTCATTCTATTTTTTCACAATTTTATTTTTTTCACTTTTCTTCTTATAAAACAAAATATAACCTTCAGGAGTACAAATCATATCATCATCACATTTAAAACAAGCAGCATCATCAAACATAAACCAACCTCCTATATTTTTACAAGCAGAAGCATAATGTCCTCCTTCATTACTTCCTGAATGTTGAGAAACTGCAAATAAATCAAAATTATTTTTTGGAATTTTTGGTCCTAAAATAAAATTATCTAAATTTAAATTTGTAACTGGAAAATTTATTAATTCATTTATTTTTGTTAATTGAACTTTTGATTTTGATAAATATACTCTATTATATCTTTTTAAAGATATTATTAAATATTTTGGAACGTAAAATAAATCTAATTTTTTATATGAATTTGATAATTTTTTACAATTTGGACAATACCATTCATTTTCTTTATCCATTTTTTCATGTAATGAATAATGAATTAATAAATCTGTTATATTTGGTAATCTTTCTTCTTCTTTTGATTCATCTTGTTCTATTATTGTTATTTCATTAAAATTATTTATTATTTCTTTATTTGTTATATATATTACTATTTTATATCCTATTCTTATTAATTCTATTAATTTTTTTATTGGATTATTATCTTGAAATTCTTTTTGAGATTCTTCGAAATTGTTTGATAAAAATAATTTGTCTTCTTTTTCTTCTTTTGATGAACATAAATAAATTTTAAAAGGAAATTTATCTAAATATTCTTTTATTTCATTTTCATTTTCTTTATTTTTAAATATTTTTGTATATATTTGTTGATAAATATTAAATAATTCATAATCATTTGGTTCTATATTTTTATCTAAATAATTCTTTTTAATTTGTTCAATTTCATTTATTTCATTTTGTAAAAATTTAGGTAAAGGATAATAATTAGAAAGAAATCCAAAAATTCTAATTCTTAAAGCTTTAATTTTACCAAAAGAATTAATTGGAAAGACTCTAGGAAAAGAAATAAATTTATTATTTGGAATATTATCATTATCATTAAAATCTCTATATCTAAATACAGAAATAAATGGAAAATAATCACCAGGTATAATTTCTTCATTTTCATTTTCAACATTTTCATTATCATCTGAAATAGAATCTGAAATTTCATATAAAATAATCATTCCTTTTTTTGAAGCATTATAAATATTTTCACTCATTTTAACAAATTTAACACTTGAATTATTATAATTAAATAATAAAACTCTAAAATTTTCAAATCCAGAATTAATAAATTGTTTAATATAAACACCAATATCAATAAATAAAGCAGAATCAGAAATAAATAAACTTATTTGAATATTAGTTTTAATATTATTTGATGGAATAAGTAAAATATTAATTTTTTTTAAATTTGGAATTTCTAAAAGTAAAATATTAAAAACTTCAAAATTAGTTTGTGTATAAGCACAAGATAAACATTTTAAAATATTTCTAATTTGTCCATAAAATAAATTAGTAATTATTGAATTATTAGTTCTTTTAAATAAAGACCAAAATCTTTTTGATGCACTTATATCACTTTCACTTTCTAATTTTGGTTCTTCATAAAATTTAATAAGTCCTTTTAAATTTTCTTTATTTGTTTCTTCATGTAAACAATCTAATAAATTTAAAAGAAATTCATGTGAATCATGTTGATTATTATTATTATATAAAGAATAATATTGTGAAATTGCATATTTTAAATCAATTGGATTAATTGATTTATTGTCTTCAATCCATAATTTTTTTAAAATTGAAGAAAATGCAATTGAAACATTTTTTAATTGATTTTGTTTTGGAATTTTTTTTAAATCATTTATAAATAAATCACTTATATAATAATAAACTAAATCTGCACAATGACTTAAACATTGAATTATTGTATTCATATATGAAGAATTTCCTATATTTTTTAATCCTGTTAAACCATGATTTGATGATTCATTTAAATAATTTTTAATTTTTTCAATTTGCAAATTTAAGTTTGAATAAAAGGAACTTGTTATATTTAAATCTATATTTTCTGTTCCTATAAATTTTTTAATAGTTGATGTTTGAAATTTTGGTATTTTTTTATCATATTCTTTTTCTTTATTATTTGAATTTGTGTTTATTTCTTCTGTTTCTTCAATATTTTGTTTTAGTATTTCTTCATTCAATTCATTTTGTGTCATTTAAAAAAAAAATAATTTTAAATATATTTTTTAATTATATATAAATCAATTTTTAACTAATTATTGTTCTTATATTTCTTGTTTAATTTTTATTTTATTAACAAAATATATTAACTATTGAAAAGATTTTTAATTTTTATTAAAAATAGGAATAATTTCATTTTTGGTTTTAATTATTTCTCAAAAGAAAATACTAATAAAATTTATTGTTTAATTTTTAAAAATATATTATGTTCCAAAAATATTATTAATAAATTTCTTTTTTTAATAATATTATTCTTCATTAATTTACTTAAATATATAATTATTGATTTGATCAATTAATTAATAATTAATATTATATTGACGTCATATATAATAACATATTTAATAACATTAACAAAATTTATAAAAATTTGATCTTAGTATATCATCATATTAATTTATAAATAAATTCAAATTATTAATATATATCTCTTTTTTTAACTTTTTAAACACTTTTTTCTAAAATAGTTAAAAATAATAAAACAATTAATTGTATTTAATAAATAGGGATAAGTTATCGAATATTTGTTCATTAAATAAATAAATCCAAATATTTCATGAAAAACGATAATAATAGTTATAGTTTATTTTATAATTAATAAATAAATGATTGTTTTAAACCTAATAAATTTGAATTAAAACTAATAACTTTAAAAATATAAAAAAATAAAGAAATTTATAATGTCAAACATTATTCTAAAAAATATTAAATTAGGTTTTACATCATAATAAATTTATGATCTATAAATAAATATAAATAAATAAAATATTTATTCTTAAAAAAATGCAACCAAAAAATAATAAACAAAAAAAAACAAATGCTGAATTAATAAAACAATATCAAGAAAAATTTTTTGGGAAAATAGGATTACCAAATTTAGGAAATACATGTTATGCAAATACAGTAATCCAAGTATTAAGTCAAATATTTCAATTATCAATATTTTTTATTTCAGGAAATTATAAAAAATTTATAAATAAGGAAAATGAATTGGGTTCTGAAGGAATAATAGTAACAAAATTAGCAAATGTAATAAATATACTTTGGACAAATAGAGAAATAGTAATGAAAGATTTTATAATAAATGATGAAAAAAAAAGAGCATATTATTTTGATCAAGAAAAAGCATATGATATAAAACAAGCAATGATTTATTTATTAGATTCAATTGCAAAAAATAATAATTTATATATTGGTTATGAACAACATGATTGTATTGAATTTATGATTTATTTAATTGATATTATTCATGAAGATTTAAATCAAGCTAAAAGAAATAAAATATCATCTTCTCAATTAAATTCAGGTAATTTTGAAGAAGTTCTTAATTATAAAATTGAATTATTTAATAGATATAATAATTCATTTATTTCTAAAATATTTTATGGAATGTTTCAAATTGAAACTACTTGTTGTGAATGTTTTAATTCTGAATTTAATTTTGAAGCTTTTAATTTTGTTAATTTACCTATATTTAAAACATCGAATAAACCTTTAAATCATGAAATAGAAACATTTAAAAAAAAAATAAAAATTCATAACCAAATAAATGATAAAAAAAAATTTAAAATTCCTGGAAGAAATCAATTTTATTTTATTAATTGTATAATTATTCCATTTCATATGAATAAGAAAGTGATTAAAATTAAATTACCAATTTTAATTAAAAAATATATTAACATTCAAATTGGATTTATTTGTAATATAATAAAAAGTATAGTCAAAGAAAATTCATTAATTCCAACATTATTAGCAAGTAATCAAGAAAAATTTAAATCTAAATTAAATGAAAATTATTATTTCCATCAATATTTTAAAGATCCAAAAAAAATAACAATTTATTTTGTTCAATTAGAAAATAAAACATTAGATACTAAATCAATGGAAAAAACATTAGAGAAAGATAATTTTATACAATTAATTAATTCTAATTATGAATTATTAATAAAAGATAAAAAAGAACAAAATGAAACAATTGATGTTTTCTCTTTAGATGATATGAAATCAATGAAATTTTACGAACACGATTCTAATTCAATGAAAATAAATGAAGTTAATAATGATGCTGAAATGAAATCAGTTGAATCTTCTTCTACTATTTCAATTAATAATGATAGTTTTCAATTAAATAATGATTCTTTATATATGATAATTAATTTATATTTTAGTAAATCGAATATATATGAATTTTTAAAATTTCCAAGATTATTTAAATTTTCTTCACTCGATTCTTTAAGTAAATTATATGAAAAAATTTTTGCATATTATAATATTAATAATAATGAAATTAAAAGAAAGACAAATTTTAATCCTAAAAGTTATTCATTAAATGCTTGGACGAAAGATATTTCTCAATTTCAATTTTCAAAATTAAATTATGAACTTTATTTAAAATCTGATAAAAATTTAGAATCTTCAAGTCCTTATCCTTTTACTTTATGTTTTTGTCTAAAAGAAAAAAATATAAATGATAGAAGTGAAAAAAAAATATTTATTCCCATTCCAATTTGTGATGATATTTTTATAAATTATACAAATAAGATAAAAAACAAAAATTTAGAAGGCAAATATGAGTTTAAGGATTATAATATATATACTATATGGTTTGAATCAAATTTACAACGATTAAAAAAATTAGAAGAAAAATCAGATTTAAATCAAATTACAACAATAGATCCTTTTTCTGATATAGAAAAATTAGAAAATCAATCTAATCAAAAAATAAAAATAAATGAAAAAGAAACAAATAATAAAAATATGGAAAATTTAATAGAATTATTAGATAATTTTACTGATTATGAAAAATATGATGAATATAATTCATATTATTGTGAAAAATGTAAAAAAGAAGTTTTAGCATTTAAAAAAATAGATTTTTATAATACACCAAATATCCTCATATTATATTTTGAAAAAAAAATAGAAGGTAATTTAAATAAAATACCAATAAAATTTCCAATAAATGAACAATTAGATTTATCAAAATATTATAAAGGTAAAAAAAAAACTGAAAATTATTATGAATTAATATCAATTATAAATTTCGTAGGAAATAATATTACAGGACATTATAATGTTTATTGTAAACATCCTTTAGATAATAAATGGCATCTTTTTAATGATTCTGCATGTTATATTATAAATGATATTACAAAAGATATTAAATATGAAGATGTGTATGCAATTGTTTATAAAAAAATAGATTACAATATATAAATTTGAAATATACCATTTAAAACAATATATTAAATTATAATTTTTTTTAATATTTAATTAAATTTATATAAAATTACAAATAAAAATCTCTTTTCCATCTCTTTATATCCTAAAAAAAATAATAAAAAAAAAGCCAATAAATTAAAAAAATAAAAAGAGATTAAAAAAATTTTAATTATTTCTTCCTATTATAACTCCTATTATTATTCATTTGACTTTGACTATGAATTTGATATTGACTATTACTTTCTAATTTTTGACTATTTCCTTGAACAAAAGACCATCCTTCAAATTTAGTATTATCTTCATTTCCATTATCATCTTTTTCATCATCACTTTCATCATCAGCAAATAATTTAGGTTCTTTAAACATTTTAATTTGTCTTCCATCTTGAATATTTTTAGGAGGTTTTAATTCTCTATTATAAACTTTATTCCAATCAACATCTTTAAAATAATCAAATTTCATAATTTCTTCAACATCACCTTTACTACCTAATCTTAAATTAGGATCTTTTTTTAAAAGAGCTTTAATTAATTTTTGTGCTTTATTAGAAACAAAATTAGGTATTTTTAAATCAGCTCTTTCAATATTTTTAAAAATTTGTTCTTTACTATTAGTAAAATAAGGTGGAATACCAACTAACATTTCATAAAATAAAACACCTAATAAATACCAATCAACAGCTTTCCCATGTCCAGTTCTACTTAACATTTCAGGTGCTAAATATGCAATAGAACCACAAAAACTTTTTGCAATTTTAGCATCATAAACACCTTCTCTTGATAAACCAAAATCAGTTAACATTGCATGACCTTCTTTATCAATTACAACATTATCTGGTTTTAAATCTCTAAATATTATATCTTTTTTATGTAATTCTCCTAATGCTAATATTACTTCACATAAATAAAATTTTGCCTTTTCTTCTGAGAAACGTGTTTGTAATTGTAATTGTTCTGCTAAATCACCACCTGGACAATAATCAAGTAAAAGAAATAATTTTTCATTTGTTTGAAAAGCAAAATTTAATTTTACTATAAATGGATTATGTACAATACTTAAAACATTTCTTTCAGTCATTGCATATTTAAAAATATTTTGTTCTGCTATTCTATTTTTATCAAGAACTTTCATTGCATATTTTTCATTTGTTTTCTTATGTTCTACTAAATAAACTTCACCAAAGGAACCACGTCCTAATAATGCTATACAAATAAATGATGATGGACCTATTTTTTCTTCTGTTGATTCTGATGATAATGAATTATTATTTGATGATGATTCATTATTTTCATCTTCTGATGATTCATTTTGTGATTCATTTGATATTGATTGTTCTTTTAATTCTGTTTTTGATGTATTTAATAATGATACTATTTGATTTGAAGTATTTTGATCCGAGTTTGTATTTAATTCATTATTATTTGTTTTTGTATTATTGTTTATTGTTAGTAATTCTTCTTCATTTGATGATGTTGTGTTTTTATTTGGAGAAGGTATTTTTACTTCGGATAAATTTATTATTGATGATATTATTGGCTTTTGATGTGGTTTTGATTGAGATGTATGTTTTTGAGATTGTAAATTTTGAGATTGAGGAGAATTTAAATTTTGGTTTTTTATATTTTCTTTATTTAATTGGGATGATTCGTTATTTTGTAAATTTAATTCTTTTGAATTTGGTTCATTTTCTTTATTTAATTCTGGAGATTCTTTATTTATTATTTCTTGATTTTCTTTATTTGATATTTCTGTTGTATTTTGATTTTTTATTTGTTTATTTTGAGAATTTTGATTATTTAAATTTTTGTTTAGATTTATTATATTTTGAGATTGGGTTTGATCAGAAATATTATTTGTTATTTTTAAATTATTGTTTGAACTTACTTTTTTTAAAGAATTTAATTTTTCATTACCATCAAATTCTAAGGAAATTTCAATATTTTCTATTAAATTGAAATTATTTAATTTTTGATTATTATTTTTTTTAACTATTTTATTCTTTCTTGAATCAGAAAGACTTTTTCTTCTTTTTTCTTGTTTTTCTATTTTATTTGCATTTCCTGTTTCATTTCCATTAATATTATTTCCATTATTATAATTAATATTATTATTATTTGAAATATTTAAATGATAATTTGAAAAACGAGGAACGGAAATTGTTCTATGTTTTCCTAATTCTTTATTTTTATTATTTAAATTAATATTAGCATGCATATTATTTTGATTTGATAAATTAGAATGAATATTATTATTATTATTAGAATTATTAACAGAAGAAATTTTATCAGGATATGCATTTGCAGTTTTTCTTGAAGTTGCAATTTTAGAAGAAAATATAGAAATAGTTTTTTTTGTATTTGCATTAGTTGAATTATAATTAGATAAATTATTAATATTATTATTATTATTAGTATTATTATTTTTTTTATTTTTAGCTAAATTTAAATTTAAATTATCTTTATGAAGATTTTTATTATTAGATTTATTAGTATGAATATTATTAGAATTACTATTATTAATATTATTATTATTATTATATCTACTTTTAGTTCTAGTTTTATTTAATTGATTTTGTGGTTGACTAGAAATTTTTTTTGGTGATTCTAAAATAACTTTAACTCTTTCAGGTTGTTTTTTAACTTTAGAATTATTAGTAGAATTATAATTAAAATTACCTTGAGTAGTATTATAATGTGGAGTATTATTATTATTATTACCAGAAAAATTAGTAGAAGTAGAAACCATAATAACATTACCATTAATTTTCTTATTATATTTATTAGTATTTATATTATTATTATTTTGACTATTTGATTTTTCTGCTGTTTTAGGTTTTGAATATTTTGCAGTCATTGGTGCTTTTTTTGGAATTGATTTTCTTCCATTTTGATTAATAGTTTTCATTAAAGAATTAATTTGTTTAGTATTAGTATTATGAATCTTAATTCTTCTACATTGTTCTTTCATAAAATTATTTGAAGGATTATTATGTTTATTATTTAAATTATTACTACTATTATTTTTAGGACCTTTCATATTATTATTTAAAGGAATAAATTTTTGAATTATTATTTTATTTTCTTCATTATTTGCTAAATCAAATGGTGTTTTTCCATATAAATTTTTAATAAGAGCACTTTGTGGATTTTGTTCTAATAAATAATTTAATAATTCATTATGTTGTGTCATTGCACATAAATGAACTGGTAAATTTTTTTCATTATCACATAAATTTAAATTAGCTTTTTTTTCAATTAATAATTTTGATATATCAAAATAACCTCTTGAAGCAGCAAAATGTAAAGCAGTTTTTTTCTCATTTGTTAATAAATTAACATCAATTTGTGCTTTTAATAAAATTTCAACTATTTTTAAATTTCCTTCATCACAAGCAAAATGTAAAGCACTCCATCCATTTTCATTTTGATAATTAATAATTATTCCTTTTTTAGATAAACATTCTAAAACTGAATCTTTATCATTTTTTTTTGCACTTGATAAATATTGAAGATTTAATATTAAATTATTTTCAATATTTCCATTTGAAATTTTCTGAGGTTCACTATAATAATTTTTATATAAATTTTCATTATCATTTATATTATTTATTTGATTATTATTTATATTTGAATTACCTTCTGTTTTTATCATTTCATTGTTTCCATTTTCAATATAATTATAATTATCTTCTGTATCTAATTCTTGAATACTTTCTTCATTTAAAATTTTAATTGAATCCATTTGATTTCTTCTTCCACTATTTATATATAAATTAATTTTCTCAATTTGTTTATTTGTTAGAAATCTTTGATTACTTTTTGATTTTGTATATTCTGTTTTTATTTTATTTTTTGGAAAATTTTCTTTATCTTTTGAATTCGAAGAATATCTTATTCCATGATCATTTTTTTGAATATTTTGTTTTTGGGTGTTTTCATCTGAATTTTGAAGATTTAAATTAATTGTAAGAATCTTATTGTCGTTAGATGAATTCTTTTGAGAATTTTGACCATTTTTTAATTTTGTTCCTCTAACAGTATTATATACTTCATGAGATTTAAAACGTCTTAACATATTATTTGGATTTAATTTTGAATTTGGAATATTTTGCTTTTTTTCACTGTTTATATCTACAAAAACCTTTTTTGTTTTTGATCTACTCTTCATCATTTTTTTTTAATTTTGTTTTTTTTAATTATTTTTTTTTATTTTAATCATTTAAATAAAGAATATTATATTGAAATTAAATTATTATAAATGTTTTTTTAATTTGTTCTTTTATTTTATAAAAGATTTAACTTTTGATTATATATCTTTTAATTTAAAAGTTTAAATTTTAGTTTTATTTTTGAATATCTCATTTTAAATAATTTATTTTTTAATTATTTTAAGAATAATGAAATAAAATAAACGTTTACTATATAATAATAAATAATAAAAAATTTTTTTTTTTATTATTTAAAATAATAAATTACTTTTTATGAATTATCTCTATTTCTTTTTAAAGATATTAATTTTTTCATATCTTCTTTATCTTTTTTTTCAACTTCAATAATAGTTTTAGATTTACTAATAAAAACAGAAGTAGTTTGCATAGTATAATCTTCTGGTTTAACTTCATTTAAATTATTTTCTGAATTACTTCTATTACAATAATTATCTTCATTTAAATAACTTTCATTATTATCATTATTATTATTATTTCCATTTAAACAATGTAAACATCTACATTTTTCACTACATTTTTTTCCTGCTTTAAAACACTCACAATATTTTTTATTACAAAAAGATTTTGAACAAGTACAAGAAATAAAAGAAATATCATTTTGATTTAAATTTTCATTATTTGAATTATTAATATTATTCATAATATTATTATAATTAATATTTTGATTATTATTATCATTATTTAAATTTTGAGCTGTTTCTTCATTTTCATTTTTATTATAAATTGGTTTATTTAAACAATTAACACAATGACAACCAATACAATATTTTCCAATAGAAAAACATTCACAATATTTTTTAATACATTTTGTTTTTGTACAAGTACAACAATTTTTATCTTTAAAATTATAATTTTTTCTTGATGAATTTTCAGACATATTTTTTATATTTTTATTATTTAAATTTTTAAAAGTTTCATCAATACCTAATCTAATAGAAGGAACAATTATTGGAAATTGAATTTGTTCTTCTGTTAATGTATTTGCTTTTTGTGTTGTTGTTGATGAAGATGACATTGAATTTGATTCTTGAATTAAATTTAAAGGTTTAAATAATTTTGATATTGCAACTGGCTTATTTAAAACTTGATTTGAATTTGGTGTAAGTGATGTAAATGGTGATGATTGTGTTGATTGAATATGATTTTGAGAATTTGATGAGGACATTTTTTATTTTTTTTTAAAGATTGGATTTAATTTAATTTAAATTCAAATTTTAATTACAAATTTTAATTTTGGATTTAATAAAAAATCAAATTATTTATTTTCATATATATATTAAAAATATATATAATAAGATTTTTTTCATCAAAAAAAAATAAAATAACAACTAAAAAAAAATAAAAAAAAAAATATAACTTCTCAAAAAAGAAAAACAATTAAAAAAAATAAAAAAAAAAAAACCTAAAAAAAAAAAAAAAAATGAAAAAAAAAAAAAAAGAAAAAGACCAAGTTAAAAAAAATAATGTTC
>JAEEGK010025862.1_pt1 | contig 12001 bp, 8 predicted proteins | sample 8958771 | NCBI WGS metagenome assembly JAEEGK01 (sample SAMN16246547, study PRJNA631951) | gut metagenome | biome: gut microbiome; feature: rumen; material: SC-attached | host: Bos | place: Iran: Karaj | collected 2018-10 | reverse complement strand
TTTTCTTTGTTTTCTTTGTTTTCTTCGGAGCTTCAAGCTTCAGAGGTTCTTCGGCTTTTGTTTCTTTTATTTCAACTTTGCCGACAACTCGAAAAACAGTGCATTCATCGCCGTCTTCGTCTTTACCAACTTCTGCCTGAATGTCGTCGCCTTTATTGAAGTCACCTTTAAGAATCTGTTCTGCTAAAGGATTTTCAATGTATCTTTGAATTGTTCGTCTCAGAGGTCTGGCACCGTATTTTAAGTCGGTTCCTTTGTCTACAAGCCAGTTTTTAAGCTCGTCTGTAAAGTTGAGATGCATATTCAAAGCTTCAATTCTAGTTGAGACTTCTTTTAACAGAATACTTAATATTTGAAGATTATCGTTTTTGTCTAATTGTCTGAAAACGATAACATCGTCTATACGATTAAGAAATTCTGGTGGGAAACTTTTTTCAAGGCTCTTTCTAGTAATCTTGACTTTCTTTTCGTGAGAAAGGTCATCAAGTTTTTCTGTACTACTATTCTTAGCTGTTTCATTAACTCTGAAACCGGGTTTGGTTTCTTCGGTGGTAATATCAGAAACACCTATATTAGTAGTAAGAATGATGATTGTTTCACGAAAACTTACTGTTTCCCCCTTACTGTCTGTAAGGATACCTTCATCTAAAAGCTGAAGTAAAAGGTTGTGAACTTTTTCATGAGCTTTTTCGATTTCGTCGAATACAACAACTCCGTTAGGTTTGTTTTTTACGGCTTCTGTAAGGTAACCACCTTCACTGTGTCCAATATAACCTGGAGGAGCACCAATAAGTTTTGCGTATTCATGACTCATTGCATATTCCGAACAGTCTATACGGACTATATCGTTTTCGCTTCCAGTCATAAATTCACAAAGAGCTTTTGCAAGTTCTGTTTTACCTACACCTGTTTGTCCTACGAAAATAAAACTACCAACCGGTCTTTTGGGGTTTTTCAAACCAACTTTAGCTTTTCGAATAGCTTGAGCAACAGCAGAAACTGCTTCGTCCTGCCCGACTATACGTTTCCTTAAGTGGTCTTCTATTCCAAGAAAACGGTCTTGACTGGCGTTTTTAGCACCTTCAGCATCTATTACCGGTATAGATGAACCTGCGGCTTCCTGTTCATCTATCTGAATTGTTACTTCTTTTATATCAAGAGAAGGATTAACTTTTACGCAGAGGTTGTAAAGTTCCTGCTCAATGATTTCGCCAAGAAGCGGGTATTCATTGTTGCCGAATACCAAAGGAGCAATTTCGTCTAGATAATTTACAACAGAGGCATTTATAATTAGCCGCTTGTAAGACTTTTTATCAGTAATTTTTACGTTTTTAAAAAGCTGTTGCTTTTGTTCCGGCGTAAAAGCTCTGATAGAAACAAAGCGATCAAGAGATTCACAAAATTTCATCTTGATTCCTACTGTGGAATCCATGAGAACCCTCCTAAAGGGGTACATTTTTCCCCATTGACAAGATAACTCTTAATAGGGTATAGCTATTGTATCACTAACACAATTTCAAGGCAATACCTATAAATGATTATGAAAACAAAAGAATCTGAAGAAATTTTCGATCGTGGCATAAACTATTTCAGAGCAGGCTTTTACTCTTCTGCTCTCAACGAATTTTATCAGGTGAAAAAAATAGCTCCTGATTATCCAAATATTGATTATATCATTGAGGCAGCTATAAAAAAGAATGAAGAAGTTGCTGGACAGATAAGCAATTTTATAGAGGAAAATTTTGATAAAGAAATTCAGGATCTTTCCGAGGAATTAACTTTTGAAAATTCTTCTCATTTAGGACCAAAAATACAGACTCTTTTAAAACAGGGTAAATATAATGAAGCTTTAAAAGAATTAAAAGTTGCTGAATCTATAATTCCAGATTCTAAGCCTCTTATTATGCTTTTAGGGAATACTTACCGTCGTCTTGGTATGCTTGATGATGCTGAGCAGATACTAAAGCGAGGCCGTCTTGTTTTCCCTGAAGACTGCGAAATGCTTAACAATCTTGGCAATATTTATATGGCCAAAGGTGTGTATTCCGAAGCAGAAGAAGCTTATAGAACAGCAATGAGAACTTTGCATGAAGACCCAAGAATTTTGAATAATTTAGGCGTTCTTCGTATGCAGACAAATAATCTTGATGACGCAGAAAGCCTATTTAGAAAAGCATCTAAGTTAAGACCACAATGGAGAACTCCGTTAAAAAATCTGGATCACCTTGCAAAACGCATGGAGATTTTGGAAAAGAATATAGAACAGATTAGAGAAGAGTACCGCAAACATCCTACTTATCTTGATATTGGTTTGAATCTAGGGAAAAGTCTTTTCTTCAGAGGTTTTTATTCAGAAGCCAAAAGTGTGCTTCGAGGTATTCTGAAGAAGAACTCAAATCTTTTGGCAGCATGGTTTTATCTTGGCTCCATTTATGAAATCAATAAAGATTATGATGAAGCAATAGAATGTTATTGTGAAATTGTTGAAAAAGCGAAGAAAGAAAACACTTCTGAATTTATAAATTATAAAAACTTATTAGAACAAGGTTTTGTAGAAGAAGCTTTGTCTGAATTGAAAAAAATAGCTGTTGTCGAAATTGATATGGCTTCTAGCAGAATTAACTTAGGTATAAAGTATTTTGAAGATTGTCTTTGGACAGATGCTTTAAGGCATTTTGAAGAAGCTATGCGAATTAATAGCACTTATCCTGATGCCTGCTACTGGACCGCTTTAACTCTGATTCAGCTAAAAAAGACAGCCAAAGCTAAAGAACTTTTAACTAAAGCAATAGAATTAAATCCAAATTATGCTGATGCATATTTTCAATTAGGTCTTCTTTTACGTTCTAGAGCCAAGAAAAAAGCTGCAGAACAATTCCAAAAAGCTTTATCGTTGAATCTTCGTCCATCTTTTGCTAAAATAGCAGAATCATTTCTTAATGAACAAAAATAAGTCTTAATAATCAGGTTAAAAAAATGGAACAAGCAGCGTTTAAAAAATCTTTTCCGGCTTTCCCAATAGACGAAGAGTCAATTAATCAACTAAAACAATTGCTCGTAAAAGATGGGGTTTCTACTGATGATGAATTAAACAATCTTCAGAGTTCATCCAAAACTCCTCTTGATTTTGTTGAAGCAGTAGCCGGTCTTAAGAGTGTTACGCCTGAAATACTAGCTAAAGCAGAAGCTGAAATACTCAAAGTTCCATATATAAAGCTTGATGAAACTCAAATAAACAATGAAATATTTAAGTTGATTGATGTTAAGGTTATTAAGAGCAAAAATGTAATTCCGATAAAGCTAAATGGTGCTGAATTAATGGTTGGAAGCATTGAACCAGGTAATTCAGATCTTTTTGTTGGTTTACATCCTTCAATGGCAATTAAGCCCGCAAAGGTTCTAGGAGATTTATTAGAAACAAAAATAGCTCAGCTTACTGGTGCTAAGGTACCTCGCAAAAAATCTCAGCAGCGTAAGCGTCTTGGCGATATTCTTGTTGATTCAAAATATTGTAAACCTGAGCAGATTGATGATGCATTTAAAAAAGCTAAGGAACAAAAACTTCGTCTTGGAGCTTATCTTGTTAAAAATGGAGTAATTACTAATAAACAGCTTTCGATTGCTTTGTCAAAACAGTATGATATTCCTTTTATAGATCTTGATGAAAGCTTGGTTGACCCCGTTGTTGGTAGTCTTTTGACTCAGAAGTTTTGTGAAGATCATATTCTTTGTCCAGTTAAAAAGGAAAATGGCAAACTTGTTCTTGCCATGACTGACCCAACAGACATTATCACTATTGACCAGATTGAAATGATGACTGGTATGAGAGTTTCACCGGTTGTTAGCTCAGAATTGTCTATTATGGCTGCTTTAGGTAATCTTTTTGGTGAAAGTGTAGATTCTTTAGCAGATGGTATTGGTGGTGACGAAAAGAAGGCTGAAGACGATGACGGCTTAGGTGAACTTAACGAAAATGACGCACCTATTATCAAGCTTGTTAATTTGATTTTAACTCAGGCTGTAGTTTTGCATGTTTCTGATATTCACATCGAAATATATGAAAGTGAATTCCGTATCAGATTTAGACAAGATGGCACTATGAAGTTGTTTATGACTCCAGCAAAAGCTGCTCATGCTGGTTTGGTTAGCCGTATTAAAGTTATGTCTAATCTGGATATTGCAGAAACGAGAAGACCTCAAGATGGTCGTATCAAACTAAATATGCAGGATAGAAAGATTGACCTTCGTGTTTCTTGTATTCCTTGTGTTTGGGGCGAAAAAATCGTTATGCGAATCTGCGACCAGGGTAACTTGAAGGTTGACTTGAAAGATTTAGGTTTCGAGCCTTTTGTATTAGAAAAGTTTATGAAAGGTGTTCAAGCACCTAACGGTATTGTTCTTGTTACTGGTCCTACAGGTTCTGGTAAGACTACAACTCTATATTCTTCTTTGTTCTTGCTAAATAAGCCGACAGAAAACATTATGACAGCTGAAGACCCGGTTGAATACAACCTTATGGGGATAAATCAGGTTCAGTGTCATGCTGATATAGGTTTGGATTTCTCGGCAGCCTTGCGTTCTTTCTTAAGACAAGACCCTGACGTAATCATGTTGGGAGAAATTCGTGACTTTGAAACAGCTAGTATTGCTATTAAAGCAGCTATGACAGGGCACTTGGTTATTTCTACACTTCATACAAACGATGCTCCTGCAACAGTTGCCCGTTTGTTGAATATGGGCATTGAACCATTCTCTTTGTCTTCTTCTTTGCGTATTGTTCAAGCACAGCGTCTTGTTAAACGTATATGCAAGCATTGTGCTGAAGAATATAAACCAGAACCAGATCTTTTACAGTCTTTAAATATTGATGAAAAGACATTAAAGAGATTAAGACTTGATGATCAGTATAGTTTAGATACTATCGTTTTCCATAAAGGAAAAGGTTGTGAAGAATGCGATAATACCGGTCTAAAAGGACGTCAGGGTATTTATGAAGTTCTTGAAATAACACCTAAGTTTAGAGAACTTATTGAATGTAATGCAACAACAGAAGACATGCGCCGTCAAGCAATCAAAGATGGTATGCTTTCTCTTCGTGAATCTGCTCTTTATAAATTGATTACAGGCAGAACAACAGTTGGTGAAGTTGTTGGAACAACAGTAGATGCTGGCGGCCGTGAAGAAGATGATCCATCAGCCAAAAAGCCGAAAATGGCTGAAGAATCTAACGATAAAACTATGGCTGCTTCCCAAAAGGCAAAAGAAGCTGCTGAAAAGCGCAGAATTGAAGAAGAAAAAGAAGAAGCAGCAAATCAAGCTCCTTTACAGATTACAACAGGAACTCCAGTGAATGTTGCGAATGTTGATGCTCTTACCAAAGAATTGCATGAGTTTAATTCTATTTTGGCTAAGGTTTCTTCTATCCCTGCTAATACATCAATAGCTAATAATGCTGTTGTAAGTGATGCTATTCTGAAGAGCAATATTGCTGCTCCTCTTAATGCCATAAAGACTTATGCTTCCAAGACAACGGAAGCTGCAAAAGTTTTGCCGATTATTCAAGCTCAGGGGCAGAAGATGGAACACAACGTTAAAAATCTGATAACCCAGTTTTCTGAATTTGCTCCTAAAATCGGTAAATTTCAGATTAATCAGCTTGTAGAAAAAGAAATTTTTGCTAATGTGAAGAGTCATGTTGTTACAGCAAGATTGCTTTCTGGTGTAAAAGAAATAGGCAAAAATCTTAAGCTTTCAAAGAATCTTCCAGTCAATCTGCCTCCAATAAATGTAGATATGGAAGCTTTTTCAACCATTATTTCTAATGTCTTTATAAACTCACTGATTGGTCTTGGAGCAAAAGGCGGAGAAATAAAAGTTGTAACAAGATTGAAACCTAAGACTAATAATATGGTTGAGCTGGTTATTTTTGATAATGGTTGTGGAATTCCTGTAGAACAACAGAAAAATCTTTTCAAACCATTCGGAAATGCAGGCAAAAACTCTTTAGGATTAGGCTTAGCTGTTGCTCAGAAATTACTTCATGCCTTAAAAGGAGAAATTACGATTAAAAGTACTCCTAATACAAGTACTCTTGTTTCTATAGAATTACCTGCTGCTGCTTAGTATTCTTATTGATTGATGAGGAGATTTTATGAAGAAGAATAAGCTTTCTTTGGTTCTTGCTTTTTTAATGTTGATTTCTTTTTCTGCTTTTTCACAGGATGAATATAATCCGGCAGATTTTAGTGAAGCAGAAACTTTGACTGAAGCAGACAGCAATTGTTCTGCAGCAAATTTGCTCAAGAAGAAATACGGAAATGTTATAGTAACAGAAAAAGATACTTATACAAAGCTTACTCTTTCTATTCCTAGAGATGAATTAGAAAATATGCTGACTATGGTTGTTGGTGATGGATGGTATCCAAAAGCCTTGGTTATACAGGTTATTGGTGAATCTGCCGCTGTTTTTCTTGATATTACAAAAACGCAGAATGATTCTTCGAGACGTTTCAGAGTTTTGCAAAAACTTGTTGCATCTGGTGCTTTGCCTTGGAAAGGTTCTGTTCTAGATAATAAAGAAGCTTATGTAACGACAATAGAAACAGAATTTGGTGAAGATTTTCTTATAAAAGGTCAGACAATAAAATCAAATCTTATTTTTACAAAACTGACTCCTAGAATTTCTGCTATTGGAGCAGATAAGGAAAATCTTGATGCTGATAGATTTGCTTCAAAAAAGAATTTTGATAGAAGCAAGATTTTTACCAGAGAAACATATTATGATAATGATACCGGTATAAATGGACAGCCTTTCTTTGAAAGAGGCACATATATGGAAGATCCTGAAATTGGTAGATACATGGTATTTTCATTAAGATGTCGCTGGTAAGAATCCAGAAGCTTTTGGCTTCCTGGGGTGTTGCTTCAAGAAGAAAAATAGAGAGTTTTATAGCAGAAGGTCGTATATCTGTCGATAACCGTATAGTTTCAGAACAAGGTCTTTTAATAGACGAAGATAACCTTCCTGTTATTCTATTAGATGGTAAAAAAATAATTCCTTCGCAGAATACAGATTATACGATTCTTTTGTTTAATAAACCCAAACTTGTAATTACTAGTTTAAAAGATGAACAAGGCAGACGTTCTATTGCAGATTATTTACCCAAAAATAAAAGGCTTTATCCAATAGGGCGATTAGATTATGATTCTACTGGTTTGTTGCTTATTACTGATTATGGGGATTTAACAAACCGTCTTTTACACCCTTCTTATAAAGTTCCAAAAGAATATATAGTTAAAATAATTGGTGAACAACTATCAGATTCTGAATTAAAACAATTCTCTAAAGGAATAGAATTAGATGATGGTTTAACTGCGCCTTGCTGTATAAAGCCGCTAAAAACTTATAATACTTATTCGGTAACAATAAAAGAAGGCAGAAAACGTCAGGTTAGAAGAATGTTTGATTTTTTCAATCGGAAAGTTATTAATCTTCACAGAGTTTCTTTTGGACCAATAAAACTAGGTAGCCTACAGTCAGGTAAGCTTCGTGAAATTACGTTTGAAGAAAGAAAAGCTTTGTTGAAAGCTGTAGGTATAGAATCCTAGCTCTATTTATTTGGATGCCACTTCTGTTGCATTATCGTTCTGTCTCTTCATGTATAGTTCATAAGCAATTTGTCCGGCAATAGAAGCAGCTTTGGTTCCGGAATGATTCTTTTGACCAGATAATGTTACTATACAGAGATCACGACCAGTAACTTTTGTGAATCCACCAAACCAGGTGAATAAGTAGTTCGGGGAAGCACCAGTAAGAGTACCTGTTTTCCCACCGCACATTTTAGATAGAGTAGGACACTTCTTATAACCGCCAAAACCTTTTTTACCTGTTCCAACGGCAGTAGTTGCATACATCATTTTATATATTTCTCTGGCTGTAGATTCTTTAATTGGTTGTGCAAGCTGGAAAGGACGACGTTTAAAAACTACTTTTCCTTTTCTTACAACATAATCTACCAGATATGGTTTTAACGTTTTGCCACGGTTTAAAATAGTTGAAACAATGCTGGCTACATGCATTGGACTTACAAGAAAATCTCTATTTAGCCCTGCCGCATCCTGCCCCATTTTTACTTTATTGGTTGATAGACTGCAAATAGACTTTCCTACTGGAAGATCGAAGAAAAAGCTTTTATTAAATCCAAAAGCTGTTGCATATTTGTTAACTGTTTCTCTGCCTGTTTTTTTAGCAACAGAGCCGAATACGCCGTTGTGGGAACTGGCAAAAGCTTTCCAGACTTTCATATACGACTTTTTATAAGCTAAAAAGTTGCTGTTGGATGTTATTTTTCCAGTATCAATCCCTGCTGAAGCTGTGATTATTTTAAATATTGAGGCTACGGGGAAAGTAGATTTAAAAGCCCAGTTAGAAGTTTTAAAGTCATCGTCTTCTATTTTAAGAACTTTGTTTTTATGACTTGAAGCAATAGCGAGAATTTCACCAGTAAATGGGTCTTCTATAATTCCTACAGACATTCTTGTATCGTATTTCGCAAGAATGCTTTCCATCATTTTTTGCAGACTAGGTCTGATTGTAAGAACAATATAAGTATCTGGATCATAACGAACAATATATCTATCATTTAACTCAGCATATTCCCATTTGTTCTTTTGAATTGCATCAATATAAGCTTTTGCTGATGCAGGAGTATTATCATCAGAAGAAGAATCGGATTTTTTCTGAATTGCGACTTCTTTTATTTCGTCTAAAGGATTATTTGTGCTCTTTTTAACCTCAGGTTTTTTATTTTCTACTTTTTCAGGAACTTTAACTATACTGCTTTCGAGTATGAGTTCATCTTTTGTTGTTAATGTTGTTTTAGCATCTTCTACAGTAGAATCATCATCATTTGAAGAAGTTGGTATTTCTGCCTTTTCTTCATCACTACTTTCTATTTCTTTGCCGTCATTATCTTCAAGACCGCTTAATTCTGGATTTTCAGTGGTTTCTTCTTTTAAATCATAAGATTTAGTATTGTATTTTATAGCGATTAATGGTTTGGGATTATTACCCTGACCTGTTACAGCTGCTAATTCCTGCTTTTTTGTTACATAAACGGTTTTACCTTTTCCTTCTGACACATAAAGAACTAATGCGTCAACTATTTTTGAGTTAAAGGCAAACCACATAAAAAGTATGTAGCAAAGGGTGCAGACTATGTTAAGCGGTTTGAATAATCGTGATAGCATATGATTTCCCTGAAATTATTGTTTTATTCTTCTATTTTTATGGAAGCAACTAAACCTGAGCGAGGAACCTTAAGAGTTGAACCAAGTTTTAAAGCTTTTTCACTGGTAATTCTGTTAAGTCTTACAATAGGCTGAACCATATTGTTATTGCCATAAAGTTTTCGAGAAATCTTTTGTAATGTATCGCCTTTCTGAACTCTGTATTCAGCAAATCTGTCTATGTTAGTGCTGTGAAGGGTATTCTTTTCTTTTTCTAGACTTTCAGTGGTATGAGCATCTATTCTAGCGGATACTTGAGGAACAGAAGCTGTCAAATTACGTGAAGCTGGGGCAAAAGCTCCTTCAGGTGCAACTCTGGATATTCTGTAATTTTTGTCTACAAAACTGTCTATTTTTCCAATAAGAATTGGAGAAGCCGGTTTTTCTATTCCAGGAATGATATCAGTTCTTGGCCCAATGTCTCCATGAATTGTGAAAGAAAAAATAATCTGTAAGATGAATAAACCACTCAAGAAAAACAGGAATAGGCCAATTTGTGTTTTGGATTTGTTTTTATTTTTATTCTTTTGATAATTCATACCTGCCTCCTAATGCCTATTGTTTTTATCGGCATGCAAAGAGCAAGTATTTAGAATTTTATGTTTGGATGATTATAATGAGGATTAAGTCTTATTGTTCTTTATCTTTAGGCTGTTGAGGAGAAAATTCTTTTACTTTTATGCCTTCAATTATTGCAATAACAATACCTAGGATTAAAATATACAAATATTGAATACCGTGCATAACTATGGAAAAAGCAGTACCTTTTTCTGCAGAATGTCCTAGAACGTTAAAGGTAAATATACAAAAATATTCATAAACTCCAATATTGCCGGGACTTGCTGGTATCATTGAAGAAATAGATAAAACCGTTAAAACAAATGAGGCTAAGACTAAATTGTCTTCTAATCCAAATGCTTTAAAGCCTAACCAGACAGTTATAACAGAGCAAAACCAACAGATGCCGGAGGAAAGTATTATTTTTATAAGTCGTTTAAAGTCTTTTATTGTAGATAAACCGTCTATAAATTTATGAGTAAGGTTAGAAAGAAAATTTTCTATCTTTTTAGGCAGTAATCCAAAAATAAAACCTGTCATTTTTTCGAAGAAACTTCGATTGAAAATTGCTATAAGGATTCCTAGCAGAATAATAGTATAAAATACTGCTGTAAAAATGCTTGCCTGTCTTAAGGTTTCATTGTTGGTAAAATTTTGGAAAGAAATTAAAATAAGGGTTAACAGCATTACTCCGTCAAAAAAACGTTCTAGAACTACCGCTGCAAGAGTTTCCCCTGAATCTGCTAAATCTTTTTTGGCAAAGTAGTATGGTCTAAAAAATTCTCCAGCTCTTGCAGGTAAAATGTTGTTGAAAAAGAAAGTCAAAATTAAACCGAAAAAAGAATATTTGAAAGTCAGCTTTTCTTTTTCTTGAATAATAAGCCATCGGTGAGCTCTGGTTATCATTTCAAAAGTATAGGATAAAATCAGTAAGAATAAGTAATTGATGTTTATTTGGGATAGAACAGTTGGTATGGTTTGAAAATCTATTTTTCTAAGTGCTAACCATAGAAAAAATAAACTAAAAAATATTCCCCAAATTTTTTTGTATTTTGACATAATAGCATGGTACCATTAGTAAGTATTTTTTCAAAATTAAAATTTAGAGGTCAAAATTTTATGGAAATTTGGCAATTCTGGCTTGGGATAGGTATTATTTTGGCCTTATTAGGTGTTATTGTTGCAATATTAGTAAAAAAGCATAAGAATAAACACCGTATAGCTACTCTTCAAAGGAATCTTGATGATTTGGAAAGAAGCTTCAAGTTTTTATGTGAAGAGATGGAAACCACAGCTGATTTGAATATTAAGACAATGGAAGAAAAAATAGAAAGCATGAAGGAGCTTTTAACTATTGCAGACAAAAAATGTTTATTTGCTGAAGAACTTCTTGAAGCTGTTGAAAAAGGAGCACAAACATTAAAAGAAAGAAATTTGTCTTTTGGTAGTCAGATTATCTCTTCCCCTATTGATGAAGAAAAGATTATGGAGTTAGTAGAAAATAGAGTAGCAGCGCTGACTGATGGATATAAAAATGAGCTTACTACTTTGAATAAACATTTTAGTTTCTTGAAAAACCGTATAGAGATACTTGAAGAAAAATTATCCGGTGATTCTTCTGAAGCTATTGGAGTTGATAAAGAATTAAAATCCGAGATAACTTCAATAAAGAGAGATATTCAAAATATCGAAAATTCTATTTCTGAAGCTGTTACGAATGAAATTTCAAAACAGTTAAGTGTCTTAGATGAAGAATTTGCAGATATAGCCGAAACTGCTGTTATTGCTGATGAAATGCTATCTGGTAACAAAAACGGCATTAATGAGCTAGAAAGCAATGTAACAGAGTTGTTCCCTAAGTTTGTTGATTCTTCTGTTACTCACAAAAGAGATTCTGACCTGAAGATTCCTAAAAATATAGATATAGAGTATTATCCTAAGGGCAAAGAGTTAGTTGTTAAAGAAATAATGGAAAAGTATGAGCAGGGTATCAGTATTCCTCAGATTGCTTCAGAACTTAAAATGTGCAGAAGTGAAATTCAGCTTATAATAAAAATGAATGAGAGAATGCTTGAAGCAAAGAAAGTTGGTAACTATGGCAATTAGAAATCTAAGTTCTACTGTTAAAAATACTCTGATTTTTATTTGTTTTATT
>JAEEGK010025851.1_pt1 | contig 12007 bp, 11 predicted proteins | sample 8958771 | NCBI WGS metagenome assembly JAEEGK01 (sample SAMN16246547, study PRJNA631951) | gut metagenome | biome: gut microbiome; feature: rumen; material: SC-attached | host: Bos | place: Iran: Karaj | collected 2018-10 | reverse complement strand
CACTGAGGTGCATAAAGGCAAACAGGCGCAGCAATCCATCGTAGTAGGCATCGAAATAACCATCCTCGAAGGGTTCGTGGCGCGCATTCCAAAGAGCGTCGACGAACTCTTTCTTTTTGTCGTGCTTACAAAGAATCGAGGCAGCAGCCAGCGTACTCATCAGACCAATGCTGTGACGCAGTTTACGGAACCCGCCAGCACCCAGAATCTCATTACCTTCCGGCAGTGTGCCGTCCTTGCGATACTGGTCGACATACTTGTCGATGCCCTGCGAGTAGAAGAAATTTTGGATGGTCTCGCCATACTTTTGCTGCCACTTAGCGTCAGCACCGCTCCACTCGTAGTCGAGAGTGATGTTCATAGGCACACGCCATGAGTCATAGCGGAAATTGTTATTGCCATTGCGAGGAGGTGTCTGGGGTGCCCCATTCTGCTGGCCCTGTGGACGACCTGGGAAGCGGAAGCCTTGCATCTCACTACCATCAAACTGGCACTGGTCTCCATTCAAGCCTGTCTTCTCGTCAATACACTTGTGCAGGAACTCACGCGAAGCCTTAGCACATGCTTTCCAATGGTCGGCACGTCCGTCATCAGCATACTTAGCCCACACCTCATAGAAGGCAGGAATATGGTAAGAAGGATCGGTATGACGCTGTCCAAAGCCATCAGGAGTAAAGGTAATCAGCTTGGTCTCAGGATCGATCAGGTACATCTTCTGCGGACCTTGCTGCTGACCACCGCCAAAACCACCGAAGCCACCAAAACCACCCTGACGGGGTTCGGGTGTGTACTCCTTAGGCTGGACGCAGTTCAGAATGCGCTGGGCCTCAGCTTTGTAGTTAATGCCAGTGTTGTCGCCCCAGCGGTTGGAGGCAAAGAGCAGGGCGGTAATAAAATACAGCTCGCCATCGCTAGCAGCACCTGGTGAGTTTTGCGTACCATCAACCCTGCAACTCCACGCAAAGTAGCCCTCGCGCGTACCGCTTTGATGCTGCATGTACTTCTTGCTCCATCGCCACAAACGGTCGAAGATGTCCTTTTCGCCAAACTGTACGGCAACCATCATGCCATACGACATACCTTCGGTACGTGCATCGTGGTTCTTGATGTCTGACACGTAGCCCATCGTATCGCCCACCTCAAAGTAGACCTTGTTGGGACCACGAAATACGTCGTTAAAGACCTCCTTCAACTTGGCATCAACCTGAGCTGGCTGATAGCCCATTTCAACAAATACGTTACGATACTTTGCTGCATCAGCAGACACGTTCACCGCAAAAGCGGCAAGCAACATGAACAATAGATTCTTCATCTTTTTCATTGTGTTGGTTTATTTAATGTTTAATGTTTAATTTGTCTATTGACTTGTATAAAAATCGGTAATACGAACCAGGGCCCGTGCACATACTGGGCAGAAGTTCTCTACTTCGTTGATTTTCATACGGCACTCCTGAGCTGGACGGAAAACACCTTTCGACTGATAGCCACCACCTTCGAAGACGCCAACGCGCTGCGTCAGAGCGTTTAGTTGCTCACGCTCAGACAGTTTTTTGCCACGTTTCTTTTCGAGCGTTTTGGCTGGTGGTGTGGGTATCGGTGTTCCTTTGGGCACCATGTCAGCCCACTTCGACTGGAAGTCGACAAGTGTTGTCAGGTTAGGTTCCCAGGGTTCAGTGTCATCAGGATACATGGTCTCGTAGCCATCATCGTAGAAGTACTCGTCACCCAAGCCACCATAGGCATGACCAAATTCATGCACCAGTACAGGACGGAATGTCGGATGGTCGCTGGTAGTCACGGTAAGTTGGTTGTAGATGCCGCCTCCGCCATACGTACTGCTATTGACTAGCACGATGATATGCTCGAAAGGAATGCCGCTGAGCAGGTCGTATATGCGGTGCATCTCGCTGGTCATCAGATAACGATTAGAATAAAACGTGTCATAATGGGTGCCGGCAGGTGTCTGTCGCCATAGACCCACATGAGGAATGGAAGGACCACTCTTAGGTGACTCTGTAGCCACTGCCACCACATTAAAGCGCGATTTCATGGATGTAAATGGCTCATGGGCAAACAAAGCATCCACCACACGACGGCTATCCGTATAGAATTTCTCCATCTCTTCATGGGAATAACCTTCAGCTATAATGGCTAAATCAATACATGACGTAATATCCGGTTGCCCATTAGGCAACGTCTTTCCCGTCCAGACATAACGAAACGTTTCCTGTGGCTCGTCAATCCTGCGAATCAGAATATCGGCAGGATTTATCGTATGCTGCAACAAGCCCTTTACTTGAGCATGGAAATCCGTCAGCGTTACCTTGACGTCAACAGGACGTTTGGGCATAGGGACATTAAAAGACGCTTGGAAGGCACGATCAACACGTGTGGCTTCTTCTTCTGCTTGCCATTCCTGAAACAGTGTTGAGAAGGTATGTACATAGAGCTGACGACCCGTTTCGTGGTCAATCAGCATAATTTGTCCGTTTCCACGTAGTGGTATCTCGGCCAACCGTGCCTTACGGCCTGCCCAGCGAGCCTGTTTACTGGCATTGCAGTAATAGATGTGCTGCTGCTTGGCATTGCCTGCCAGTACATAGTTTAGTCGCAGGGTGCTGTCTTGAAAGTCATCATCAAATGCACGTGCCGTAGCCGTCATTGCCACGCACCACGCAGACATCATCATCAACAACCATCTCTTCATTATCAATTATCAATTTATCAATTATCAATTATTATCACTCCCAACACTCTAATTCATTCTCCAACTCGGGCAACTGACTGCGATGGAAGGTTGGTTCCTTGATGCCCTGCTTCTTTTGTTTCCGATAATCGTCAAGCAGGCGGAAGGCAAAGCGGCCCAACAGCACGATGGCAATGAGGTTACAAGCTGTCAGGAAGGCCATGAAGAAGTCGACGATGTTCCAGACGAGTTCGAAACTGGCCAAGGAACCGAAAATGACCATCACACCAGCCGAACAGATGCGGTAAATAGTCATTACCTTTGTATTGGGTGTAATGAAGCGGATATTGGCCTCACCATAATAATAATTACCAATAATAGTAGAGAACGCAAAAAGGAAAATAGCGACAGCTATAAAAACAGGGCCAATAGAGCCTATTTCCGACTGCAAAGCCGACTGCGTCAAAGCAATACCGTTCAGTTGTGGTACTCGAAACAGACCACTGATAAGAATGATAAAGGCTGTACACGAACAAACAATCAATGTGTCGGTAAAAACGCCTAAAGCCTGAATGAGACCCTGTTTCACAGGATGGGTGACTGATGCTGTCGCAGCCACATTAGGTGCACTACCCTCACCCGCCTCGTTAGAGAAGAGGCCTCGCTTCACACCGTTCATGATGGTCACACCAATGCCACCGCCTGCTATCTGCTCAATGCCAAAAGCGTCGAGAACTATCAGCCGGAAGACGTGGGGTATCAGGCCAATATTCATGACGATAATCACCAAAGCCAATACAACATAACTAATCGCCATCACGGGCACTAAGACGGCACTGACCTGAGCAATGCGTTGAATGCCACCGAAAACAATGAACAGCGAAACAGCCGCAATAACGCATCCCACCCATAACGGATCCCAGCCAAAGGCTTCCTGCATGGCACTGCAAATGGTATTGGACTGAATGGAGTTGTTAGAAAGTCCAAACTGACAAGTAATGAGCACAGCAAACGTGATAGCCATCCAACGCTGCTTTAAACCCTGCTGTATATAGTAAGCCGGACCACCGATGAATGAATCCTTATGTTTCTTTTTGAACAACTGCGCCAGCGTCGATTCAACAAATGCCGTTGCCGACCCCATCAACGCAATAACCCACATCCAGAACACGGCACCAGGGCCACCGATGGCTATGGCAGACGCCACACCTGCCAGATTACCCGTACCCACACGAGTGGCTACCGACACGGCAAAGGCCTGGAACGACGAAATATGCTTGCTGTTGACGCCTGCCTTCTGTTCCTTTACCTGCTCTTCAACCGTGCTGACCGCCGAGTCCGTCAGCAGCCGTAACATCTCGCCAACCATGCGGAACTGCACGAAGCGTGTCTTTATCGTAAACCATAAGCCACAACCAACCAATGCGAAGATGAGTACATAGCCCCACACCGCATCATTGACAGTTGTTATCAACTCGTTTATATTCATACCTTATATATTCTGGACGTTATTAGTGGAAAGAGGTTTAACGCAGAACCTCACAATTCTTGTATTATCTGTTTTCTATGGCCTTAAACAACTTGAGTTTGCTTTGGGCACTCTGCTTGCATCGATTCACCTCATCGCTGAACTTCTCAGGGATGGTCTTTCCTGTGTACTCGTCTTTAAAAGAATCCTGCTTCAGGGTTTTAATGTCGAAGTAAGTCTGTGTAGAATCGAACTTCTTGGCATTAAAGCGCAGCAGACGCTTGCCGTCGAACCACATACGCAGTTCGTAGGGCATCAATTCAGCCAAATCCACATCGGGTGTCAGCACATAAATGAACATTACTTGCCCTTTGTCATCGTAGAGATACTCCTCGTAAAACTCACGGGCAGCATAGTTATACTTAGACGTAGCAAAGTGCAGGTAGTGTGGCGGATAGGGATCACCCTCTTCCTCTGGTTCCAGTTCACCATAGTACATACGAATATTTTCCTCATGCCCCCCTGTGGCTGGCAGGTACTGCATCACACGCAAATGGTAATACTCTGGGGGTATGCCGTCTGAAGGAAAGTTTTCGTTCATTTTTGCTATTTCTGCCTTCACACTATGATACGCCTTGCGGATGCTTTCAACAGTATTTTGGGCATTGGCTGTCAATGTCCAGCACAATCCTAATAATAAGGTAGAAAGAACTTTTCTGTATAACATCGTGTCTCTTCGTTATTGTTTACAATTCCGTATTTATGGTGCAAAGATACGCTTTTTATTTGATTCACGTCAAAGAATGGCCTAATTTCTTTCAAAATAAGTACTGAATATAACCAACATCTCCCAAAGTGTCGTACCTTTGCAGCAGAAAATAAAAAACAAGCGTCCTTAAAAGAATGACAGAGGTCAAAGAAAGGACAGAGATAATTAACAGGATAACAAATTTAATTAGAGAAAGGAAATGATTATGATGTTAACAATGTTTTCACTGGCCGTTGAGGCTGTAGCAGCCCTTGAGGCTATGTACATTTGCAAGAATGCAAAGGTACTTACAAAGTAAAAAGAGATTAGTGTAGAATAATTTAAGTCCGCAGACGTGATGCCTGCGGATTTTTTTGTATTTCCTCCTGATTATGATGTTTAATCGTTCATTCGAAAAAGGCTTTTTATCGATTTCCCTACACCCTACACTCTGGTAGGCTGAAAGGCCGATGTATAAAGGGATTGAGACTAGCGTAGAGTGTCCTTGACCCTACACTGACCCTTACCTCACCCTACACCCTGACGCCATCATGGACGTAGTAGAAAACTGAAAGAAAGCTAACGGAGAAGAAAAGGTAAGCTCGCTGTTTTTCCGTAGGCAGCGAACTCTAAGTCCGCCGCCTGCAAACTGGCAGTCCGTGCCCGTCGGACTGATAGTTTGCATTAATAGTATTATTTGCCAGCCTTAATACCTGCTTTGTTTTTCTGCTATATTGAAGTGTTAAATTAACGGATTTTAACGGTATATTCTGGGGGAAAACTTGTAGGCCGCAAAAATATTTAGTAATTTTGCACCTCGAAAAGCACGCCATGAAAAGCGTAGCCTATGACCATTTACTAATTTTCGATTTAATCTATTATTATGGAGAAAAACTTACTCATTAAGGGTGAGGCACTTCAAGCCTCTGTGGTCTCGGCACTTGCTGCTGAGCAGTTCTTGAACGAACACTACCAGTTCCGTCGCAACCTGCTGAACGGAAAGGTGGAGTTCTCTACTAAGTCGCCTGACGGTCAGGCGTCGGATTATCGTCCTCTGACACAGGAGGCGCTGAACAGCATTATCCTGAAAGCCAAGCGCGAGGACATCTGCGAGGGTGCCAGTCCAAAGACTGACATCGTGGAGTTTATTCATTCTGAAGAGGTACACGCGTACGACCCCATTGGCTGTTACCTCAACAGCCTGCCTCAGTGGGACGGACAGAACCATGTGGCTCAGCTGTTTAGTCGCTTGCCAGGTATCAGCTCTGAGCAGTTGGCGTTCCTCAGTATCTGGCTGCGCTCAATGGTGGCCCATTGGTTGCAGATGGACACCCTGCACGGCAACGAGATTGTTCCCACGCTGATTGGTGCACAGGGTTGTGGCAAAACCACCTTCTTCAAGCGTCTGCTGCCTCAGCATCTGCGCCAGTATTTTCTGGATCACTTGAACCTCTCGAACAAGTTCGACAAGGAGATGGCGCTGACCAACAACCTCTTGGTATGTCTCGACGAACTCGATGCTATCCGTCCCAGTCAGCATGCATCGCTGAAGCAGACGCTCTCGAAAAGCAAGGTGAACGGACGTCCTATCTACGGCTGTGCCCAGGAAGACCGTCCTCGCTATGCGTCGTTTGTGGCAACCACCAACAATTCCCATCCGCTGACGGATGCTACAGGCTCGCGTCGTTACATCTGTATAGAGATTCCGAAGGGTATGTTCATCGACAATGCTGGCGAGATTGACTATGAGCAGCTCTACGCTCAGATGCTCTACGAGTTGCGTGAGCAGAAGGCTCCGTACTGGTTTAACAACGACGAGGTAGCCCGCATCCAACAGTTGAATCAGGGCTATATGGAACAGAAAGACATTGTGGAAATCATCAAGGTCTGCTTCCGTAAGCCTGAGGAGGGTGAGCATGTGAAGTCGATGAACACCTCAGAATTGCTAGGCGTCATTCAGGACAAGTATCCAACGGTTCCTGACACCATGAGCACAAGGGTCCGTCTGGGTCAGGCCATGAAACTGCTGGAATACGACAGCACCAGCAGAGGCCACACCTCTTACTACAAAGCAGTACCGTTGAAAGCAGCATGAATAAAATTGTTACAAATATGACAGAACAGGAAATCTTCAAAGAAAAAGCCCTAAGTGGCTACACCATTTGTTTTGCAGAGCAGTGCCCTCTAAAAGGGCATTGCCTGCACTATCTGGTGGGTCAGCAGTTACCTGATTCACGAAGCACTTATCATTGCGTCAATCCGCGTTATCAGAATGTGGGCACAGAGCAATGTTCTCTATTTCGCCATTCGGCTAAGGTGAAGTTTGCACGAGGCATGATGCATATCTTCAACAACGATATGCCACGCAAGGTAGAACCATTCGTACGCAACAATCTCATTGCCAGTCATTGCAAGACCTACTATTATGAGTTCCGCAATGGCACGCGTCTCATCTCTCCTGCCACCCAAGAGGAGATTCGCAGCCTCTTCCGTGAGGCTGGCTGGAAAGAAGACATCCGTTTCGACAGCTATGTGGAGGATTACGATTGGTAACGTCTGAGTGTAGGGGCAGTGTAGGGTGAGTGTAGGGTAACGAACACCCTACACTCTTCTCAATCCCTTTACACATCGGCATTCCAGAAGATTTGAGTGTAGGGTGATGGGTAAATCGATAAAAAGCCTTTTTTATTTAGCAAGTTTAGATGTTTCTCGATTAGCGAGATGCCTAGTTGCTCAACTACTCTGCACCTTCAGAGAACCAACTTACATTTTTATGAGAGTTTATATGTTGGGCAACTCCCTCACTAATTCTTGAAGTAAGGGATAGGCTTCTTCGTAAGAAACGTATTTATAGTACAGCCATGCCTGCCCTTTAATAAAGCCCTTCTTCCCACTTACAAACTCTCCAACTTTTGGCTCTATTTCTTCGCGATACGGAGTTCCTTCTTTTGTCAATGATATAACTACACTTATTGCGTCCTTATTTTGATAATTCCATATAAATACAGCGAAGAATTCATGAATATCCCTATAAGGAACTTGAACACCTACCACCATGTGCCTTCCTCCTTTTTCATTCCAAGTGGCATAATCAGGATAATCTGCCTCTAGCATATTCATCCATTGTTGCATAGCTTTTACAGTACTCTCTTTACGGAGTTTTGTCAACAGCTTTGTTACTTCTTCAATAGGTATTCTCGGCAATTTGTCAATCATCTGGAGAAGTTTGCCTGCATCGGCTACTGCATCATCTGTAAATAGATGCTCTCTTAACCTTTTCTCTAATTCTTTCTTTTCCATCTTGTATATGCTGTCTAAATCTAATTTTCTTTTTAAAAAATCAATGAAAAGGAAACGCGAATGCTCAAAATACTCTTCGTTTATTCCTTGAATTGCCTTTGAAGATTCTAACCAAGGAAGTATCTTTTCCGCAAAGTCTATAAGACGGTACCTGTCTTTGAACTCGTCTTTGTAGGAGTCTCCTCCTTTTTGACTTCTCCATGAATTCAAGGACGGCTCATGGTCATTTGTCTTTGGCAGGTAGGCGACATAGACCTGTTCTTTGCTAAAACCATATCTGCTGGATAGCATCGCATCGATATAGTTTGCCAATTGGTAAGGTTGGTCAACTGCATCCCATATCTTGTTTTCCAGCACAATAGCATATTTGCCTTTCTCGTAGATAAGAATGTCTGTACGGCAATCGTCTATTACTACCTCCTCGGTACTAATCGTAGGATTAGTAATCATTGCAGCAAGGCTGGTCCCCCAGAACGTTCTTACAAAATCTTTGAGAACCCGATATTCGCCTTTGATTTTCTGCATGAAGAAGCCTGCCAGGATCCTGCTCACGTCAGGTTCCAAAGGATTAGCGTCAATCAAAGCATTGAAGCGATAAGGCTGTTTCTTCCTTTCTTCTTGATTGACATTTTGGATTATATCGTATAGCTTCAATAACTCAACAATAGAGCCTATATCATCAATTTTGGTCTCTGCCATAGTTATTTGATTTTAGTTCCTATTTGGTTGCAAAAATACAAAAAATCTTTGAGATTATAAGAATTTTGCCCGTTTTCTTTGCGTATTGGGAATATAATTGTAACTTTGCAAACGCGGGATGAGAGAGGGAGGTAATGCCCCCGCATTCTGCACCTAAGTTCGGACAGTCTTTCATATTGGGATTGTCCGAAGCTCTTTTTATAAAGTCATCTTGGCTGGCAGCCGCGCTATCCACATGGGAATCCCCCGACCCCTCCACAAATATTGCTACTTACTTCTTTAAGCCAACTACCAAAATGACCGTGTTTAGTTTATAATTCTCTCTATCAACTTCTTCAATACCTCATACCCATCCTTATACGACGTGTATTTATAGTACAACCAGTCGCTACCTTTAATGAAGTCACCATCACTATTGATGAAACTCACAGCTTCCTGCAATTCTGCTCGTTTCTCCTTCATTGCCGGCATGTAGGTCAGGCCATAATACAGGCTACGCTTCTCCATCTGTATGCGGATGGCGATGGCATCAGGAGTTTCCTCGTATGGGATGGTGATGCCTGTATAGATGGTGTTGCCAAGGGTACTAAACTCAACGTTATGATTAGGGAAATCTGTTCTTAAGCGATTTCTCCACTCATAGAAGAATTCTAGCAAAAAATAATTTCTGAGATTTTCAAGATACTTGACGCAATCCTCAATTTCTTTCAATCTTCCGTTAATTAGTTCAATATTAAAGCCAAAGTCTTTTTCTTTTAAACCCAAATGTTCGCAAAGGTATTTGTTTATATTCCAAACGCTCTCACCCTCCTTGTTCATTTCTTCATATAATTGGTGCACGTCATTGACCACACATGCCTTGGCACGATTGATCACCGTCGTATCCTCCAGCGGCGCGCCCATCGTCCAATACTTGTAATCATCAATATAGAGGTAGGGATTGTTATACTTTCCCCAGCGTTCCTTCACGCCATATTCGCGCTGCATATTGACGAAATACTCGAATTCTTCTGTCGTCAGAGGACATTTGTCCTTTACGATATACTCATGTGGTGCAAATGGCATAGATTTAGCAAACGTCCATTCACAGCGAGCAATCATCGAGCGTAGTTTGTCGTAGTTCACTTCATTATTCATTCTCTTTCCTTTCGAATTATTATTAACCGTAATATCTCATTACTATGAAGTCTAACTATCCTTTCTTTTTCTATTTTAACTAATACGGGGAGCCCAATCTTATGGCTTTTAGAATCTGAATAATGCCTTTCTTTAGAGAGTTCATAATATACGACTCCATTAATTGTGATATATACTTCACAAGTGTCAAAGCCATATTCAGAAGCATATCCTATTATAGCCTTTGGAATTTTGTTGTCATTTTTTCTCATTAGACACTAATAACCTTTACCTGTTTAGATGACCATAGTCCTACACACATCTTTTTTTTGCTTCTTCAATATTAGCATCATAATACTCGACAGAGAATCCATGCTTTTTACAGGCTTTTGCCTTATCCAAACCTCTAAGTATCTGCGCATATGCCTCTATCAGCATAGCATCCTCTTTAGACCATCCTAGCATATCGGCATGCATCAATGTTGTAAATTCATCTTTCATTTTTGTTCCATTTTTGATTTACTGAGTGCAAAGATAATGGCCTATTGTACCAAATCGTGGTACAATCTCATTTTTTTTCATTTTTTGTATCTTTCAGCTGCTTTTTTGTGCCATTCAGCTATTTCTTCAGCCAACGACAGAGGTTCTAGCACCTCAATCCATTCACCTCGTGCCATCAAGGCAGCTTTGAAGTCGGCTGTGGACCTTAACATCAATTCAAAGTCCGCATATTCTTCCGTTGTGTTGATTTCTCGCTGACTCCGATGCAACGGCAAGTCGCGAAGATAATACGACTCTGCTCCATATGCTCTCAGCACGATACGCTCTGGTTCCATGTTGCTCACCACAATGCCGTAACTCTCGCTAAAATAGTCGGCAGCATCGAAGTCCTTATCAATTTTGAACTTCTGCTTCTGCATCTCCACGCTTTCCATACGGTCAAGTGAGAAAGTTCCCAAGTTCTGGCTATCTTCGAAGCGCCCCAACAAATACCAACGTCTGCTGAAGAGTTTAACGCAGTAGGGAGCCAGCACAAAACGGCTGCTCGTTTCTGAACCATAACGACGATAGACCACAGCAACCATACGACAGTCCCTCATTGCTTCGATAACCTGTCGAAGCAAATCACCGCCAGAGGGCACATGTTCCAGAAGGATGCGACGTTGAAGTCCTTGGCTTTCGCCCACCATATTGCTGACACTCAGTGTGGCCAGCATCCAGTTCTGAACAGAATCCTCCCGAAGTACGTGTTCATTCTCGATGTAATATCTGCTGCCATCCTTACGATCACACTCGATGATAATGCCAAATATATCGAGAATGGCATCGCGATGACGATTGAACGTAGTACGTGGAAAGTCCACGCCACCGCTCATCTCCGTTTGGACCCACTTTTTGTTGATTTCTGCAAACGTTATCCTTCCTGCCTGTTGGACAGTTTCCACCAGCCAGATGTATTCCTTGAACAGCGTTGGTATTTTCATATCATGCCATATTTATTGCTTTTGATTTGCAAAGAAAGTCAATTTGTTTCAGGATCACAGGGGAATAGCCCCTGCAACTGAGACCGTGTGAGCATTATATTACTTCTCGACAAGACTCTTCAGTTTCTTGACGAGTTCTTTTACTCGTGGAGTAAGTTCTTCAATGTTCTCTTGAGTAACCTCTTTGAAATCCTCATAGTCACTGCTTTGGCGGAGGCTGAATAGTTGTGAGATAAGCGCACCATCATCAAAAGTCAAAATACCTTTCTTGACGTAAAGAAGATTCATTTGAGAAATCATGCCAGAATGGGTTTTGACAGGACGCTCGTTGCTAATGAGCAAAGCGGAAGCGGCATAGTAAACGGCATAATAGAGACGGTTGGCTGCAAGATTATACCTTCCTTGATTGGCAACCATTTCAGCCTCCTCAAGCGTCGAATAGGCTCTCTCTATTCGATATAAAACGATTGAATTCCTATCTTCCGAACTTAGGCTCATATTGCGAT
>JAEEGK010025849.1_pt1 | contig 12008 bp, 8 predicted proteins | sample 8958771 | NCBI WGS metagenome assembly JAEEGK01 (sample SAMN16246547, study PRJNA631951) | gut metagenome | biome: gut microbiome; feature: rumen; material: SC-attached | host: Bos | place: Iran: Karaj | collected 2018-10 | reverse complement strand
ATTGTTGTATATCACCAAATAATGAAAATGACATTTCATCAATAGCAGCAGATATAATAGAAAATCAAGTAAAAAGAACAAACGATTATGTAAATAATAATTCAAAAGGTAGTATTTCATTTAATAAAAGTTTAAAAGAAGAAAAAAAAAGATTAAGTAGTATAATAAGTAATAATTCAAATAATTCAAATAAATCAAATATAACATTTAGTAATCAATTAGTAAAACAAAATATAGAAAATAAAAGAAGTTTAGATACTTTAATAATAAGTACTCATGAACTAGAATTAGATGGAGAAATTTTTTTTAATAAATGTTTAATAATTGATAGAGTTGGATTAAAAAAAGAAGGAAGAAAAAATCAAAATGGAAAAACAATTTTTGGTATTTATAAAGAAGAAAATAATATTAATTCAGGAATTGATTTTAATTTAAATATTTCAAGAAATAAATTAAAAAATCTTAATAATAATGAAAATAATTTTCCTTTATTTAGTATTGAATATGATAAAATTGAAGAACATTATATTTTAAGATTACTAAATTTAGATATTAGAATATTATTATTTATTGATTACAATTTTTTAATAGAAAATAATACAATTAATAATTATATGATTGGAAAAGTTCCAATAACAATAAAAAGTCCAAAAAATGAAAATGATAATATATTTTCAGTATTTGTAAAAGGGAAAAAATATGAATTTAATAAAATAAAAGATTGTCCAATTACAATTGGAAGAACTAATACAAAAATTAATATTAAAAATAATAGTATTAGTAAATTACATGCAACTATTGATTATCAAATTGACAATCAAGTTATTTGTATTAAAGATAATGATAGTACTAATGGAACATATTTTATTATCGATGAAAAATCTCCTTTTGTTTATTTATTATCTGATTTGACTTTTAAAATTTTGGATAATAAATTTAGTATACATGTTAATTATATTTAGTTTGGGGATTAATTTTCATCTTTGTTTTTAAATTATTTTTTTACTATTGCTCATTTTGGTAAATTTATATATTCAAAATTATTATTTTTTTATAAATAAATTAATAATAATAGTAATATATCTTTTTTTAATGTTTTTTTTTCATATTTTTAATTTAATTTTTTTTTATTAAATTATAATTTTGAAAAAAAATAAATTTAAAAAATTTATTTAATGTTAGAACAATTTTTAAATGACGTATTTCAAATTCAAAATATATTTCGTTATTTTTTTATATTTATAATATTATCAAATTTCCTAATAATAATATCACTTCGTTTAGAAATAAAACAAGGAACAAAATTAAAACAAATGTTTAATATTGAAAGTTTAAAAAATGATATTTCAAAAATAAAATCAGTATTATTAATTATTGCACATCCAGATGACGAAATAATGTTTTTTACACCAACAATAAAATATTTAATTAAATTAGGAATTAAAATCAAAATATTATGTTTATCAAATGGAAATTATGATAAAATAGGAGAAATAAGAACAGAAGAATTTAAAAATGTTTCTAAATATTTAAAATTAGAAGATAATGAATTAATAAATATTCCTGAATTACAAGATGATATAAAAAAATTTTGGAATGAAAAAATAGTTTCTGATAAAATTTCTGATTTTTTAAATAGAAATAATGATATAGAAACAATTTTAACTTTTGATGAAAATGGTATAACAAAACATCCAAATCATATTTCTTGTTATAATGGTTTAGTTTATTATATAAAAAATAATAGAGAAGATTTTAAAAAAAAAGAAATTAATGTTTATTTATTAGACTCTTTTAATCCTATTTTTCAATATACTTTATTTATTCCTTTTTTAGCTTTTTATTTAAGAGAATTTGGTTTTTCTACTTGGAATTTTTTAACTTCATATAAAATTATGAGTATTTATAATAGTCAATTTAATTGGAGAAGAAAATTACATGTTATTTTTAGTGGATATTCTTATTGTAATTCATATATTAAAGTAGAATTAAAATAATAAATTTTATATTTTAAATTATTTTTAATTTATATTTAAATTTTTTATTATTTTTATATTTTTTATTTGTAAAAAATAAATTTAATATTTGATTATGAATAAATAATATAAATATATAAAATGAAAACTGAATTTTCAAAAAAATATCCTTTTACTATTCCAGAGAAAAAAAAAAGTAAATCTGTAACAATAAATGAAAATAAAAATAAAGAGAAAACAATTGAATGTTATGATGATATAGAAAAACAAGATATAATAATAAAAAATATAAAAAAACAAATAAATAGAATAAAATCAGCAACAATAAAAGAATATGTATATACAAATAAAGTAATTCCAAGTCAATGGAAAACAAAATTAGGATATCAAAATCAAATATTAAAATTATTTTCAAAAGATGAAAAATTTTTAATTTATGTAGGAAAAGGAAATCCAAATAAAAATAATGATAATAATAATATTAATAATTGTAAAGTTAATAATAGTAATAATGAATTTAATGAAACTAAAAGTACAATGTATAAGACATCTAATTCATTTTTTAATAAAAAAAATTTAAATGAAGAAGATAAAAATTCAATTAATATTTCTAATAAATTATATAATAAAAAAAAAATTATATTACCTGAAGAAGAAATAAAAGAAAAAGGAAAAAATAAAATAATAAAAAATAAATTTTTTAAATCAAGAATAAGAGAAAGAAAATCATATTCAGAAAAAGAAATAATATCAATTTTAGAAGATTATAAAAAAGCATTTCCATTAAAAGAGAAAATGAACAGTATAATTTATGATAAAGAAAAAGAAATTAAAAAAAAACAAGAAATATTTTCAAAAACATTCTCAGGTAATTTTAATAGTAAAATAATAAATAATAATAATAAAGAAAATAAAATAAGTAATATTCAAAAAATGAGAAAAATTGATAGACAAGAATCATTTAGACATAATATTTTTAATAAATTAATTCCCGAAAATTATAGAGCACAATCAGTAAAACATAAAAGAACAAGAAAAGTAATTAAATTTGATTATCCAAATTTTGTTCCTTTTTTAAATTCAAATTCAGAATCTTTTAATAAAAAAATAGAAATTAAAAATCCAATTGTTAAACAATATTTAGAAAATATCAATTTTTATGGTCCTTATTATTCATATTGTCCTCCATGTGGAAATAAAAATAATGAATTTTATAATAAAATGGATCAACAAAATGCAATTGAACTTATTCAATTTATTAAGAAATCAAGAGAAAAAAATATGTTTAAGTATGAAAATAATAAAGAAAAATATAAAAAAAGTAGACAAAAAAAAAATTATTTTAATTCATATAATTTATATTCAAATATTTTTAATGATAGTAATACAGTTATTTCTAATAGAAGTAGTTTAAAGAATTTTGAGTGATTTTCTTTAAAAATTTTATGATTTTTATATTATATATATAATTTTTTTTGTTAGGGTATTTTATTTTATTAATTAAAAATACAATTAAATTTTGCATAATTAAAAATACATTTTATAATATTAAATTTTATTTTAAATTAAACCTATTATAAAAATGTTAATGAATCAATAAAAAAAATAAATTTTATTCATATTTTAAAAAATAATATTATAATATTAATAAAACTAGTAAAATAATATCTAATAATTTATATTAAATTAAAAAAATAAAAATAAGGAAAAATGCATATATAATAAAGAAGAAGAAATTTGTTTTATTTTTATAAAAGAAATTATTTTTTATATTAAAAATGAAAAAATACAATTATCTGTTTTATTAATCAATAATATTTAATATAATGTCAAATGTAATATTTTTCATTAATTTTTAAAATATTTAGTGAATAACAATTTATTTATTAAATAAAAAAATCCAATTATTAATATGTTTGGTTTTAAATCATTATTTCATTTTAAACTTTGTTTTAAAGAATCTAAAAAAATTGGAAAAACATTATTTTTTTTATATAATCATATATTATGATTTTTATTATTTATTATTTTTCTTAAAAAGATTTTATTTTTTGCATTTTTTAAAATTCATATTCTTTTTAAAAAATAAAAATTAAAAAAAAAATATTTAAAAAAAAAATAATTTTTTTTAGTTCTCTATATATTGAGACAATAAATAAATGAATAAATTAAAATGTATATTGATCCAGATGATGAATTAGTTAAAACAGAAATATTACCTATTTCAAATCTTGTGAAGTTATATGAATCAAAATATGAGGAATTAAGTGATAATAAAGAAAGAGAAAAATTAATTGAAAAATATTTTATTAATGAAAAATTATGTATTGATTTTATTGGAAAAATAAAAAATGAAAAAGATGTATTAGAAAGAACTTTAGAATATGCAAAATTTTGTATGAGTGAATCAACATTATTAAATTTTAAAAAAGAGTTTAAAAATAATATAGAATTGTCAAAATCACTTGAAATATTTTCTTTATATTCAAAAAATTTTTTGAAAAATTATTTTAATGAACTTAAAAAAAATTTATATAATTTTAGGATAATAAAAAATGAGAATTATTTAGAAAAAATATTTTTATATATAAATTATTTGAGAACAAATTTTTGTTTAGAAAAAGAATGTCTTTTTCCTCCTTATTTTTCAAATATTTATTATCAATATAGATTTTTATTTAGTGAGTTTTTAATAATAATTAATTCATTTTGTGTATGGACTAAAACTTTATTTATTACTTCAAAACCAAATGAAATATTTGAATCACCAAAAAGTAAAAAAAAATCAAAAAAAATAATAAAAGACAAAATAAAAAGGGAAAATTTTACTATTTCAAATTTTACTCAAAAAGTTAATAATTTATTTGATTTAGTAGACTTTTTAAATAATTTTCAAAATATAATAAATAATGATGCTGAAAATGATGAAATATATTTAAAAAAATTAAATATTATCAAATTTAATTTATTACAATATGAAGATTCAAGAGAAATAAAAAATAAAACAGAATTAAAGCATTTAATTTCATCTATGGAAAATAAAGAAATTGGAAAAGAAATAATTGATTATTATAATTTGTTTGATTTAAATGGTAATAAATTAACAAAAGAAATGTTTGAAAAATTACAAATTGATGATTATGTATTAATATTATTGAAAAGAAAAAAGATAAAAGTTCAAATAAAACATTTTAATATTAAAATATTTAATCAAGATGATTTTTATTTAGATGATATCTTTAAATATGAACCAATAGAATATTTAAATTTCAAAAGACTTTTATTAAGAAATTATATTAAATTTAATAGTGAAATTGAAAAAGTTTCAAAAGAAACACTTTTTTCTATATTAAGTTCAAACATTGCTAAAAATAATTTTGAAAAATATAATACAAGATATAAAAAATATAAATATAAATACATTTTTCAAGGAAAATATGCTCAACAAATATTTGATGATATTTGGAAAAGAATAATATTTATTCCTTTTGTTATTAAAGATAAGTTTGGTTTATCATTAAGAGATGAATATTATATTTATATTAATTCATTACCTTTTCAATTAACAGATATTCACCCTTTTGATGTAATTAATTTAATAAAAGCAAAATTAAATGATATATTTCATGAATATTTTCACATTATTGTAATAAATTATAATATTAGTATTGGATTATTAAATTATCAAACTCCAGAAATTGAAATATTTAAAATAAAATATTTTGAAAAAAATATACCACAAATTTTCCAAGGAAAAAATAATAAAGTAAAAAATAATAATAGTTCTAAAATTCAAAAAACAATTGTTAGTGATTTTGGTTTATGTATGGAAATAGCTTTTTATGGGGATATCCCAATAAAATTTAAATTATATTCATCATTATTTAGTATGAGTAAAATGATATTCAATTTTATGTCAAAAGATTTTATAGAAATTTATAATTATTTATTTAATTTTAATGAAAGAATTTATTTTGATAGAGATGGACTTACTGAAATGGATATTTATTTAGATGAAATAAGAAATGGTCATTCAATTGATTTAATTAATAGTAATTATATTAAATATTTTAAAGAAGTAACAATAACTGCTGAAAATACTAATAATTTCAAATTAAAAAAAAAAAATGATGATGATAATGTAAAAACTATTGAATTTATTGAAGAAATAATATCAAATTGTGAAATTTTTAAAGTAGTAATTAAATATTATCCTTTAAAACAAAATTATTTAGAAAATCAAAGCATAGATTATAAAAAACCTGAAAGAGGAATATTAAATATGAATTATTTAGAAAATAGTTGTTATTATCATCCAAGAAGTGCAGATAAACCAGAATATGAATTATATAGATGTCCTAAATATATTTATTATGGTCATTAATATTATTTTTTTTTTTATATTATATAAATATAATTATATGATTAAATTTTTAACTTATTTAAACAATATTAATAATTTTATAAATAAAAATTCGAAAAATGATAATTAATTTTCAATCAATTAAAAAAAGACTAACAATAAAAATTAAAAAAAATTAAACCTTCCATTAAAAATATATAAATAATAAAAAAAAACATCCAAAAAAAAATTAAATTTTCCTAAATTATAATTTACCTTAATTTTAATCAATAATTTGTTCATAAAATAAAGCATAAACATTTGTACTATTATAAGAAATATTTTTACTACTTACAAAAGAATCATTAAATTCAAACCAACAATTATTAACTTTAGTATAAGAATAATAATGACCAAAATTTAAAGTACCACTATGATTAGAAATACCAAATAATTTATATTTAGTGTTATTATTATTTTCTAAATCATTATCAATAAAATTTTTCAAATCAATTTCATCATAAAATTCAACACTTTTATTACTTTTACCAAAAGATAAATAATTATATCTTTGAATAGAAAAAACTAAAATTTTTGGTAATTTTGCAAATAAAATTTTTTTAGAATGATATAAATTTTTTTTAAGACATTTTTCACATTTACTGTCCCACTTAAATTTTTCACCAGAAAAATAATTAAAAAGTAAATTTCCTAAATTTAATTTATCATTATTTCTATTATTAGGTAATAATAAAGGAATATCTAAAATTTTTTCAAAAGAATAACTTTCATAACCACATTCACAAGTAAAAGTATTAATAATTTGAGCATAAAAAACATTAATAATAATTGAATTTTCTCTTGTTAAATACCATTCATGATATTCATTATTTTGTTCAACTTTACTTTTATTTTCAGTTTTTAATTCTTTATATTTTGAGATAATTTCATTTGTATTTAATTCTTTACTTATATCATCTAATAAAGTTCTTAATAATTCAACTGTGTCATGTTGACCATAATTTGAATATTGAATATGTTTTGAACAAAATGTATTTCTAAAATCATTTGGTGAATATGATTTAGTTGAATTTGATATATTTATACATAAATTTAAAAAAGAATTTGATATTTTTTTTTTATGGGTTTTTTTATTTAAAAGTAAACCTTTTATTAATGGTTTACAATGAATTAAATTTTGAAGACATGTATTCATATAACATGTATTTCCTAAGTTTTGTAATCCAATTAAGGAATTTGTTATTTTTTTTAATGTTGTATTTATTTCATTTATGTTATTTAAATTGGGTTCATTTATATTTATATTATTGTTTATATTTGGAATTTTGTTATTTCTTTTTTGAGTTGATATTATTTTATTAATATTATTATTTAATATATTATTTTTTATTATTGGATTATTTAAAAATTCTTCATTATAACTTTTTTTTTTCTTAATAGTAAATTTATTTAAAGATGTAATTCTATTATATGAATTAATTTCTGGTGAATTTGAATTAATATTTTTACTTATATTTTTTCTTTGATTACTAAATAAAGCTGAATTAAATATATTATCTATTTGTTTTTTTTTTGATGTAATAGTATCTTTACTTAGTTTTGAATTTGTTGATTCTTTTCTTTTTGGAATTGATTTTATATTTGAATTATTTTTTCTGGATAAAATATCATTCCTTATTCTAGTTGAATTATCATATAAATTACTTAAATTTTTTTTATTATATTCCATTAAATAATCACTATTATGAATATTATTTCCACTTTTTTTTTTCTTTAATAATATACTATTTTCATTAAATATATTATTATAATTACTAATATTATTTTTAAGATGATTACTTTTTTTTCTAATATTCTTTTTAGATTCATTTTGAGAATTTCCATTTCTATAAGAATTATTTTTTTTACTAGAATTATTTTTATTTAAATATGAATTTCCATTATTAAATTTATTTTTATATTTTTTATCTTCTTCACTAGTATTTGACTTAATTAAATCATATTTTTTCATTATATCAGAACTAAAGTCATAATAATTGTTCATTAAAATTAAAAAAATATTTAAATATTAAAAAAATTTTAAAATAAATAAAACAAAACAAATTAAAAAAAATAAAAAAAAAAATAATAAAATAATAACTTAAATGAAATCTAGAAAAGGAACAGGGAAAAAAAAAAAGAAGAAACAAGCAGTTTATAATTATAAATATCCTCAATTAGATTTTGAAAAATTAAAACAAGTACCAACATTAAATTTTATGGCAAGAAATTTAAATTCAAGAGCAAGTGATATAATTGAAGGGAGTGTTCCAATAGATTTTTCATTTAATAAAATAAAAGATATTATTCAAGCAAAACATAAATTTTCATGTGGAAATTTAAGATTATATATTTTAGAAGGTCAAGAAAAAAAATATTTAGATAATGTTATTTGTAGAACTTTTAAAGAATTGGGAATTACTGCAGAAAAATTTACTTTATATTATGAATTTGAACCTTTTGTTCATCCTATGTTAGAAGCAAGTTTGGCTTAATTTTTTTTTATTTTTTTTTTATTGGAATTTTTATTTTTTTATTGGAATTTTTATTATTATAAATTTTGTTTATAGTTTTTTTTAAGTTTTAGTTTTATGATTGTATATTCTTAATTTTTTTTTTTGAAATTGTTGTATATTTATTTATTTTATATATTATTATTTAAAATAAAAATAATATTTAAAATTTATTTTATATGGAATCTTATTCATTAGAAAATGTTTTCAAAAATTTATATTCAGATAATTTTTTATCAATAGATAAAATGATAAATTATCTTTTAAAAAAATGTACAGATGAAGAATTTAAATCAATAATAACAAATAAACAATTTAATTTAGTAAAATTATTTACAAATGAAACAAATATAAAATCAAAAAAAATAGCAATTTTTCTTCCAGATTTATTAACAAAAATATCAATATATACTCATAAAAATATAATAGAATGTTTTAATAATTGTGGTGCATGTTTTCTTTGTGCAATATTTAATATAATTCAAAATTGTCCTTCACTTGAAGGAAAATTTTATTCTTTTTTAATTAGTTATTTAGGTGATTATGATGGAGATATTTTAGAAAAAAAATCTTTTAAAACTTGTGCAGAAAAAACTTTTAATATTTTTAATAAAGATTTAAATAAAAATGATATTGAATATTGTAAACATATGGAAAAAGGAGAATGGTGTGATTATATTGAAGGAATGGGAGTATTATTTATTAATGATTTATTTGTTGAAAGAATTAAAGAAAATCCTAAAAGTATTAATCAAATTATTGAGCAATTTATTAAAGATAAAAATTGTTTTAATAAAATTAATGCTCAAGAATTAATTGATATTGTTATTAGAATTAATTAATTTTTTTATAATGTTTTTATTTATGAATTTATTTATTTTTGTAGTTTATTATTTTTTTTGTTTTTATCTGAATTTTCAATTTCTTCTAATTTGTGATATTTTATTATAAATTGTTCATTATTTCCTTTTATAAAATCATCAAATGCAGAATTAATAATAGAAATTATATCTTCATTTTTATCTTCTTTTATTTCATTATTATCTTTTTCATCAATATTATCAATTTCTTTATTTAATCTTTTTTTATTCAAATAACTAATTTCCATTAATTATATTAAAATTAATAATATTTAAAAAAACATTTTAAAAATAAATGTATTGTGATCTTAATATAATTTATAATCCAGAAAATCCAAATTCAAAAATAACTTTATATGAATTAATAGTAAGTGCAATAATTGATGGATTTAATATAATTTCAGTATCAATAATAAGAAAAGGTATAATTAAAAATGAAGAAATTCCAAATTTTGATTTTTTAAAAATTGAAGAAATAAAAAAAATTTATCCACAATATTCAATAAAATTTTTAAATAGTGAAAATTCAAAATTAATAAATTGGTCAAAGATAAAAATATTAAAAAGATTAACAATTGAATTAAATGAACAAAAAGATATTTTTCAATTTACAAATCCAAATAATTTTATAAAATATTTTGATATAATTGCAATTAAACCTTTAAATGATAAAATATTTGAAGGAATTTTATCATCAGAAATAAATTGTGATATAATTATTTTAGATTTAAATGAAAAATTTTCATTTATGTCAAAGAAAAAATTAATATTAAGTTCAATAGAAAAAAATTCTTTTTTTTTTGAAATTAATTATGGAAAATTTGTTATTGATAATGAATCAAGAGGAGGTTTTATTTCAAATTTTATTTTATTTAATGAAATTATTAAAGGAAAAAATTTAATTTTATCTTCTGGGGCTGAAAATTATTTTATGCATAGAAGTCCTTTTGATGTTATTACAATTTTTGAAACTATTTTTGATATTAAAAATAATATCGTTAAACCAATGATTTCTGATAATTGTTTAAAAGTTATTTTAAAATCTCATCAAAGAAAATTTTTTAAAACAACTATTGATGTTAAAATAAAAGATAAAGATAAAAAATAAAAAAATAATTTTTTTATAAAGTTAATTTAAGATAAATTATAATATATATATTTATAAATATTGTTTTAAATTATAAAATTCACCTATTACATATTCTTCTTGAATATATTTTTTAATTTCATTTATTTTCTTTTGAATATTATCTAAATTATTTAAAAATATTTCATCATTTTTCATATTATTAAAATCAAAATAATCTAAAACAATTGATTTTAAATAAAAAATTGAAATATCCATATATAATTTATCAACAAGAGAAATAAAAGGATGATCACATATAATTTCTTTAATTTTTTTAATAGTTTTATTATGAACTTTTACAATTTCAAAAATATCAACAGAATTATTTATTTTATGAATCATTTTTTTCCAATTTGAATCAATAATTTCACAATAAATATAAGTCTGAATTGCTTTAACATATTTATAACTATTATTAAAAATTCTAGTTATTTTAAAAAAAAGTGGATTATTATTTATTTCATTATTTCTCATATTTTTTATTACTGAATATGTTCTTGAACAAACTTGATTATATAACATATGTTTTAATAATTTTTTAAAAATTAAATCATAAATTGGAATATTTGAATTATTAAATATCATATCAATTGGAGGATTACTTTTAAATGAAATTTGAAAACTTAATTCTAAATTACTTAAAGAAAAAGTTAAATTTAATTTTGATAATTTATCAAGATTAAAACAATCTAAAATTTTATTATATGATAAATCAAAAAAATATTTTTTTTCAATTTCACTTTTTAATTGATTAGTTAAAAAAATAGTAGAATTTGATTTAAAAGAAAGAGTTCTAAAATCAAAAACAGATTCTACAAATCTTAAAATTAAATCTCCACTATAACATAATAAAATATCATGAAAAAAATTTAAATATTTAGGAAGGAAAAATTTATTTTTAATCATTAAAACAAAAGAGTGATTTGTTATTTTATATTGTCTAATAATAATATCATAAAAAAATTCTTGAAAAATTATTTGAATAGGAATTTCAATTTGATTTAAATTTGCTTTATTATTTTCAGAATTATCATTTAATAAAATATGAATTTTATCTAATATTTCACTTACTTCTAAATCAACTTCTTTTGAAGTTTTTGCATGTGAAGTATAATTTATTATTCTTAA
>JAEEGK010025847.1_pt1 | contig 12008 bp, 6 predicted proteins | sample 8958771 | NCBI WGS metagenome assembly JAEEGK01 (sample SAMN16246547, study PRJNA631951) | gut metagenome | biome: gut microbiome; feature: rumen; material: SC-attached | host: Bos | place: Iran: Karaj | collected 2018-10 | reverse complement strand
CAATCCCCAATCCCCAATCCCCAATTTTTATGTTTACATTCAAATTAAAAATAGTTTTGATTAATAAAAATTTATTATTAAAATTATTATAAAAATAATTTTTTTTAATTATATTTATATTAATTTTATTAAAATGGGTTCTCAAACAAGTTTAGAAGAAAAAAAAAACAACAATAAAGAAAATAACAACAACAATGAAAATAAAAACACAAACAACGAAAATAACAACAATAATGAAAACAATAATAACACCGAAAATAATAATAAAACAAATGAAAAAGCATTTGAAAACTTAAATTTCAAAAAAACATTTTCAGAAGCATTTTTAAATGAAAACACAGATTCAACAGAATATTACAAAAACGAAATAAAAAACGATGAAAATGACGAAGAAGAAGAAGAAAAAGAAAAAAAAATTCCAATAGAATTTAAATGGAACAAAGGAGGTAATATTGTTTATATAACAGGAAGTTTTTGCAATTGGGAAAATTTCTTTTTAATGGAAAAAAAAAACGATGGAACATTTTCAATTACATTACACATTCCAAAAGGAATTTATCAATATAAATATAAAATAGACAATCAATGGAAAATAGACAATGAAGCAAAAATTATTAATGAAAATGGCAATGAAAATAATATTATTAATACAGATGATTATGAAAATAAAAATAAAACTGAAAATAATAATAATAATAATATTATTAAAAAAAAAAGTAATGATGATAATAAAATTAAAAATAAAAATGATAATAATTTAAAAAAAACTAATTATGGAATTTATGATGTAAATAAAGGCGATTTTAATGAAAAACCTCCAAATATTCCACATTTATTTAGAAAATATTTTGATTTAGATTATAATACAAATCAAGATAAAATTGGAAAAATAAATTTTTTTTCGAATATTAAAGAAAAACATGTTTTAAATGAAAATGGTTCTTATAAAGAAATTTATCCTTTATTTCATATTCATTTAAATCATATGCATTCAAAAAAATTAATTAATCAAAATACAAATAAACAATTTTATTTAATGTCGATTAGTTTAAGAATTAAACATAAAAATACGACTATTGTTTATTATAGTCCAAAAATGAATAATTAATATTTTTATATAAATATTAATTTATTTTTTAATATATAAATTTTTTGATTTTATTATAAAAAAAGTTTTTAAAATAAAAATATAATATTATTATAATTATTAAATAAAAAATTTATTTATTTATTAAATAAAAAAATTATTTTTTTTAATTATTTTCTTCTTCATTTTCTTCTACATTTTCTATTTTATTATTATTTTCATCCTCATCATTATTATTATTATTATTATTTTCACTATTAACATTATTATTATCATTAAAATTATCTTTATTTTCCGCTTCATATTTTTCAATATAATTCAACAACTGATTAAAATAATTAACAGTAAACATCGACAAATTTTTATTTTTTTCAAGAATGTCTTTAATACTAATTTTCAAACTTCCCAATTGATCTTGCGCAGAAAAGTAACTAACTACATCAGGAATATTCATTTTAACAACAATAACCTTTTCAATAGTGTTTCTAACAGTGTCATTTTCATCATGAAGTCCAATCAACAACGTTCTTAAAGTTTGCACTCCACTTTCAGCCAAACCAATTCCGCAATTCGTTCTAATAATCGGATTCGGATCTTTCGTAAAACCTTCAATGAAAATTAATTCTCCTTGTGGACCTAAACTTTTAATGCAATTTATAGCATAACTTTGAATATTCGTATCTTTATCTTTTAGTTTATCATAATAAAAAGGTATGATATTTTTTCTTTTAAGATATGTGATTTTTTCTTCCGCTTTTTCAGCCAAAACTCTTATTGAAAAAATGGCACTTTTTCTAACCAAACTAAAAGAATTTTTTCCTTGTTTGAAAATACATTCTACGATAAAATCAATATTCGTACTAGTAATATCAGTATAAGCTAAAGCACGAACAATAGCGCTTTTTAGTTTATAATTATTATCCGGTTCGCTGCTCATAATTTTAAGCAAAACACTTTCACCTTCGAGTCCGATTTTGACCATCGTAGTTGCAACTAATTGTTTATTTATTGCGGATTCTTTAAGTAATTTTACTAAATAAGGCAAAGAATTTTTAGCTCTATCGCCATATTGACTTAATGTATACAAAGCAGCTTTTTTAACTTTCCACATGTTATTTTGAACGGCATTTATTATAAAAGGAACGACTGATTTATCTGTTCCTTGTGCGACTCGGCCAATTGCCCATATTATTTTAGAGCGAACGTTTACATCTTCGTCTTCGATGTTTTCTATCAAACCATCTATTGAAAGAAGAGCTTCTGGAAGACCTATTAAACCTAAACTCGTTGCTGCGGATTCTCGTACTTTTGGGTTGTAATCTTTTAAACATTTTGTTAGAGATTTTGTTACTTCTTCTTCGATGAAATAATTTCCGTTTTCGTTTAAATTTGAGGATGTTTGTGTGTTTGAAGAAATTATTTCAAAAAATGGAGCGTGTTTTGTAAGAATTTCTGTTTGATATGGATTGAGATTATTATTAGAATTTGTGTTTTCTTCGTTTTCTTCTTCATTTTCTTCTGTGTTGTTGTTATTATTATTATTATTAGTATTGTTTTTATTTGTTGTGTTTACTTGAGTTTTAAGAACGACATTATCGATTAAATTAAAGTTATTTTCTTTATCATAAACAATTTGAGGTTTTTCATGTTCGTAATTCATTGATAACATTCGTTGTAAAGCAGCAAGAAAATCTCTAGTATTAACTTCTAAATATTCATCGGTATTATTATTAATATATTGCGTATTATTATTATTATTATGTGTTTTTAAATCATCATTATCTTCATTTAATTCTTCTTGTTCTAATAATTTATCAATGTCTTTATTATTCATTTCAATGACTGGACTAATATTACCATAATATTTACAAAAACTTCCGGGTAAATTATTACAAACTGAATTCGTATCGTTTTTATCCAATCGAATTTCAAGATAATTTGGATTTTTTGGTATTCGATATGATAAAGCATTTGCTATTGCTCTTCGAACCTCGAAATTTTTATTATTTTTAAGTTCATCTAATAAAATATCTTCGCCTTCAATTCCGGAAGTTCTTAGAATCGAAGCAATAAATTCTTTACTAATTTTCGGTTCATTAAAGAAATTATCTAATTTTTCTAAAGTATCAGGATCATTTACAAGATCATGCAATCTATTTAAAGCACTTAATCCAATGTTTCTACGTTGACTGGAATTTGAATAGAGTTCATTTAATAACGCTCGAATAATAATAATTTTTTGAATATGCGGCGTTTGAATAAGATTATTTAAAATATAATTTTGATAATCTTGATAATCTTTACTAGCTAATTCAACTAAAGTTCTTATTCCTTCATATTCCATGCACATTAAGCAATTAAAAGTTGCTTTTTGAAGTCGAGGGAAATTAAAATCGGTGATGAACATACAAATTAAACTTAGATTTTCTATTAAAATGTCAGTTGGGCCGTACAAAGAACAAATTTCTAAACAAGCGACTAAAAATAGTTCTTCTTGTTTTTCATATGATTGTAATAAAGTAACCATTTTTTCTATGACTTGCGCGCGATGATCATCGTCAACGTCTTTTGTGTATTTTTTTAGTGTGAGATAAATTGCTACTAAAGCTCCCATTCGAATTGGTCTTCGTTCGTCTGTTGTGAATGAAAGAAATTTGTCGATTTTTTCATTGAGATTTAATGTGTCGAAAATTGGGTCGATTTCTGTTAAAAATAATGATAATGCGTTGTAATAAATTTCTGTTGGATTTATGTTATTTTCAATGTCGGAATTTGTTTGTTTTTTTTCTTCGTTGTTTGTGTTGTTTTTGTTGTTAATTTCGTTCAGTTCGTTTTGATATATTTTTAAATTTGATGGTGCGTTTGGCGAAAATTCTTCGTTTGAATCTAAAATTTTTGAAAGAATTTCTGCGTTTGAATCTTTGTAATTTTTTGGGTAATAAATGTCATGTGAATTATTATAAATTCCAGATTTGATTTTTTTTGGGTTTTTATTAAGATTATTTTTTTCGAAAAATAATTCGTAATTTGCGATGTTTTTTTGTAATTCATCGTTTTTTATTGATTTTGTGTATTTATTTAAATTTTTATTGAAATCTTTTGATTGTTTTGGTTGAATTTGTTTTTGATGAATGAATTGACGTTTTGATGATTGAATGTTTTTTGGGAAATTTTTGAATGATAAACTTTCTAATGTTAAACCTGGACTGGGACGATTTGCACTTAAATTAGAGTTTGTTAGGTTTTTTTCTTTAACTTGATTCATTTTTTTTATAATTATTATATTTATTTAATTTTAAATTATTATTTTAATATTAATTAATAATAATATTATTATTTAAATAATTTACAATAAAAATTTTACTATCAAAATTATTTATCTTTTTTTTTTCAATATTAATAAATTTCAAATAAATTTCAAATATAAATTCAAATAAATAATAAAAATTTATGGAAAAAACAAAAAAAAACAAATACATTCATCAATCAAAATATTTAGCTTTAATTTTACGTCATAAAGCAAAAGATTTCGGTTTAGAAATTGATCCATCAGGATGGATAAAAGTTGACGACATAATAAATCTCAAAAACCCAAAAAAAATATTTTTATCCTTAGACATAATAAAAGAAATCGTAAAAAACGACGAAAAAGGTCGTTATGAACTATCAACGAATTCATCAATAATTTACATTCGCGCTGTTCAAGGTCATTCAATAAAATCTGTTTCAAATGAAGAAGCATTAAAAAAATTAACAATTTCTGAAATTTTTAATTTTTCTTGTGTTGTTCATGGAACTTATTTAAAAAATTGGGAATTAATAAAAAAATCAGGTTTAAATAAAATGAATAGAAATGCGATTCATTTTGGAATTGGTTATAAAAATGATGAAAATGTTAAAAGCGGAATGAGAAATGATTGTAATGTTTTTATTGAAATTAATTTAATTTATGCTTTTTTTAATGGATTTGAATTTTTTATTAGTAAAAATAATGTTATTTTATGTTCTGGAAACAATGAAGGTTTTTTACCAGTTGAATTTTTTAAAAAAGTGTCTGAAAAAAATGGAAAAATTTTGTTTTTTTGTGAATATGAAATTTTGGTTAGAATTAATAAAAATAAAATTGATGTTTTTGATGTTAATAATAAAATTTTTGATTTTGAATGGGATTTTAAAAATGTTGAAAAATTGAATGAAATTTGTAAAATTTTTATTGAAAAAGATTTGATTAAAAAAAAATTTATTGTTATTATTAATGAAAATGATGAAAATGATTATGTTTTATTTATTAAAGAAAATGTTGAAAATAAAAAAATTTTTTATCCTTCGTTTTTTATTGATTATTTAATTGAAAATGAAAAAAAAATTTTTACGAGTGAATTTTTAAAAAAAGTTGATTTTAATAATAAAAATAATAATTTAAATGAAAAATTAACTAAAGAAATTATTTTAGATGAAAATAAAATTAAATATTACATTTTATATTTTAATAATTATAATGAAAATTATTTAGAAAGTGTTGATTTAATTATTTTTTCAAGTAAAAATTTTAATACTTTAGCTCAATTTAATTACAAATTCAATCAAAAAATTTCAGATAAAAATAATTATCAAAATTTCATTAATAAATTTAAAGAAACTTTAATTAATTTAAACATAATCAACAAAAGAATAATTTTATGCATAAATAAAATCGATCAAGAATTTTTAATAAAACAAATCTCAAAATTTTTAAATCACATTCCAAAAATTTTCCAACGAAATTTAATAATTTTAAATTCAAACGATTTCAACGAAATAAACTTCAACGATGAAAATTATTTAACTCAAACAAAAAACATTTTCATTCAAAATTACATTTCAACAAAAACTCAAATAAATAATCTTAAAATATTCTAAATTTAAATTAATTATAAATATTTAATAATTTTTTTATAAAAAATTTTTATTAAATGACTGAAGAAAATTACCTAAACGATAAAGTTCGTGGCATAGTCGAACCAATGATTAATTCTTTACTAACAACATGTCCAGAAGAACCAATGCGATACATGTTAACTTGGCTAATTAATTATACGAATGGACAGAGTTTTACTATAAACGGCGAAAGAGAAGAATTAGAACGTTTAAGAAAAGAAGTTCGAAGATATAAAAAAAAATTAAAAAAACAATCCCTAAAAAACGAAGAAAAAAAAATAGAAAAAAAACAATCAGAACAACCTATTTCATCAGAAAGTGCCTCTGAAGAAGAAGACAAAGCCGCTCAAGAAGAATTCGAAAAGAAATTAAAAGAACAAAGAAATAAAGTTATGAAAAGAGGTCAACGTTCGAGTGTATCAGCCGAAGTATTTGGAATGTTTAATAAAAAATCGGCTTTTAAACCAAGAGTCATTCCAAAAAAACCCGAACAAAAAGAAAAAATTAAAAATAAATGTCTTCAAAGCTTCATTTTCAATGCTTTAGAAGATCAAGACATGGCAACAGTAGTCGATGCCTTTGAAGAAAAAAGATATAAAAAAGGTGAATATGTAATAACTCAAGGCGAACAAGGAGATGTTATTTATTTAGTTGATACGGGAGAATTAGGATGTGAAAAAACGTTTAAAAAAGGAGACAAACCAACTTTTCTTAAAAATTATTACGAAGGCGAATCTTTCGGTGAATTAGCTTTGTTATATAATGTTCCTAGAGCTGCGTCAATTTATGCTAAAACTGATGTTATTTTATGGGCTTTAGATAGAGGAACTTTTAATAATATTGTTAAAGAAGCTGCTATAAAAAAAAGAGAAAAATATGAAAAAAGTTTGAAAAATGTGCATATTTTAAGCACGATTGATAATTATGAATTAAGTCAAATTTGCGATGCGGTTCATAGCGAAAAAGTTAATGCTGGAGAGTATATAATAAAACAAGGTGAAAAAGGGGATAAATTTTATATTTTAGATGAAGGTGAAGCTTATGCAGCGAAAGTTTTTAATGAAGGTGAAGAGGCGAAAAATGTTAAAGATTATAAAAGTGGAGATTATTTTGGGGAATTGGCTTTGTTGAAAGATGAACCTAGAGCTGCGAGTATTATTGCCAAAACTGATTGTAAATTATTAACTTTGGATAGAATGGCGTTTAAAAGATTGTTAGGGCCTTTGGAAGATTTGTTACAGAGAAATAGTGAAACGTATTTGAAATATAATTCGAAGAAATAAAGTTATTATATAAATTATTTTTGTTTATTTATAAATAATTTTTATTTTAATTTTATTAAATATTATGTTTTTATTTAAATTGGGAATAAATTATATTTTTATTTTAATTAATAAATTAATAAAAATTAATTATTATTAAATTATATTTTAATTAATAAATTAATAAAAAATATTTAAAATTTTATTTATTAATTATTTTTTTAATAATAATTTTTTCAAATTGCTATTTTAAAAAAAGGACAATGAATCTTTTGAAATAATATTTAAATAAAAATTATTTTATAATTTAAATCTATTTTATAACATTATTTATTATATAATACATTAATTTAATATTTTTAATAAAGTAAGTATAATTTTAATCAAAATAATAATAAAAAAAAAAACTTTCTTTTTTATTTGTTATTAAAAAATAATAATAACAATATTTTTTCATTTTTATGTTACTAATACACATTAAAAAAAATAAAAATATGAAAAAAAAATTTTTAAATCTTTTTCATATAAAAAACAAAATTAAATATTTTTATTTTTTAAAATGGGTAACATAAAATCAATAAAACAAATAAATAATTCTTCAAATAAAATAGATTTAAATGATAAATTAAAAGAAATAATAACAATAATTCCTAATAATCACATAAATGACAATGATTTGAATTTTATAATAAACAATTGCAAAATTTCATTTCCGTTCAAAAACAATGAAAATTCATTTTTTATTAGTTTAACTCCTTTTGCTATTGACAATAATAAAAATGAAAATGATTATGATTTAATTTTTTCTTTTGATATTTCACCTTCGATGAGTAAAACTTTTATGAATGATTATTCAAATGAAACGAAATTAAATTTAATTTTGAATAATTTTAAAATATTTTTAAAAAATTTTGATAAAAATGAATCTTTGATTGGAATTAATGTTTTTAGTAACACATTCGAAAAAATTATTGAATTACATGATTTTAATTTTTCCAATAAAGATCAATACATAAATTTATTAAATTTTCAAAATAAAAATGTAAATTCACCTGTTGATCAAAAAATTTATTTGGAAATGTTAACAGAAAATTTTCAAAGTTTTGAAAAAAGCAAAAATAAAAAAAAATTTTTATTAATTTTTTCGGATTATTTTTATAATTTTGATAATAAATTTATAAATGAAATTATAGATAAATTTATTAGAAATAATATTGGAATAATTTTTATTGATTTTAATTATTATATAAATCATAATTTAAATTTATTTTGTGAAAAAACATTTTTATTTAATTACATTCACATAAAAAACGAAAATGATTTAAAAAATTTATTTTTTGATAATTTTAAATATTCAATTGAACCTTTATTTCATAATTTTGATATTAACATAAAATCAAACGATTTTGAAATAATAAATAATTACGGAATAGAAAAAAAAGAAAATAAATTTCATAAAGAAAATATTTTTCCTACAAAAATTTTATCAAATGAAAATCAATTTTACATTAAAGAAAAAATTTTTCTATTCAAAATTCAATTTAAAAATAATTTTTCAAATGAAAAATGTGAATTTACATTAGATTATAATTATTATAATAGATTAAATGAATTTGAACAAAAAACTTTTGATTTTAAATGCGATTTTAATGATTTTAACCAAAATTTTATTCAAAATATGAAAAATATTTTTATTTTAGAAAATATGTTTTTAATAGAAAAAAAATTTGAAGAAGAATTTAATTATATAAATAAAATAAAAAGTGAAAATAATAATAAAAATAATTTTAATTCGTTTGGAACTGTAATTTTAAATTATGAAAAAAAAGAAGTTTTTTCGAAATTAAAAAATGAAGTTTTTAATTTTAAAAATTACATTGATAATAATTTTGAAGATAAATTAGATAATAATTATAATAAAAATTTTATTATTAAAGAATTAGATTTTTTAAATAATAAATTAGATCATTTTTTAGTTGATACTGAATTTAAAGATGAAAATGAAGAAATTGAAGTTGATGAAATGGAAATTGAAGATGAAAACGAAATAAAAACTGATTAAAATAATATTATTTTATATATTTAAAATATAATTAAAATAATTCAAATTTATTATCAATTTTATTTAAATGTAATTTTAATTAAGAAAGAAAAATTAATTTTTTTTTAATTTTAATTAAATTAATTTTAGTTAAAATAATTTATATTAAAGGAACATTATTATTATCATTATAATAATTAAATATAAAAATTAATATAAAATCTATAATGTAAAATAATAAAGAAACTAAAGAAAAAATGACTGAAAATAAATTTAAATAAATTTTTTTTTTACTTATTTTATTATTAATACTTAAAATAATAATAAATAAAATTATTGCAACACTCGAAATTATTAATTTAATTATTCCTAATGTTTTTTTTCCTATTAAAATGTGTCCAATTCCTAAATTTAAAATCATTTCAAACCAAAACAAAACATTAAATTTTTTTTGTTTATAATCGCATGTTTTTTTATTATTTAAATCATAATAACCTTCTTTACATTTACATTTATTTAAATCTTCACAAATATTCGGAAATTTACAAGAATTTTTATCACAATTTTCAACATAAAAATAATTTTTCGGACTTTCATTATTATTATCATTATAATTTAAATAATTTTTATTATTATAATTAAAACATTGAATAAAAACATCAAAAATCATAAAAAAAAATATTATTATCATTAAAAAATAATATAATTTAATTTTAAATATAATTTTCTTATATATATTAAATGTATATAATAAAATCAATGTCAGATTTAGTAAATAATGATGAAGAAGATTTTATTTTCATTTTCAATGATGGTCGAATTTCATCTTACACTCAAAATGAAATTTTAGAAGTTTCTCCTTCATTTTATTACAAATCTATAAACAACATTTCATATAATAAAATAAAAGTCCCTCCTTCAATTACAAAAGAAGACATTTCATCTTTCATTGATGTTTATAAAAAGGGTGTGATTAGTTTTAGTAATAATAATAGTAATAATTATATGAATTTTTTAGAAGAAAATATAAAAATATTAAAATTTTTACAAATTAGTGAATTTTTTGAAAATGATTCTTTTAGTTTGATTTTAATTAATGATTATTTTATTAAAGGAGCGAAAATTAATAATGAAAATGCATTAACGTTATTAAAAATTAGTTATAAAAAATTGAATGATTTAAATAAAGAAGGTTATTTAGAAAATTATTCTGAAAATTTAGATTCAGCTTGGTTTGATTTGTTTATGAAATGTTTAGAAATTATTGGCTGTAATTTAGTAAGTTATTTCAAAGACAAAGAAGAAAATTTTGAAAATAATGAATTAAGTTTTTTTGAAAAAAAAATAATCGATGAAATTTTCGAAAAATTCGCTAAAAATTTAATAATTAATAATTACGAAATTGTTGAAGATGAAGAAATTATTAAAAATAATAATAATAATAATAATAATAATAATAACAACGAAGAAGAAGAAGAAAATAATAATAAATTTATTAGCATTTCAGATTTAGAACATATAATAAAATTTTTAAGCATGAATCGCAAACAAAATAATTTTTTTGATTTATTAACAAATGAATACATGAAAATTTGTAGTGAAGAAAACATAAATGAAATTAATAATCTTCCAAATCCAACTTTTTTATTAAAATTAAATGTAAACGAAATAGAAACTTATTATGAAGAATTTAAAATCGAAAATCAAATTGATAGTAAAAATGAAAGAAAAATTACTTTCGTTGTTTTTTATAGAAAAACAGATGATAGTTTAAACATTGGATTTAAATTAAGTCAAGACAAAAATAATAATAATAATAATGAAAATAATAATAAAATTTTTGGTTTTAATATTATTACGTTTATTTCAAGCATCATTATTGAAGAAATTAATGCGTGTCAAATAAATTCAAAATCAATTACGAATAATAAAAGTTTGTATAATATTTTTAAAATGAATAATTTTTCAAAAACTTTATTAAAATTTCCTAATATTGAATATTTAACAGTAAAAATTTATTTAAAATCATGTTATTTACATAGTATTTTATGTTCTTATTTATTAAATAATTTTAATAATTTGTTTTTTGACCCGAAAATTTCGAAAATTTCTAAACAATTTTTTTTGTTAATTTTAAGAAATAAAAATATAAATTTCATTGTTTCTTCTGATAAAAAAGTTATTGCGTTTTTAAATTGGTTGAATGATGAAATTAATATTAAAGAAGATTTAAGCGAAATTATTGAAGTTATTAATTGGGAAAATGTTAGTTTGAATTTATTATTTGAATTTGTGTTTAAATATGAAAAAATAATTTCGAATTTGGAATTAGAACATGTTTTTATTTCTGCTGTTGAAAATAGAGAAATTGTTATTAATAATAATAATAATAATGAAGAAATTAATGAAAAAATAAAAAAAGAAATTAAAGAAAATAATACACAAATTATTAAAGAAATTTTCTATGCAGCGAAGAAATTAAATTATGTTGATTTGTTTATTGAAAATAAAAAATTAAATAAAATTAATAATTTTGAAGCGTCGAATTTAATGAAAAATTACTCACAAAATAATACGAATTTAAATACACATGCTCAAAGTAGATCGAATTTAAAATTAAATATTAATAATAATAATAATAATAATAATAATAATAATAATAATAATAATAATAATAATAATAATAATAATAATAATAATA
>JAEEGK010025846.1_pt1 | contig 12008 bp, 10 predicted proteins | sample 8958771 | NCBI WGS metagenome assembly JAEEGK01 (sample SAMN16246547, study PRJNA631951) | gut metagenome | biome: gut microbiome; feature: rumen; material: SC-attached | host: Bos | place: Iran: Karaj | collected 2018-10 | reverse complement strand
TACGAACCCAAGGACGAGGCACATTTCGAATACAGCTGGCAGTGGGCCGACCGCGAACGCTTCGAGAAGGCTGGTCTCTGCGCCATCCTCGGCTGCGGTTTCGACCCAGGCGTGACCTCCATCTTCACCGCCTACGCTGCCAAGCATCACTTCAAGGAGATTCAGTACCTTGACATCGTTGATTGCAATGCCGGCAATCACCACAAGGCCTTCGCCACCAACTTCAACCCCGAGATCAACATCCGCGAGATTACCCAAAAGGGACTCTATTGGGAGAACGGCAAGTACATCGAGACCGAACCGATGGAGATTCACAAGCCCCTCACCTACCCCGGAATCGGCCCCAAGGAGTCCTATCTGCTTCATCACGAGGAAATCGAGTCGCTGGTCATCAACTATCCCACAATCAAGCGTGCGCGCTTCTGGATGACCTTCGGCCAGCAGTATCTCACCTATCTCGACGTGATCCAGAACATCGGCATGTCGCGCATCGACGAGATCGAATACAAGGCACCCCTTGCCGACGGCTCGGGCGATGCAGTGGTCAAGATCGTGCCTCTGCAGTTCCTCAAGGCCGTGCTGCCCAATCCTAAGGAACTTGGCGAGAACTACGACGGCGAGACCTCCATTGGCTGCCGCATCCGTGGTATCGGCAACGATGGCAAGGAGCATACCTACTACGTCTGGAACAACTGCAGCCACCGCGAGGCATATCTCGAGACCGGCATGCAGGGCGTAAGCTACACCACTGGCGTGCCTGCCATGATTGGCGCCATGATGTTCCTCAAGGGCATCTGGAGCAAGCCGGGCGTCCACAACGTCGAAGAGTTCGATCCCGATCCGTTCATGGCCGAACTCAACATCCAGGGTCTGCCTTGGCACGAAGAACACGATGGTGATCTCGAACTTTAATTTCTTTTCTATCAAGAATTAGTCACTATGTTTGCAGCGAGCAAATCGCTACAAACGAGTAGAAATATGTGCAGCAGACGCTCTCAGGGGCTTTGCGCCCCTGCCGCTTGGCAAACCCCGCAGTGTTTTTCATAGTGGAGTTTGCAAAACGGAAGAGAGTCCTCTGCATTTGAAAGAAAAGTCTTTTGAAAAGGTTGTAGTTTCAGAATGGTACGTTATCTTTGTGAAAGAAAAAATGAACCAAATAACAACCACTAAAACTACAACCAGATGCAAAGAAAAGAAATTTCTTTCAATGGACAATCAATTTATATAGGAATTGATGTCCACAAGGCCACTTGGTCGGTCACAGTGCTGACTGAACATAGCAATTTAAGCAAGACATTCTCGCAAGAGGCGTCTGCTCGCAAGCTCTTTGATTTCTTGAAGAAAAACTTTCCAGATGGAAGGTATCTCGCGGTCTACGAGGCCGGATTCTCCGGATATTCGACCTACTATGAGCTCAAGTCATTTGGCATTGACTGCATCATCGTTAACCCTGCAGATGTCCCGACCAAGGACTCCGAACGCAAGACGAAGACTGATGCGGTTGACTCGGCCAAGCTGGCACGGTGTCTGAAGAACGGAGACCTTACCCCGAACTACATCCCTAAAAAGGAGTATCTTGACGACAAGGACGTGGTCAGAATACGAGGCATGTTTCAAAAGCAGCTGGGCGGATACAAATCCAGGGTCAAGCACCTGCTCTACAGGAATGGCGTTGAGTATCCGGAGCGGTTTGAAAGGCTCGGCACCCACTGGTCGAAGGCCTTCATCAAATGGCTTAGGGAGGACGTTTCCCTGCTTTCCGATGGCAGAATGTCCCTTGATCTTCTTTTAGACCAGGTGGAATCCCTGCGGAGATCTGTTCTCGCAGCGACAAGGGCCATGAGGTCCTTGGGACAGACTGACCGTCACAAGGGGAACCTTGAGCACCTCATGACCATACCGGGCATTGGAGAAGTTACTGCGATGACCCTGCTGACAGAACTCTGTGAGGTCGGACGATTCTCCAATGAAAGGCAGTTTACCAAGTACATAGGCTTTGTACCCAATGTCCATAGCAGTGGTGAGCACGAAGGCGTCGGTGAAATGACCCGGAGGGGGAACGTCAGGCTTCGAACGATGCTAATAGAATCCGCGTGGAGGGCCATTGCCACAGATGTCACCCTTGCGGCTGCCTTTGGCAGATATCGCCAGCGCATGACACCTAACGAGGCCATTGTCAGGATAGCCAGGACTCTATCACATATAGCCTTCGCCATTGTGAAGAATAATACCGTCTATGACCCAGGGCACCATCTGGAATAACAATACAAGCAGACAGCAGGCCGAGGACAAGCTGATGATCGGAACGACATTTAAATTCTTTTGATGAGTATCAAGCTACATCTTGAATTAGAATAATGCGTTACCTCCTACACGTCTGAAGCAGTGACTTGATGAGTCCTTGTGGCTACATCTTATTGAAGATTGTCGGTAGGCCTGCTTTTTGCTTTTTCCATTGTCTGGCATTTCGTGTCAGACAGGATGTTTGTTCTTCATTGAAATATGCTTTGTGTGCATAACAATATGCTAAGTTATTGTTAAATAATGGTCTTTTACAAAAAATATCTATGACTATTCTTGGATTGCAACATAGAAGAGAATTTGAGAATTATTATTTTGTGCCCCTTATAATTCGACGCTCAATTCTCTAATTCGATAATTCATGATAAAAAATATATCATCGTGATAAAAAACGGCCCTCGAAACTTGATGGTTTCGGGGGCTATTCTTTTGTCTTCAAGCCAGTACTTAGCGCAGGCGCTCAAGGCTCTTGATCAGCGCGATGTCGAAGATCACGCCGCGAGCGGCCATGATCAAGGCGAAGATGCTGACAGCAGGCATCACGAGCATCATGATGTTGTAGCGCACATCCACCACGCCACCCTGCGAGAGGGCAGCCACCTCACCCTTCAAGCGATAGCACTCCCAGAAGAAGAGGCCGTAGTAGAGCACGTTGAGTATGATCGTATAGATCAGCACACGCAGCTGCAGCTTACGGTTCTTATAGAGGAAGATGTTGATGAGCGGCAGGGCCACCATCAGCAGCAGCACGATAAAGAGTTCCCACACCATACGATCGGTCTCGAAACCCTTCGTTTGGCACACCAGACCCAACGAATTCAATTCGAAAGTGGCCTCTGGTATTGCAAAAGATGCCAGCCAGAAGAAGTGCATCGTGAGGATGGCAATCACACTGGCCAGCATGTAAACGGTCTGTACGCGCTGTATCATAGCTTTAGAAACGCTGTGAGCTCAAAGGCTGCTCATCCTTGTTCTGGTTCAGGCGCCAATAGACGTTGCCATCCGAATACTCCTGTGTAGCGATGAGTGTTGGTTTTGGCAGCTTCTCGTAGTAGCGGCTGATCTCAATCTGCTCACGGTTCTCGAACACCTCATCGAGGTTATCCGTATTGGTAGCAAACTCCTGGAGCTTCTTGTCCAGATCGTGCTTCATTTCGCCGGCAATCTGATTGGCACGACGAGCGATGATCTCGACAGTTTCGTAGATGTTACCGGTATCCTCGCACAGGGCGATGATGTCACGCGTCACGGTGTTGCTTGGCGCATTGGTCTTCTTATAATCCATTTATTCCGTTATATTTATTGGTTTCTAAATTCACTAATTCTCTTTCTTTATCCCGATATCGCGAAATTCCGAAATCCCGAAAAAAAATTCTCTAATTCTCTTCTTGATAAAGAAAATCAGTCAATATAAGCCGCGAGCTTCTTCTGGATTCGCTCGTTGAGCTTGTTCACCTCTTTCGAATACTTCCCCTCGGGATAATCATTGATGAAGGTATAGTACTCGTCCGAAGCCTCACGCAAACGATCCTCGGCCTTTTCGTCAACCGAATTCATAGCAGCCTCATAGCGTGCACGGAAGATGATGTAGGCCAAATCCTCGCGATACTTGCTGTAGGGATACTCATTTTGGGCATTGCGTGCCGTGATGACTGCCGACTCATAGTTGTTACCCATATAACTGCCAAGGTTCAGATAGAGCTTTGCACTCAAGTACTCCTTGTAGCAGAGTTTGTCGGTCAGTTCCAGGCGCATGATGGCGGCGCTATCGGCCAATGAACTGTGAGGATAGACATCGACAAACGAGTCAATCTCCTTGATGGCACGGCGGGTGATCTCCTGGTCCAAGCGAGCGTCGGGCGAATCCTTATAGTCTCCGTAAGCCACATTGAAACGCGATTCCATCGCATGCTTGCCTCTGGGGTAGTTGTTGGCATAACGCACGAAATATTCTCCAGCCGAAAGGTAATCCTTCTGATTGAAATAGCTCATCGCCAGCAGCCAAAGGGCATTCTCGGCCTCCTCAGTGCCACGATAGATTGGGACCACATCTGACAGCAATGTTGCAGCCTTGGCATATTTACCCTGCTCGTAATAGATCTTGGCGTAGTCGTATTTCTCGTCAGGGTCATTGCTCTTCAGCAATCGGTTGTATTCTCCACAGGAGCAGAGTGCAACCATGCTGAAAGCCAGATATAAAACAATATGATTGATTCTCATTTTGCGACAGTTATCGAATTTGGGCGCAAATATAGTCATTTTCCGCAACATGACCAAATATTTTAAGCATTACTTGACATTTAGCCCACTATTTTCGATTTATTTAATAATCGACATGGCATTTTACAACTATAATAAAGCACCCCGACGGTTGTCGAAGTGCTCTACACACATATTATTAACTAAAACCAAACCTTCTTAGGAGTTACATTGCATGACGATGATTTTCCATGTACATTGCACCAATTCTCAAAGCGATAGAAACGAGAACAGCGGTAGTGAAGAATGCGATAGCGATCATAGTGGTATATTTTTTGTTTGTTATTATTATTGTTAGTGGTCACTTGACTTGTGAATTATTATTTTTCACAGTGCAAAGATAGGGCATATTTCGCAAGTCAGCAAACTTTTTCCCCATATTTTAATCATTACATAGCGTCAGGGTTGTTAAACCGCGACAACCCTTGCCACCCCCTTCCGAATCTGTCGCCCCGATGTGGGAAAAAATCAAAAAAATCGCAGCAAGCATCGTGTCGCACGTCAGAGTGTTCTATTCTATGGGAGAAAGCATTGTGTCGCGCGTCGGAGTGCGCCATCCTGCGGGAGCAAGCATTACATCGGCCGTCAGCGTGCTCTATCCTACGGGAGCAAGCATCGTGTCGCGCGTCAGCGTGCTCTATCCTGTGGCAGCAAGCATCGTGTCGCGCGTCAGAGTGCTCCTTCCTGTGGGGGCAAGCATCCTGTCGCGCGTCAGAGTACTTTATCCAATCGGAGCAAGCATCGTGTCGCGCGTCAGAGTACTCTATCCAATCGGAGCAAGCATCCTGTCGCGCGTCAGAGTACTCCATCCCGTAGCATCAAGCATCATGTCGCCCATCAGAGTGCTCCATCCAATCGCAGCAAGCATCCTGTCGCGCGTCAGAGTACTCTATCCGCTCGCATCAAGCATCATGTCGGCCGTCAGAGTGCTTTTAGACATAGAAAAACAAAAAAGCATGATGATGATAGTCTTTCCGACATAGGATAATCACTGCACCTAAATACCGAAAAACAATTTCCCACCATCGCATGTCCCCCAACGAACCTTAGCAGACATCTTCCAATCGCTGCATGTCCTCCAGCAACCCTTAGCGGACATCTGCCCATCGCCGCATGTCCTTCAGCGAACATTAGCGGATATCCTCTCATCGCCGCATGTCCTTCAGCGAACATTAGAGGACATCCTTCCATCGTTGCATGTCCTTCAGTGAACGTTAGCGGACATCCTTCCATCACCGCACGTCCTCCTGCGAACGTTAACGGACATCCGCTCATCGCCGCATGTCCCCTAACGAACGTTAGCGGACATCATCCTTTCGTCGCATGTCCTTAAGCGAACGTTAGGGGACTTGCCGCTGCCGTAGCATATCCTTCAGTGAACGTTAGCGGACATCCGTTAATCGAACCATGTCCCCCAGCGAACGTTAGCGGATATGCTTCTATCGAACCATATCTTCCAACAAATGTTGAAGGACATGCGCGCCTTCGATTTCAACGGATAGAGGGAGAAAGGACTGATTCTTCTATGATTCGATATTTCCTCAGTTCGTGTATCAGGTCGCGCGTGAACTCGTCGGCGCCACGAGCATTCAGGTGCGAGCCGTCGTAGAAGAACTCGTTGCGATGCACATACTTCGCGCTATCTGTGAAGTCGAGGAACGGACAACCGTACCTGCAGGCAAGGTCACGGATGGGCTCCGTCCCCGAATCGCGGAAGCCGTACCACGTGGGAGAATACACGAAGACGAACTTCGTCACGCCGGCATCCCGAAGCATCTCCTCGAAATACCGCAGTTTCAGCGAATCGGTCCTCATTTCGACTCTGGAGGCACTTTCTTCGAGCTGTCCCACTTCCCTGATCCTGAGCGTATCCAGCTCGCTGTGGACAGGCAAGAAGCCGAGGCTCATGTTGTGCACGGGATGCAGGTAGTCGAGCAGCACCTGGTGGAACCGCGAGTTGTACCTGTAGAGTAGGCTCCACATCTTGTACCTTTCGCTTGGGTCAATTTCTTCGAACTCCTTCCTCACGACTTCGTCCCCATAGTCGCCCTTCAGCCAGCCCAGATGCTTCGTGTTGTCACCCTGAAGGACATCGTAGGCGGGCGTCACCTCGTAGATGACGAGGCGCGGATGATGGCGCCTCCTTATCATCTCCCACCACGCATGATAAAGGACGATCCCCTCGCCGTCCTGCCCGCAGTTGTAGCACGAAAGGTCGAGGGAGTCCGCAATCAGCGCGGCATTGTAGTGATGGATGGCACGGGAGGAACCGAAAACGAGTATGTCGTCCGTCGATCGGTTGACGATGTAGTTCTGGTGGCCGAGATAGCCGCCCGATGCGTGGTCCGACATATAGGAGAACAAGGTGCCGAGCCCCCTGTCCAGTAGGACAGCGAACAGGAGGAACATGCTCGTCTTGAATAGAAACCGTCTCATGTCCTAGAAGTTTGCATAGATGAACTGGTCCGAACTGAATACTCCGCAGAGGAGGATGAGGACGAGGACGGCAAGATAGGATGCCCATCTGACCACCCTTCTGCCGCTGTGGAAGGGAAGACGCGTTTCGCCAAGTGCCTCCTCCACCGTATCCTTCACCACCATTGTGCCCACGGCCAGCAGCATGTACAGCGTGGCTGTCCCGCCCGGCGAATAGACGGTCTTCGGGAGCGACGTGTCAAGGATCCTTGCCACTACATTGAAGGCATCGCCCAGAGTGGGCATGCGGAAGAAGATCCAGGCGAAGGTGACGAGCAGGAAGGTGACGGCGGTCTTGACGGTCCTGCCGAGCCATCCGTAACTGCATTTCTGCTGGCCCAGCATCTTCTCGATGACCTGGCTGATGCCGTGCAGCAGTCCCCAAGCGATGAAGGTCCAGCTGGCACCGTGCCAGATGCCGCTGACGAGGAACGTCACGAGGATGTTCCAATAGCAGCGGAGCTTCGCGCATCGGCTGCCTCCGAGCGGGATGTAGATGCAGTCCCTGAGCCAGGTGGAGAGCGAGATGTGCCAGCGGTGCCAGAAGTCGGTGACGCTGACGGCGAAGTAGGGCCGGCGGAAGTTCTCGGCAAGCTCGATGCCGAAGACCCTTCCCACGCCGATGGCCATCAGCGAGTAGCCCGCGAAGTCGGCATAGATCTGGACGCTGTAGAGCAGGCTGGCCACGAGGCACGTCATGCCGGTGTAGTTCGCGTAGCTCCCGAATACCGTATCGACGTAAAGTGCCACGCGGTCGGCCACGACCACCTTCATGAACATGCCCCACAGGAGCATCCTCAGACCCTCGACGGCCTTCGCGTAGTCGAGGCAGGGACGGAGGCGCTTCAGCTGCGGGATGACGAGCGAGGCCCTGTTGATGGGTCCGGCGAGGATGCAGGGGAAGAACGAGACGAAGAGGGCGTAGGTCAGAAAGTCGCGCTCTGCCTCCTGCTGTCCGTAGTACACATCCCGCAGGTAGCCCAGCGCCTGCAGCGTGAAGAACGAGATGCCGACGGGAATGGCCCAGTTCAGTCCCGTCAGGTGGAATTGGAGTCCTGCCAACGCCAGAGCCTGGCCGATGGCCTCGCCCGCGAAGCCGAGATACTTGAAGAGGAACAGGGGCAGAAGCGCCAGCACCACACCGGCTGCGAGCACACGCTTCGGATGCCTTGTCTTTTCGAGAAGCAGGGCAGTGAGCCAGGTCACTGCTGTCACACCCAACAATACCAGCGCATAGGCGGGCTTCCACTGCACGTAGAGCAGATAGCTCACGGCGAGCAGGAACAGGTTCCTCACCCTGCCGTGGCCTGCGGGTATCGCATAGTAGAGCAGGAAGATGAACGGGAACAGTACGATGAAGTTGAACGAGTTGAAGATCATGGGCCAAGTTCCTTATTGCTGCATTGTCTACTTATTACTGCATTGTCTGACAAATGCGGGTTCGTGCGTCATTTGACGAGCAGGTATTTCCTGCCGCCTTGCAGCCTGAGACCCCGGTAGTCGTCCCCGATGGGGATGCCCCAGGCGTTGTAGGCGGGACCTGTCGTTTCGGTGCGGTCGCAGGGCACTGCTTCAATCCCAGAGGTGCTGATGCTGTACGGATTGGCAACGGCATCGACGGCAAGCTGCTGTGCCATGATGGCGTTCCCATCGGTGACGTCCACGCACGCCTCAGGAAAGCGGGCATTCGTGAGTTCGGCCTCGGTGCAGGCGTAGCGTGCCGGGTCGCCGAGGACGGTGACGCCGAAGAGAGGGGCAATCACGGCCTCGAAGTAGGTGCAGGCTGCCGTGTACTGCCCCAGTCCAGCGGCCAGGTGCGAGCCGTCGCTCGCGTAGTCGGCTGAATTGCCAGGCGGCTGCTCACGCAGCGACTCAACGGCCGTGCCGCAGGGGATGACGACGCTGATGTCACGCTCCTCGGCCAGCCTTCTCGCCGCTTCGGCAATCTGTCGCCAGCGGGAGAGGCTGCCGTTCCCTTCGATGCCCGTCAGCCAGTCGGCGTAGCTATGTATGATGTGGAAGCCGATCTCTGCCTCGGGCTGCTCCTTGCGGATGATGGCGAGCAGGTCGTCGAGATGCCCGCCATCGCCGTCGCCCGTCCACTGGTCATAGAGGTGGGCGTACTCGCTCCGCTGGTGCAGGACGATGAGGTCCCACGGCTGCTCGCGCAGTACCTTGCAAAGCAGGGACTGGTCATGCGGGCCCGCAGCTCCATCGGGAGTCACGACCTGCCTGCCGAGCACGCGGCTGAAGTGGTAGGGCAGGGTGTCGAGGCTGGCATAGCAGTCGGACCACGACTTGAACGACCCGCTGCTGCGCGTCAGCTTGTACAGGCTGACCTTCTCCATGTCGATGCCGCTGCCTTCGGCGATCCCCTTCAGCATTGCGGTGTAGTTGTCGGTATAGGAGTTGCCGATGTCGAGGATGCGGAAGGGCTCCCTCACCTCCGTGGAGATATGCTCGTCCAGCCATTCCTCGCGAGTACGGAACCACGCCCTTGCCTTGTCCAGATGGTCGCTGAGGCTGGTGTATCCGCTGTTCCACCGCTCTGCATCCAGCCGCATCGATGCATCGACGGCCGAGGCCTCCACCGAGGCGGCATAACTGTCGATGTACGACAGCATTCCCTCGAACACCGTGCGGTGCAAGTCTGCCCAAAGCGAGCGATATGCCTCCCTGAAGGCGCAGTTGGCGCCTGAGAGCAGACGGTTGAAGAAGAAGCGGTAGGTATGTACATTCGACCACTCGCCCTCCATCTGGAAGATGCTGTCGAAGTCCCACAGCACGGGCATGCGTGCCTTGGAGCCGAGGCTGTCGTCGCATACGACGAAGATGTTCGCCCCGTAGCAGTCCTCGGTGCCCAGTATCTCATGGGCGAGAAGCCATCGCGCCCATGACTCCACGTCGATGCAGGGGGGGTAGTCGGTGCCCTTGACGGCCTTCTCGATCCTTTCAAGCTCGCGGGTGACAAAGGATAGCGCCTCCCCGGTGACATTGTCAGGGTCGGGGTACTTGAGCGTCCAGCGGAAGTGAGGCATCAGCGAGGACGGGATGTTGAGTGAATCAAGCCACCAGAAGGGGTCGGACTCGGCGATGAATCCGCTCTCCTCCGTGCGGATGCGGCAGCGGGTGTTGCGCTCCACGGTCTCGCACAGCAGGTAGAGGCCGCGGTAGTCGCCGTTCATCAAAAGGTTGACATAGCGGTGGGCAGGTGTCCACTCCATGCCGATGAGGCGGCCCGTCTCGAAGCCGATGTGCAGACGGAACAGGGGGTCCTTCAGCAGAACCCAGTCACGATCGGCATACTTCCCCTCGTCGCCGCGTAGAAGCAGGTCGGCCCTTTTCTCCAGCTTCACCTTGTAGGGCTTCTTCGGGGTCCAGGCGCTCGAATTGCCGCGTATCTTGACGCGCATGCCGGCGGCGCCCTTCACGTAGGGTCCGCTGTCGTAGAGCGTATCGCCTCCCAGGGTGATGCAGAGACGTCCCGGCACCTTGGTCGCATTGGTGATGCCCATGCCCACGGCTCCCTCTTCCTCGGGAGGATCTGCACGCTCACACGTCGGCTCTTCGCCGTCCTCCGTCTCTATAGTCATCACGGGGAGTCCGAGGGAGTGAATGGAGTCAAGGGTGTATGAAAAGGAATTAGCGAAAGAAGCGGGAAATGAAACAGACAACAGCAGCGTTAATGTTGCTACTGCATAATTGGAGAAAAAGTTTCGCCAGCAAGTCATTGTCCAAAAATATTTTCATTTTGTGGACTGCAAAGACGAACAAATCGGTCGTTTATTGTATGCCCAAGCATCATTAATTAAAATCAAAAGAAGGCGCAGCACACACTATGCCGCGCCTTTAGCTAAAGGGGGTAGGCGTAAAAGGAATGAGGTTCCTTTTTCACTTCACATTCTGCCAAGTACCATCGGCATTCTTCACCTGCAAGTCATACCCACCTATTGAATTCCTCTTTAAGCGAATGGGGCGTTTTCCTTGACGTTCTACAATGCCAATTTCATTGATTCCATCAGTATTGTTTTCCTTGCTATATAGCAGGACTTCTCTTGTGAAATCTAGAAGGAAGGTGTCACCGCCACCAGTGATTGGCTCCCAGTAATATTTCAGAATACTGTTTGTACCACCAATTCCGCAAATGATGTAGGCACCATACAACTTTTTTGGTTTCCACATCTGGTATGTTTGACCATCCTCGAGTACTTTTTCTTCAATCGTATTTATCACTTCACAAAATTCTTCGTCGAACTCGCACGTTTTGTACTCCTTTCCTTCCCACCAGTCAAAGTCATATAAGAGGCCATTATTATCCTCATTGAACCAAATATAGACTAGAGGCCCCTCTTCTCTGAGCAAACAGTACCGTTTGCCATTGGCGAGCACCTCATTGTAAGCGAAACCATCTGCCTCTACCACGTCTTTCACAACGTAAGTGGTTGTGTCCCATTCTTCCCACCAATAGCCTCTCGTCACCTCAGTCCATGTTGTGCCAGTTGGGTAATACTTATTATCTCCCATAGACATTATGCTGATGGAAAGCATAGATAAAACGAATAGAATCTTTTTCATAGTAGTAATAGTTTTTATAGTTAATTAGTTTTATTATTCAATTACGCACTGCAAATTTACTGATTATTATTCAAAAAAAGATGGACATTTATAAAAAAAACAACTTACCGACCATTATCAACAAATAGTTAATAACCAGTCATAAAAGATACAATCGCTGTTACTTTTTCAGCGGTCGCTTTTCATAGGGGGTGGACATTAGCCCATAAGGGAGGGCGCTTCTGCAACACGTCTTGAGACATATCTATATTATTTGACCAATACGAGACGTGACTTTCCACCTTGCTGAACGATATTGAGTCCCTTGCCAAGCGAAGACTGGCGATGACCCATCATGTCGTAAATAGCATCGGAACTTGTATTGCCAATCTTGTTCAGACTATTGGGATCCTTGACGG
>JAEEGK010025845.1_pt1 | contig 12009 bp, 7 predicted proteins | sample 8958771 | NCBI WGS metagenome assembly JAEEGK01 (sample SAMN16246547, study PRJNA631951) | gut metagenome | biome: gut microbiome; feature: rumen; material: SC-attached | host: Bos | place: Iran: Karaj | collected 2018-10 | reverse complement strand
GAATATCGACCATCCACATTCGTGACAGCGCCATAGACAGAACCAGAAGGCTCATGAACGGCACGGACAGAAGCACCAATCACGGGCTCGGCCATGTCATCAATCACGCGGCCACCCATGGCTGCCGTGGTAATCTGTGCCTGCATTCCCACACTGATAAACAGTGCCATTACTGCAAGCATCAGGATTCTTAATTGTTTTGACATAATTAAATAATTTAATGAAGGTTTATGATAAATACTTTTTTATAATCTTAATACCTATTTATTTTACGGGGCAAAGGTAAAACAATTTTAGAGATTTTAACGCATCTGCACCCAACTTTTTCTTAGTCTTGTGTCAGTTTTCTATAACGCACGCGCGTTGGTTCTTCTTTCCCTAGACGTTTCAACTTGTTTTCCTCGTACTCGGAATAAGAGCCTTCGAAGAAGAAAACATTAGAGTTTCCTTCAAAAGCCAAAATATGTGTGCAGATTCTATCAAGGAACCAACGGTCGTGACTGATAATCACAGCACATCCGGCAAAATCTTCCAAACCTTCTTCTAAGGCGCGAAGGGTATTCACGTCAATATCATTGGTAGGTTCGTCAAGTAGGAGGACATTGCCTTCTTCCTTCAGAGCCAATGCTAATTGTAAGCGGTTGCGCTCACCACCACTCAAAACCCCACAAAGTTTCTGCTGATCCACACCGCTGAAATTGAAACGACTCAAATATGCACGGGCATTCACATCCTTGCCTCCCATACGGATAAGCTCTGTTCCACCCGATATAACTTCATAGACAGTTTTGTTAGGATCTATACTCTTATGCTGCTGATCCACATAGGCCAGTTTCACGGTCTCTCCTACCTCGAATGTTCCACCATCAGGCTTTTCCAATCCCATAATCAGACGGAACAAAGTCGTCTTTCCGGCTCCATTAGGACCTATCACACCAACAATACCATTTGGAGGCAACATGAAGTTGAGGTCATCGAAAAGCAACTTATCTCCAAATGCTTTCTTTACATGCTGTGCCTCAATGACTTTATTTCCTAAACGAGGACCATTGGGTATAAAGATCTCCAATTTTTCCTCTTTCTGGCGCACGTCCTCATTAAGCAGTTTCTCATAAGAATTCAGACGAGCCTTTCCTTTAGCCTGACGAGCCTTTGGTGCCATGCGCACCCACTCTAGCTCACGCTGTAAGGTTTTACGTCGCTTACTCTCTGTCTTCTCCTCCTGAGCCATACGAAGGGTTTTCTGCTCCAACCAACTGCTGTAATTACCCTTCCACGGGATGCCTTCACCACGGTCCAACTCAAGTATCCATCCTGCTACATGGTCAAGGAAGTAACGGTCGTGTGTCACAGCAATCACTGTTCCCTCATATTGTTGCAAATGTTGCTCCAGCCAGTCGATACTTTCAGCATCAAGGTGGTTAGTAGGTTCATCGAGCAACAAGATATCTGGTTTCTGCAATAGCAAACGACACAAAGCTACTCGACGACGTTCACCGCCACTTAAATGCTCAGTTGATTCATCACCATCAGGACAGCGTAAAGCATCCATAGCCTGTTCCAGTTTTGTATCAAGGTTCCATGCATCTGTGGCATCAATGATATCCTGCAATTCCGCTTGACGATTCATCAACTTGTCCATCTTATCAGGATCTTCATAATACTCAGGCAGGCCGAACTTCTGATTGATTTCCTCATACTCATTCAAAGCATCCACGATGGGTTGCACACCTTCCATCACGATTTCCTTTACTGTCTTAGAGGTATCAAGGTAAGGATCTTGCGCCAGATAGCCTACACTATATCCAGGAGCAAAAACCACTTGTCCCTGATATTGGTTATCCAATCCGGCAATTATCTTTAACAGCGTGGACTTACCTGCACCATTTAAGCCGATAATACCGATTTTTGCACCATAAAAAAAGGAAAGATAGATGTCCTTGAGCACTTGTTTGTTATTCTGCTGAATGGTTTTGCTCAAGCCCACCATGGAAAATATAATTTTCTTGTCGTCAACTGTAGCCATATTTTTTCCTAATTAGAATTATTATCCTTATGGTTACAAAGGTATAAATTATTTCCTATCTTTGCAACATAAACTATAAAACAAATTCAATGAATTACGTAAAGACATTTATCTGCTGTATGCTGGTAAGCATTGCTGCCAGCATCGGCGCTCAAGAGACTACCACCGTTGTGAAAAACTTCAGGTTAGCAGGCCCTTATGCCATAACCGTTCCTTATCAAACAGGAGATGTAGATGCTAAAGGTAGGGCTTTCAATGACATGACACTCCTGAAAAGCTTTAAAGCTACAGAAAGTGTGAAAGAAGAAGTATGGAGCGGTGATGTTCTTCCTTCACTTTCTGACAGTAAATCCGTAGGGCAACTTACATTCGGAATCAATAACGAAAGCTATCTGAATGGTCGATTAGAAGTGAAAGGTCCTAAGACTTATCAAATTTACATTGACGATAGAGAGGCAGGTTCTTCTCTAAGACTCAGTCCTGCACATCAACATGTAGTGAAAATCACTTATTTAGCAGATGCTGGGGCCAAAGACAGTATCAGCGTTAGCATTAAGTCTGATAAGACTGTTGCTACTACAGCGACAGGGAAACACCCATTCAGTATCATGGATGTGCTGAATGGAAAACGAGTGACTTCTGCATCTGTTTCTCCCAACGGACAATACCTGTTGGTAAACTTTACGACTGCTGAAGGCAATCGTACGACCAACACCACAGAACTACGTGAAGCTGCTACCAATCGTCGTTTGGGTACTATTAACAGTAGTGCACAATGGATGCCTCGCTCCAATGCTTTATTAGTGCGTGATGGAACAACCCTTTATAAAGTCAACCCTGCCAATCAGCAACGTACCGTCTTTATGGAAAATGCCCCACAGGGCTTTTTTACCATGAGTCCAACAGAAGACTATCTCATCATACGTAACCGCGAAGAAGGTACTAAAGAAGACCCTGAAGTATTTGAGATTCTAGAACCAGAAGACAGGCAGCCTGGTTGGAGAGACCGTTCTACCCTCTCTAAAGTAGATGTCCAGACGGGTGTCACAACTCCTCTTACTTTTGGCAGTCATGCAGCATATCTAGCAGATATCAGCAATGATGGGACTAAACTGCTCTTGAATGTTCGCCGATCTAGACTTACCAAACGACCTACAGATGTGACAGATGTTCTGATAATGGACGCAAAGACACTAAAAGTGGATACACTGATGATGGGTGCCGAATTCCTTGGTAGCATGAGTTTCTCTCCAGATGGTAAAGAATTATTGGTCCAAGCATCTGCAGAAGCTTTTGATGGTATAGGCAATCATGTAAACCCAGGACAGATACCAAGCATGTATCAGTACATACTTTATCGGTATGATATCGCTACAGGAAAAGTGACCCCACTAACAGACAAGATCACACAATCCGTGGAATCATATGATTGGTCACGCTACGATGGTCAAATCTACTATTCAGCCAATCATCGCGATTTAGTTTATCTCTATTCACTAAATCCTGAGACGGGAAAGATTACCGATTTAGGTAGTCAAGAAGATGTTGTAAGTAGCTATTCTCTTGCTGCAGATGCACCAGTTATGGCTTATGTGGGACAAGGTGCCCAACATAGCAACCGCCTCCATTTACTGAATCTGAATCCTAAAAAACGCACCCACACATTGTTGGAAGATTCGAATACGGAACTGCTGAAGGATGTAGAACTTGGGGACTTTGGTGAATGGAACTATATGAACCAGCGAGGTGACACCATTTATGGGCGTTATTATCTGCCACCTCATTTCGACGCCTCGAAGAAATATCCAATGATTGTGAATTATTATGGAGGTTGTACTCCTACCGAGCGCACCTTTGAAAGCCGTTATCCTCACAACGCTTATGCTTCGCAAGGCTATGTGGTTTATGTGGTGCAACCCAGTGGTGCATCTGGTTTCGGACAGGAGTTTGCTGCCCGTCATGTAAACAGTTGGGGATTAATGACTGCCGATGACATCATAGAGGGAAGCAAGAAATTTTGTGCAGAGCATAGCTTTGTAGATGCCAGCAAAATAGGCTGCATTGGCGCATCCTATGGTGGATTCATGACTCAATATCTCCAGACGGTAACAGACATCTTTGCAGCTGCTATCAGCCATGCTGGTATCAGCGACATCACCAGCTACTGGGGTGAAGGATACTGGGGCTATAGTTATAGTGAGGTAGCCAGCGCTGGCAAATACCCTTGGAACGCTCGCGACATGTATACCCAACAAAGTCCGCTTTTCAATGCAGACAAGATTCATACCCCATTGTTATTCCTGCATGGAACTGTCGATACCAATGTGCCTATTGGAGAAAGTATCCAAATGTTTACCGCCCTTAAATTACTAGGACGTGAAACGGCATTTGTGGCTGTAAAAGACCAGAACCACCACATTTTAGAATATCAGAAACGTCTGAAATGGCAAGAAACCATCTTCGCCTGGTTTGCCAAATACTTGAAAAATGACAGTTCTTGGTGGGATGCTCTTTACCCGAAGAAAGATTTATAAGAAAAATTTAACGTTAAGAATGAACAACTTTTAAGAGAATGCATTATATTTGCACCAAACTAATTAACAACATTAAATGTATTTGATATGAAACACACTGGAATTTTTACATTGTTACTATGTCTCTGCCTGATAGTATCAGGTTGTGGTTCAATGAACAACACTGGTAGAGGTGCCCTCATCGGTGGTGGTGGCGGTGCTGCTTTGGGTGGTGTTGTTGGTGCTTTGATTGGTAATGGCAAGGGTGCTGCTATCGGTGCTGCAGTTGGTGCTGCAGTTGGTGCAGGTACAGGTGCGATTATTGGTCGTAAGATGGATAAGAAGGCTGAAGAAGCTGCCAAGATCGCCAATGCACAAGTTGACAAGATTACGGACATCAATGGTCTGGAAGCTGTAAAGGTAACTTTCGATGGTGGTATCCTCTTTGGTTTCAACTCTTCTGCACTGACAGATCAGTCTAAGAAGTCACTGAGCGAGTTGGCTACTATCCTGAAAGAAGATACTCAAACAGATATCGCTGTTTACGGTCATACCGATAAGGTAGGTACCCGTGAGGCCAACGTAAGAGTATCTCAGAATCGTGCTGATGCAGTGAAGAACTACCTTGCTCAGCAGGGTGTAACAAATGGCCAATTCAAGTTCGTGGAAGGTAAGGCTTTCGACGAGTATGATGAGAGCAAGACTGCAGCCGAGAACCGTCGTGTAGAAATCTACATGTATGCAAGTGAGGCCATGATTAAGGCTGCAGAAGCAGAAGCTGGCAACTAATTTCATGCTAATTTAAAAAGGTAGAGGTGACTTTTGGGTCACCTCTTTTTTTATCTAACAAATCTAATTTGCTGTTTTACAACACAAATCACCATTTTTGTCACAGAATAATTTGGATATTAATTCACAATATATTACTTTCGCGATGAAAAGAAAACTCTCTTAACAATAAGAAGAACTATTTTTCATCACATTCGGGTGGAAAAGTGTTGGGATAAAAGCGGAACCTTCATCGGATCCGCTTTTTAATTGAAGGTTGAATTTAATAATATCGCTTTTATGGGCATTATACTAGATGTGCATGGTGAAGAACTGCTAGCGCAATACAAGGAAAAACTTCCGCTCTACAAAAAACTGGAACAACTGGCTTTCAACGAGCTAAACAAAATGGTAAAAGAACAAGGCATCTATGTCAATGCCATCGAACATCGCGTGAAAACAGAAGACTCTTTGAAAGGGAAGCTAGAACTTAAAGGGTATAAGTACCATTCTATCGATGACATTACCGATTTGGTTGGTCTGCGTGTTATTACCTTCTATACTGATGAAGTGGATAAAGTGGCTGCCATGGTAAAGCATTTATTCATTGTAGATTGGTCTGAATCTGTGGATAAGCGTAAACTTCATGAGACCAACACCTTTGGCTATAATTCCCTACACTACATCTGCCAACTTCCCGAATCAATCACCCACGATCCCAAAATCAGTAACATTCGTTTTGAACTACAAATGCGTACAGCCTTACAACATGTTTGGTCCACTATCGAACATGATATCAGATACAAGGGAGATATCAAACTCCCATTAGAACAACAGCGTCAATTTGGACGCTTAGCAGGTATGATGGAGTTGATAGATAATGACTTCAGTCATCTGCGCAATACAGCCTCTGAGTATCGTCGTCAAATCAAGTCTTTAGTAGACTCAGGTAAACTAGATGAGGTTCCGCTGAATTACGAAACCTTCCAAAACTATTTGGAAACTCATCCTTTTAAGCAACTAAATCAGCACATTGCTGCCATTAATCAAGCAGAGATTTTTCCTACACCTCTCATGCCATTCTTACCCGTTCTGCAATCATTCGACTTTCAGACATTGGGGGACGTAGATCATTTTATCAAAAACAATGAAGATGATGCTTACCAACTAGCCATTTCTCAACTGGCAGTTACCGACCTTGACATTCTGTCGGAAAGTTTGGGTATTCAAAGCCTTTGTTTCGTCCAAGCTCTAAAGAATGGTGGTGGACGTATGGGAATCAAAGCTATCTATGATACCCTATTTGGAGAACAAGATAGCAATCTGATGTTGGCAGACGAAATAGTTAAACAAGCTTCCGAGTTAGCTTTTATGCAGTCAAGGAAGAACAAATAATAGCAATTTTATAGTTTTGTGGGCTGATAATCCAACAAAACCACCTCTCCTTTTACTAAAGATGCAGACACATCTATAAGTCGCTGATTACTGCTACCACGAAACAGTAAATCGGGGTCTTTCAATGCTTGTACGAAAGGACCATCTACCAACACATCTATCGATTTCAACAAACGTAACTGCTGGGGATTGGAGAGTAAGTTTTCATAAAGGTACCCCGTATAGCACCAAATGGTCTTTTGTGTTTTGGACTTTATCGCTTCTGCGAGTTCCGCAAACCCTTCTGCTTGAAACATCGGGTCTCCTCCACTGAAAGTAACATCAGCAAAAGGGTCTGCCTCTATGCGCGCCATGATTTCTGCTGTAGTCATCATAGTGCCATGATGGATATCCCATGTCTGAGGATTATGGCATCCAGGGCAGGCGTTTGGGCATCCCGCACAATAAATAGAAGTGCGGAAGCCCGGCCCATCCACCATGGTATCATCCACTATGCTCATCACAGAGATCATAGTGTCTCTTCTTCTGAGAATAATCCGTATTGTCCATCAACGTGTGTCACACGATCATTCAGCTCACACAATTTACCATGATTCCAACGATCGGTTGTACCAACCAAATAACCAGTGATACGTTGTAACTTATCGATATGCTTACTGCCGCACTTCGGACATATCTTTAAATTTGGATCAGCATTCTCATAGCCACAATCCAGACAACGATTGCGATTATGGTTCACTGAACCATAACCCATATTCAACTGATCCATCATATCCACAACGCGTGTGATGACTTCTGGATTATGGGTTGCATCACCGTCTATTTCCACATAGAAGATGTGTCCACCACGTGTCAATTCATGGTAAGGAGCCTCCACCTTTGCCTTATGAAGGGCACTGCATTTATAATATACAGGCACATGGTTGGAATTTGTATAGTAATCACGATCTGTAATGCCTGGCAGCACACCAAAGTCACGACGATCTACTTTGGTAAACTTTCCAGAGAGACCCTCAGCAGGAGTAGCCAAAACACTGTAATTATGACGATAGCGCTCAGAGAACTCGTTCACACGGTCGCGCATATATGTGATAATCTTCAGGCCAAGTGCCTGAGCCTCTTCACTTTCACCATGATGTTTGCCAGTCAGTGCAACCAAGCACTCTGCCAAACCAATGAAACCGATGCCAAGTGTTCCCTGATTGATGACAGACTCTATGGTATCGTCAGAACCGAGTTTCTCGCAACCATTCCACAAAGAGCGCATCAGCAGAGGGAATTGTTTTACGAAAGCCGTCTTCTGGAAATTGAAGCGATCATCCAGCTGCTTAGCTGTCACTTCCAGCATATGGTCGAGTTTCGCAAAGAAGAGGGCAATACGCTGTTCTTTGTCCTCTACCCCCATGCATTCGATAGCCAAACGCACGATATTGATGGTAGAGAAGGAAATATTACCACGTCCAATGGAAGTTTTAGGACCAAAACGATTCTCAAATACGCGCGTACGACATCCCATGGTTGCCACTTCGTGGATGTAACGCTTAGGATCATCTGGACGCCATTCATCACACTGATTGTAAGTGGTATCCAGATTCAAGAAGTTAGGAAAGAACCTACGAGCTGTCACCTTGCAAGCCAACTGATAAAGGTCGTAGTTACGATCTTCTGGCAAGTAGTTCACACCTCGTTTCTTCTTCCAAATCTGAATAGGGAAGATGGCAGTTTCGCCATTACCCACACCACGATACGTGCTCTTCAAAAGCTCACGCATCACGCAACGTCCTTCTGCAGAAGTATCCGTTCCGTAGTTGATGGAACTGAACACCACCTGGTTACCACCTCTAGAATGGATGGTATTCATGTTATGAATGAATGCTTCCATAGCCTGATGCACACGAGCCACCGTCTTATTTATGGCATGTTGCAAGATACGGTCATCACCTGTCAGTCCTGTAAGAGGACGCTCCAAATAATCAGGGAACTCCTTATCATACAGATGAGAATAATCTGCGCCATTCAACTCTTCCAGATTCTTCAGTTCTTCCTGAAGACTCTTGCGTACGAAAGGAGCCATGTAGAAGTCGAATGCAGGAATAGCCTGTCCACCATGCATCTCGTTCTGGGCAGTTTCCATAGAGATACAAGCCATTACACTGGCAGTTTCAATACGTTTGGCAGGACGAGACTCTCCATGACCAGCAGAGAAGCCATTGTTCAAAATGTTGTCAAGCGGATGCTGCACACACGTCAAACTCTTCGTGGGATAGTAGTCCTTATCATGAATGTGCAGGTAGTTATGCTGAACAGCCTCACGACTCTCATCGCTAAGCAGATAATCGTCTACGAAAGGCTTAGTAGATTCGCTGGCAAACTTCATCATCATACCTGCAGGAGTATCAGCGTTCATGTTGGCATTCTCACGCGTGATATCGTTATTCTTCACATTGATGATTTCCAAAAAGATGTCACGCGTCTTAGCCTTGCGGGCGATACTGCGCTGATTTCTATAAGCGATGTACTTCTGAGCCACATCCTTGCGACTACTTTTCATCAACTCCAGTTCTACCAAATCCTGAATGGCCTCAACAGACATCTGTGAGCCACCACGCAAGGTAATATGGTCGGTAATCTGGTTAATCAACTGCTGATCTTCTCCCTTTTCCGTATGAATCATTGCCTTACGGATGGCCGCTTTGATTTTCTCCTCATTGAAGCCCACGATTCTTCCGTCTCGCTTAACAACTGTTTGTATCATGATATTAATTAATGATTATTTAATTGTTTTTTAATTGTTCGCAAATTTCAGCGATACAAAGATACAATAGTTATACATAAGTTATCCATTTTGGAAAACTTTTAGAGTGTTAAAAAATGTCAATTAGCTATTATACAATCAGTTATAAAATAAAATGGAAAACTTTGCAGAATTTTCGTCTCCGCAAAGTTTTCCAAAAGTAAAATTCTTTTATTCCAACAATGTTCTAAAACATCTCAGATTTTATTATTCTATAATCTTTCAATCTTGATAGTTCCGATATTAATAAGCATGTCCGTCTTCCAACTCCGAAGCATCCAGCTTCTTGTTGTTGATCTTATACCAACAATAGGCGATATAAGCCAATACGAATGGTACCAAAAGAGAAACCACAGCCATCGTACTTAGTGTGAAATGGCTGGAGCAACTGTTCTGTAAAGTCAGACTGCTCTGCAAATCTGCCGTACTTGGATAATAGGCCGTTCCGTTGTATCCCACAAGAAGGAAGAGCATAGTTACTACTAACACTGTACCTACTCCTGCAAACCAAATACCTTTATAAAACTTATTATCGAACAGCGTACGACCAATGGCATAAAGTACCAATACCACTCCCACTAAGAAGATAATGGTTAGTATTGGCATCTGCAAGAAATTATGTAGATACTTGTAAGCCTCCATACTTACCACACCTGCTGTATCTACAGCAAAGCCATCGACTAACAGGATTCTTACCAACCAAACAACGAAAAGCACCACGAACAATAAGCCATCTATCCAAAGCTGCTTTACACTCTGCTTGGCCAGATCATCATCATCGATGTTATTGATGAAGTAAAGCAATGCAAGACTACGTGAAAGAAACAGCACAGCAAAACCAAGCAACAGGTTGGTCACACTGAAGATGGCCTCCAATCCATGAGCAGCACCTGTCCAGATGCTTACAATAGGCGCACCAATCTCTGCCAAGTTGTTCTTCTGAACTATAAACTCAGAGCCTGTAAAGAAGGTTGATACAGCTATACCTAAAATCAATGGAGCTAAAACGCCATTGGCTACCAAGAAGCAACGATAGGTCTTCTGCCCCAAGAGGTTGCCCAACTTTGACTGAAATTCATAGCTCACTGCTTGCAATACGAAAGTAAAGAGCAATAGCATCCACACCCAATAGGCACCACCAAAGCTGGTGCTATAGAACAGAGGGAAGGAAGCGAAGAAGCCACCTCCGAAAGTCACCAAAGTAGTGAACGTAAACTCCCATTTACGTCCAGTAGAGTTCACCATCAATCTACGCTGCTCCTCATTTCGTGGTAAGCGGAAAAGCAACGAGTTGCCACCCTGCACAAAGAGTAGAAATACCAAGATACCTGCCAGCAGTGACACGATGAACCACCAATATTGTTGTAGAAATTCGTATGTCATAAGAATTATGAATTATGAATTATAAATAATGTATTATGAACCATAAATTATGAACTATAAAGTGACACCTACAAGGCGCTGTCAAAAAATTCATAACTCATAATTCATAATTTTTCATTAATCTCAGGCCCCTTCTTGATAGCCTTCAGCATAATACCAATCTCAGCAATGAGCATAATGGTAAAGAGTGCCAAGAAGATGAAGAAAGTAAGCTGCACAGAGCCAACACCCACAGCAGAAATAGCTGCGTTTGTTGGAAGCATGTCTTGAATTACCCAAGGCTGTCGACCAACTTCAGCAACGGCCCATCCTGCCTGTCCCGCCAAATAGCCTAATGGGATCGTCATGAATGCCACCCAATACAGCCACTTCCACTTTGGAAGCGTGAGGTCCATCTTATAATAGAACCACAGTATCACCATGAAGAAGAAAATGAAGTAGCCTCCCAAATAAACCATGATACGGAACATATAGAACGTCAACGGTACATTAGGCACTACATCGTTGGCATTCTTGATGTAACCATAGCCAAAGTAAGGCATGTTCTCTTGAAGCAATTTGGCAGATGCCACTGCCCCAGCCTCATCGCCATCAGCCTTAGCCTTACGATATGCAGCAAAAGCTCGGATCGCCGTCTTTCCTCGCTCTATCTTCTCAGGCACAGAAATGGCAGTGGTACCATCATACTGGGTGTATCCACCTTTTAATATATCATTGATGCCAGGCACGAAGCTGTCCGTACTGTTGGTAGCCAAGATGGAGAGTACCTTTGGTATCTCTATGCGAAAGAGGAAGGGGTCTATCCCATCATCGGGTGCTTGTTTCTTAGGATTCAAGGCAGCCACAGCGATCAAGCCTGCCCCCTGTTCTCCTTCATACAGACCTTCCATCGCAGCCAGTTTCATAGGCTGATGTTGTGCCACTTGGGTGCCAGAACTATGTCCAGTAGCAGCTACCAGCAGTGTAGAAACCAGACCAAAAATCGCAGCTATCTTGATGCTCTCCAACGCAAAACGCTTGTCGTTTTCACGCTGTTTGAGCAGATACCAGCAACTCACGCCCACCACGAAGATGGCACCCAGCACCCAACCAGACATGACGGTATGGAAGAACTTTGTCACTGCCATTGG
>JAEEGK010025844.1_pt1 | contig 12010 bp, 9 predicted proteins | sample 8958771 | NCBI WGS metagenome assembly JAEEGK01 (sample SAMN16246547, study PRJNA631951) | gut metagenome | biome: gut microbiome; feature: rumen; material: SC-attached | host: Bos | place: Iran: Karaj | collected 2018-10 | reverse complement strand
GTGTCGCGGAAGGTGGCGAAACCGCTTTCGGCCGATACCCCGGCCCCGGTAAGGACTACGATTCTCTTTTTCATACGTTCATCTCAAAGTAGTACTTCTTCACCCAGTATTCGAAGAGCGGGTCGATGATCACCGGCTTGTCCTCCTCGTCGAAGTACAGGACCTCCTTTTTCATCAGGGCGTCCTTCACGCGTTTGACGTTGGCCGATGAATTGAGCCCGTAGCGGCGGATGACATCCGCGCTGCTGAAGCGCGTAACGCCTTCCAGCACGGCCTTCAGGAGGTTCACCTGATGCGTGGTGAGCCCGCCCACGATGTCCGTGAAACGGGGTTCGTGCACGGCCACCAGGCAGGCCAGGGCATCGATGAGGCCCTGTTCCATCAGGTAGCCGCGGGTCATCGAGTCGCAGATGGCGGCGAAGTGGTTGATGTACCACGGATGGCCGCGGAACAGGCGGCAGGCTCCCTGCAGGAGTTCCTTTTCCACCACCTTGCCGGCCGACATAAAGCCGCGGTGGATGTGGTCCGTCATCTCCAGTTCGTCCACCGGAGGGAGTTTCACCCGCTCCACCAACCGGCTGAAAAGGTGCGTCCCCCGGACGATCTCGTCCATCGCGTTCACCCCGCTGCCGCAGAAGATATAGCAGAAGCGCCGGCCGTCCTTATTCTCGCGCAGCGACTGGCTGAGCGGCCGAAGGATGGCGTCCGGGTCGTCCAGATTCAGCAGGGACTGGAATTCATCGATGATGAGGATGATGCGGTCGCCGCGCTCCTGCGCCAGACGGAACGGGAAGGCGAGCAGGGCGTCTACATCGGCCGGTCCCAAATCCCAGCTGAGGGAGAGGATGCGGCCGTCGGTGTCGTAGGCCACCGGGTCGAAGACGAAGTGCGTCCCCGGCAGGAAACGCTGCACCAGGTCCCCGTACTCCAGCGGCGAAGCGCCGGTCATCTTCAGGAGGGTGGAGCCCAGCCGCAGGAGGAAATCCTCCGGCGTCCGGATATTGAGGGCCGACATCTGCCCCACCGTGAAAGTGAGGCCCTTCATCCGCAACCCATAGAGCGTATGCTGCACGATGGAGGTCTTCCCGGTCTTCGGGGGCTCCGCCAGCACCACGTGCTCCCCCTGGGAAACGAGGTTCCCCAGGAGGGTCACTTCCGCGTGCCGGCCCACGAAATTGCGGCCGGTCACGTATTGGGCATAGGGAAACGGAGATTCCATTATTCCTGCGGAGCTTCTTCGGGAGCGGGCAGTTCGGCGGCGGGCGCCTCTTCAGCGGGAGCGGCCTCCGGCGCCACTTCTTCCACGGGTGCGGGCTCCTCTTCGACGACCTTGCAGCGCTTGTGCAGCACGTAGCAGGTGATGCCGGAAGCCACGAGCAGCAGGATCAGGATACTCCAGAACCACCTCCAGAAGCGTTTTCTGCGGGCTTCGGGATCTACGGCGGTGAGCTTCGGGAACTTGGCGAGAGCCGTGAGCGTCTTGCCGAACTTTACGTTCACCAGGGACTTGGCGTTGATGGCCCAGCCGTTGGCGTTCAGCACGGGGCCGATGTCACGCTTGCGGAGCTTGCGCCAGGCGATGAACATCGCGGGGCCGGAAATGAGGAGCATCACCACGGCGATGATGATCAGCACCTGCCACCAGGTAATGCCCTTGAGGGCGGCGATGACGCCGGCGAGGGCGGCGCCGATGAGGCCGAGAGCCATTCCCACGGCGGCGAAGATGCCGGCGAACTTGGCGATGTCGAACGGAGCGGCGGGCGCCTTTGCATCCGTGGCGTTGTTGGTGGCGTCGGTGAGGCCGGCCATCGACTTCTCGTTCTTTTCGGCCGCCTTCTTGTCAATCTTGTCGCTCACCATCCGGGCCACCTTCTTATACGGCGACCAGAAAGCCTGGCGCACGGAGATGGGATTCTCCACGATGGCGGTCACCTTGGCGGTGTAGTCGTTGCCTTCGCGGTCATAGAACACGGCATTGCGGCCCACGCGAAGGTCGTCCACGTCGCCGGCGGTAAGGACGGCCGCGATGTTGAAGCTCTTGCCCAGTTTCTCGCTGACGCAGGAGCAGTAAAGGATGTACATTCCGCTCAGCGAGGAGATTTCCGGCGCGGGACCGGCCACCTTCACGCAGAGGTCCGTGCTGCGCTGGTCGATGTACAGGCGGCCGGCCTGAAAGACGGCCATCCGGTTCTTGTCGTAGAAATCGGCCAGGACCACGTAGTTGTTCAGGAAACGGTAGAAATGCTTGTTCAGGCGCAGGACTTTGTCCACCTCTTCGATGGAGAGGGCGTTGGCCTCCTCCGCCTTGTCCTTTTCCACCAGCGCCAGCAGGGCGGCCTTCCGGTCGTCCTTCAGGATGGTCTGGATGGCTTCCAGACCCAGGCCTTCCACCTCAGCGCCCTTCTTGGCATCCAGCCAGGCGATGTAAGGTGCGAACTTCCCGAGGAGGGCGGCCCAGTCTTCTTCCTTGATCGCTTTCGGGCCGATGCCGGTGAGCGCCACGACGGCGTCGACGGCAGCCTTCCAGGCGGGGTTCACGGCCTTGAGATCCAGTTTTCCGTCCGCGGCGGGCTTTGCCAGCGGCTGCAGGCCGATTTCATCGGCGGCAGCGGCGAGGTTCCCCTCGATGCCGGCGATGGCGTCCACCTTCACGTCCACGGCGGGAGAGAGCGCCTCCTCGAAGCCGATGAGCTTGCAGCGCATAAAGAAATCGGCCACCTTGTCCTTCACGGCGTTCACCGCGGCGAGGGCGTCGGCGGTCTTGTCCCCGAACGGGAATACGTCGGGGGTGCCGGCCGCCTGCCACGCGGCGTAGTCCGCGCAGGCAGCGTAGAAGGCCTCGATGTGCTCCGCGGTGATGCCGGCGGCGCCGCTGCGGTCCACTGCCGATGCGATGGAAGCGATGGTCTCGATGAGTTTCCCGTCGGAGACGCCGGAAGCGCTGGCGGGGGTGATGATGCCGTCGCCGTTGAACTTCGTGTCGGCGAAGATCTTCACGTTGTCGGCCGTGTCCTCCAGGGAGATGTCCTCCTTCTTCAGGCCCAGGTTCTTGAGAATCTGTTTGGCCGATGCCTGCAGGCGCGCGCCGTCCGGGTCGTCCACGTTGAAGTCCGAGAGTTTCAGGCTGTCGGCCTCCTTCAGAAGCAGGTTCGCGTCCTTGATGATGCGGGTGAGCCACTGGGAAGTCTTGATGACCTCATCCACGCGGATGCGGCCGTCGGCGTCGATATCGATCATCTTCAGCGTCTTCTCGTCGAACTCCAGCCCGGCGGTGGGGCAGCTCAGCACGGTCCACATCTTGCGGTCCAGCTGCCAGAGATTGCGGATGTCCTCTCCGCTGAGGATTTTCACACGGACGGTCCCGCCCACGGACGAGAACTTCCAGGGATAGCCGATTAATTTCTTCTTTTTCATATGGAGGTGTTTTAGTGATTTACCTAACAACGTTGTTTCGCAAATATAATCTTTTTTTTCGTATTTTTGTACGCAGTTTCCGCATTGATATGAAAAACTTTTTCACATACGTGAGTGCAGTCCTGGCCGTCCTTCTGGCCGTTTCCTGCCATACGAAGGAAAACGAACCCGCACCGGAGCCGGAGCCGCCCGCTCCGGATCCCATCCTGAGCGTCACCGCACCCGGGTTGTACGGAATCGGCGGAGACGATTACGTGCTGGGAGAGGGCGGCTGGAACCAGGCGTCTTTCCTCACGGGGGTCGACGGATCCGTCCGCTGGAGGCTCCTGAATGCCGGAACGCTCTCGGCCGTCACCCTTACGGGCATCAGGGCCGATGATGAAACCGGGAAGAAGTATACCCTGCATATCAACCTGAGCACGAAGGGCGTTTCCAGCCTCACGGTGAGCTGCCAGGCCACCCTGCTGGATGCGCAAAACGGCACCTGGTGGTACAAGGTGGGCGACAACACCTACTTCGTCGTGAAAAAGGAGGTGGCCCTGTGAAAAGGCTTCTGACCCTTCTGGCCGCGCTCCTTGTAGGGGTCCTGGCCGCCGCCGTCCCGGCGCGGAAAGGCGCGTTTACCGTTACCCAGCCGGATGGCAGCACCCTCCGCCTGGAGCGCCACGGCGACGAATTCTTCAACTGGACCACCCTCGCAGGCTCCACGCAGGTCGTAAGGCTCTCGGCCGACGGCTTCTGGCGGCCCCCCGTCATCGACGCTTCTGAGCGGGCCCGGGGGCTGCAGCGCCGCTCCGAAGCCAACCGGCTCCGCGTGAGCGCCCGCGCCACGCACAATGACAACCAGATGACCCACGGCGAGCGGCACATCCCTGTGCTCCTGCTGGAATTCACCGACGTTCATTTCACCATCGCGGACCCTGCCAGCCGCTTCAACGCCCTCCTTAATCAGCGGGGCTATTCCTCCGACGGAGCCACCGGCAGCGTCCAGGATTACTATTGGGAGAATTCGGAAGGTCAGTTCAAACCGGTATTTGACGTATATGGCCCGGTGGAACTGCCGCACGAAATGAAGTATTACGGCGAGACGGTCTACGACTCCAACGGCAAGAAAACTTCCAGCGACATCCGGCCCGAGATGCCGCTCTACGACGGCTGCGTCAAACTGGACGACGTCATCGACTTCTCCCGCTACGACTACGACAATGACGGCAAGGTGGACATGACCCTGTACTACTATGCAGGATACAATACGGCGGAAGGCGGCAGTCCGGACGCCATCTGGCCGCACCAGTGGCACCTGTCCTATTCCTCCGACTCCGATGCCAGGAACGCCCGCTTCGACGGCAAACAGGTAGACCGCTATTTCTGCACCTCGGAGCTGAAAGGCAGTGAGGGAGAGCGGATGTGCGGCATCGGCACCACCTGCCACGAATTCGGCCATTCGCTGGGCCTGCCGGACTTCTACGATACCGACGACGAAGAGAACGGCACCTGCAGCGCCCTCTTCGACTTCTCCACGATGTGCGGCGGCAGCTACAACAACGACGGCCGCACCCCGCCGTGGTTCGGCGCCGAGGAACGCATCATCCTGGGTTGGATGAGCCGGAGCGACGTACGCGATTTCTCCGAAGGGTCGGTTTCCATCGGCCCCGTCCAGGACGGCACCGCCTATAAGAGCGAAAGCGGCGTCGAGGGCGAATACTTCATCTACGAGTGCCGGAGCGGAGAGGGCTGGGATACCTACATCCCCCAGGGCCTGCTGGTGTATCACGCAGACAAGTCCAAGGGCCGGACCGTGGGCGGCCGCACGCCCTATCACCTGTGGAACTACACCAACAACATCAACGCCTACGGCGACCACCCCTGCTTTTACGTGGTCCCGGCCGCCGACCCTTCGAACCTGCTGTACAAGGGAAAGATGGAATCCTGCGTGTTTCCGGGGACGGCCGGCGTGAGGACCTTCATTCCGGAAGACTGGGACGGGAACAATCTGCCGGGGCTCATCTTATCCGGGATTGACTATTCAGGAGGACAGGTGCAGTTTACCGTCTCGTTCGACCAGGCCAAACAGCTGATCGGCCGGGTAACCGACCTTACAGGCCTTCCGCTGCAGGGCGTGTATGTCAAGCTGTCGGCCCCCGCCGGCACCTCCGCCGCGCCCCGTGTCCTTCGGCCCGAATACCGCAGTATCGACTACGAAGCCGTCAGCGACGAAAACGGCGACTTCAGGCTCACCCTGGGCGGCTTCGAGCACATCACGGGACACCTTACCCTCTCGAAGCAGGGATACAAGACCACCGGGACCGATGTGTCCCTCACCGCGCGCATCAACCGCGTACAACTTCCCCTGGCCCGCACGGACCAGGGCGAGGTACGGCTCTATTCCTTCTATGATCCCGACGCCCAAGTCTATTATTACGGAGACGGCAAGACGAATTCGCTGATGGCGTCCATCCTCATTCCCTCCGAAGAACTGCCCGCCAGCGGCGGCACCCTGGAATACGTGACCTTCCCGCCCATCTGGGACGCCGACTCCTATTATATTATCGTGGACGAAGGCGGGGAGCGCCTTCTCACCCAGCCGTATCACCCCACTTCCTTCGTCAATATGCAGCGGGTAGACGTGAATGTGCCCGTTTCCGGAAAGGCCAATCTGCACGTGGGATTTGCCGTCCAGAACGCACATCCGGACGATGACTATACCGGCTACCTGTTCGAGATCACCGAGGGCGACGGACACTGCTACCTGAGCAGCTTCGACCTGACGACCAGTCATTGGGGCCGCGGCGCCTATGCCCTCATCCTGGATGCCTGCATCATCGAGAAAGTAGCGGTTCCGGACCCGGATCCCGAACCGGAGGACTCCTTCGCCAAGTTTGGAATCCCCTGCATTGCGGATTCCGCGTGCGGCGTATATGCGCCCGGTGACTCTTTTCCGCTGATGCTGGAAATACCGGACGGTTTCACGGCCTCTTCCGTGCAGTGGTCCTTCAACGGCCGCAACGTCACGGGAGCCAAATCGGTGTCCCTGACGGCCGGGAAACACCTCGTCGTGGCCCGGATTAAATGGGCCGACGGTACCCAGGAAACCCTGTCCCTGCAACTGGATGTAAAATAAATTTGGTGGGTTTGTAAAAACTTTCTATCTTTGCAGCCCAATCAAGAAAAAGGAGGTGTAAAAGCATGATCATCGTTCCCATCAAAGAAGGCGAAAACATCGAAAGAGCCCTGAAGAAATTCAAGCGTAAATTCGAGAAGACCGGAGCCGTCCGCGAGATGCGTTCCCGCAAGAACTTCGAGAAGCCTTCCGTCAAAAAGCGCATGGCGCTCCAGAAGGCTATCTATGTTCAGCAGCTTCGTCTTCAGGAAGAGCAGTAAGCTTTTAACACCTTATCTATAAGAAATGGCGACCTCCAGGGGCCGCCATTCTTCTTATACTCTGTGTTCGCTCTCCACTTCCTTGCGGGCGCGCTCCACGGATTTGGAGCGCTTGAGAACGAAGCCTGAACCCAGGTATTTGGTGCGGACGTCTTCATCGGCCGCCAGTTCCTCAGGCGTGCCCGCCTGAAGGATGACGCCTTCGTACAGGAGGTAGGCGCGGTCCGTGATGGCCAGCGTCTCGCCCACGTTGTGGTCCGTGATGATGACGCCGATGTTGCGATACTTGAGCTTGGCGATGATGTACTGGATGTCCTCCACGGCGATGGGGTCCACGCCGGCGAACGGTTCGTCCAGAAGAATGAACTTGGGATCCACCGCCAGGGCGCGGGCGATTTCGCAGCGGCGGCGCTCACCGCCGGCGAGCTGGATGCCGAGGGACTTGCGCACCTTGGAGAGGTTGAACTCGTCGATGAGCTGTTCCATCCGCGCCACGCGCTGTTCCTTGGTCATTCCGGCCGTGGACTTGGAGAGTTCCATCACCGACATAATGTTGTCCTCCACGCTCATCTTACGGAAGACGGATGCTTCCTGCGGCAGGTAGCCGATGCCCTTCTGGGCGCGCTGGTACATCGGAAGCGTGGTCACTTCCGTGGTGGTGCCGTCGTCGTTGTCCAGGAAGATGCGGCCGCCGTTGGGCTTCACCTGCCCGGTGATCATATAGAAGCTGGTGGTCTTGCCGGCGCCGTTCGGCCCCAGGAAGCCCACGATCTCCCCCTGCTGCACCTCCATCGAAACGCCCTTCACCACCGTGCGGACGCCGTATTTCTTGACTAGTTTCTCGGCTCTGAGTTTCATACGCTATTTCGTATCCAGGCCCATCGTGGCGATGAAATCACGCACGGCGGGGTCTTTGTCCATCAAATCCTTGGCCTTTTCTTCCGGCATATAGGGAACCTTCTCCACCTCTTCCATCGGCACCACGGAAACCTGCACGTTCACCTTAGGACAGGCCGTCAGGTCACGCAGCTTTCCTTCTAGTTCCCGCAGCATCTTCTCCTCGATCCACTGCTTCTGGGAGTCGTTCGTCACGAAGAAATCCAGCACCTTCACGCCGGCTTCCTCCTTCACTTCCACCTTGCCGCTGGAAAGCATACTGGCCAGCCGGGGCTTGGCGCTGTACTGTCCCGCCAGCTCCTTCCATTTGGCAACGAGAGCCTCATCGTCCGGCAGTTTCACCTCCACCGAGGCCTGAGGAGCCTCCTCCGCAGGAGCCGGCTTCTCTTCCATAATGGCCGACATCGACAGGGCCGATCCCGTCTTCGGCGCCCGCCTTCTGGGTTTCTCCGCAGGAGCCGCTGAGGCAGGAGCGGGGGCTGACACCCCTGAGGGAGCATCGGCCTTCTTTTCAGCGACCGAAGGGGTGTCTGGCCTCGATACGGCCGGAGCCGGAGCAGGGGCTGCAGGAGCCGAAACCGGCGCAGCAGGCGCAGGCGCTGCCGGATAGGCGGGCTTAGCGATGAGGAAGCAGAGCCGCATCAGGGCGAACTCGATGTGGAGCCGCGGGTTGACGGCGGCCTTGTAACCCGTCTCGCAGGCGATGGTGACGCCCAGGGCGTCGAACAGGAAGGCCTGCGGGCAGCGGGCCGCCTGCTCCTGATACCGCTGTTTCAGCGAATCCGGCACTTCCAGCAGGGCTTCCAGCCCGCCGGTGCGCGCTACCACAAGGTTCCGCAGGTGCTCCGAGAGCGACCCCACGAAATGCAGGGCGTTGAAGCCCTTCGCCAAAACTTCGTCGAATTTCAGGAACGCCGTGGCGTAATCCCCCGCCAGGAAGGCATCCACCAGCTGGAAACTGTATTCGCTGTCCAGTACGTTCAGGTTCCGGATTACATCCTCATATTTGACATCCGTCCCGCAGAAAGCTACCGTCTGGTCGAAGATGGTGAGGGCATCGCGCATCGCACCGTCGGCCTTGGCGGCAATCACGTGCAGGGATTTATCGTCAATCTTGACCTTTTCCTTTTTCGCAATCCCCTGCAGCGTGCGCACCATATCCGGAATGGAAATCCGGTTGAAGTCGTAGGTCTGGCAGCGGCTCAGGATGGTGGGAAGGATCTTGTGCTTCTCCGTGGTGGCCAGGATGAAAATCGCGTGTGCCGGGGGTTCCTCCAGCGTTTTCAGGAACGCATTGAAGGCCGATTGCGACAGCATATGCACCTCGTCGATGATGTACACGCTGTACTTCCCCACCTGCGGCGGCACCTGGACCTGGTCCATCAGGGCCTTGATGTCCTCCACCGAATTGTTGGAGGCGGCGTCCAGTTCGTGGATGCAATAGGAGCGCCCTTCCTGGAAGGAGACGCAGGACTCGCACTTGCCGCAGGGTTCCATTTCGGGCCCCGGATTGGCGCAGTTGATCATCTTCGCGAAGATGCGCGCCGTGGTGGTCTTCCCCACTCCGCGCGGGCCGCAGAAAAGGTAGGCGTGCGCCAGCTGTCCGCGGCGGATGGAGTTGGACAGCGTGCGGGCGATGGTATCCTGCCCGATCAGGGATTCAAATGAGTCGGGCCGATATTTCCTGGCTGATACGATGTAGTCACTCATAGCGTTTTGAGGGCTTGCTCGACGGTGGTGTCCACCGGCAGATAGTACTTGTAGAAGGCGTTTTCGCCCAGGGCCGAATAGCGGGCGATCAGGGCGTGCAACTGCGGCACCAGGTAAGGCGCCGTCTCGTCCCATTCGGCCTCCGTGCAGCGGATTCCGTCGCGGGTACGGGCGTAATGGGGGAATTCCACGCGGAGGTTCAGTCCGGCCAGGAAGCGGTCCATCTCCGGATAGGAGTCAATCGCCTGCAGCCGGGCGGCGTGCTTGTCGAAGACCTCCGAGGCAAAGCGCATCTGCGTCGCCTTCTTGTTGCACGCAAGATAGAAGGCCGATGCCCGCGTGGTGTCCATCGGCACGAAAACGTCCGGCATAATGCCGCCACCGCCGTAGACGATGCGGCCGGAACGGGTATGGTGCACGTCCGTCGTATCCAGCTTCACGCTGTCCGCGCTGAAGACCTCGCCGTCGGCGTAGCGGTAGTAGATGTCGTAGGCGTAGTCATCGGCCCCGGTGTAGGGCTTCTGGATGCATCGGCCCGAAGGCGTATAATAACGCGCCACCGTAAGGCGCACGCCCGAACCGTCGGTGAAGTAGAACGGCTCCTGCACCAGGCCCTTCCCGAAGGAGCGGCGCCCCATCACCAGGCCGCGGTCATTGTCCTGGACGGCCCCGGCGAAGATTTCGCTGGCCGATGCCGAGTTCTCGCTGATGAGCACCGTCAGGCCCACCTCCTGCAGGATACCCCTGCCATCGGCCTTATAGACCTCGCGGTCCCGGTGCATACCCTCGATATAGACGATGGTGTCCCCTTTGGCCAGGAATTCATCGGCCAGCAGGAGCGACTGGTCCATATAGCCGCCGGAGTTGTCCCGAAGGTCGAAGATGAGGTGCTTCATTCCCTCGGCGAGCAGCTTCAGGGAAGCCTCGCGGCATTCCTGATGGGTGGTCCTGGAGAACTTCGAGAGGCGGAGGTAACCCACCGTGTCGCTCACCATAAAGGCGGCGTCCACGCTGTGCAGGGGAATCTTTCCGCGCACAATCTCGAAGGGAATCACTTCCTTGCCGCGGAGGACGGTGACGGTGACCTTGGTCCCCGAGGGGCCTTTCATCCGGCGCACCATACTGTCCTGCGGGAACTGGACGCCCGCGATCACTTTGTCGTCCACCTTGAGCAGGCGGTCGCCCTTTCGCAGGCCCACCTTCTCCGACGGGCCGCCGGGAATCACCTCCAGCACGATAGCCGTGTCGTTGGGAACGTTGAACTGAATGCCGATGCCCTCGAACCCGCCGGAAAGATCCTCTTCCGAGGCTTTCAGGTCCTGGGGCGGCAGATAGACCGAGTGGGGATCCAGCCGGGACAGGGCGGCGGCGATGGCGCCGTCGGTCATCCCCTCATAGTTGAGCGTGTCCACGTAGTTCTTCTCCACCAGGTCCAGCACCAGGTTCAGTTTGCGCCAGTCCGTGTAGCGGGTGCGAACCAAATGCCTGGCGTCCCGGTAGCGGACGGCCGTCAGGGTAAGGAGGGCGCCAATCACGACACCCAGCACCACCTGCAGGATCTGTCTTTTCCGGGAAGCTTCCATCTGGATTACTCGCTCTGTTCCACTTCAATGCCGGCCCGCTTCAGGAGGTCGATGCCGTCCGTGAGACGGTAGGCATCCCGGTAAACCACCCGTTTGATGCCGGCCTGGATAATGAGTTTGGCACATTCGGCACAGGGAGAGGCCGTAACGTAAAGCGTGGCGCCCTCGCTGCTGTTGCCGCTCTTGGCCACCTTGGTGATGGCATTAGCCTCGGCGTGCAGTACATAGGGCTTGGTGACGCCGTTCTCGTCTTCGCAGATGTTCTCGAAGCCGGAAGGAGTGCCGTTGTAGCCGTCCGAGATGATCATCCGGTCCTTTACGAGCAGCGCACCCACCTGGCGGCGCTTGCAGTATGAATTCCTGGCCCAGACCGAGGCCATCTCTATGTAACTGTGATCGAACTTGTTCATCTGGAGATACTTATGATCTTTGGTAGAGGTAACGCTTGATGCTCTTCTTGGGTGTACGCTCAAAATCTTCCGGCATGAATTCTATCTTCTTGATCTGCGCATAGTTGGGAAGACGGTGGTTCATGTCGGGCTGGGCCGACAGTATCCTCGCCTCCAGGTCCTTGCGGGCAAGACCGTCCAGGTCGGCCTGGTGATAGTCGGGATAAATAAGCGCTGTGAGTCCGCCATTATCCTCAATCACAAGCGATTCCACCACATAATTGTAGCTGTTGATGACGGCTTCCAACTCCTCGGGATAGATGTTCTGGCCGGAAGGCCCGAGTATCATGCACTTGGAGCGCCCCTTCAGGAACAGGTATCCGTCGCTGTCGATTATTCCCATGTCGCCGGTACGGAACCATCCGTCCTTGGTGAATGACGACTCAGTGGCCTGCCGGTTCTTGTAATAACCCAGGAATACGTTGGGCCCCTTGACAAGCACCTCTCCGGGAATGGTCTCAGGCGAAGGGGAATCGATCTTTATCTGCATGTTCAACGCAGCCCGTCCGCAGGATCCTTCCTTGGCCTTGTCCCAATGGGCATAGGTTATGATGGGGCCGCATTCGGTCATGCCGT
>JAEEGK010025841.1_pt1 | contig 12010 bp, 10 predicted proteins | sample 8958771 | NCBI WGS metagenome assembly JAEEGK01 (sample SAMN16246547, study PRJNA631951) | gut metagenome | biome: gut microbiome; feature: rumen; material: SC-attached | host: Bos | place: Iran: Karaj | collected 2018-10 | reverse complement strand
CAGCAGAACATGTTTATCACAGAATCTGAAAATCGTATGTTCGCTATTAAACCTATGAACTGTCCTGGAGCCCTTGAGATTTTCAAGAGCCGCCAGCGTTCTTATAAGGATCTTCCTCTCCGTCTCGCTGAGTTTGGACACGATGTTCGTAACGAACCAAGTGGAACTCTCCACGGTGTAATGCGTGTACGCGGCTTCGTTCAGGATGATGCTCATATTCTTTGTACAGAAGAACAGATTGGTTCTGAAGTTGCAAAGTTCTGTAAGCTTTTGAAACAAGTTTACCATGATTTTGGCTTTAATGACCTTGTAGTAAAGTTTTCTACAATGCCTGAAGATCACGTTGGTGACCTTGCAACCTGGGAACGCGCTGAAAAGGGACTTGCAGATGCATGTCATGAAGCTGGTCTTGAATACGAGATTCAGCCTGGTGAAGGTGCCTTCTATGGTCCAAAGCTTGAGTTTAAGCTTTACGACTGCATCGGCCGTGAATGGCAGTGCGGTACAATTCAGGTAGACTATCAGCTTCCTTCTGCAGAACGCCTTGATGCAACTTACATTGGTGCAGATAACCAGAAGCACCACCCTGTTATGCTTCACCGCGCAATTCTTGGTTCTTTCGAGCGCTTCCTTGGAATCCTCATTGAAAACTTTGCAGGTAACTTCCCTACCTGGCTCGCATTTGAGCAGGCAGCAATTGTTCCTGTTTCTAATGATTTTGATGATTATGCTAAGAAGGTTTATGAGTCACTTATTAGTGCTGATATCCGTGCAAATGCATATCTTTCAAATGAAAATATGAGAAACAAAATCAAGACAATCACTAAGGAACACAAAACTCCTTACATACTGATTGTTGGTGAAAATGAACAGAAGGAAGGTACTGTAACCGTTCGCTTCCGTCAGAACAGTGGTCTTGAACAGAAGACAATGAAGATTGAAGAATTCATTGCTTATGTTCAGAAGAAGAATGAAGAAAAGGGAACAAATATTTAATCAAATAAATAATAAATTTATTTGAAAAAGCATAGACCTCGTTGTAAAATATAATTAATAAAAAATACAACGAGGTCTATTTTTATGCACTCTTTACGTACTCGATTTATCATCGTATTTGGACTTTTTATACTTTTATCAAGTACAATAATGGGATTTTTTGCTGCCTATAGTATTATCAATACAGGCGTTGCTTTATGCGCAGAACAGGGAATCCCAATAGCAGATAAAGCTGCCCGTGTTATTGATGGCGATAAATTTGAAGAACTCGCACTTAATCCCTCTGTAAATAATCCTTATTATGAAGAAACAAGATTGAAGCTGCTCGATATAAAAAATACAGCAAATTGTCACTATTTATATACTATGGCACCTGTAGGTGGTACGATTTTTAAGTATATAATCGACGGATCTTGTGATCCAAGTGATGAAGAAAATTTCTCTGATTTAGGAACCCATGAGGATATTACAGATTATGGTGATGGTCCATTAAAAGCCATGGCAGACGGAGGAACCTATTCTTCCGGCCTTGAAAAACAAGAGCAATGGGGATACACAATATCTACATATCGAGGCATTAAAAATTCAAAAGGTAAAGTAGTTGGTTTTATTGGTATAGATTTTAATGTTGAAACAATTCTTCAGATGCTCAAAAGACGAATTATAAGCATTGCTATAGTAAGTATTATTGTTCTTATAATCGGAATTGGTCTTGTTATTCTTTTCACCTCAAGAATATTCGGAACAATGAATACTATTTCAGTTGCTATGGAAAAAATTTCTTCTGGAAAAGCAGATCTTACCTTCAGAATTCCTGAACATGGTGATAATGAACTTTCCAGACTGGCATCTCACTGTAATGGTGTAATAATGAGTCTTAATAATTTAATAAGAAAGTTACAAGGTGAAACCGGAGTATTAAATGAAACAGGTAGTGAACTTTCTACAAAAATGGCAGATCATATAAAAGTACTCTCAGCTGCAACAAAGGATATAGAAGACATTTCTACAAGTATTACAGAACAATCAGCAAAGGTTGAAGATATTACTAATGGAATGCAATCTGTCGAAAATGAAATTAAGAGTCTCGATCAGAAGCTTACTCAACAATCAGAAGCAATACAACAGTCTTCTTCGATTATTGAAGAAATTACAGCCAATATAAAATCTGTTGATTCTAATGTTAATGAAATTTTAGGAGAATACAAACTTCTTGTAAAAGAAGCTACTGAAGGACAGACACAACAGAACAGTGTTACAACTCAAATTGGAAACATAGCTCAACAAAGTGAACATCTGCTTGCAGCTAACGCGTCAATTTCATCTATTGCAAAACAGACAAATCTTCTTGCTATGAATGCAGCAATTGAAGCATCTCACGCTGGAGAAGCAGGAAAAGGCTTTGCAGTAGTTGCTGGAGAAATTAGAACTCTTGCAGAAACTTCTGCTAAACAATCGGATTCTATCTCTCACCTTTTACAAAGTATTACTGATGCAATCAGCGGTATTGTTGAATCATCAAATAAATCTGCCAGCAATTTTGCCAGTGTGGCTGGAAAAATCAACCATCTCGAAGATCTTATTGATGAAGTTCAATCCGGAATGAATGAAGAACGTCTTGGAGCAGAAAATATTTTGAACTCAATGATTACAATCGAAGGAACAACAAACGATATTACATCAGCTTCAAGTCATATGAAGGGTCAGAGTGAACAGGTTTTTGAAGGCATTCGGGCACTTAATTCACTTGCAGAAAGCACTATGAATAAATCAACAAACGTAACTGCCAGAATGGAAGAAATGAGAAATACAGCAGAAGCTACAGCCACAGCATCAGACAGAAACCTCTCAGCAACAAATAAGGTTTCTGATATGATAAACGGATTCTCAACAAGTAAATAATTATTTAGTTAATTTTAAAAAATTTGCCCTTCACCTATTGATTAACTTTTACAAAAAGTGTATATTATTAATCACGCAACGGGCAATAGCGCAGCTGGTAGCGCGTCTGGTTTGGGACCAGGATGTCGGGGGTTCAAATCCCTCTTGCCCGATATTTAGACTCTCATAATTGAGAGTCTTTTTTATTTAACTACAGAGTTCTTATCCCCGACATCCTCGGATGTCGGCCTCGCTCGCTAGTCTCGCTCGGAGCTTTTTATTGGTAAATCCTAAAAAATTGTGCTATCGCACAATTTTTTTTAACGGATTTTCTATAAGAGCAGGTTCAAATCCCTCTTGCCCGATAGAAGACTCTCATTAAAGAGAGTCTTTTTTTATTTAACATAGGAATTCTCATCCCCAATATCACCAGATATTCAGATAAACTCGGCGGCGGCTTCTATATCGCCGCCCTTTTTTATTCTATCTTCCAGAGCTGTTCTTATTCTAAGAGAAATCATTTTATTAGTTTCAAGAAGCTTATCAGATATAATCTCGCAATGAATAAAATTATCAGTAACGGCATGATATATAAATCTGCCAGCACTACTCTTTGCTGATAAAGCCAGCGGTCTTTTTACAGTCTCTAAGACAGCCTTATGTTCTGAGCCACAAAAATCTTTTACATATTTAATCTTCTGATTGATAGCCCACTCCGTAAGCTGTTTTGCCCTTTCACCGGAAACAGATTGTGGAACTTTGTTTTTCATAGAGGCTGCCGCTGTACCAGGACGTTCAGAATAAGGAAAAGCATGCACCCAGGCAAAATCACATTCAGAACAAAGCTGCATTGTTTTATTAAAATCTTCATCTGTTTCACCAGGGAAGCCTGTAATAATATCACAGGCGATAAATGGATTATTTTTTGCTTCTCTTAGTTTTTTACATGCCTTTATTACAGACTCTCTGCTGTAAGGCCTGTTCATTGCCTTTAGTATTTCCGTGCTGCCGCTTTGAACCGAAATATGAAAATGAGGCTGAACACGAGAATCTGAAATTACCCGGCAAAAATCATCATCGACAATATCAGGATATAAGCTTGAAATTCTAAAATGAATTCTTTTTGTATTTTCCAGCAGCAGAGAAAGCAGCTCTGTAAAATCACAAAATCCGTCTTTCCAGGTTCCTTTATACTGACTGATATTTACAGTTGTCAGCACAACTTCATCATGTCCCTTTTCTTCGAGTTCTTTCACCCTGTCAATTGCGGTCTGTACATCAAGAGAAACACTATGTCCACGAGCAATATGAATGGCACAAAAGGCGCAGTTATTATTGCAGCCATCCTGTATTTTAAGACTTGCACGACTGTGAGATAGAAAAGATGTTGCTGATAGTTTGAAAGAATCTTCCGGTATACCGGCTTTCAACTGAGGTAAAGATGTAATTTCTTTTTCTATCAGAGCTGAAAAATCTTTTGCATTCCATTTTTTACCCTGGGCTTCTATCAGGAGCTCAGGAACTTTAGAAAGCCTGCTTTTCATCTGGCCACCGATTACGCAGATACGTGGATCGATAGCTTTGATTTCAGCTGGAGAAAGCTGTGCGTAACAACCTGTAACGATTACAGAAGCAGACGGAAATTTTTTAAGCATCAGTCTTATTATACGTCTTGCTTTTTGTTCTGATTTTTGGGTTACTGTACAGGTATTAATGATTCCAAGACAGGTATCGTTATCTGTTTCAGAGGAAGAGCTTAATCCTTCCATCGAAACTGAAAAATTTGCATCTGTAAAAAAACGGGCTGTGGCCTCACTTTCTATCTGATTAAGGCGACAGCCCAATGTTTCAATATGTATCTGACTCACGGTTATTTACAATAATTTACTGAAGTTTTGCGTTTACTCTTTCCCGACCACGTGATGCATCTACAGAAGAAGAATTAAGACGTAATGCTTCATCATAAGCAGAAACAGCTTCATAATAATTTCCGGCCATTTCGCGGGCATAGCCAAGACGCACCCACCAGGTATCAAGAAGCGGTTCTTTTTTGACAGCTGAAGAAAGAGCTATATCTGCATGCTGATAGCGTGCCTGACGAATAAAAATTTCACCCATAAAATAATAAGCAATTCCAACTCTTGAACCACTTTCTGGTGCACTTGCTACGTACTTTCTGAACTGTTCCATTGCACCGGAATTTTTTCCAAGATAATACTTTGCCTCGCCAAGAACTTCAATTAGTCGCAAATCATAAGGACTTACAACAAGACCTTCCGATGCACGTTCTTCTGCTTCGGCATACTGTTTATTTTTTACAAGAGCCCAGCACATTACTACGTAAGATTCAACACGATTCGGATTTTCTTTAAGTTCCTCTTCACATACCTGAACTGCTTCACGGTATTTTCCATTATGATAAAGAACAAGAGCATCCTGCTTTGTTGCAGCAGACTGTGCAAAAAGAGGAATTGATATTAATAACAAAGAAATAAAAACCGCAATCTTACTTTTCATTTTCACTTCTCACCATTGAACATTTTCCGGTAAAAATACATCCAGGTTCAAGAACTACTTTTCCTGTAGTGATATCACCATCTAAAGAACCGGAAGCTGTAATAAAAATCAATTTGTTTCCTATTACGTTTCCTTTTACTTTTCCACGGATAAGTACTCGTTCTGCTGTTATATCTGCATTTACAACTGCATCTGAGTCAATTACAAGGTCACTGGTAGAATCAATTTTACCATTAACCTTTCCTCGAATCATAAATGTTTTCTTGATTTTAATTGATCCTGTAAATGAAATATCATCTTCGATAATTGTATCGAAGGCTTCTTCTTCCATATCAAAAAAATCAGTATCTTTTACATCAAACATTTATGCACCTATCCATTTACCATTTACATCAAAATATTTTTTTGAAGCATCAAAAGCAGGATGTTTTCCATCTTTATCAGAAAGAAGAGGATTTACATCCGGAGCAATTGCCTTCCAGTCAATTCCAATTGCAGGGTCATTCCACATAAGGCCGCCCTCGCCTTTTGGATCATAAAAATCTGTACACTTATAAGTGAAAATTGCTTCATCAGAAAGAACGTAAAAACCGTGTGCAAAACCTTCTGGAATATAAAACATATTCTGTTTTTCGGCATCAAGAATTACACCATAGTATTTACCAAAAGTTGCAGAACCTGTTCTTACATCAACGGCAACATCATAAACACGGCCCTGAAGAGCACGAACAAGTTTGCCCTGCGGATGCTGTGTCTGGAAGTGGAGTCCGCGGAGAACACCTTTGCTTGATTTAGACTGATTATCCTGAACAAACTTCATTGTAAGACCGGCCGCAAAAAAATCTCGTTCGCTGTAGGTTTCAAGAAAGTATCCGCGTGCATCACCGAAAATCTTCGGCTGGATTTCGTAAAGTCCTTTTATTTCTGTTCCGTCAGCAAGTTTACAAGTATTAAATTCAAATGCCATTTTTCTATCCTAGTTTTCTGCTATATATTCGAGGTAGCGGCCATAATCTGTCTTATAGCCTTTTGCAAGCTCAAGCAGCTGTTCTTTTGTGAGCCAGCCGTTGCGGTAAGAAATCTCTTCGATACAGCTTACATACATTCCCTGTCGTTTCTGAATTGTTGCAATAAAGTTACTTGCATCGAGAAGCCCATCATAAGTTCCAGTATCAAGCCATGCCATACCACGACCAAGAAGCTCTACAGAAAGCTCTCCACGGTTAAGGTATTCATTATTGATAGAAGTAATTTCGATTTCACCACGTGCGCTTGGTTTTACATTTGCAGCAATATCGACTACTGCATTACTGTAGAAGTAAAGACCTGGTACTGCATAATTTGATTTAGGCTTAGCAGGTTTTTCCTCGATTCCAAGAACCTTGCCGTCTTTATCAAACTCTACTACACCATAAGCTGTAGGATCTTTTACAAAATATCCGAAGATTACGCTGCCCTCGCCTTTTTCTACTTTTTCGCGGGCACGGCGAAGTGTTGAAGTAAAGCTCTGGCCATAGAAAATGTTATCGCCAAGAACAAGAGCAGCAGAGTCGTTACCAATAAAATCTTTTCCGATGATAAAGGCATCTGCGAGTCCGCGTGGCTTATCCTGAACTGCATATTCAAAATGCATTCCAAGCCATGCTCCGTCGCCAAAGAGTTCTTTGAAGCAGCTGATATCGCGTGGAGTTGAAATAATCAAAACTTCGCGGATTCCGGCAAGCATAAGACAAGAAAGAGGATAATAAATCATCGGCTTGTCATAAAGTGGCAGAATCTGTTTTGAAACTGCTTTTGTTATTGGATAAAGGCGGGTTCCAGATCCGCCGGCTAAGATAATTCCTTTCACAATATACTCCTTAACGGCCCTGTTCTGTATAGTTCTTTGAAATCCAGTTCTTGTAGTCACCAGACAAAATGTGGTTAATCCAGTCACTGTTTTTGAGGTACCACTTTACAGTTTCCTGCAAGCCCTCTTCGAAAGTCATTTTGCGCTCCCAGCCGAGCTTTGTCTTGATTTTTGTACAGTCGATTGCGTAACGCTTGTCGTGACCTGGGCGGTCTTTTACGTAAGTAATTGTCTTTTCTACATCAGCTACATTCTTTCCTGTTTCTTTTGCAGTAAGTTCGATTACCTTATGGAGAAGCTTAATGTTCTGCCATTCGTTTTCGCCACCGATGTTGTACTTTTCGCCTGTAATGCCCTTGTTTACAATCAGCCATACAGCGCGGTTGTGGTCTTCTACATAAATCCAGTCACGGATATTGTCGCCCTTTCCGTAAACAGGAAGATTCTTTCCGTCACGGATATTGCTGATCATAAGAGGCAGCAGTTTTTCCGGGAACTGGTATGGACCATAGTTATTTGTACAGTTAGAAAGTGTGATTGGAAGTCCGTATGTATGGAAATAAGCCATTACAACGTGGTCAGAAGAAGCCTTTGATGAAGAATATGGAGAACGTGGATCATAAGGTGTATCCTCGCGGAAGTAGCCTGTTTCACCAAGAGAACCATAAACTTCGTCTGTAGAAATATGATGGAAGAGTACGTCATCGCGGATGCTTCCGTCTTCTTTCTTCCAGAAGTTTCTTGCAACATCAAGCAAGGTGAAAGTTCCCATTACGTTTGTCTTCATGAAAGCTTCCGGACCAAGAATTGAACGGTCTACATGGCTTTCTGCTGCAAAGTGAATTACAGTATCAATATTATACTGCTTGAAAATACGTTCAATATTTGCACGTTCGCAGATATCTACCTTTTCAAAGAAATAGCGTTTACCACCGAATTTTTCTTCGATATCTTTCAAAGATTCAAGGTTTCCTGCGTATGTGAGACAGTCTACATTTACAACAGTTCCGTCAAAATTTGCATCGTTAAAAAGATTGCCTTCTGCAGAAGACATACCAAAAAGATAATGAATGAAATTTGAACCGATAAATCCGGCTCCACCTGTGATAAGAATGTTATGTAATTTTCTCATATCTTCTATTATATCATTATGTATGACATTTGGAAAGTCTTTGCATTAAATTGTAGAAAACGGAATTTCTAACTCGAAAACTTTCTCCTGGCCTTCAAGCGGAATAGTCAGTTTTACCGCAGCCAGCTGAAGTCTCTTAATTTTACATACCTTTTTTAAGAGCTTATTTATCTTAAAGTTTCCGTGCTGGTCATCTCCGGCAATCGGGCAGTTATTTTTAGCAAGATGTATACGAATCTGATGCATGCGGCCAGTTTCCAGCTGAAGTCTTATAAGACACAAAGGAATCTCTCCAGCTCCATTGTCATTTTCATAAGGCACCGTCCATTCTTTTTCAACCTTATAATGAGTAACGGCAGATTTAGATTCTCCATGCTGAACGACATCTTCTTTTATAACACCACTTTTTGCAGGCATTCGTCCTGCACACAAAGCAAGGTATTCCTTACGTGCAATTTTAGAACCAATTATTTTAGTCCATTTTCCAGCTGCAAGAGGATTTTTTGCAACAATCATCAAACCGGAGGTATCTTTATCGAGTCTGTGAACAAGAAAAACCTTCTGCCCGGTCTGTTCTGCAAAATCGCGATCAACAGAATGTACAACCCCCTGCCCGCCTTGAACAGCAAGACCTGCAGGCTTATCTATAATAAATATTTCATCATTCTCATATACAACTGGAATCATATTCATCCGATAATCATAACGGAGGCACCTTAAAATGACAAGATTTTGCAAAAAGCTTTTTTACATCCTTTTTATTCTTTTTGCCCTGACAAGTTATAGCTTTAGTGAACAGATTACAGACAGAGACTTTGTTTTTTCACTTGATATACCAGAAGGTTTTGAAATTGCAGATTATACAGAAGACGGAATGTCCTATGTTTTTTCACACCCGAATATTCCAGTCACACTGGTTATGAAGATTACTGAAGAAAAGAATGAAAAATCGGCTGCAGAAGTGCTCAAAAAAAATCTGAATAAACTTAATGCTGCAGGAGAAACTGATTCCTTTAACTGGAATGGAATCAGCTGTGGCATAAGTAACTTTTCTATGACAATTGATACAAATTATTCAGGCTGGGCTGTGTCTGCACCTGTAAAAATCAAGGGATTTTATGTACTCCTTCTCTGCTATGCTCCAGAATCTAAGAAAGGCTGTGATCAGTTTATAATTTCTACAATAAATTCTCTTTGTGTAAACTCTGAAGACCTTAATACACCGGGCATTATTACAAGTTATGCTTATCCTGAAGAAGGCAAGAAAACAGTTTCATTAAAAATTGCAGGAAAAGAGATAAATACAAGTCTGAATAAAATTGATGAAGAAGCTGCAAAGTTTGTAATTGATCTTGAATACTCAGTTTTAAATCTTTATGCAAATCATAAAATGTGGAAAGAAGCCTGGCAGCGCTATTACAGAATGATTTACCGTGATAATGCAGGACGTCTCCAGCAGGCAGCTAAAGATGTTTATAATGCTCTTTACCCTGAATTAAAAAAATCTTTCCCACAGGATGCTGATATTAAATATGCACAAGCTCTTTTAAGCTGGGTACAAAACTTTGGCTATGAGCGGGCTCAATCAAAAAATGAATCAGATTTTACAAGTTTACCGGCTGCTTTAAGTGGAAAAGGAAGTGATTGTGACAGCCGCAGTATGCTGGTGAGTGTATTTTTGAATTATACGGGAATAGATACTGCAATTTTGATTTCACGGGAATATTCGCATGCAGTTGTAGTAACTGACATACCGGCTCCCGGACAAACCTTTACAATGGAAAATGGACGGGAATATATTTTCGGGGAAACCACAGCCCGAGTCACCTGGGGCATGCTGGCTCAGGATCAGACAGACAGGACAAAATGGATTCCCGTGACTTTTGGAGATTAGCTGCAAAAAAAAATCCTGAACCTTTTCAGGATCAGGATTTCTTAAGTTATGCCTTCATCAAAAGGTCGTAAACTTCTTTTTCATTTAAGGCTCCAAGCATTGCATCACGGAGATCTTTATCCTTAAACTTTGCACTGAAGTGTGAAATAGTCTTAAGGTAATATGAATGCTGATTATATGCTGCTGCAATCATAAAAAGAAGATTTACAGGCTGATCATCAATAGTCTGGAAGTCTGCAATCGGCTTTCTACATACACCTACAGCCATTACAAGGTCTGTAACAGAAGAAAGACGAACGTGAGGAATAGCAATTCCACGACCGATAGCAGTAGACATAAGTTCTTCACGCTTAAGGATTTCCTGAGTGAGTTCTGCGCCATCTTTTACCTGTGGTGCAGTTGCAAGTACATCTGCAAGCTCAACAAGAGCATCATGCTTTGAAGTCTGGCTGATAAATACAATTCTATCCGGAGAAAGAATATTTCTAACCTGAATTGCCTGCTCAGACTGCTTTGTAGAATCAGATGAAAGACGTGCATTTACCCAGTTTTCAACTTCTGTTTTCTTAAAACGCCATACAGTACCGATCTTACCGGCAGGAATTTCACCTTTCTGAGCCCAATCATAAACAGTTCTGTCTGATACACGAAGATATTTTGCAACTTCTTCAATTGTCAGGATATCGTCTTCCATTTGTTTCCTCACTATTTTCAATTTTTGTAATAATTTCGTTTGAAATCTATGTAATATTTTGCATACTTTACGGTATTTTGTCAATATATAATAATTTTATCTCAATGGTCACAATCCCACGTTCAAAAAAAATACTGAGCCAACGGGAATGATGTTGTCTCAGTATTTTTTTTGAACTACAATTGTGACCATAAATTATCGTTTTTATATATAATTGATAAAATACCTTTTATCGAGTAATATAGAAGAATGAAACATAAAAAACATCTTGTACTTGGACTTTTTCTTATAGTTTTTATTTCTATCATATATATCATTCTTGCAGTAAGACCTTTAAATAAAGAATACAGTTTTACTCCTGTCTGGAAAATCAGCACAGCTAATCCCGTAATTACTACAACTTCGTCAGAAAAACAATCATATTTTCATCTTGGACAAACGCTGGGATACTTTGATGACAAGGGAAACATCTCTTTATATCAGACATTTCCTTACAAAGTATCAATTTCTAATCATTTTTTTGCAACTTATAGTTCTGAAACAGAAAATATTGAGTTTTTTAAGAGCACTGGTGAAAAAGCTGGAGTAATCGAAGCAAAAGGTTTTCCTTATTTTGTTGATGATCTTGTTTATGTTTTTCTTCCGGGCGGATGCTCATTTTCAAAATGTTCTGAAACAGGAAAGGTTTTATGGACTTTTGAAGGTACCTTCCCTATTACAGCCTTTGCGGCAAAAGAAAAATATACTGCAGTCGGACTTGCAAACGGAACAATCAAGGTTTTAAATAATGAAAACGGCGCTACAGAAATTGATTTTGCTCCAGGCGGAAGTGATTATCCTGTAATTCTTGGTCTTGATATTTCTGATGACGGCCAGTATATTGCGTCGATTTCCGGACACAATCACCAGCGTTTTGTTCTTTCTCACAGAGAAGAAAATCAGCAGAAAATCATATATCACAGATTCTTTGAACATGATTCTCCATACAGCACAGTTGTTCATTTCAGCCGTGATGGAAACCGCATTTTTTATAATTTTTCAAATGGC
>JAEEGK010025837.1_pt1 | contig 12013 bp, 7 predicted proteins | sample 8958771 | NCBI WGS metagenome assembly JAEEGK01 (sample SAMN16246547, study PRJNA631951) | gut metagenome | biome: gut microbiome; feature: rumen; material: SC-attached | host: Bos | place: Iran: Karaj | collected 2018-10 | reverse complement strand
TAATATAATTTAACAATAATATATAAAATATATATTGAATAAATAATGTTTAAAATTTATTTATAATTAAATAATAAATTTATTTTTTAATATTTTTTGTAATTTTTAAGAGAATAAAATAATTTAAATTTAATTTTTTTTTTTATATTTTTATTATTATTTCATTATTAGTGTAAAATGGATTTAATAACTCTTTTATATCAAAATAATACGAATGAAAATATTAAAAGAGCAGTAATAATTGATGATTATAAAATTACCTTATTTGAATTTAAACAAATAATAAATGAAAAATTTAATTTTGTAGAAAACATACAAAATTTAACGTTAAAACTTAAAAAAGAAAATAGTTTAATTAATTTACAAGATAATAAAACTCTTTTAGATTATAACATTAAAAACTCTTCAGAAATTATTGTAGAAAATACAAACATTAAATCATCAATAAATCAAACAGATATTAATAAAAATAAAAATGAAACAATTTTACAAGAAAATACAAATTCAAAAATAATTCAACCCAACCATTCTTCAAACTTTTCATCAAGTACATTATCAAATTCAATAAAATCTAATATAGAAAAAAATAAAGAAATTAACATTAGTTATATGAATTTAGATGATGTGAAAATATTAATTCTTCATGCAATTAAAAACAATCAAATTAAAATTTTTACAGAAATTATAAATAAATATAATTATTTAAAAAATAACTATAATTATTTAACAACAATTGATAATAATTATACAGCACTTCATTACAGTTCTTTGTATGGTTGTGTTGAAATAACAAATAAAATATTAGATTTATATAAAAATAGTATAGATATTAATGAAAAAACAAAAGAAGGTTATTCAGCATTACATTTAGCTGTCTTTAAAAACAAAATTGAAATAGTAAAAATTTTAATTAAAATTAAAGGAATTAAAATAGATGAAAAAGTACCAAAATTTGGAAATGTTTTACATATTGCTTGTAAATTAAATAATTTAAAAATTGTTAATTTATTAATCTCTACTAATATTGACCCATTTGAGAAAAATGATGAAGATAAAACACCTATTGATTTAACTAATGATGAAAAAATAAAAAAGGTGTTAAAAAATTATATGAATAAAAAATCAAATAAAAATATTTTAGTTGAAAAAAATAATTTTGTACCTCCAAAACCAAATAAAACAATTGGATTTATAGAAAAAATAGGACAATGGTTACCAACATACAAAATAAGGTTAATTGAAATTGATCCGACTTTAGGTTATATAAAAAGATATAAAACAAAAGATGATTATCCCTTTTATCCTAAGTAAAATATATTTTAATATAAAATTTATATATTTATTATAATTATAGTGAAGTAATTCCTTTAATTGAAATAATTTCATGCAAAAAAGAAATTAAAAAAAATAAAAATAGTAATTATTTTTATTTTTCTATTGTTTTTTCCAAACGAGAAATTTATAGAGTTTTAAATGAACAAACTTGTAATGAATGGATTGATATTATAAATAAAAGTGTAATTTATTATAAATATATGCATAAAACAAATAAATTTTTACAAGATTTTACATTTTCAAATATTATTAATTTTATAGATTTTTCTTCAGGAAAAATATTTAAAATTAAAACAGATAATTATGATAATAATTATATTTATAATGAATCAAATGAATTTAAAATAACAAAAATAAAAAAAGAAATAAAAATAAATTTTTCTTCTTTTGAAATATTAGATGAGTTAGGAAAAGGTTCTTTTGGTAATGTTTTTTTAGTTAAACCTAAATTTGTAACAAAAGAAAATAATATTTATTATGCAATGAAAGTTATTAATAAAAAAAATTTAATAAAAAATAAACAATTAATTTATGCTGTTACAGAATTCAAAATATTAAAAATGGTTAATTCACCTTTTATATCTAAACTTCAATATGCATTTCAAACTGAAGAAAATTTATATTTAATATTAGATTTTTGTGCTGGTGGAGACCTTTCATTTTATATAAATTACAAAAATATTTCAGTTCAATCTGCAAAAATTATTATTGCTGAATTAATATTAGCAATTGAACATTTGCATAAAAATAATATAATATATAGAGATTTAAAACCGGAAAATATTTTAATTGATGAAAATAATCATATAAAATTAACTGATTTTGGATTATCTAAAACTAATATTTTTATGAATAATTCAACTAAAAGTTTTTGTGGAAGTCCTGCTTATTTATCTCCTGAAATGCTTAATAAAAATGGAGTAAGTAAAAGTGCAGATATTTATGGTATAGGAGTTGTATTACATGAAATATTATTTAAAATTACACCTTTTTATGATAATGATATTCAAAAATTATATAAAAATATTAAATATAATAAATTATATATTCCTAATTATTATAATGATAAAGATTTATATGATTTATTAAAACAATTGTTGAATAAAGATCCTGAAAATAGAATAACAATTGATGAAATAAAACAACATAAATTTTTTGAAGATATAGATTGGGAAAAATTAGAAAAAAAAGAAATAAATAATCCAGAAGATTTTATTTCTTTTAAAAAACAAAGAAATAAAGATAATGAAATTAAAAAATTTACAAAAAATAATTTAATTAAAGAATTTAAAGATAAAGATTATGATTTTAAAAAAAATGAAAATAATATATTAAAAAATTTTTATTATATTAGAGATTCAAATTTATAAATTTTATAAATACAATTATAAATTATTTTTTTTATATTCAAATATTTATTATTATTAGATTATATATTTATTGATTATATAAATAGTGCAAAATTCAAAAAATTAATTTTAATAAATATTAAGTTAATAAATATTATCAATAAATAAATATAATTGTAGTAAAATAAAACTAAATATATTATTCATTTTTTTTATTTATATAATCTATTAATTTATTAAAAAATTCTTTCATTTTAATTGGAAAAGATATAGTAATTAAAGTTTGTGAAATATTTATTTTAAGATCAATTTGGTTAAAACTATCAAAAATAAAATTATTTTCATCTTCTTTTATTATAAAAACACTTATATAAGTAGTACATCTAACAGGGTCTGATTGAGGACTATATATCTCATCAGGAATACTACTTGCAAAATTATAATATTCATTATCTCCTACATAATATTCATATCTCTTTTCTATAAGTTCCCTTTCAGATATAATTGCTAATATTTTTTGAGTAATTGATTTAACTATTGATGTATTATCATTAAATTGTTCTAATATATCAATAGATTTTGTATTTTTATCCCATTCTAATCTTTGTTCTGGATTATAAATTGCATCTCTTATTTCTTTTAAAGAAGGAACTTTATTTTTAAATAAAGATTTTGGTTTAGTTGCTTCACATCTTAAATTAAAAATATTTTGATTTATAATAGAAGAATCTGCTTGAGAAATTTTTAAATCTTCGTTTTTAAACTTTTCAACGTAATTTAAAGAAGTTAAATCATTTATAAAATTTTTAATTCCTTCTTCAGTGAATGTTATTTTATTTATTTCATCTTGGCGAATATATTTTTTTGGAAAAATTAAATTTGAATCATCAAAATTTATAGAATTTTTAATTGATGGAAAATTTGATTTTATTTCATTATCTTCTTCGTTTTGAGGATGATTCATACAACATGAAAAAATTTTTTGAATGAAAGTTTGATTTTTTACAGACATTTTAAAAATAACAAATAAATAATTTTTAAAAAAAAAGTAATAAAAAAATATTATTATTATTAATATTTAAATATAAAAATATTTATATAAAAAAATATTATAATATTATATATTATTTGTTTCTAATTTATTTCTTATTCCCTTTGTAGATAAAATCCAACCTAAGCTATTTTTATTTGAATTGAATTTTATTAAAAAATTATTATAATTTATTTTATTTACAATTATATTATTATCAAAAATTTCATTTAAACTTATGTTAATTAAATTGATATTATCTTTTAATTCACTTATATTAACAAATTCTTTCATTGTTTGTTTATCAATTTGTTTAATTTCTTGAAAATTTTCACTTAATTTATTTATTGAATATAATAAACAATAAGATGATATTAAAAATAAACTTAATAAAAAAATTTTTAATTCATTAGAAAATTCAAATAAATTTTCTTTATTTTTAAATAAATTAAATAAAATATTAATTTTATTTATATTACTTGATTTACAAAATAAAAATCCAATACAAATTATTATTCCTTTATATATAATAAAATTATTATTATTTTCATTATTAATATTATTAAAATATTGATTTAATTTATTATTCAATGATTTATAAATAAATAAAAAATTTTCTTTAAAAATATTTGTTAAAATTTCATTATTTTTACATTGAATATATAAATTATTATGATTAATAATTTTATTTTCTAAAAAACATTGGAAATCATTATAATTTAATTCTTCTTTATAAAATTCATTATTATAATTATATTCTATATTAAATTCATTTTCATATAAATCTTTTATAAGAGCATTTTTTATATCATATTTTTGTAAAGAAAATAAAAAATCGTTAATATTTATTTTATTAAATAAATTATATTTATTTTCAATCTTATAAAATTTTTCGTCTTGAATTGATGAATAAGGAAAAATTATTATTTCATTTTCATCATTTACTAAATAATTCGAAATTTTATTGTATAAAACATGTGAACATTCACATCCCATTTTATTTATTAATAATATTAAAATATTCCATTAAAATAAAAATATTTTTATTATAATTTTTAAAATTTTACTTTTTAATAAAAAAATTTTTTATAAAAATTTTGTTTTTTGAATTTTTTTTTACAATTAAAATATTATTAAAATAATAATATAATAAATGAATTTTATTTAAAAAAACAATAAATAATAATTAAATTTTAATGGGTTCTATTCCTAATTGTAAATATAAAGATATTTGTTATAAAAATAATAATTTGCCAAAAAATGATGAAATGATTCCATTTTCAAATAGAATTGATAATAAAGATTTAGATACAAATGAAGAATTAAAAAATATTATTATATTTATTGATCCTTATAAACCTAGTAATAATTATTTTTATAAAGTTCAAAATATTATAAAAATTCAAAGAGCTTATAGAAAATATATTTTATCTCAAAAAAATTATATAAATAATAAAATTAGAAAAATATTTTCAATTTTTCCTTCAAATAATGAAAAAAAGAGAAATGAAAATGAAAAAAATAATATAGATAATAATGATAATAATAGTGATGAAACTAATAATAATAAAAATAATGAACAAAATAGTCCTAAAATTAAACATAGTCATTTATTAAAAACTCAAATTTTAAAAAAAACTGAAAGGAGTAATTCATTAGCTTTAATGAATAATAAAAAAAAAAAAAGTAATGCCAAACATATAACATTTATAGATTGTGATAAAGCTATTTTAAATAAAATAAATAAAAAGAAAAGTATAAAATTTAATAAAAATAATAATATAAAGAAAATGTCGAGTTCAAAAATTAAAAAAAACTTTTCTTTAACAAATGAACATACTTTAAAAAAAAATGTAAATTTAGCCTCATTAAAAAGAGGCTCAATTAAATTAAATCATCCTATTGAACAAACTTTTGCTGAAGGAGATAATAAAATTAAAACCATAAAAAGTGAAAACAATGCAAATTATGCAAATTCTTTATCTGATTCTTCTTCTAATTCATATTCTAATTCTTCTTTAAATTCATCTTTATATTCTTCTTCAAATTGTTTAACTTCTTCAATTTCTTCATCATCTTCAAGTAGTTCTGAACATTCTCATCATTTAAAAACAGCATTATACACAAACAATGCCCACAATTCATTTAGTTCTTTTTTTTCTATAAGTGAAAATAATTCATTAAAAAAATCACCAATAAAAAAACCTTCACCTAAAAACATTTTATTTCATTATGTTGGAGTTGATAATGATATATTCGGTTATTTTCTAAAAAAATCAAATAAAAAAATTAAAATAAAAATAGATATAAATAATATAGTTGATAATAAAAAAAACGGATTTGGAATCGTAACATGGGAAGATAACTCAAAACTTTATGGAGAATTTATAGAAAATAAATTATATGGAATATGTAAATTTTATAATTCTCAAAATAATTGTATATTTAAAGGAGAATATGAGAATAACATACCTTATGGTTATGGTATATATGAAATGATGAATGGTTCATATGAAGGAATATGGGTTAGAAATAATTTAATTGGAATAGGAATAGAAATATGGAATGATCAAACTTTTTTCCAAGGAGAATATTCAAAATCCAAACGAAATGGTATAGGACTATATAGGTGGCCTGATGGAACTATATATCAAGGACAATGGGTGAATAATCAAATGCAAGGTTATGGAACTATAATTTATAGTGATGATAGAATATATTCTGGGGAAGTATATAATGGATTAATGCATGGTGTTGGTATATTTTCTTGGAGAAATGGGTATAAATATATAGGTAATTATTATAAAGATTTAAAAAGTGGTTTTGGGACTTTTATTTGGAGTAATAAACCTTTATTGGCTTATGTTGGTTTTTGGCAAAAAGGAAAACAAAATGGAGTTGGAGCTAGTATTAATGGAAGTGCTGTGAAATATGGGTTTTGGAAAGATGGTAAAATTGATTTTTATCTTAAAGGAAGTTGGGAATTAAGGAAATATATGAAACCATCACAATATGTTTATGAAAAAATTCTAAGCAGAAATGCAATAAATTATATTAAAGCAATCAATGTTAATTGATACATTTATATTATATTTTTTAACTTTTTGGTTATAAATTCATGTATTATTATTTATAATATTATTAGATGTATATTATGAAATTATTTATTTATATAGTATTTATTTAATGTTTCTCTATATTAAATAAAATTAATATAATATTTTATATTACATTATTAATATAATTAAAAATTTTTTTGAATTTATATATTTAATTTTTTAATTAAAATTAACTATATAAATAAAAATCCTCCAAATACAAACAATATTAAATTAATTATATAATCTTTATATATGCTCATTTTTTTATAAAACGTATTTATATATATTTTTTATGAATTAAATATATATTAAATCTTTGAAGTTAATTCTCTATAACCTTTCCAATTATGTGGTTTTTTTAAATCATATTGTTTTAAATAATTAAGAATTGTATTTGTTGGACCATCATTTTTATCTAAAAATTTTGCCTTAATTAAATTATTATAAGCCTTACCCCAATCTCCATCAATATATTCTTCAAATCCTTTATGAAAATAATCATAAAACTTTTTTGATTTTTTATTTTTCAATAAAACTCTCATTCCTTTACTTTTTTTTATATAAATTTCTCCTATACTAGAATGAGTATCTTGTTTATTATAAAAATTCCATAATTTTTTTTTCTTAAAAGAATAATAATTTCTTTTTTCTCTAAAACTCATATTATCTTTTTTAGAAATCATTTTTCCTTTTTTAATATTTTTATTAAGATCAATTGTATATAATCTAATTGGTTTATTACTTCCTTTAACAGTAACAATATCAATATTTCTACAATAATTTTTCATATAATCACTTAATAAATCATAAAAATCTCCACTTAATAAAATATCAACATGATAAATATTAGTTGCTGTTTCTAATCTAGCAGCAAGATTAACATTAGGAGATAAATAAGAACAATCTATTTTATATAAAGAACCTATCGCTCCCTCTATGCCCCATCCGGTATGTAAACCAAATCCCATTTGAACTGAAAAATTTTTTCCAAATTTTTCAATAAGCAAAGGGTCTTTACGATAAATGAGAATTTCTTTTGATTTGTTTATTTTTTTTATTATATTGAGAAAAGCTAATAATGCACTATCTGCTTTTTCATTTATTTTTGACATACGAGCTGAATCACTTATATAATTACTTTCATACATATCTTCATTTTTTATATTTCCAATATTAATAACATATTTACTACTTGCAAACTTATGACTATTATTAAAATTATTATTGTTACTATTATTTATGTTATTAATACTAATATTATTAATACTCATATTATTCATATTATTATTGGTACTAATATTATTGAGATTATTATTACTATTGTGAGTATTCAATTCTTTATTATCTTTAAATTTCCAAGTTAATAAAAAACAATCTCCCAAATTTTTATTATTAATTCCATTAAATTTATCAACACTACTATGAACAATCTCACTTATAGTATTAACAAAGACATTTGTTTTATCTTGAAAAACTTCATTTATTGTACTAAAATGATGAATATAACAAAATCCAAAAATTGCTTTAATTTTTGAACCTACAATCATTGGATTTAATCCTTCATTATTTGATATATTTTTTTTTATTACTTCTCCACCTGCATCACCAAAACTAATTGCCATTAATTCAGATAATCTTATTATAACATTTTCAATAATTTTAATCTCATTTTCAAAATTTAAAAATTCTTTTGAATGATTTCTTAAATTTTTTATACTATTTATTGTTTTTCCATTCACAGGATCTTTTGTAATTAAATCTATAATTTTAACAATTTTTTTTAATGGATCAAATATTAATTTTTCAATATCATTTTTTGTGGTTAAAATATAAATAAAAAATATACTCATAATAAAAATAAAACGAATTATATTTATAAGAGATTCTCTTTTATTTATTTTTGTTTTTAATATAATAATTAAAGTTTTATTATTAAAAGGTTTTGAAAAAATATAAAAAAAATCTTTTCGATGATAATAATTATTTAAAAAATTATCATTTAATTTGTTATTTTTATATAAAATTGTATCATTATATTTAATTGATACTATTGGATAATTTTTAAGAGATTCTTTTATTGAAACAATATTTAATAAATTACTAAAATTATCATAATATGAATTTTCTGGATTTGGAAATCGTTCATAATAACTATTTATTCTTTTACATAAAATTTCATAAGCAAAATGAGATTCATTATAATTAATATTTGCAATATAATTTATTGAATAACAAGAAATTATAATAATTATTGTTATATAAACCATTAATTTTTCAATTTTTTTTGAAACTAAATTTTCTTTTAATAATTTATTTTTTTTTATATATTTATAAATTTGTTTTTCTTGCAATTTACTATTTACTTTATTCATATCACTATACATTTCAAATACTTTTGTTGTAATAGTTTTTTTGTCATTATTTAAAAAATTTGTATTTGAAATATTATTTAAATTTATTGTATTATTTAATTGATTTACAACTGTGGTTGCATTATTATTTGAATTTGGTAAAATACTTGTATTTAAATTATTATTTGAAATAGTAATTAATTTCTTTTGTGATTTATGTATTTTATTTATTTTGTTTATCTTTTTTTTTTCTGTATATTTTTTTGCAAAAAATTTAATTTTTGAATCTTTTTGCATTTCATTTATTATTTTATAAACATTTAATATTCTTAATATTTTTAGTATTTGAAAAGAATTTAAAATAATTTCAATATAAAATTGTTCATTATAATTTAAATCATTTAAATCATTAATATTATACATAATTTTGCCAAATAAATAATAAGTAATTTTATCAAAATCTATAAAAAATAATATTAAAGAAATTAAATTTAACCAAAAATGAACAGTATTTATAATATGATGAATAAATATTTTTTTAACAATAAAATCAATTAAAAATATTAATATACAAAAATAATAAAAACTTAAATAAATTTTTTTATCTTTATTTTTAAAAAATAATATCATTATATCATAAAATAAAATAGACAATATGTTAATTGCTATTATTATTATATTTTCAATAGATGATTCAATAATAATATATAAAATAGTCTTTATTTGTTTATAAAATGGAGTATAATTATTTATATTTGGTATATCCTCGGTAAAAAGTTTGGTATCAAATTGATTTTTTAAAGTTTTATTAAAAATTGTTTGATTTAAAATATTGGTTTGAGTTGGAAATAACAATTTTTGATTAGAATTTACTGACAAATAATTATTTACTAATAAATTATTATGATTATTGTTATTATTATTATTATTAATATTAGTATTTTTATTATTATTATTCGTATTTAATGGTTCTTCACTATTTATATGAATTATACTTTTTAAATATTTATTATTTTTTTTGTTTCCTATTAAAGTTTTTTTTTTTTGTTTTTTCATTATTTTTTAAATTTATTTTATAATATTTTTAATTTAAATTTTTAAACTATTATTATTAATTATATTAATTATATTTAAAATTTAATTGTTTAATAATATTTATATTACACTAAAATTTTTATCATTTAAGAATTAATTCAAATATATAAGTTTATAATTATAAATAAGAATAAATTATACAAAATATGTTAAATAATTATATAATAATTATTATTTATATAACTCATTATTTATTTTTGATGGTATAATTTCAGCTATACTACTATATTTTTTTTGTTTATTATAAGATCTTATTAAATTATTATTTGCAGCATTATATGTTTGTTGTTTCTTTTTTTTAAATTTAAATTCTATTTCTGTATTTCTATCATATGTGCTTTTTTCAGGATTTGATAATAAATCCATAATATTCATCCCTCCTCCTAAAATTAAACTATCATTCAATCCGATATCAATAATAGATTGATCTCTTTTATCTACATAATTTTGAATTTGTTCATGAGGATTTTTAAATCTATTATTAATCATATTTATTCCATTATGAATATCTTTTCCTTTATTTTTTTTTTTAAATTCATCTAAATATTCACCATAGAAATCAAAATCTTTAAAACTATCTTTATTTAAAGGATCATTTAAAATTTTTTCATATTTAAATTTAATTTCAGGTGGAATTTGATTATCATCATTAGTACAATATTTTGAATCAAAATTATCTCCAGGAGGAGGAATAAAAGGAGCAATAATTTTTTTTTCATATAATTCTTTCCATTTATAATTTTTCAACCAAGGATGTTCTTTAACTTCACATGCCCCACATAAACCTAATCGATTAGCAGGTTTTCTTTGTAATAATCTATTAATAAAATCAGCACATTCATTAGACCATCCTTTTGGAATTTCATTTCTTTGAATTTGAACTTGTTTACTAAATATTTTTTCTTTAATTTCTCTTCTATTTTTTCCATTATATGGTCTTCGACCAAGCATAAATTCATAAGTTATAACACCTAAAGCAAAATAATCAACTGCATGAGTGTGGTTTCTTCCCATTATTACTTCGGGAGACATATAACCAGGAGTACCACTTGTTTCTGAACTATTTTCTTTTTGATATATCTTTGCGATTCCAAAATCTGTTATTCGAACATAACCTGTATCTTCTAAAACTAAATTTTCGGGTTTTATGTCTCTATGTAAAATGTTGTTGCAATGAAGAAATTCTAAACCTAAAATTAAACAACATAAAAAAAATTTTGTTTGTTCTTCATTAAATTTTTTGTTTTTACTTACATGATAACGTAAATCTCCTCCGGTTAATAAATCCATTACTATGTATAAATATTCTTTGTCTTGAAAAGCGAAATGCATGTTTACTATAAATGGATGTTTTATTTTAACTAATAAATCTCGTTCGTATTTTATTGCTTTTTCACTTTTTTTATCGATTATTTTTGCTTTTGACATTTCTTTTAATGCATATAATTCATTTGTCTTTTTTAATACTACTTTCCATACTTTTCCAAATCCACCTTTTCCTATTATGTATTTAAATTCGAAGAGATTTGGAGATAAAATTATGTTTTCGGAATTTTTTGAAAATTTTGAGTGTTTTGCACCTTTTTGACCCATTATTTAATTTATTTATATTATTAAAGAATAAAGTTATTTTATATAATTTATTTAAATTAAATTTTTTTTATGAGAAAAATTTTTTTATAAAAAATAAATTTTAAATTAATAATTGGGGATTGGGGATTGGGGATTGGGGATTGGGGATTGGGGATTGGG
>JAEEGK010025834.1_pt1 | contig 12014 bp, 6 predicted proteins | sample 8958771 | NCBI WGS metagenome assembly JAEEGK01 (sample SAMN16246547, study PRJNA631951) | gut metagenome | biome: gut microbiome; feature: rumen; material: SC-attached | host: Bos | place: Iran: Karaj | collected 2018-10 | reverse complement strand
CTTGTCCAAACGGATTTCGTCGCCATGGAGCAACTGCACCCAAATCTCCACATCCTTGGCCGAGCTGCCAATGCTGAGTTGAATTACCTCTCCCGGCTTGGCGGTCGACTTGTCTTGATGCACCCATTCCATCGTGGTAAAAGGCAGTTTTTGGGCGTCGTTCTCAAACACGATGAACTGCTCCGAAACCTTCGCCAAGGGGTCGTCAAGACTCGTCAGCTCCACGACATATCTCCCAGGTTCCAATGCCTTGCCTTCGTAGAACTTGGCCTTGTCATCCACGCTGATTGTGGCCTCATCGACCAGAGTCTTGTTATGCTTGTCGTAGAAACTATACATAGGGAACAACCTCGCCAATTCAGCGTCACTCAGCACCTGTCTATCCAGCTTTTCGGAATGTCCCATCGCCTCAAAATAGTTAATCTTGGCGACATCCTCATAGCGGTAAATCTTGCGTGAAACACGGCTCTTGGCAGGTTGCCAACTGAGGTTGCTCACGTTGATTCGGTACTTGCCGATGTCAGACTTCTCCACCTCTGAAGGCAAATCCGTGCTGATGGCGATTTCGTTGTAGCCCGCGCGGATGCTGTAGGTGTCGGCGTGGGTCTCACCCTGCTTGCTTGTGGCGGTCACCTCGATTTCATAGGTGAACATAGGCTGTTTCTCTGGCGCGATGGTCTTGGAAGGCTTCAGGTTGAAAGTGACGGCGAACTTGCCGTTCTCATCGGTGCGTGCCTTGCCGTGGGTGATTTGCTCATCCTCAACGGTCGGGTACCACCACCACCAGCAACGCCAGGGGAAGGAGGTCTTGCGGATGACGCGGTAGCTGTATTCCACATCGTCCAAGCCGAAGCCGGCGTAAGCCTTCACGTCGCCGTACACCGTCACCTCCTGGTTGAGTTTGTATTGCTCTTTCGGGCGCTCGAAGTTGACCTCGAAGGTGGGGCGCTTGTATTCCTCCACACGGAAGGTCGTGCTGCCTTCTTGGGCATCAAGGCGGAACACGCCGTTCAGCCGGTCGGTGGGGATGACGAACGAGCCGCTGAAGGTACCGTATTCGTCGGTGGTGAAGTCGGCCGCGGTGATCTCCTGCCAGTTGGCGTCGCGGAACCTAACGTGTTCCGTAAAGCCGTTGACGAGACTCAGGTCGTCGCCCTGACGGCGCGTCACGATGCCTTGGAAGTAGACGGTCTGGCCGGGACGGTAGATGGCGCGGTCGGTGAAGAGCCTGGTGGAATAGCTTTCCCTGGTGTCCTCGTATCCTTTACTGAGGTAGTAGTTTTTCTCCGAAAGCAGGAGGTCGTCGCCCTTGCGCAGGTTGATATTGAAGGAGTTGTCGCCCACCTTGGTGAGCTCTGCCCTACCGTTGCTGTCGGTCTTGAGTGTGGCCACGATAGTGGTCTTGTACTCACGCGCTTTGTAGTCCCACTCGCGACGATAGGCCTCCATGGTGACGCCCTCCACGGTTTTCCCCGTTTTGCGGTCCACGGTCACCACAGTCATCTTGTCGTTGACTTGATCTGTGATGTAGCCGAGGCTCGACACCTGGAAGGTGATCATCGCCGTCTTGTCTTCGTCGATGATGCCTTTCTCGGTGGTGGCCGTCAGGAAGTAGATGCCGCGCTCCAAGGCGGGAAGCGCCATCACGGTGCGGTGCTGGCGGTAGTCGGTCTCGGCGGTCAGGCTGAGCTCCTGTTCCGCAACGGCTTTCATCTTGTTCAACGCCTTGAGTCTGTCTTCGCTACCCATCTCTCTCAGCTCCTTCAGTTTCTTCTCGCTGACCTTGACAATCCTATAATAAGGTGCGGTGGCGTTGCGGTACGACAGCACGGCGGGGATGGCCTCGTCGGGCAGCTGCACCGAATGAAGGGTGATGTGAATCTGCGGCTCCTCGATGCGCTTGATGAGGTTCTGGCAGTTCTTCGCGCCCTTTGACTTCGGGAACTTGACGATGGCCTCGTCGCACATCGCCTTGGCTTTCTTATAGTGGTCGAAATAGGCGCTGTCGCTGCTATTGCTCTCGTATTGGTTCATCATGTTGCGCGCGACCAGCGCGGTGATCTCGGCCGAAAGCGGGTTGGTTTGATGCTGTTCCCTCAGGTCTTCCATCGCGGCTTGGTATTGCGCGTCCTTCTGCAAGATGGAGTTGACGAAACCAAAACGCTTGAAGTCGTTGTAAATCAGCACATCTTCGTTTCCGTTTTTCAGGTTGAAGGCGATCAGCTCTTGATAGATTTTAAGGCATTGGGTGAGGGGGTTGTCGGCCTCGCCCAAGTCGGCTTTCACGAAGTCGCGGGCGGGCAGCCACCATGCCTCGGTGTCGCCTTCCACGTCGTCGGCATCGGCCTGTTCTTGGTAGTATTTTGCCACGCGGTGGAACATGAACTCGAATAAGGAAGCCTCGTATTCGATGTTTTCCTCGTTGTTGTTCTTGTTTTCAAACAGCTCCATGAAATCCTCGGTCTTGGCTTTTTTCAGTGCCTCGACGGGCTTCAGCGCCTCGTCATAGTGTTGGTTGATGCGGGTCTTGAAACTCTCCTTGTCCCAATATTTCATCTCCACCTTGGAGATATCGCCGTCGATGGGCAGGTTTTCATTGATGTTCCATTCGTTTTCGTCCAAGTAATTGGCGTAGGCCTTGGCGATTTCCTCGTGCAGGAGGGCGTCGTGCACGGCATCCAGCTGGCCGACTTTGGACTCAAGGTATTGGATGAAGGCCTGTTCGGGGTCTTCTTCTACGGTTCTCAGCATGATGTTTTGCCGATAGAGCCAGGTCTTCAGCAATTGGGTTTGGTTTTTGTCCTTCGAGGCCTTCTCCTCGATGGCATTCAGTTCTTTTTCAGCCGATTCCGGCAGGTCTTTTTCTAAGTTCTCTTTTACTTTTTTCCACATAGTCTCATAATTGTTTTTCGGGGTTTTGGGGTTGTCGGGGTTGGCCGTCCTGCTGGGCATGGCAAAAGCCAATACGCCGATGGCCACTAGGGCAATGATTCCGATGATAATTCCAAGGTGTTTCATATTGTATCATGTTTTATTGTTCGTTATTTTAGGAGATTCCCTGCGGGAATGGAGAACCGTTTGTGTTGCTTACTGCGGCGGCTTGTGGCGTTTACATTCAGAAGGCTCTACAAGCCGCCGCCCTTTAAACACATGACCAATTCCATTCCCAACGGGAATCTCTCATGTCTTATTCAACGCAAAAATAGCAAATATCGTGCTATTTTTATCACAAAACTCACAAAACAAGGCAAAACCCAAAATAGCAGTTGGAAAGCAGCCCCTCATTCCGAACTTGATTCGGAACGGCCTGCTTTCCTGCGGCCACCCGGTTGGGTAGGCCGCATCCACCAAATAAAGTTTTATGCGTTTTGTTAGTTTTGTGATAATTTCTACCTTTGCCGCGTGAAAAAATTGAGCACCATCATCTCCCCCATCGCCACTGAATTGGCGCAGTTTGAGGTCTTTTTCGAGCAGACCATGAAAGCCGAGACCGAGCCCATGGACGACATCATGCGCTATGTGCAGGAGTCGCGGGGCAAACGTCTGCGTCCCATCCTGGTGCTGCTCAGCGCGAAGCTCCTTGGTGAGGTCAACGAGCGGACACTGCGCGCCGCCACCTTTGTGGAGATGATGCACAGCGCGACACTCATCCACGACGACGTGGTGGACGATGCCGACCAACGCCGAGGCAAGGCCTCAGTGAAAGCACAGTTTGGCAACCACTCGGCGGTGCTGGCTGGCGACTACCTCTTGGCCAAAGCCATCCTGCTCCTCTCCCACCCGTCGGACAGTCCCCTTCTGAACGAGATGCTCCGCACTGCCGCCGCCATGAGCGAAGGGGAATTGATGCAGGGGACTGTAGGGCTGTCGTACCACGGCAGCCGCAATGGCAACCGCATTGAAAGCGGCTGCCACGATGTGACAGCCCTACAAACCCAATATTTGGACGTCATCACCAGAAAAACCGCCACCCTATTGCGCTCCTGCTGCGTCGCCGGCGCCCTCTCGGTGGATGCCACCCATGAACAGGTACAGCAAATGGCCGACTTCGGCATCAACTTCGGCATCCTTTTCCAGCTGCGCGACGACATACTCGATGGCGAGAATGTAGAACAAGCACAAGCATTGCTGCCCGTTTACTACGAAAAGACTTTGAAGGTATTAGAGGGTTTTGAGCCTTCGGAAATCACTGAAACGCTGCGTGATTTGACCGTGTTTTGCGCAGAGCGGGAGGAATAAGCCACGCCCTATGGCCTCATTGCGGGCGCAGACCCGCAATCCCCCTAAGCAATAGGAACACCCTTTTGCTTCAGGGGATCGCGGATCAAGTCCGCGATGAGGCTTGTAGTGGGCATTCGCGATGGGGCTTGTAGTGGGTATTCTTCGTTATTTCTATATTTTTATCGAGGAAATAAAAAAATTTGTATCTTTGCCATCGAATACATAAATATTCCTTATCAAGGATAATCATATTTTAGAGATACAATACTATGCCTTTACTGTACGATTTTAATATGGATTCGGCAGACGATCTTGCCACACGTTTGGCAGAGAACGTCAAGCATCGCAGGTTGGAGAAAGGTCTGTCGCGCAGCGCCCTCTCGATGATGAGCGGCGTGCCGGCACCCACCATCGCCAAGTTCGAGCAACAACACAGCATCTCCTTGGTCAGCTTTTTGGCTTTGGCCAAGGCCTTGGGTTACACCGACACACTGAAATCTCTGCTTGCCGAGCCCGTCTATTCCACCATGGAGGAGCTGGACACTATCAACAAAAACAAGAACAGAAAGCGAGGGAGAAATGAATTCAATCGATAAGCTTTTCGTCAAATACCACGGCAAACTGGTGGGCGAGCTGACCTTGACCCCAGATGGAAAACGATGCGTCTTTCGCTACGATAAAGAATGGCTGGCCACGGGCTTTTCCATCTCTCCCCTGGACTTGCCTCTAAAATCAGACCTGTTCATTGCGCCTGAACACCCCTTCTGGGGCAACTTCGGCATCTTTGAGGACAGTCTCCCCGACGGCTACGGACGCTACATGCTCAACAGGATGCTCCGCCAACAAGGCATCGACGATGCCCAACTCACACCACTGCAACGTCTCAGCATCGTAGGCAACTCAGGCATGGGCGCCTTGTGCTACGAACCCGAAACGAAAATGGATAAAACGAGTGAAACGTTGTCGTTCGAACACCTACAGCAGCTGGCACTCGAAGTCCTCTCCGAGAAAAACGAGAAAGACGCCGCCCTGCTCTATTACAATAGCGGCAACTCGGGTGGCTGTCGACCCAAATGCCTCTACCACAACGAGGAAGGCGACTGGCTGGTGAAATTCAGGCATACCTACGATCCGAAGGACTTGGGCTTGAAGGAATACCAATATAACGAAATCGCTCGCCAATGTGGTATCGAAGTACCTGATTTCAAGTTGTTTGAGGGAAAGTATTTTGCCACACGACGATTCGACATCGAAAAAGGCGAACGCCTTCATGTGGCCACCGCTGGCGCCCTGCTGAACGAGTCCATCGACTTCCCAAAGCTGGACTACAAAACCCTCCTACATCTTACCGGTTTCCTGACCCAAGACCCCAAGCAGGTGGAGGCGATGTTCCGACTGATGGCATTCAACGTGTTCACCGACAACAAGGACGACCATGCCAAGAACTTCAGTTTCATCTGTCGCAAAGGCCAATGGCGTCTCGCACCTGCCTACGACCTGACTCCTGTCCCCGAAGGCTACCACGGCGAACACGCCACCTCTGTCAATGGAAACGGCAAACCCACCGTCGAAGATATGCTTACCGTGGGCGAGAGCATCAGGATCCCAAAAAAACGCGGCTTGGAAATCATAGATTTCATTCGGGAACACTGCAAAGAGATTCTATCCAAAGATTATCTATAACAGAAACAAAATATTTCGTATCTTTGCACGCTAAATTAGGATTCATAGTATATGAAAGACAACTACAAGGAATATAAACAGCTGAATCTCACCGAGACAGCCGATGAAATCCGCCGTTATTGGGAAGAGAACGACACCTTCCAAAAAAGCCTTGACAACCGCGACAAAGACAATGCATTCGTGTTCTTCGAAGGACCGCCTAGCGCCAACGGCACCCCGGGCATCCACCATGTGATGGCCCGCTCCATCAAGGACGTGGTGTGCCGCTACCAGACCTTGAAAGGCAAACACGTGGTGCGTAAGGCCGGCTGGGACACCCACGGCCTGCCCGTCGAACTCGGCGTGGAGAAGAAACTCGGCATCACCAAGGAAGACATCGGTAAGAAGATCAGCGTCGACGACTACAACCGCGCCTGCCGCGAGGAGGTGATGAAATACAAGGACATGTGGGACGACCTCACCCGCAAGATGGGCTATTGGGTCAACCTCAACGATCCTTATATCACCTTCACCAACGACTACATCGAGACCTTGTGGTTCCTGCTGAAAGACCTTTACAACAAAGGCCTGCTCTATAAAGGCTATACCATCCAACCCTATTCCCCCGCTGCCGGCACCGGCCTCAGCTCTCACGAATTGAATATGCCTGGTTGTTATCGCGACGTGAAGGATTTGACTTGTGTGGCGTTGTTCACCCTAAAACCCAATTCTCAATTATCAATTGTCAATTGTCAATTACCTACATACGCTATCGCGTGGACGACAACGCCTTGGACTTTGCCTTCAAATACGGCTCTTTGTGTGGAACCCAATATTGATTATGTCCTTTTGAAGACGGTCCATCCATATACGGAAGAGCCTTGCTTGATCCTTATGGCCAAAGCCTTGGTGGAGACGATGTTCAAGGAAGCCCCCGAGGTCGTGAAGGAATTCAAGGGCAAGGACCTCGTCGGCATCGAATACGAACAGCTGATTCCTTGGGTCAACCCGGGCGAAGGTGCCTTCCGTATCATCCCTGGCGACTATGTCACCACCGAAGACGGTACGGGTATCGTCCACATCGCACCGACCTTCGGTGCCGACGACAAGCGCGTGGCCGCCGCCGCGGGCATCCCGCCCTTGCAGATGATCGACAAGGACGGCAAGCCGCAGCCTATGGTCGACCGCACGGGTAAGTTCTTCCGCATCGAAGACCTCGACCCCGACTTCGTCAAGAACTGCATGGACGTGGAGGCCTACCGCCCCTATGCCGGCCAGTTTGTGAAGAACGCCTACGACCCCACCAAGACCGAGAAGGACAAATCCTTGGATGTCGACATCGTGGTCATGCTGAAAGAAGAAGGCAAACTCTTCAAGAGCGAGAAACATACGCACAACTACCCGCACTGCTGGCGCACCGACAAGCCCGTGCTCTACTATCCCCTCGACAGCTGGTTCATCAAGACCACGGCCCTCAAGGACCGCATGATCGAACTCAACAAGACCATCAACTGGAAGCCCGAAGCCACCGGTAGCGGCCGTTTCGGCAACTGGCTGGAGAACCTCGTCGACTGGAACCTCTCGCGTTCGCGCTACTGGGGCACACCGCTGCCCATCTGGCGCACCGAGGACGGCAAGGAAGAGATCTGCATCGGCAGCGTCGAAGAGCTTCGCGCCGAGATTGAGAAGTCCATCAAGGCGGGCTTCATGAAAGAGAACCCCTATGCCAGCGACGACTACACCAAGTTCGACCTGCATAGACCTTATATCGACGGCGTCATCCTCTGCTCCGCAAGCGGCAAGAAGATGATGCGCGAACCCGACCTCATCGACGTGTGGTTCGACAGCGGTGCCATGCCGTATGCCCAATACCACTACATGGGCGACAAGACCGGTCTTCCCTTCCCCGCCGACTTCATCGCCGAGGGCGTCGACCAGACCCGTGGCTGGTTCTTCACCCTGCACGCCATCGCCACGATGTGCTTCGACAGCGTAGCTTACAAGAACGTCATCTCCAACGGCTTGGTGCTTGACAAGAACGGCAACAAGATGTCGAAACGTCTGGGCAATGCCGTCGACCCGTTTGGTGCCATCGAGAAATATGGTGCCGACGCCGTGCGTTGGTATATGATCACCAACTCGCAGCCTTGGGACAACCTGAAGTTTGACGAGGCCGGTGTCGACGAGGTGCGCCGCAAGTTCTTCGGCACCCTCTACAACACCTACGCCTTCTTCGCCTTGTATGCCAACATCGACAAGTTCGACTACAGCCAAGCTGACATCGATATTAAAGACCGTCCTGAGATCGACCGCTGGATCCTCTCGGAGCTCAACTCCCTCATCCTCGAAGTCGACAACGCCTACCAAAGTTATGAGCCCACCCGTGCGGGTCGCGCCATCGCCGACTTCGTCGACGCCCACCTCAGCAACTGGTACGTGCGCCTCTCGCGCCGCCGTTTCTGGAAGAGCGAGGACAATACCGACAAGCTGTCGGCCTATCAGACCCTCTACACCTGCCTCGAGACCGTGGCACGCCTCATGTCGCCTGTCGCGCCGTTCTTTAGCGAACAGCTTTATCGCGATTTGAACAACGTCACGGGCCGCAACAAGGCCGAGTCCGTCCACTTGACCGACTTCCCCGAGGCTAACAAGGCATATATCGACAAGGCCTTAGAGGAACGTATGGAGATGGCACAGCTGGTCTCCTCGCTGGTGCTCTCGCTGCGTAAGAAAGCCAACATCCGTGTGCGTCAGCCTTTGTCGAAGATCATGATTCCCGTCAAGGACGAGAACATGAAAACGCAATTGCAGAAGGTGTCACACCTCATCATGAGCGAAGTCAACATCAAGGAGATAGAGTTCCTTTCGGCCGACAACAACATCCTGGTGAAGAATGTAAAGCCCAACTTCAAGACCTTGGGCAAGAAGTATGGCAAACAGATGAAGCAGATCCAGGCCTACTTCGCCAACATGAGCCAAGAGGAAATCCACGCTTTCGAGAAGAACAACGGCACCCACTTGAATGTGGATGGTGTCGACGTTGAGTTGACCCTCGAAGATGCTCTGATTTCGACACAGGACATCCCCGGCTGGGCTGTCACCTCACAAGACGACCTCACTGTGGCCCTTGACATGACCATCACCGATGAGCTGATGCAGGAAGGCCTCGCCCGCGAGATTGTGAACCGTGTGCAGAACCTTCGTAAAACCGGTGGTTTCGAAGTCACCGACCGCATCGAGCTGCTCATCGAAAAGAACGAAAAGATTCAAAACGCCATCGACAAGTTTGGCGACTATATCTGCGCCGAGACCCTGGCCAGCATCACCGAGGTGGACGCCTTGGAAGGCGTGGAAGCCGAGGAATTGGTAGAAGGCGTGAATGTGAAATTAAAAATTCAAAAAAGATAATAATTGTTTGTAGAGACGCGATTCATCGCGTCTCTACAAGCAAACAAATACACACTATCATGGACACTAACAAGAAAGAACCCCAGGTGCGCTATTCCGACGAAGACCTTGAGGAATTCAAAACCCTGATACTCGAAAAGCTCGAACAGGCCAAAGCCAGTCTGGAGACCTTGCAGGCCAACCTCTCTGGCGGAGAACACAGCACCGACGACACGGCCCCGACTTTCAAGGTATTGGAAGACGGTTATGCTGTGGCACAGAAAGAAGAAAATGCCAAACTCGTGGCCCGTCAAGAGAAATACATCCACAACCTCGAGCTCGCCCTCATGCGTATCGAAAACAAGACCTACGGCGTGTGCTGTGAGACCGGCCGTTTGATTCCTAAGGAAAGACTGCGCTGCGTGCCTATCACAACCCGCTGCTTGGATGCTAAACTGAAGAAAAAGTGAAAAAGCAGGGCAACCGCGGCCTCTTGTGGTCGTTTGTGGTGATTTTTCTCGTTTTGCTCTTCGACCAAATCCTCAAGATTTGGGTCAAGACAAGTATGACCCTCGGACAGGAGACCTCTGTCATCGGGAGTTGGTTCAAGTTGTTGTTTATTGAAAACAACGGCATGGCTTTCGGTTGGTTCGGCGGAGGCGGCTTGCTGAAGCTGGCCTTGAGTCTGTTTAGGATTGTAGCCATCGTCGTCTTGTTTTGGATTTTGGTTCGTTTGTCGAAGAAAAACACCAAGTTTGGCGTGTTGTTTGGCATTGCCCTCATCACGGCAGGTGCGATGGGCAACATCATCGACAGCGTGTTCTACGGGCGCATTTTCAGCGAGAGCACTTTCACGCAAGTGGCGACGCTTTTCCCAGACGGGGGAGGCTATGCCGGTTGGCTGCACGGACAGGTGGTCGACATGCTCTATTTCCCCATCATCGACGTGGCTAAGGAAAATGCCTCATGGCTGCCCAACTTCTTCTTCGGTCCCGACGGGCATTTCATCTTCTTCCGTCCTATATTTAATTTCGCTGATGCGGCTATTACCATTGGAGTGTTCTATATGTTGATCTTCCAGTGGAAATGGTTGAAGACATTGAAATAAAACAGACCATAAAACAATAAAATCCCGCCAATGGATTGACGGGATTTTTCAATTTTTACGCATGTAGAGACGGTGTGCACACCGTCTCTACCAAATTATGCCTGTTTGCGGGCTGCAATCAGCAGATCCAGCATCTTAATGGCCGAATCACTGATGACCGTGCCAGGACCGAAGATGGCCACAGCACCGGCATCATAGAGGAACTGGTAGTCCTGCGCGGGAATCACGCCACCCACGGTGACCATGATGTCGGGACGACCGAGCTTTTCAAGCTCCTCAATGACCTGAGGCACGAGGGTCTTGTGACCAGCAGCCAGCGAACTCACGCCCATGATGTGGACGTCGTTCTCCACGGCCTGTTTGGCAGCTTCGGCGGGCGTCTGGAACAGCGGTCCCATATCCACGTCGAAGCCGATGTCGGCATAACCAGTGGCCACCACCTTGGCGCCACGGTCGTGACCATCCTGACCCATCTTGGCAATCATGATACGCGGACGACGGCCTTCCAGCTTGGCGAACTCGTCAGCCTTGCGGCAGGCTTCCTCGAATCTTGCATCGTTTTTCGTTTCCATAGAATATACTCCTGAAATTGAACGGATAACAGCTTTGTAACGACCCGCGACCTTCTCGCAAGCCATCGAAATCTCACCCAGCGAAGCGCGGCACTTGGCGGCTTCGACGGCCAAGGCAAGCAAGTTGCCCTCGCCCGTCTCGGCGCACTTGGTGATGGCGTCGAGGCAACGTTGCACGTCGGCCTCGTTGCGGTTGGCGCGGAGTTCCTTCAAACGCTTAATCTGCGACTCACGCACTGCGGTGTTGTCGACCTCCAAGGTCTCGATCGGGTCTTCATGGTCGAGGCGGTACTTGTTGATACCGACGATGGTTTCGCGACCTGAGTCGATCTTGGCTTGCTTGCGGGCAGCGGCCTCTTCGATACGCATCTTCGGCAGACCCGTCTCAATGGCCTTGGCCATGCCACCCATGGCTTCCACCTCTTGGATGTGACCCCAAGCACGGTGGGCGATCTCGTTGGTAAGGCTCTCCACATAATAGGAGCCAGCCCACGGGTCGACGACGCGGCAGACGTTGGTCTCTTCCTGGATGTAGATTTGGGTGTTACGGGCGATACGGGCGCTGAAGTCGGTGGGCAGGGCGATGGCCTCGTCCAAAGCGTTGGTGTGCAGCGACTGGGTGTGACCCAGAGCGGCACCCATGGCCTCGATGCAGGTACGGGCCACGTTGTTGAACGGGTCTTGCTCGGTGAGCGACCAGCCCGAGGTCTGCGTGTGGGTACGCAGGGCCAGCGACTTGGTGTTCTTCGGGTTGAAGGTGCTGACAATCTTGGCCCACAGCATACGGGCGGCACGCATCTTGGCAATCTCCATGAAGTGGTTCATGCCCGAGCACCAGAAGAAGGACAGACGCGGTGCGAAGGCATCGATGTCCAAGCCAGCCTTGACACCCGTGCGGAGGTAGTCCCAACCATCGGCCAAGGTGTAAGCCATCTCGATGTCGGAGGTGGCACCAGCTTCCTGCATGTGGTAACCCGAGATGGAGATGCTGTTGAACTTCGGCATGTTCTGCGAGGTGAACTCGAAGATGTCGGCGATGATGCGCATCGAGAACTCAGGCGGAT
>JAEEGK010025833.1_pt1 | contig 12015 bp, 7 predicted proteins | sample 8958771 | NCBI WGS metagenome assembly JAEEGK01 (sample SAMN16246547, study PRJNA631951) | gut metagenome | biome: gut microbiome; feature: rumen; material: SC-attached | host: Bos | place: Iran: Karaj | collected 2018-10 | reverse complement strand
CATTCATCCCGGTCTCGGAGGACCAGGGCATGATCGACGCCGTCGATGCGGGCGCTCTCACGATCGAGAAGCTCGAGGCGATGACATGCGTCTGCTCCGTCGGCCTCGACATGATCGCGATTCCCGGCGACACGCCCGCGAGCTCCATCTCGGGCATCATCGCGGACGAGGCGGCGATCGGCATGGTCAACCAGAAGACGACGGCAGTGCGCGTAATCCCCGTAGCGGGCAAGAAGGTCGGCGACACTGTTGAGTTCGGCGGACTCCTCGGCCATGCACCCGTGATGCGCGTCTCGCCCTTCTCGTGCGAGGCGTTGGTCTCCCGCAAGGGACGCATCCCCGCGCCGATCCACTCCTTCAAGAACTGATGCGCCAGGACTGATGCGCTGGCGGATATTCCACCGAGAGGTCACTGAATCGACCAACCTCGACGCGCGCGGCGGCGTTCCCGGCGACGTCTTCACGGCCGACTTCCAGACTGCCGGACGCGGACGCCTCGACCACCGCTGGCTCTCCGCCCCCGGCGAGAACCTCGCAATGTCCGCCGTCCTCGACGTCGGGGGACAGTCCCCTCAAAAACGGGGACTGTCCCCGGACAATCGGGGACTGTACCCGGAGGAAATCGCCACCCTGCCGCTGGTGGTGGGGCTTGCCGTCGCCGAGGCACTGGCACCGTTTGCCGTGCCGACGCGGCTTTGGCTCAAATGGCCCAACGACGTCCTCGCGGACGGCGGACGCAAGCTCGCCGGCATCCTCTGCGAACGGCATGGCGACTCGGTAATCGCCGGAATCGGCATCAACGTTAACCAAGCAAAAATTTCGCCCGAAATCGAAAAACGCGCAATTTCGCTCGTCCTGCTTCGGGGACAGTCCCCAAACAACGGGGGACTGTCCCCAGTTGCGCGACCCAATAATGGGGGACTGTCCCCAGTGGGAAATGGGGGACTGTCCCCAGTGGGAAATGGGGGACTGTCCCCAGAAAACAAGGGACTGTCCCCAGAAAACAAGGGACTGTCCCCATGCGATGGGAGGCGGGGGCGCATTGAGGTGGCCAGCGTTCGGGACGCGGTTCTTGCCACGCTTTCCGAGCGCGTTGCGCTTTGGCGCCGCCAGGGCTTCGCGGCCATCCACCCGTTCGTCGCAACGCTTGACTGCCTGAAGGGACGCGAAGTAAGCGTCGCGCAGACAGATTGCGACGGCTCGCCAGTCTCCGGGCTGTGCGGAGGCATAGCACCAGACGGCTCGCTCATTGTCGCAGGCCGCCGCATCTACGCCGGAGAGGCGCGGCGAGTGCGCTAGTCCGAAGTTCCAGCGGACTAGAAACCACAATATCCCCGTTGACGTAGCTCTCCGAGTCGATGTACAAGTCTGCGTTTGACCCCACATTGACATTGGCGACTACCCCGCCGTCCTTGAACCAGGCATAGTTGTTCACGAAATAGGCAAAGTCAAAAACACCCGAACACTTCTTGCCTCTCGTGCCGGAATACGGGACAAACCATTTTGCCTATTCAACCCTTTTCCCGCTTTTCAGGGGAGCTGGATTGTGAGCTTGAAGAAGCGCAGGGAGGAGTTGCCGCCGGAGGGGACAGCCTGCCAGGGTCCGGTTGGGGAGGTGCTTCCCATAAGGACGGGCTGGACGCCAGGCATCCACTGGGACTGGGCGGGCGAGAACCCGACGCTGCCGAGGTCTGGCGGGGTGCCGTCCGGGTTGAGCGCAAAGGAGGTTATCTTGAAGACGGCGGTCGCCGATTCGGGATCCATTCCCAAGACATAGCATTCCCAGACCTTGTTGACGCCGTTCGCCGCGAGGGAGACGGCGTATGCGTCCCTGTCGCCATTGAATTGCGAATCTATGATCGTGGCATGCGCGTCAAGCCATTCAGCCGGAATCTCAAGCGACTTGCCGCCGCCAAGATCGACCGTCGCGTCACCAGGCGCAACTTCCTGACTCCAGCTCAGGACGATTTTGCCGTATCCATATCCCCTTCCGCCAACGGCGATGTAGTACGTCACGCCCTTGGCGGATTCGAACGAGTTTGTGCTGGTACCGTCCGGATTGCCATACGCATTTTCCGCAACTGTAACAAGCGAAGCGAGGGAACTGCCGGTGTAGATTCCCATTGCCGCGCTGAATTCGGAGCCGAGCGTCGTGAAGGCTACGGTTCCACGCGCTGGCGCAGTCCACTTCCACCACACAGTGGCAGTAGAACCCACATGATCGTAAAGCGGCTCGTCATCCTCAATTCCCGACCCCAGATTCGAACCAGTCACGATGCCAGACTCACCGGAAATCGTCGCAGCGTATGCGAAACAGTCGTTCTCCGGCGAGGGATAGTTAAGCAGATATGCGTTAAGCCATGGCGTACTCATGAAAGCTCTGACCACGTTGACGTCAATGCTTTCGATTCTGTCAATTCCGTTAATCGCATCGTTTCCGCCCTCGAAGAAAACGGTTCTCAGGTTTTCGCACAGTTCAAATGCCGAATCGCCAATTCGCGTAACGGCTTGCGGAATGGAGACCGACGAAAGACCGTAGCAATGGGAGAACGCCTCGTCGTCTATTTCGAGCAGAGTTGTCGGAAGCACCAGTTCGTTCACCCCCTGAACATTGTAAAATGCACCGGCGCCAATGCATTTCGTCCCCCACACAACCGTAGCTTTCCCGCTAAATCCCCTAGGACAAACCACAAGAGTCTTTCCGTCCTCCTTGTACAGGATTCCGCCATCGCCAGTATAGCAGGGATTGCCATGAAGGACTTGTATGGTTTTGAGATTCCATGCCTGGTAAAACACGTCAACGGACAGGTTCGTCATGCTGACGGGAATTACAACGGAAGTCAGCGCCCCACCCGTCAGGACGTTGTTTCTGATTGAAACAACAGGCTTGCCGTCTATCTCGCCTGGCAACGTCAACGTGCCAGAAGGCGTTGGCGATATCCCAGTCAGCGTCAGTGTTCCATCGCCATTGTTGACGGTGGTGTATTGATATGAGGCTACTTCCCAATGCGCATACAGCGGCATGTCGGCCAGGACCTGCGTCTGGGCTGTCACGGCACTGCCGCCTACCGCCGCCGTGAACCAGCCAAGGAATGTGTGCCCAAGCAAGGTCGCTTCCGGCAATTCGCCCACTGCCTGACCGTGAACGACATACCGGTCAGCAGCATCTACGCTTCCGCCATTTGCGTCAAACTCGACAGTGTGGATCTCTCCGGAGACAATCGTCAAATCTGAAACCCAGCCACAGTCATCTCCATAGGACGTCTCCGAGTCCTTTGCGTATTCAAATTTCAACAAATGGTCGTCCGAATCGAATATGAACAGCTCGACGGGGATCCATTCGATTTTTATTCCGCTAATGGCCGCTGTCGCATCATTGTTGTCAAGATAGCAGTGCAGTTTGTCCCAGCCGCCCTCTGACGAAACCCTCCACATGAACGACACCTTGCAAGGCGCGTTGGTGATGGCAATTTCCGCCCATGACGACTGATTGTCCCCGACAGTGCCGCTTCGCCAGCTTCCGTCAATTTCGGCAACCCATGCCGTCCCGCCGCCAGTCGCCGAGAACGGGGACGCCGTCCAATGGGCATAGAGCGTCATATCTCCCGATATGGCCGTGGTATCCGAAATACGCTGCCCGCCGTTGGCTGCGGGAAACCACCCTGCGAACAGGAAGCCATCACGGGCGGGCACGACAAGCGCCGCAAGAGTGTCGCCGTCAAACGCCGCCACTTCAATGCTTGGCTCTCCGTCAAACAGTCCGCCGTTGGCATAGAGCGTGACAGTATAATGCGGCATGTCGTAATATTCGATCACGCATCCTGCCGGAACTGAAAAGGCATTGCGCAACGTCTCCGGAGCCTCCACCGTCAGGTTCTCACATTCATCAAAAGCCGCGTCAGCCACATAAGTAACGCCAGACGGAATATGCAAAGTCCTTAGTGCGCTGCAACCAGAGAACGCATAAGAGTAGATTGCCTGAAGCGATTCGGGCAATGTCACGCTCTCCAATGCCGTCGAGTAGTAAAAGGCATAATTGTCTATCAACGTCACGCCTTCCGGAACGACAACTGATTTCATCAAATGCGCGTCAAACATATCGCCAGAAAGAGAATCTGAACCAAGCGCCGTCAGAGCCTGTCCTGGACCTAAATAGTTGGAAATGACAAGAGATTGCGGCGCAACGCCATGAAACCCTATCAATTCTCCATCTTCGACAATTAGGGAAAACGGCTTGTTGGCATCGTATCTTGTTCCGGCGAACGCAGTTGGATTGATGTCAATGCCAGACTCGTTCCCTGCGAAAGTGACATTTGCGAGGTTTGCACAGCCGGCAAAGGCATACGGGCCAATCGACACAACGCTAGCAGGAATCGTGACTGACGTGAGCACATTGCCTGTTGAATAACGGAATGCAGCCGATTCAATTACCATAACCCCTTCAGGAATCATTACAGAAGAAAGGTTTGCGTTGCCGAACACCGAGTTTGCGCCTATGCATTCCGTACCAGGCGCAATCTCAATGGAACCTCCCTTGGCTCTAGGACAAGAAACAAGCGTCTTTCCATCCTTTGTGTACAGAATACCGTTCTCACTTTTGTATGCAGGATTGGATGCCGATACAGAAATGTTTGTAAGGCCAAGTGCTGAGGAAAACACGTTTGCCATGCGTGTGACACATTCAGGAACGATCACAGATGTCGTTGCGCTTCCCATTAAGACATTGCCATTAATCGCAACGACACTTTTCCCGTCTATCGATTCCGGAAACGTGTACTCGCCGACCGGCTCCGGGGAAATGCAATCAGCAACATACCCCCAATTCTCATCATAGCGAGAAATAGTCACCGTGCCGTCGCCGTTGTCGATATAGTTGTATGTGTAGCCGCCAACTGTTCCCGTAGCGGCATTGACCTGCGAAGCGGCGACAACCGCGACCAGTAGCATCAGCAGTCTTTTCATTTGCTATTCCTCCCGGCTCTTTCTCACGTTTAACATAAACAGCAAAGCTTTCGACTCAGACTGAAAGGCCTTGCACCTGGTCCCTGCCGAAACAGCCAGCAAACCCTATGCTGGGCTCCGTCCTCGTCGCTCGGCAATCCAGAGCGCAAGCAAGACGACAACCAGTATTGCAAAAACGGCAATTCGTCCCATGCGCATGGGCGCATCTGGATCTGAAGCCTCCGACTTTGACATCGGATCAATCGTCTCCGTTGCCTTAACTTCGAGAGAACCTGTCTGCACCAAGCCCTGACGCTCACGCAAATCTTCTGCCCTCAATTCCGCATGTCTAGCCTCGGCCTCGGCAGCACGCTCACGGCGAATCTCTTCCGCCCTGCGCATGTCGCTTCGCCGCTGGCTCATAACCAAGCCCACATCCTCGCCCTGCTCAATCATGAAAGAACACCCCTTTCCCCTTTTCAACTGCCGGTAGATCCCTCGCCATCAGTGGATTCTTCGCCGTCAAAAGAGATGATGCCCTCCGGCAGTTCCATCCATGAAAGCGTAACGGGAGGACCGTCTGGTGTCATCCCCATGCCGACGCTGGCATTGCTGACGGTATCCGCCGCACCAGAAAACAACCGTGAATCCCAATTGAAATACACGTGCCCGCTGTAAATTGTTCCCTCATTACGGCAAACAAAAGACCCATTGACAGCGGCATCTTCACCGAAACATCCAAATATGCCGTGGTTGTTGTAGAGAACGCCATCTATGCGATAAACAGTTTCTACCTTTCCCTTGAATACATCGTCATAATTACAGACAGATTCATAGTATTTTCGATTGTAAGAACAATCATATACAATCTCCTTTACTTGCTTGTCAACATACACAGGATTTCCCCACCGGTCGGTCTTAGGATTTCCCCACCGGTCGGTATCTTGAACTTTGATTGTTTTCGTCACTTCTCTTTTAGAAAGTTTGCCAAACTTCCCAGTGCTTTGATTATAGCCACCAGGAACAAAGCTCGCCTGGGCGGCGTTAAACTGCGCCTTGGGCACATATTCTTCGTCTCGGTAGTATTTTGACTTGCTATTTCCATTCCCAAAGACATTTGGATAGCCAATAGCCGCATCTGTTGGATCGCAAGCATAAGGCTTTATGTACTCGCTGCCATACATACTTTCACCAATGTAGTCTGCAAACGACACTTGCTCACTATAAGTACGCCCGTATTTTGTATAATAATGTGTGTACGTTCCCCCAAAGTCTCCAATGATTATATTGCCCTTTGCCATCAAGCCAAGCAAGTCCTTTTTCGAATTCTCCGCATTCTGTGTCGCTCTGTTAGACATATCCGGAGGATTCTTGTATGTAATGTTGCCGATTATGTGAATATTGCGCCCCGAATATATCGTGCCCTGCCCTTTGACAACGCCCTTGATTATCACATCGCTGGCAACGACTACGGGACCGTTGATCTCTATAGGATTGTTTGCAGTACCAATAAGAACAAGTGCGCCATAATCCGGAGCCTGAACCGTTTGCCCATTTGAAAGGGTTACGGTCTCCACTCCCGAGGGCCCAACGCCGTTGTAGTAGCCATCCACAATCACGCCTTTGCCGTTCTGCTTGATCCAGCAGGAATTTTGATTCTCAGCCTTGTGTTCCTGGACCATCAAACGATATTCGCTATTTTCATTTGATAGGTCGCCAATGTATGGCATATTCAAGGGGAACGCCTCATGCGCGTGCAACCTAGCCAGTCTATCTGCTGTTGTTGGTTCACGATTCGGTGCATCATATCCACCAGGATTCACTTCGCCGGTATAAGGATTCTTGTAAAGAGGCCGTGCTGAGTTGTTTCCGTAACTACTAAACGATTCTCTCAAGTAAGCAGCAGCAGACAACATCTTTGGCGCTTGATTGTCATCGCTGACGAAATCGCCATTCACCCCCAGCTCCTCGTTTCTCGAAGCCCAGAGATTTCCATTGACAATGCAATTTGAGTCGATGTACAGGTCTGCATTTGACCGCACGTCGCCATTGGCAATGACGCCACCGCCCTTGAACCAACCATAGTTGTTCACAAAATATGCATTGTTGAACACGGCCGAACGCTGCTGGGCGAAGCGCACCTTCTCGGCGAGAACTACCTTGGAAACGCTGCCGCCAGGATTTGTGCGCGTCGCCTCGGCGACGATCGTCACGTCGGCGCTTTGCCTGCCTTGAATGTGATCGACGCGACCAATGCGAACCTTAACCGTGCAGCCGTTGCGCTCGACGGACTCCGAAAGCGTCACCGTGGCATCCCTGCTGCCGACGACACGTCCCATTGTCCTTTTTGCCACAGTACCAGAAAACGGGACAAACCACTTGTCAAACTGATTGCCACCGCCTGCTCCGACCGTGAGGGCCGTACTGCTCAGTGCATACTTGAACTGGTAGTTGATCGCCGACTTGGCCAGTTCTATCTCGCTCTGTGCGGCAAGGCGGCATAGGTCGCGCCCAATGGCTACGGACGCCATCCTCGTCGTATGGCCGACGTATGCCATGACGCCACCGACTATCAACGTCAACACCCCAGTCAGCACCATCACTGTGAGCAGCGCGGAGCCACGCTTGAGACTATACTTCTGCATTTTCGCCTCCTTTTTGCATATTCCACGTTTATTCTACTTCCGCTGGCTGTATCTTTCCGAACAGCGGCACGTACACGCGCTCGCGGTGCGTGTCCTGCGAGCCGTCGAGGTTCTTTACATTCGCCCTAAGTTCAATGTCAAAGGACAGAGCGTACGGCTTTGCCGAAGCCGCCGAATTGCAGCAGTTGGAAACGACGCCGGCGATGTTGTTCTCGCAGAGCGTCATGCGACCGGGCCAGAGCCAGTTCTTGTGGTTGTTCTTGTCGGGAGTTCCGTCGTTGAAGAGGAAATAGCGAGTCTCAGCCGATCCGTCCTCGCCCGTGACGCTCTCGTTGGAGAGAAGAATCCGCATCGTCTGGTTTTGGATGCTTCCAAGAGAACTTCCAACGACACCGGCGGACATGGAAATCGCACCTGAACTTTCAACTACGGAGTCGGCGTTCGTTCCGCTCAGAAGGCCGGCATAGTGAACTCCGTCAATAGTAGGCGATGCATGGAACAAAAGCTTCTCCCTGAGTTCGCGAGCGGAAAGCGAAAGCTCGGCGTCGGTCATAGCGGTCTTGAGCATCCTCTGGGTGGTAATGAACGACGAGGCGATTGCCGCAATCGCAATCGTCATCACGGTACTCGCAATCATCGCCTCAATCAGCGTATAGCCCTTTTTCATCGGTCACTCCCCCCGCTCGATCGAACACTTGGTGACGGATATCGGAATGTGGCAAACACGCGCCGTCGTGGTTCGCGGCGTCAAGTTGAGCCCTGGGGACGTGAACTTATTGAGACATCGCCTGTCTCCCGACGGCCCCCACTCGACATCCACCTGTATCTCCTTCCAGGTGGTTCCGGTAATGCCGTGTGGAGGATTCATGACGTCAAACCCCGTGCGCCCCCTGACGCGGACATAGCATTTTGGAGGAGAGCCGGGCCAGATGTTCAGGGCATGGCAGTCGGCATCGGAAATCGCCATCTCCAGCCCCTGGTCGCTGGGGGACCAATTTGTCGAGCCGCTCAGCTTTTCGTACGAGATGTTGAGCCACTTCCACGCGGTGTCCCAGGCGTACGCCTCGGCGGCCAGTATCTGCGAACTCTCGCGGCTCACCTTGGCTATGACGATAAGCCCCTCCATCAGAGCGAGGACTGAGAATGCCGCGATGGACCCCGCAAGCATCACCTCCACAAGCGTCATGCCCTTACGCGACTTCATGTTCCACCTCATTCCATAGCTCCGTAGTTCTTGTCCAGAACGGCCTCGACCGCCGCCGGGTCCGCCAGAAACAGCTTGCACGGCCCCACCGCCTCGATGTCGCTCTTCAGCTTGGGATCCACCGGGTTCAAGACCGCCACAAGCGTAAACCCGCCGATCTGCGAGAACGGCATGACGCCGCGCTGGCGCACAAGCCACCTCGGATAGCGCGACAGGAGGCTCTCGCCGATGTCGTAGGGGGCGATGTTGACGGGCGGTACGCCGCAGGAGTCCGCCAGATGCTCCATGCACTTCTCGCAAAGCGTCGGATTCTCTTTTTCAAGAATTTGGAGTGCAGAAACGAGAAACACCCTTCCGTCCGTCGGTGTCGCGTTCAGATGGTCGCGCAGGGCGGAAAGCTCGGCCGGCGAGACAAGCCCCGCGTCGCCGAGGCGGTTGGCAAGGGCGACCTCCGCGCGGATGCCCTCCATGGCCGCGATTTCCGCCCGTTCCTCGCGCCCCTTCGGCGCTTCCGGCGTAAGGTCGGGAAGCGGCGACGTGAGCGTACGCGCCTTGAGAAGCACGACCTTCGCGGCAACGCCGTCGCACGCCTCCAAAGCGGGCATTATCGTTGAGAGCGTTGCGACGTCGCGGTCGCGTACAAGGAGACGCGCGAGATCGACGACGGCCGCCTGGTGCTTCTCCATGAGGCCGCGCTGGGCGTATGCCGCGACAAGGAACTCGAGAGGCGTGCGGTCGTCCGGCATCACCTCGCGCATCTGCTCGAAATAGCTGATCGCCTCGTCGAGGTTCGATGCCGATTTCAGGGCAGCCAGGGCGTCGTCGCCCTCTATGGGTTTTTCCGATGACATATCTACAAGTGTCAAGCACGGGACGTGCCATTGGGCCGCAAAGCGTGGCACGGTCTGTGCTAAAAGGTGTCCGCAATGGAAGTTAAACGCCAGCCAGAGACAAAAAACAGGTTCCGCATCAGGCGGGGCGGAGTTGACGAACTGCGCAAGATCACCGATCCCGTGGAGTTCGCGCTTGCCGCTGCGGATCATCTTGGAGTGCCGCCAATTTCCCTGCCGCAGGGCTATGTGCCCACGGGGGATTTGCTGTGCGGGATGAACAGCGAGGCTTGGGGCCGCATCAAGGCGGCGCCCATGGCGAAGGTGCGCGGGAGGCTTACAGTGGCTTTCGCGGATCCCTTCGACATCCTCGCGCAGGAGGAAGTGGCGCGCTGGTGCGGCGGGAGGGTGTGGATCACCGTAGTCCCATCCAACCAGCTCACCGACCTGTTCACGCGCATGAAGCAGGCGGAAGACGCCGCGAACCCGGCCCTCGCGATGGAAAACATCATGAAGGGCGACGACGGGGAGATCGAGATGTCGGCCGACGGCGAGGGGAACGTGGACGCCCTCGACGCGACTATCGACGGCGCCGGCGACGCGCCTGTCATCCGCATGGTCAACACGATCATGATCGAGGCCCTCAAGACAAAGGCGTCCGACATCCACTTCGAGGCCATGGAGAAGGCGTCGCGCCTCAGGTACCGCATCGACGGCGAGCTCGTCGAGCGCCCTGCGCCGCCGAAGGCCCTGCACGACGCCGTCTGTTCCCGAATCAAGATCCTTTCAAACCTCGACATCGCCGAAAAGCGGCGTCCGCAGGACGGTCGCTTCAAGGTCCGCGCACTCAAGAAGGAAGTTGACGTGCGCGTGTCGATCCTGCCGACGGTGCATGGCGAGAAGATAGTCATGCGTATCCTCGACAAGGCCAACCTCGCGCCCGGCCTCGGGTCGCTGGGTCTTGACGAATACGCATACAAGGCGATGAAGTTCGCAATCGACCAGCCGCACGGCATCATCCTCGTGACGGGGCCTACCGGTTCCGGAAAGACGACTACGCTGTACTCCTGCCTTCAGGACCTCAACCAGCCGAACGTCAACATCGTGACGGCCGAGGACCCTGTCGAATACGAGCTTCCCGGCGTGAACCAGTGCCACGTCAACGTGGCGCAAGGCCTCACGTTCGCGGGAATCCTGCGTTCGGTGCTGCGTCAGGACCCGGACATCGTGCTAGTCGGCGAAATCCGCGACGGCGAGACGGCGGACATCGCTGTGAAGGCCGCCTTGACGGGCCATCTGGTGCTTTCGACCCTGCACACGAACGACGCCTGCGGCGTGATCGCGCGTCTCTTCGACATGGGCATCCAGCCGTTCATGCTCGCCTCGTCGCTGATCCTCGCGCAGGCGCAGCGACTCTTCCGCAAGCTCTGCCCCTTCTGCAAGCAGCCGGTCAAGTATGACGAGGAGCTGCTGAAGGTGAACAAGGTCGATCCCGCGCCGTTCGAGGGCGTCGAGATATTCGGGCCCGTCGGGTGCGCAAAGTGCCACAACTCCGGGTACAAGGGTCGTGGCGCGATGATGGAGGTGCTGCCCATCTCCCCGAAGATCCGCGCGCTCATCGAGAAAGGCGGCGACGCGGAGCTTCTGAGGAAGCTCGCGCTTGAGGAAGGCATGGTGACGCTGAAGGAGGCGGGCATGATAAAGGTGCGCGCGGGCCTCACGTCCCTGCAGGCCGCATTCGAGGTGACCGGCGGCGAGTAGTCGAAACCACCAAACCACCCAACCACCCAACTTCGAAGGAATCCGCAAGGAGAAAACATGGCCAACATACCGAAGATAAAGGGCGCAAAGAAGCTAGCCAACGTGGAGCTAGTCCCCTTCACGCGACAGGTCGCGTCCATGATCGGCGCGGGAATGCCGATCCTCTCGACGATCCAGACGCTAGAGGAGCAGTGCGAAAACCCGGAGTTCAAGAAGGTCCTTGGATACGTGAGGGAGACGATCGAGGGCGGCGAGCCGCTTTCGAGGGGGCTTGCCGCGTTTCCCGCGATATTCGACGACATGTACGTCAACATGGTCGTCGCGGGCGAGCAGTCGGGCGAGTTCGCCGGGATCCTGAAGCGCCTCGCCGCGATCATGCAGTCCACGGCGCGACTGAAGCGCAAGGTCAAGAGCGCGATGACGTACCCGACGGTGATCGTCAGCATCGCCCTGCTGCTGGCCGCTGGCTTGATTCAGTTCGTCGTGCCGGTATTCGCGGAGATGTTCAGCGGATTCGGCAAGGAATTGCCCTGGCTCACGCAGAAGCTCGTGGACGTCTCGCAATTCGTGAAGGACTGGTGGTACATCATCGGCGGAGTTATCGTTGGCGGAAGCTTCATCTTCAAGCGCTGGA
>JAEEGK010025827.1_pt1 | contig 12018 bp, 8 predicted proteins | sample 8958771 | NCBI WGS metagenome assembly JAEEGK01 (sample SAMN16246547, study PRJNA631951) | gut metagenome | biome: gut microbiome; feature: rumen; material: SC-attached | host: Bos | place: Iran: Karaj | collected 2018-10 | reverse complement strand
TATTTCATTAAAGACAATATCATAGCTTTTTATTGTACCTTTAGATAAATTTCTTCTGGTGATCATCATGCTTAATTTATGGTCTGTTTCGGAAAATTTTCTTTTGGTGGTCATAATTAATAATATGCATTTTCTGCTATTTAAATTTAGCTAACCCATACGATTTTATATAGGTTACTCTCGGCAGACCATTATTTTCTCTATTTTTATATTAATTTTTATTTAGAATATTCCAAATTTCAATAATTTTTTGAGCAGTGTATTCTATTTCATCTTTTGTATGGGTGGCAATAACTGTTAATCTTAATCTACTCATATCTTTAGGAACTGATGGTGGTCTGATAGCGGATACTATAATTCCTTCTTTTTCCAATTCTTTTGAGATTTTGTTTGCCAATTCTGCAGGGCCTATGATGATTGGTATAATTGGTGTTTCTCCATCAACAATGTTCAATCCAGCATCACAAAGCAGCTTTCTCATAAGACTTGTGTTTGAATTTAGATTATTTAGATATTCTTCACTATTTTCTTTAAGTAAGTTTAAAGCAGCATTTGCACTAGCTATTGTTGCTGGAGAAAGTGCAGTTGCGAAAATGAAAGGCCTTGATTTGTTTATAAGATAATCGATGTAGACTTGTTTTCCACAAACAAATCCTCCTTCTGATGCAAGTGCCTTGCTTAAGGTTCCTATTTGCAAATCAACTGAGTCAGTTAAGTCAATTCCAGTCTTGTCCTTATAGTATTCAACTGTTCCCTTACCTGTTTTCCCGATAACTCCAGTTGCATGTGCCTCATCGATTATAAGAGTGCAGTTGTATTTGTCGGCTATTTCCACAAGTTCTGGAAGTGGGGCAATGTCCCCATCCATACTGAATACTCCATCGCTCACAATAAATAGGTTGGAATCTTTTTTGGATTCAATTTCATCTAAAATAAGATTCTCGAGGTCTTTTGTATCCTTATGTTTGTAGACTTTTACTTTAGCTTTAGAGATTCTTGTTCCATCTATAATGCTTGCATGATTCAATTGATCTGAAAATATGACATCATTTTCCTTAGTAAGAGCATAAATCACTCCTAAATTAGTCATATATCCTGTATTAAAAATAAGTGTGGATTCAACGTTTTTAAACTCTGAGATATTGTTTTCAAGTTCTCTAGCCTCAAAAGAAGCTCCTGTTGTCAGTCTTGAACCAGTTGAACCTGTTCCACTTTCACTTGTTTCTTGAGCTGCTTTAATTACATCTGGATGATGTGTTAAGCCAAGATAGTTATTGGTTCCAAATACAAGAAATTCATTTCCATCATTATCAATGGCTTTTGTAGAAGAGATAAACCTTAAATCATCTACTGTTCTTAGAAGATTATTAGTTTTAAGTTCATCAAGTTCTTCTTTAAGTTTATTTTCAAGATTTGGATTCATAATATCATCCTTAAAAAAAATTTATTCAATAAGTACGATTTGATTTTCAAGATAATCTATTAAATCATCTAAAGTGTAATCATCATTCAATTGATTGGTGTCAACAAAGAATGCTCTTCCTCCAATAGGATTTCCTTCATCCTTTAGGATAGGAATACGTTCATAATTGTCCTTTGTTCCTACGTATCCTATTACATAACTTGGGTCATCGGACCAGCATAATTCTGCAACTATTCCTTTGCAGCTTGCTATTTTGGATGCAAGAATCAGTGCCTCTTCAAGATGGAGACCTTCCCTTCCATCATTTTTCAATGATTCCTTATAATTTCTTATGTCTGCACTAGCTATTCCTGTTACCCTAACTCCCTTAATTCCTTTATCGTCTATTCTCTTACCTGTGTCTTTATCGATAAGCATAGCTCCATGCATGCTTTCTTCAAGGTCTTGTAAATTTTGGATAGCCATTTCTGCAGATTCTTCACTCACTGCATTGTCCATTAATAATTCCTTCGCAAGATCCAATCCATCTTCTTTGGATTCTACGTGATGCTCATTAATGTTTAGTCTTTTCTTATAGATGATATCCTCTTCATCTATTTTTTCAATCTTTAAATTTATAAAGTCTGGCTTTCCTCTCTCATGAGTGATTGCCCTTCTGTAAACATTGATCAATTCATCTTCGATTTCATCTTCTCTTAAAACACGTTCTGCTCCAGAGATATGTTTTCCCCCTTCTTCATGAGGGCCTCCTTTTGAGCATCGCATTTTTATACTGTACATCATAATCTTGCCTATTAAATTTTTACTATACTCTATTTGTTTTTCATAATTATTAATATTTGACATGATTTTGGCTGAAAATCTTCAATTTTGATATGTTGATTTTTTGCTAAAAATTTTCATTCAACTTAATTGATTTAAGATACATTTAAAATCATGGTTTGTTAAGTAAACTATATTTTAATCATGTATAACTCTCATTTAATTGAATTATTTTTTCAATTATATATTTTAAATTAAGAGTATCTATACATAAAGATAAAAATTTTTAATTTTAGTAAAATTTTATAAAAAATAGGTTGGAAAATAAGATAATAAATTAGAATAAAAATAGAAAATAGAAAATTGATAAAATTCGAAAAATTAAAATTTAAAAAAATAAGAAAATTAGATGTTTGAATCAAACATCTATTGATTAGTTAAATTGTTTAGTTATTGATGGCATCTTTAACCTTGTCAAAGAGTCCCTTTTTGTAGACTTTTATTTCGTCTCCGCTGATTTCTCCAAATTGGATCAATAGCTTTTTCTGTTCCTTGGAGAGTTTTTGAGGAACAACAACGGTAATGTTTACATAAAGGTTTCCTTTTCCAGCACGTCTCATGTAAGGCATACCTTGGTCTCTTAATCTGAATGTGGTTCCGCTTTGGGTTCCAGGTGGAATCTTAAGCTCGACTTCTCCATTGATGGTTGGAATGTCTACAGTGTCACCTAAACTTGCTTGGACGAAACTGATTTGCTTTTCATAGTAGAGGTTTGCACCATCCCTTTCAAAGTATTCATGTCTTTTTATGTAAATCTCAACATAAAGATCTCCGTTTCCACCGCCAACATCTCCGACATTACCTTCACCAGAGACTCTTAAGCGGTTTCCGCTTTCAACACCTGCTGGGATTTTGATGTTGAGGGTTTTGCTTTCCTTAACGGTTCCTCTACCTTTACAGTTGTGACATGGCTCCTTGATGATCTTACCGGTACCATTACATTCGCCACATTGAACAACATTCATGACTTGTCCAAATAGGCTTTGTCTGATTTGTTTTCTTTGACCGGTACCTCCACAGACAGGACAGGTTTCAACTTCACTTCCAGGTTCCGCTTTGGAACCGTCACAGACTGGGCAGAATACATCGTGTCTTACAGTGACTTCCTTATCAGCACCATTTGCAGCTTCTTCCAAGGTGATTTCGACTTCAGTGTAAATGTCGCTTCCTCTTCTTGGGCCGGAACTGCGAGACCTTGATCTGCCGGTACCGAATCCGAATAAATCGAAGATGTCCTCTATTCCGCCTCCTCCAAATCCTTGGAAGATGTCTTCAAAGTTTACGTTTCTAAAGATATCCTCGTTAGAGAAGCCTTCCATACCTGCATGACCGAATTGATCATATCTGGACCTTTTTTCCTCATCAGATAAGACAGCGTAAGCTTCACTGATTTCCTTGAACTTTTCAGTAGCTTCCTCTTTCTTATCCTCTTCCACAACATCAGGATGGTATTTTCTAGCTAATTTACGATAAGCCTTTTTAATTTCCTTCTCATCAGCGGTTTTGTCCACTCCGAGAACTTCATAATAGTCACGCTTCTCTGCCATTTCGTCACCTATAAACATTAATTGTAATTGATTATTTATTAATTCTTGATTTTTTTTAATGATTCATATTAATTTTTAAAAATAGTATAGAACTATTAATTAAAATTTAATTAAATTACCTAATCAGTAATTTTTTCTCAGTAATTTTTTCATAAAATAAAATAATTTAATTAAATTTTAACTAATGATAAGTTACTAAATTAATTATTAGTTAATTTTAATATTTAAACTTAATTTAATTTGCTCAAGTTTTTGATTCTTTCTCTCTATTTTTAATAATGATTTAATTAATAAAAAGAATTCTTTAGACATTAAAAGGTTGTAAGTGGCTAAGAAAAATCAAGGAGGAATGTCTAAAAGAATTCAATTTATTATTTCTATTTTTGAGAGGTTATAATTAAAATATGACAAATCAAAAAAATAAATAGATTAAAAATTATTATTAGAATTTTATAATAATTATTTTAATCTACTGCTAATTTTGATTCAAATCTATTTTTTCTCTTCGAATTCAGCATCAATAGTGCCGTCATCGTCATCTTGTGGTCCTGCTCCTGCGTTAGGATCAGCACCTGCTGCTCCAGCTGCATCTTGTGCTGCTTGTTGAGCTGCTGCAGCTTCTTGGTAGATTCTTGCACCGATGTCTTGAACCACTTTGGTAAGTTCATCGGTTTTCTCTTTGATTGCTGCAATGTCATCGCCGCTGATTAATTCTCTAAGTTCTGCAACTAATCTTTCAATGTTGGATCTTTCGTCATCAGAGACTTTGTCTTTGATTTCCTCTTCATTGATGGTTTTTTCTGCAGTGTAGATCATGGAGTCAGCATTGTTTCTAACTTCAATTTCTTCTTGTTTCTTCTTGTCTGCTTCAGCATTCATTTCAGCTTCTTTAACTGCTTTTTCGATTTCTTCATCAGTCAATTTAGTTGAAGAGGTGATGGTAATGGATTGTTCCTTACCGGTTCCTTTGTCTTGAGCAGTTACATTGATAATACCGTTTGCGTCAATATCGAAGGTTACTTCAATTTGAGGCATTCCTCTTGGTGCAGGAGGTATTCCTACTAATTGGAATCTTCCAAGAGTGGTGTTGTCTGCTGCCATTTTTCTTTCCCCTTGAACTACGTGAATGTCTACAGAAGGTTGGTTGTCAGCTGCAGTTGAGAAGATTTGAGATTTTTTAGCAGGAATTGTAGTGTTTCTTTCAATAAGGGTAGTTGATACTCCACCTAAGGTTTCAATACCTAAGGATAATGGGGTAACGTCTAAGAGAACTAAGTCTTTGATTTCTCCAGCGAGTACTCCACCTTGAATAGCTGCACCCATTGCTACACATTCCATTGGGTCAATTCCTCTTTCTACAGGTTTACCAATGAAGTTTTCCACGAATTTTTGTACGATTGGCATTCTGGTAGGTCCACCAACAAGGATGATTTTGTCAATGTCATTTTTGGTCATTTTTGCATCGTCTAATGCTTGTTTGATAGGTTGACCACATTTGTTTACGATAGGATCTACTAATTCTTCTAATTTTGCTCTACTTAAATTGTTAATTAAGTTGTGAGGTTTGCCGTCATTTCCCATGCAAATGAATGGTAAGTTTACTTCACTTGTTAAGGTAGTGGACAATTCGATTTTTGCCTTTTCAGCTGCTTCTCTTAATCTTTGGACTGCTTGGTCATCAGTCATTAAGTCAATTCCGGTTTCAGCTTTGAATTCACTTGCTAAGTAGTTCATTAAAGCGTTGTCCATGTCGGTACCACCGAGTTGAGTGTCCCCACTAGTGGATTGTACTTCGAATACTCCTCCACCAAATTCCATAATGGTTACGTCTAAGGTACCTCCACCTAAATCGAATACTAAAATGTTAACGTCATCATCGTCATCTTGCTTGTCGATACCGTAAGCTAAACTTGCTGCAGTTGGTTCGTTTACAAGTCTTACTACATCAAGACCTGCAATGGTTCCTGCGTCTTTGGTTGCAGTTCTTTGGTTGTCGTCAAAGTAAGCAGGTACGGTAATAACTGCCTTTTCGATTGGTTCTCCTAAGAAGGATTCTGCGTCTTTTTTGATCTTTTGCAAGATTTTTGCAGAGATTTCTTGTGGAGTGTATTGTTTGCCTTGGATAGTTACTTTGTAATCGGTACCCATTTTTCTTTTGATTGCACTGATGGTGTTTTCTGGGTTGGTAACAGCTTGTCTTCTTGCTGGTTCACCAACTAATTGTTGACCGTCTTCAGTGAATGCAACATAACTTGGGAATGCTTTACCGTATTGGCTTGCACCTTCTGCACTTGGGATAACGGTAGGTTTACCACCAACAAGTACAGATGCTGCAGAGTTACTAGTACCTAAGTCAATTCCAATAATTTTTTCTTTTTTAGTATCAGACATAGTTTTCACCTTTACATTTTGTTTTTTAATAAAAGTTATTTTGATTTTTTTAATTTTTTAATTTTCAAATATTTCAATCATTTAAGATATTTTTTAGTTTTAAAATATTTGATTAAAGAAATTATTTTAATTTTAATTTTTATTTAATTTTAAAATAATTTATAAATATGAATTTTAATTTTTTTAATTATTTTTTATTATTGTTATTATTCTTCTTTTTTAGCTTTTTTGCAAACTCTAACTTTAGAGTATTTGATTACCTTATCCTTTAAGGTGTATCCTTTCATAAGTTCATCAACGATTTCGTTGTTTTCATGATCTGGACTGTCTACAGTAAGCAAAGCTTCATGCTTGAATGGGTCGAACTTTTCTCCTACTGCAGGAATCTCTTCAACACCTTCCTTTTCTAAAGTATTTTTCATTTTAGAATAAATTAATTCCAAACCTTCTCTAAGTTCCTCTTCATTGCTTGAGTTTTCAAGAGCCCTTTCCATATCCTCATAGATATCAAGGAATTTTACAATAAGACCTTCATTTGCATATCTTATTAGGTCTTGCTTTTGTTTTTCTCCTTGTTTTCTAAAGTTATCAAAGTCTGCTTGAAGTCTTTGAATATGGGATTTAAGCTCTATGATTTCTTCATCTTTCCTCTCAAGGTCTTTGTTTAATTTATCTAATTCGCTGTCTTCACCTTCATCTTCATTTGATGGTTCTTCTTTGCCATCTTCTTGTGAAGACTCTTCTTTAGATTCAGAAGGGCTTTCTTCTTTTTCCTGAAGTTTGGATTGATCTTCCTCATCAATTTCTTCTTCAGATTTAGTTTTATTTTTCTTAGCCATTTATTCACCTTTAATGAATTTATCATAAAGTATTATAATAAGAGAAAGAGAGCGATAAGCTCCTTTAATATTTTGACTTTAATCAAAGAATTTAGATTTGGGATTTTCTATTATATGGGTTAATAGAAAAGTGTTTTTGATTTTTAGATTTAAGGTGTGTATTAAATCTAAGAAAATCTTTGTTTATAGTGTGATTTTTTTAAGAGGATTTTGAAATGTTCTTTGATTTGTGTTTATCCAGTTTGTTATTATTTATTAGAATTTTATAGGTTTCTTATAATAACTTTTTGAGTTTAGGCTATTTATCAAGAGAACTTTGATTTTTTGATTTGTTTAAGTCCTGCTTTTAATAAATAACCATTGGATTTAGATTTTATTTTGTCAATTTATATTAAAGTAACAAAATGTTATCTTTCTCTATACTTATTATAGTAACAAAATGTTATATAAAGATTTCGGTTTTTAGTAACAAAAAGTTAATATAATACTTATGCCCATATTTTAGTATAGAGAGATTAATATGAAAATATTAATTTGAATCAAGTATAGGAATATCAATATAAAGAAAATCAATTTTAAATAATATCAATTAAATTCAATATATTATTTACTTTTTTAAAATGGTGGAGGTCAAATTATGGAACATAACCAAAATCAACAGGATGTTGATATGGAAGCGATTCTTGATGTTATGGGATGTAAGACTAGACGTGATATCATGGATCTCTTAAGGGAAGAGCCAAGATTTGTTAGTGAAATATCTCAAGAGCTCCAAATAGGTCAGAAAGCTATCATTGAGCATTTAAGGGCTATGGAAGATGTCGGTATTTTAACATCTTCAACAAAAAAAGTGGTTAGAGGTCGTCCACGTAAGTATTATGACATGCCAAATGATGTGAATGTGCATATTACAATTACTAAAAACTCATTCAATGTATCTTTTTCTGAAGATTTATTAAATCCTCATAATGATATCAAACAATTGCCTTCTGGTGATGAGTGGTCTAAATTATTGGATATTGAAAAGAGAATAGATCAAGGTCATACAGAAGCTATTGAGGAATTGAAAGCCCAAATACGTTTATATGACAACTTAAAGGAAAGAGCAGAATACATTTTAGAAAGAACTTATAATAGATATTAGATTATTTGAAAAATATTGATAAAAATAAGTATTATAATATCATATTATAATAATTTTTATAAAGATATATTAATAATATAATGTTTATTATATTTTTATTATCTTTCTCATTTCACTCTTTTTTACTCTTTTTATAAAAAATAGAATTAATTAAAAAATAAAATAATAATAAAATAATAATAAAATAGAATTATAAATAATATATATTTTATATTTTATTTTATCTTATTTTCAATCAGCTTATTTTCAAAGATTCTTTAAATTTACTCCAGCAACTATTGCTTGTCCTAAGGATACTGATCCGTCTCCAGGACATGAGTTGATGTGTTGGATAAATTCAAATCCTTCTTTTTCTATTGCATCCTTGATATGTGATGTGATTGCCTCGTTATAGAACACTCCACCAGTTGCACCAATTGTTTTGATTCCTTTTTCTCTAGCAGATTCTATAGCAAGCTTTGCAAGTCCAATGCTAACAGCCTTTTGCCCTGCAACAGCTATCTTATTAAGGTTTTCTCCCTCTTCAATCTTGTCTACAACATATCTCATTATTGCTGTAGTGTCAAGAATCATTCTTTTCCCGTTTTCATCTTCGTATTCCTTGATGATAATTGGGAAATCCTCTAGAGTGTCATCTTCCTTGTAATCATATGCATAAGATTCCAATTTCATGGAAGCTTCACCTTCGTAGCTACGTTTGTCACATATGTGAAGTGCAGTTGAAACAGAATCAAGAACTCTTCCGGTACTTGTATTAATTCCAACATTGAGATTGGTTTCCAATTGCCTGAACAGGCTTTTTATTTCAATTGCTCCATGTTGGAAGGAGTCAATGTAATTATTGTTCAAGAGTTCCTTTACATAGTCTTCAGTGTACTTTTCACTTTCGTAGTCACTGTTAGGATTAGACAATATGGCTGCCATCATTCTCACAGGATATTTGGTACATAAGTCTCCACCAGGCATCTTTTGAGGCATTAAGGAAGCTGTTCTTTCATATTCCCTAATGTTTGTGTATAGTATTTCTCCTCCCCAAGAGTTGCCGTCTCCACCATATCCTACTCCATCAGCAGCTATAATGATCATTTCATCATTTGTGCTATCGTTATTATAATGGTCATTCAATAGTGAGATTCCATGAGCATGATGGTGTTGAACCTGTATCAATGGGCAGTCATATTCCTCTGCATATTCCCTTGCAAGTTTTGTGGTGAAGAATTGTGGATGCAAATCGCAAGCTATTGCATCGAAACTGTCTGTTTTTGTAATCCTCATCATATGCTTGATTGCTTCTTGCAGGAATTCATAGGTTCTGTACTTGTTTGTATTTCCGATATGCTGTGATACATATGCCTTTGAGTTCTTAAGGATTGTGAATGTAACATCAAGCTCTGGTCCAAGTGCAAGAATATTGAGATTGTCAAATTCAGGATTGAGATTTGTGTATTTTCCCTTCAAGTCGTAAGGTTCTGGAGTGTATCCTCTTGAACGTCTAATGAATGCTAACTCATTGTTTCTGAATCTTGCTACAGAATCATCGCATCTGTTCAATATTCTTCTGTTATGAATGAGGTAATAGTCAGCTATTGTGTCGAGATTTTTGAGTATTTCCTCATTTGTAATCATCATTGGCTCTCCAGGAACATTTGCTGAAGTCATGATGTAGGCTGGAGTTTCTGTATGATTGAATAAAAGATGATGCAATGGGGCATATGGCAACATCACACCAATGTTATGCAATCCTGGTGAAACTGATTGTGCAAAGTCATAGCTTTCACTCTTCTTTAGGATTACAATAGGTCTTTCTTTTGACAATAATGTTTCCTCTTCGGCATCTGATACAATTGCATATCCTTTAACTGTTTCAATGTTTGGGCTCATAACTGCAAATGCCTGATTTTCTCTTCCTAACCTTTCCCTTAAAAGGCTTACAGTATCCTCAAGCATTACATTTGCCACTAAGTGTGTTCCTCCAATCCCCTTGATTGCAAATATCTTTCCTTCATCGAGGAGTTTTGCGGTTTCTTCCAATGGGTCTTCGCAATCAACCTTAACTGGAGTTTGATCATCATTCTTATACAATTCCAAAGATGGTCCACAAACTTCACAACAGCTTGCTTCTGCATGGTAACGTCTGTCCAATGGGTTTTTGTATTCCACTTCACATTCATCGCATAATGGGAAGTCATCCATAGTGGTCTTATCCCTGTCATATGGAACGTTTTCAATTACAGTAAAACGAGGTCCGCAATCAGTACATGCATTGAAAGGATAATTGTATCTTCTGTTATTTGGATCGTTTATCTCTTCCAAACACTTATCGCAGATTGCCAAATCTGGTGGAATGACAGATGTTCCAGAGAAACTGTCTGAACTTTCCTTGATTGTAAAATCAGCATATTTTTCATCATCTGAAAGCTCTTCAGTTTCCAAATTGTTTATTTTAGCTATTGGTGGAAGCTCATTCTGGAGTTTGTATATGAAATCAGCTATTTTATCATCTGAACCTTGGATGATTATCTCTACAACATTTCCCAAGTTTCGGACATAACCTGAGAGTTCCAATTCAGTAGCTATCCTATATACGAAGGGTCTGAATCCCACTCCTTGCACAATCCCTTCTACCAATACCTTTTCTGTTTTCATGGTCACCATCTAAAATAAAATCATAAATAAAAATTAATAATCATAAAAAATATCATTAATAAAAAATACCATAATAAAAAATATCATAATAAATAATCAATATAATAATTATATATTATAGTAATTATAAATCTTTTTAATATAATATTTTCGATTTTAATGATAAATTTATTTTATAATGTTTGTGATAAAATGAAAGAAATTCTTAAAAGTCTTGCTGAAGGCAAAATTTCAATTGAAGAATGTGAGACTCTTTTAAAGGCTGAAAGCATTCGCCAATTAGATGATGTGGCTCAAATTGACACTTCCCGTAAGGATAGGACTGGATTTCCTGAAGCTATTTTAGCAGATAGCAAGGATTATGATGATTTGCTAACCATCATCAAAAGATTTTTTGAAAAGCAAGGATCTGGCAATGATTCAATTGATTTAAAAAACAATATCATTATTACAAGATTATCCAAAGAAAGGTATGAATCATTGGAAAAGGATTTGGATTATCTTTTTGAAAAGGGAATTAAGTTTGATTATAATAAGAGAGCTAAAATTCTTATAATCTATAAGGATTCTTTAGTTGACTTCAATCCTGAATACGGCAAGGTAGGGCTTTTGACTGCTGGAACCTCTGATATTCCAATTGCTGAAGAAGCGAAAGTCATTGTCGAACAGGGAGGATGTGAAGTCATCAGTTCCTATGATATTGGTGTTGCAGGAATCCATAGGCTATTCCCACAGATTGCCCACATGGTTGAAGAGGATGTCTGTGCGTTCATTGTCTGTGCAGGTATGGAAGGGGCATTGCCTTCTGTAGTTGCAGGATTGGTGGATGTTCCTGTAATTGCGGTTCCAACATCTGTAGGGTATGGTATCGGTGCAGATGGAAAAGCGGCATTGTATTCAATGTTGCAGTCTTGCGCTCCCGGTTTGGCTGTTGTCAATATTGACAATGGATTCGGTGCAGGAGTTTGCGCTTTGACAATTGCAAAAAATATTGCTAAAAAGGTAAGAATGTCTAAAGAATAGGTATTTTTATTTTATATTACTTTATATTATTTTATATTATTTTTTATCAATTTTGATTATTTTCAATTGTATTATTTTAATATTTTAATTAAATTAATTTTTTATATTGGTGTTTATATTGATTTTTAGAGACTTCGATCCGGAAATTCATGTTGTTTATAAAGTGGCTGAGCTCATTTATGA
>JAEEGK010025824.1_pt1 | contig 12019 bp, 7 predicted proteins | sample 8958771 | NCBI WGS metagenome assembly JAEEGK01 (sample SAMN16246547, study PRJNA631951) | gut metagenome | biome: gut microbiome; feature: rumen; material: SC-attached | host: Bos | place: Iran: Karaj | collected 2018-10 | reverse complement strand
GTTTATGTTGCTGATCTTCTTCCTCGTGACATCGTCGATGGACACGGACAAGGGACTCTTGCGCCAGATGGCACCGCCTCCCGTGGAGAACTCCCAGCCGCAGGACGTGAATAAAAACCTCGTGATCCGTGTGGAACTCGATGCCCACGACCAGCTCACCTGCGACGGAAAACCTGCGACGCTTCAGGAACTCTCAGAGGCTGTTGTCTCTATGGCTACGGTGAACAGGACGGAACATATCGTTGCCATCCAGGCAGACCGTGAGACCACCTACGAGGCCTATTTCCGTATGCAGGATGCCATCGTCGCCGCCTATCACCAGTTGCGTGAGCAGTATTCGCAGAAGCGCTATGGCAAGGCCTATCGCCAGCTGACGTCTGAGGAGCGTTCCTTCGTCAACGAATACTATCCCCAGCGCATCAGCGAATCTTTCCAAGAGAAAGGAGGTGGGCAATGAGACCTATGCGCAGTATGTTTCACGACCGTCGCCGTCAAGGGGTGCCGACGCTGAATGTCGCGTCGATGCCCGATCTGATCTTCACCGTGCTGTTCTTCTTTATGATCGTCACCCATATGCGCAGCGACGAGGTGAAGGTGCGTCTCGAAGTGCCTGCCGGCTCTGAGGTAAAGAAGCTCACAGGCCATCCCGCGATCATAAATATTTATATAGGGAGACAGGAGTCAGGAGTCAGGAGACAGGAGTCAGAAGACAGGAGACAGGACAATACCTGGTTGGTGCAGTTGAATGGCGACCTCATCAGTCCCTCTGAGATCCCTGCCCGCATCAATGCCATCCGCAGCAAGCTCTCGCCGGAGAATGCAGAGCGGCTGACGGTGAGTTTCCGGGCTGACCGTCATGCGCCGATGGGACTTGTCAGCGACGTGAAACGGGCCTTGCAAAAGGCCTACGCCCTGAAAATCAATTACAGTGCTACAGAAATTAGTCCATAATTGTTCAATATTTGGGAAATTATGTTTATCTTTGCACCGTGAATCACTAAAATCAATAAATCAATCTAAATAGTAAATCTTAAAATCATTAATCAAAATGGCTTATCAAGAAGTAACAACGACGGGTTATGGTACCCGAGTAGGCAATTCTTTCAAGGCTATTGGTGGCGGATTCCTGATGTTCGTACTGGGAACGGCGCTGCTGTGGTGGAACGAAGGACGTGCCGTGAAGACAGAGAAGATGCTCGACGAGGCTGGCAATGCCTATGTGGAGATGGAGAACCCCAACAAGAAAGACGCCTCGCTCGAAGGTGAACTCATCTGTGGTACGGCTATGGCTACCACTGAGGACTCCCTCGTGGATGCCCAGTTCGGTATCGGCGCGAAGGCCATCTCCATCCGTCGCAACGTGGAGTACTACCAGTGGGTGGAGCATTCACAGACCAAGCGCGAGGACAAGCTCGGCGGTAAGGAAGTGACCACGACCACGTACACCTACACCAAGGAGTGGGTGTCGAGTCCTATCGAGTCTTCGGATTTCCACGACCCCGCCTATCAGAACAAGAACTCAGTGCTGACCACCGTTGACGAGTCTGAGCAGTGGGCAGAGAATGTGAAGTGGGGAGCCTATACACTTTCTGAAAGTCTCTTTCACCGCATTTCCTCCCGTGAGGCCATCGACCTCGCCATCGCCGAGGATCTGCTGATACAGTTCGACAAGTCTACACAGGCTGCCTATGAGCGTGCCCATGGTCTGGTGACTACCGCTATCAATAAGATCTCGCAGCCTGCACAGCCCGTACAACAGCCTGCCCAGGTGGCCATCCCTGATTCCATCAAGGCCCTGCTGCCTGATTCTGTCAGGGCTAAGCTTGACTCTATCCAGGCCGTGACGGACTCCCTCAACAAGCAGATGGCCAATGCCGAGAATAAGATGGACCTGCAGTACGTCCATCAGGCCAGCAACGTGCTTTATTTCGGACGCGTGCCTGGTTCTCCAGAGGTGGGCGACGTGCGTGTGACCTTCGAGAAGGTGGTGCCTGCCAAGGTCACTATCATGGCAGTGGTCGACGGCGACAGCTTCAAGCCCTACAAGGCCAAGAACGGCAAGCGCTTCCAGACGCTTGTGATGGGTAAGAAGAGTGGCGATGAGATCATCGAGGGTGAGAAAGAGGCCAACAACATGATCCTCTGGGCTCTCCGTATCCTTGGCATCGTGATCATCATCGGCGGCCTGAAGGGTATCTTCGGATTCCTCGAGACCATCCTCAAGGTGGTGCCGTTTATCGCCAACATCTTCGGCTGGGGCGTGGGCATCGTCTGCACGGTCGTGGGTATCGTGTGGTCGCTCATCGTCATCGCCCTTGCATGGCTCTTCTACCGTCCAGTGCTTGCTATCTGCCTCCTCGCCATCGCAGGCTTCCTCATCTGGGTCTTCGCCTTCAAGGGCAAGGACAAACTGAAGGAGTTCGCCTCTAAGGGTAAGAACAATCAGACACAGCCTGCACCTCAGAAGGCAGAGTGATGAGACGACATCTTTCTTTCATTGTTACGTGTGCGCTGGCTGTGATGGCCGGATGCACGAATAAAGGTCAGACAGCGGGTGGAGCCGACAACGACTCCCTCGCTGTTGACAGTCTTGACGGTGCTGTGGCCGAGGTTTGTGACACCACGCCCCAGCCAGTTTTCCTCTATTACTTCGACCCTGACCACATGCAGGTAGTCTACTGGACGGACGCGAAGGAGCCAGACCGTGCCTACTATGAGAAGCACGACATGTCGGAGTATTTTGCTGATGCCCACAAGGCTTGGGAACAGTTCGACGGCTATCGTCGCAATGCCGCTGGCTATACGCAGATGCTCGTGGGCGACATGAAGTCCGTGCCCATCCGCTGCATCGGCGAACAGTTGAAGAACCCTGACGGTGAAGATCTCTTCCCTGGCGAGCTGCACAGTCGTAAGACTATTCCGTCGCCAGGCATGAAATACGCCCTCGTCAATCTGAAGGACTCCCTGCGCGGCGAACACTTTGCCGAACTCCATGTCATCGTCCACGACGACTATATGAAGACGCACAAGCGCCTTGCCACGAAGCTCGAATCTCCCTTCGACGTAGGAAAACCCCTGCCCGCAGCCGTCATCAAGGAACTTGAAGAGCAGTATGACATGAAGACGCAGCGCTCGGAACTCACCTATACCATCGGCGACCGCTACAAGTACGGCATCCTCCAGTTCAAGCCGAAGGGTAAGAAGGTCTTTGCCCTCGAAGTGGTCACAGATGGCGACAAGGTCTATTCCATCCCCGTTGAAGGTCAGTACGACGAACAGGACATGAACTCTACGTGGAATGTCGATGACGGCGGAGAGTATGCCTCCAGCGGCATTGGCGCCGCCTTCGAGGGACCTGATGGTCTTGAATTCACCTTCGAGCATCGTGCCCCTGAGAGTGCCACCGTCGGTATGTTCTTCCTCCGCAACGGCAAGCTCGAGCGTCAGACGCTGGAGGTCTACCACCAGCTGATAGACGAGTCGCGACCCCTCTGGAAGAAGGACATCGCTACCCTGCGCAAGCTCTACCTCGACAACGATCCCCACGAGAATAAGAACTACAAGCTGACGAAGTACCGTTGGATAGACATCGACGACGACTTCAATGAAGAACTCTGGATGCGTGACAAGGACGATAAGCATGGTGCGTTCTTCACGGTGAAGGACGACCATATCCAGCTCATCGGCGTCGAGACAGACAAGCTGCATCCCTCGTTCACGCAGGTGCGTGACGGCAAGGGCTGGCTGCGCATCGCCGGCAGTGCCGGAGGACCCGCTGTCTTCTCGCAGATCTACGAACTTGAGAAGAGCCAGGTCATCCATCGTATGACCGCCCTTGAGGTCTATGGCGAACTCGACGAGTGTACTTTCGACGGCAAGCCCTTCGCCAAGGACAAGGCTGCCGACTACATCAAGTCGCTCCCTGTTCCTCGTGATCCCTATCTTTACTGGGCCGAGATTCAGGAATAGTCCTATTTAAAACCTTGTGACGATGAAGAAAAGAACGTTTGCAAACAGATTGAGCCTGAGAATCATGGTGGTGCTGTTGATCATGTTCACTGCCATCATGGCCATCATCTATGCCATCACCAAGGACAGCATGGCCCGTGAAGCCGAGTCGCGCTATGAGAGCATCATCCTGAACGCAAACGAGAAGATCCGTGGTGTGCTCTCCGACGTGTATGTGGGTGCCATCAACAACATCAGCGATATCGAGCGCGATATTGACGATCCTGACAAGTTGCAGGCACAACTGGAACGTATGGTCAGTCAGAACATGTATATGTCGAGTTGCCGTCTGATCTTCGAACCGGACTTCTACCCCCAGAAGGGACATAACTATGAGATCTATGCCTGGCGCGACTCTACAGGCATGATCAGAGGCAAACAGATGAACGAGAACCATCCCGACTTCCTGACTCACTCCTGGTATCAGGAAGCCTTCGACAAGCCCGAAGGCGACTGGACACCCCCGTATTTCGACCGTGCTGCCTCACAACAGCTCACTACCACCTACATGACCCATATCCACGACCATCAGGGCCGTAAGGTCGGTATGCTGGGAGCAGACGTGTCGCTGGAATGGCTCAGGAAGAGGCATAAGCGCCTGGATGCCGAGAACCACGAACGTTTCGAGAAAGACTTCAAGCACCAGTCTTACACTTTCATCATCGACATCGACGGCACCTACCTGATCCATCCCGATGAGAACAAGGTGCTGAGGCAGAAATTCCAGGATGTCACAGCCCTGACCCCCGACACGCTTGATGACGTGATGGCCCGAAAGATGATGAACGGCGAGAGCGGCACTTTTCAGTTCATGAACGGCGACATCGACTCGTGGGTGTTCTACTCGTTTGTGAAATATGCCGAGTGGACGGTGGTGATCGTTGTGCCTGAGGCCATCATCCATCACAACGGAAACGTGCTGGTCTACATCATCCTCGCCATACTCTTCGCAGGTCTGGTGATCATCTATCTGTTGAGCCATCACATGATCAAGAAGAATATGCGCCCGCTGACACGTTTCGTCACAGCAGCCGGTGAGGTGGCGAAGGGAAATTTCGATGTCGAGTTGCCTGTGGTGAAGAGCCGTGAGATCAATTCTTTGCGCGATGCCTTCAAGGACATGCAGAGCTCGCTGACGAAATACGTGGACGAGTTGAAAGACACCACCGCCTTAAATGTGGCGATGGAGCAGGAACTCAAGATTGCCAGCGACATCCAGCAGCAGATGCTGCCCAAGGTGTATCCGCCGTTCCCAGAGCGTACCGACATCGACATCTTCGGTGAGGTGGTGACGGCCAAGCAGGTGGGTGGTGACCTCTTCGACTTCTTCATCCGCGACGAGAAACTCTATTTCAGCATCGGCGACGTGGCTGGCAAGGGTGTGCCTGCCGCCCTGGTGATGGCTGTGACACGCAGCATGTTCCGCAGTGCCTCGATGACCCACACCTCGCCAAAGCTCATCGTCGAATCCATCAACCGCTCCGTGTGCCAGAGCAACGATTCCTTCATGTTCGTCACCCTCTTCATGGGTGTGCTCGACCTTGCCACGGGCCGTCTGCTCTATGCCAATGCCGGCCATGAGCCTCCTGTGCTGGTGGGTGGTGCCCACACCCGTTTCCTCAATGTGAACAACAACATCCCCTTAGGCCTGCGTCCAGACTGGGAATACACGGAGCAGAAATCGCTCATCGACAAGGGATCAACCCTGTTCCTCTATACCGACGGCTATCCAGAGGCAGAGACGGTGGAGCGTGAGCAGTTCGGTAAGGAGCGGATGTGCGAAGAGGCTCTCCGCCTGTCAGCCGAGCACCTCGACTCTCGCACCTTCGTCCAGAAAATCCGCCTGGCAGAGCGTGAGTTTGTGAACTACATCCCTCAGGGCGACGACATCTCGTTGCTCGCCATCAAGTATAAGGGCAGTATGACCCTCCGTCACTATCACCGTGGCATCTCGCTGGTCAACGATGTGAAGGAAATTCCAGCTCTGGCCATCTTCGTGGGCAGCATCTGCGAGGACATGCAGTTTGACGAACTGACAGCGTCTGGCGTCCGTCTGGCTGTCGAGGAGGCTGTGGTCAACGTGATGAACTACGCGTTCCCTGAGGGTGTCCGTTCCACGATCCTTCTGGAGGTCGATGCCGATGACGAGGTGGTGACCTTCGAGCTGCGTGACGAGGGTGCTCCCTTCGATCCCACAACCAAGGAAGTGGACGTTGACAGTCTGGTGAAGAATGGTGTCATCGGCGGCCTTGGCATCCACCTGATACGTCACTACATGGACACCGTGACCTACGAACGCAAAGACGGTCAGAACGTGCTGACGATGAGGAAAATGAGAAAATTAGAAAATTAAAAAATTAAGATATTATGGAAGCAACGATTAGAAAAGACGATGACAATCAGGTGACCTTGATACTTGACGGTTACCTCGACACCTCTGTCACCCCACAGACGGAGAAGGAGGTGGAACCCCTCTACCAGTTCAGTGACTGCGAAATCATAATCGACTGTAGCCGCCTGCAGTACATCTCCTCCAGCGGCCTGCGACTGCTGATGGCCATCAACCAGCGCTGTCGCGCCAACCACTGCAACCTTTATATCAAAGGCATGCAGGAGAAAGTGAAGGATGTATTCCTGACAACGGGTTTCACCAACTTGTTCGAGTTCAAGTAGTCAGACTCTTGTCCTTGGTAGTCACCAGATAATTGGCTATTTTGCCTTTCGCACCGTAGAGAGGCTGGACGTGGCATTCCACAAATTTGTCGATGCCATATTCCGGATAATACAGATGTCGCACCACACGCACCTCCTTACGCTCATCGGGTCTGAAGATCTCCTTGAATAGACTGTTGTCGATGCCTGAGAGCATCTTCTTCATCGCCTCGTTATGGTCGATGAGGATGCCCTTGCTGTCGTAGAACGACATGGCGATGTATGGGTCGCTCAGGATAGCTTCGTATTTATGCACGATGTTGCGTGCGGCGTGGTAGGCCTCCATCTCTGAAGTCACGTCCGACACGGCGTTGATCACGTAGGCAGGCCGCCCGTTCTCGTCGAGCTCACAGATGGCATGTCCCTGGAAGTTCAGGTAGTGGGGCTCTTCGTCAGTGCCCTGGTTCCACAGCTTATTCAGTTCGAAATGCTGCTCGCGCCCCTCATGCAGGCTCTTCGTCCTTCTGATGAACTCCTCCCGCTGGTCGGGATGGATGCGGCGGATGTATTCCTCCAGCGTCATGCCTTCCTTGGGCAGGATCGTGCCGTACTGGTTGGTGATGCGGTCTTTGGCTATCTCATACAGCATCACGTCGTAGTTGCCCATGTGCAGGGCCCTGGTGATCATCTCGTTGAGTTCTGAGGATTTGCGTGAGACCCTTCTGACGTGTCTTCTGACCAGGTGGATGAACAGCCAGAGTATGGCGGCGGCGAGCATCAGGGCTATAGCGAAATAGAGCACCAGACGTGAATAGTCCGTATGCACCCGTTCTGGATGCAGCCAGCGGTTCTGTATCTCGGCGATGTCGCCGTTCTGCTTCAGACGCGAGTACTGGTCGTCCATCTGTTCGATGAGCTGACGGTCTCTGCCGATGAAGTGGATCTCTGCGACTGAGTCCTTGCTGATGCGGCTGTAGTTGATGACATTCTCTGACACGTCATAGGTATTACCCTTGTAATCACGTCCGTCGGCCAGGATGAGGTCGGCATCGCCGCTCCCGAAGGTGTCCTGGGCCACGATCCATTCTTTCATGGTGAACGTGCAGGGCAGGCCCAGCTTATTCATCACCGCCTTGATGACATCGACGTTGACTCCTGCCGGCTCGCCATGATCGTTCAGAAACTCGTAAGGCGGGTTGTCACGGTTGCATACAATCACCACGGGGCGTTGTCTGTTGTATCTGTCTGTCAGGGCCTGTGCCGATGTCTGCAGCACGCTCGCCAGCAGTATCAGCATGGTGAGCACACGTCGGCAGAAGGCGAAGATGCCCAGCAGGGCGTTGTCGTCGTCGAAGACAGTCTTCAGGCTGTATTCCATCTTGGTCTTATTGACCGTCTCAATGGCGTGATAGCCGTCGCATTGGCTCAGGTCTTCCAATTGTACATTGAAGAAGTCGTTGATGTGAATATGCTCTTTGATCATGTCGTCGCTTTGTCGCTGGACAATCTCACAAGCTTTGGGATTGGCATCGTGCAGATAGCCGTCCTTGTCGAAATAGACGATGGCCGCATCCTGACTGTAGAAGATCGACCAGTAGCGCAGGGTGCGCTCGTCTTCGAGCTGTTTGAGGCGGTGCTTCTCCGTCACGTCCTTCTTGATGCCGATGATGACCGTCGGCTTGCCCTTCTTGTCGCGTCTCAGCACGGAGAGCACCACGACGAAGTCGCGCAGTTCGCGGTCGCCGCCTTCGACGTCCTTCGCCTGCAGCTCCAGCGTGATCTCTTCTTCCTCGTGGCCCTTGGCGTCCTTGTGCTGGCCTACGAGCCTGTCGATGGCCTGTCTCAGCATCCGGTAGTCTTCGTTGCTGTAGCGCTCGGCAAACTTTTCCATGGGGTAGGTGTAGGCCACGCGTCCGTCCTTGTTGTGCCAGGCGAACTGATGCTCTTCCGCATTGTAGGTCCAGATGCGCACCTTGCTGGTCTCGATGATCAGTGCCAGACGGCGGTTCAGCTTCTCGTTGGCCTTTCTCACGCGACGGTTCTGAAGCCTGAAGCTAATGACATAGGCGACGGCCATCGCCAGCAACAGCAGGGCTAATCCTGTCAGATACCACACCCAGTCCTGTGTGGCCTTCGACTCATGGTCGGGATAGAACCACTTGTCCTGCAGCGGTGTGATCTCGTCGTCCATGTACAGGTCGGAGTAGGTGTCGTCGAGAAGGTTCAACAGATGTTGGTCGTTCGACATGAATTTGTACTCGCCGTGCGGCATGTTCACAGGTGTGAGCACCACATTATTAAGATTATAGTGTTGTATCAGCCATTTCAGCGATAGCGTGTTCCACACAATCTGGCCCCGCTTCTTGTCGTTCACCTCCTGAATCGTCTTCCGCATGTTGTTGCTCACGACGGCATGTGCACCCCATCCGTAGTCGAGCATCAGGTGATAGCAGAGGCTCGAGTCGTTGACGTACACTCTTATGCCTGACTTGTTCAGGTCGCGGAAGGTCTTGACCTCTATGTTCTTGCCCTTCGGCGTCACCACACTCTGGGTGAACAGGGTGATGGCATTGCGCCCGTACAGGCCGTACTCGTCGTGGAATCCTGCTGCCAGACCGAACGTGAGGTCGGCCTTCTTGTCCTTCAGATCCTCAAACACCTGCTGCTGATGCTTCAGCCTGATGACGTACGGGATGTTCAGCTTGTTCATCAGCAGGCCGATGAGGTCGATGTTATAGCCCTCGGGCTGGCCATCGTCGTTGATGTACGAATAGGGCCACAGATCCCAGGCGTCCTCATACACGAGCGGATTCTTCTCTGTATATATCCTGACACCTTCCGTCTGGGCAGAAGATAGTGAAAAACGGCATGTGAAAAGTAGTGTCAGTAGCAGGATTCGCTGCCACCTAGTCGTCCATAGGTATCTGTTATTTTTAGGCATCATAACCAGTTAGTATGTAAATTTACTGCAAAGGTATGCATTTTTTTCGGAAAAAGCAAGAAATTCTTGATAAATTTTTGTAACTTTGCCCCCAGAATAACTTGAATAATTTGATATTGTTGGTAAAAAACAGACATATATGAAACGGAAAATCTATGTATTGCTATTAACAGCCACCTGTCTGATCCACTTGCCCGCGATGGCAAAGGAAGACCTGCGCCTGACGGAGCTGCAGGCTGAAATGCTGCGACTCATCAGCACGCCAGACAGAGAAAAGTTTACAGAAGTCACAGAACAGCTGAAGGCAGAGTGTCATCGGCAGGGCGACGAACGCCTGTTCTATATCGCCTGGGGTAACCAGTCCACCTATGAGGCCACCCACCAGAACTATATGAAGGCCGATGAGATTGCCGACCAGATTGCCGAGTATGCCGGAGACCAGAACAGCCACTGGGGCAACTATATCGTCCTGCACACCAAGGCTGTCAACGCCTTACAGAAGCAGGACTACGAGGCGGCAGAGGAAGGATTCCTGAAGGCCGTCGACTTCCGCCATAAATACTTCCCTGGCGAGAGTGCGGGCGACGACTTGCAGGAACTGATGAAGATCGCCAACCACCGCAAGGATCAGAAGGCCGGACTGAAATACGCCCGTCAGATCCTCGCAGAAACCAACGTGGCGCCCATCCACAAGGGTAGGGCGCTCTTCCGCCTCAGCCAGTTCGCCTTCAACAAAAACAACCGACAACTCTACGACAGCATCTACAACGAGCTGATGGCCTTGAAGGAATCCGACGGCATCGGCACCATCGAGCCTGTGGTTGAGGTGAACTACCATATCATCAACGGCAACTATCAGGAGGCGCTACGCCTCTGCAAAGAGCTCGCCCCCGACAAGCAGGCAGAGCGCATGGCGGTCATCTACCACCGCATGGGCGACAACGAAAAGGCCTACGAGCAGATGGCTAAGTTTAAGAAGATCAACGACTCCATCGTACTCGTGTCACACGGCAATGTCGTGGCCAGCTGTTACGTGCAGATGAACAATGAGCGCATGAGACTCGAACAGAAGATGCTCGAAGAGGAGAATGCTCGTCTGAAGCGGATTATCATCTATTCCATCATCGGCATTATCGTCATTGCCCTCGCCGTCGTGATCCTGCAGCATCATCTGCGCATCAAGCGTCTGGAGAAGGAGAACGCCCGTCTCGACAAGGCCCGCCAGAAAGCCGAACAGGCCTTCGACATGAAGAATGAGTTCATCAACAGCATCACCAACGAGCTGCGTGCACCCCTCAACCCCATCGAGGGCTTCTCCGACATCCTCGGCACCAAGGACTACGATCTGCAGCCCGAAGAGCGCGAAGAGCTCAGCAAGATGATCAAGGACAGTTCGAAGACCATCACCAAGCTCATCGACGAGATGGCCGAACTCTCCTTCTACGAGAGCAAGAAGTCGCTGCCGATGAACTATACCCTGTCGCCCAACCACCTCTGCCGTATGATGGTCGACGCCTTCAGGCCCAAATGCAAGAAGGGCGTGAGGATGTACTTCGAGACCGAACTGCCCGACAACTACGAGGTGCTGACGAATCAGGAGGCCATCGAGGTGCTGTTGAAACACCTGATTGAGAACGCTATCCAATACACTGACGAGGGCGTCATTACCGTCGCCTGCACCGAATATGAGGACAAGGTGCGCACCAGTGTGACGGATACGGGCAAGGGCATTCCGCTGGAGCGCTATGAGCACGTCTTCGACACCTTCCGTGAGATGGGCGACAACCAGAAATTGCAGGGCATCGGCCTCTCCATCTGTCAGGCTATCGTGAAGCTGCTCGGCGGCAAGATCTGGCTCGATGTGAAATATATCAACGGCTCCCGCTTCATCTTCGAACTCCCGAAGAAACTGGGGTGATTTTTTGCCTCGTGTCATTCCGTTGCCATTGAACTACCTTTTGCTGCGCAAACATTTCCGTGTTTTCCGTGCGCTCGGCTTTGCCGCTTGCTACCGAAGGGACGCAAGAATTCTGTGTGCCAATCAAACAAAATGTAAAGCAATTTCAGAATTGTCATTTCGCCCTGAAATCCCCGTTTTTCAGCCTGTTTTAGCTCTCTGGACTTTCCCTAGGGGAAACCCGGACTTTCCCCTAACGAAACTCCCACTTTCCCCTAACGAAACTTCCCGTTTCCCCAAGGCTCTCTCCGTGTCCTGTTTTCGCGTTTCTATTATGTAAAGACTTTTCTTAAATATATTGAGTCATTGACGGTGTTACGGCGTTGTCTTTTGTCCTGCTGGTGCGCTACAATTGTTGTGTTGCAACTGTTGCGTGGAAGTTGTGTAAGTTTTTAAGGAAAAAGCGTGCAACATTGGAAAAAAGCCTTATATTTGCATAAAATTATAGATTATGAGCAAAA
>JAEEGK010025822.1_pt1 | contig 12019 bp, 9 predicted proteins | sample 8958771 | NCBI WGS metagenome assembly JAEEGK01 (sample SAMN16246547, study PRJNA631951) | gut metagenome | biome: gut microbiome; feature: rumen; material: SC-attached | host: Bos | place: Iran: Karaj | collected 2018-10 | reverse complement strand
CTTCACCTCCGCATATGTATGATAGTATCTATCAATCTTTAATGAATGGTCATCATGAATGGTGATTGTTTGGCAACCCATCATATCATCATCGTGATAAATACGGTCAGTAGATTTAATGCCGTAGCAGAATTTCACACCTTGATAATCAACTTCAAAGTTATTGATATGGTCATGACCAAAGAACATTGCTTTTGTGGAACCTAAATCTTTAATCTTGCCGAAGAAACCATAGTCATGATCTGGTGGACAAGAAGCTTCTCTCTTTTCACCATAAATCTTGGTGCCTTCTTCCCAAGCAGCATTAATTTCTGGTAATGGAATGTGGTAGAACATTAAGGAGTTAGCAACACCACCATTTTGTGCGGTTGTGTAGTTAACAATGCTTTCATACCAATCAATTTGATCTTGTTTGAAACAGTCATAACCTAATTGACTAAAGCTAAAGTTATAACGGTTGGAGTCCATAATGAATAATTGATCATGAACTTTGCCACCATCTTTTAAGTTAATAACAAAGTTACAGTTACCATTCACCTTGTCATCTTGTAAGTCTTTAAACATACAGTATGAACCATACTTAGATAAGGTTTCTGTTAACCAATCCACGGAGAAGTAGCATTGTTCATCATGGTTACCAAAGCAAACGGTCCATGGGACCTTTTTACCATCTAGGTACTTAAGTAAGCTCTTCGCGGTATCTTTACCAGCAAATGTAAATAAGTCACCAGTCACAACAACTAAGTCTGGATTATTTGCATCTTGGTAAAGTAAATCCATGAACTTGAATTGGGTTTCTTTGTCATCCTTATCTGAAAGATGGATGTCTGTTAGTTGTAAAATGCGGAAATCACTCTTGTAGTTCATTTCAAGAATATAATCTTGAGGCTGATATTCCTTTGTCCCGCAGGCACTTAAAGCCAACAAAGAAATAAACGCCAGTGCAGTAAGTTTGTTTTTCATAGTGCCAAAATTATAACATATCAAAAGTTAGAGAAAACTAATCACAGGGTTAAAAGATACAAAACAAAAAAACTGTCAAACTAGTTACCATATTTGACAGTTTCTAAGAATTTCATGTTTTTAAACTTGAATGTCCAGTTGTGTTCACCCACTGTGCCTGGATGATTAATTCTGGCTCTATCGTCTAATTTTATTAGATCTTGCATTGGGAAGATGGTTATTTTACTTGTCATATTCCAGACTTCATTGAATAAGGAACCATAAATATCTTTAGAACCTTTATATTCTTTTCTTAAGATGGCTTTGTGCTCTTTATCAAGTGACTTGAGCCATCCATATAAAGTTTGGTTATCATGTGTGCCTGGGTAAACAATAATATTTTCTATTTCTTTTAATTCTTCAAAGGCCACGAACTGAATAACTCTCATACCCGGGAGTTTGTAATAATCTCTTAATTCGTGCACACTATCGAAGAGAATACCTAAGTCCTCAGCGATGATTTGAATATTTGGATATTGTTTGAACAAATTATCAAAGAAATCATTACGAGGACCTATTCTCCACTCACCACGTCTAGCGTTTTCATCGCCCGCTGGGATGACACAGTATGTGTCAAAAGCACGGAAGTGATCCAAACGGAGAATATCCGCTCTACTGGCTAAACAAGCAATACGACTAATTAAGAACTTATAGTTGTTCTCTTTCATCTTATCGAAGTTATAGATTGGTGTTCCCCATAATTGACCATCATCAGAGAAGGCATCAGGAGGGCAACCAGAGACCACTGTTGGATTATAGTGTTCATCCATCATGAACTCATCTTTATTTAAATAGCAATCAACACTATCGAGGCCGACATAGAATGGGCAATCAGCGATAATTTTCACACCATTCTTATTAGCGTATTTCTTAATTTTGTTCCATTGATCTAACGCGATAAATTGGCACCAGATATGGAAATTGATTTCATCTTCCGCAAAGTTTGGAATATGTTTAATAATCCATTCATTCCAAGGTTTATTATCGTTAATATTTTTAAGCACTAAGTATTTAGCGTATTCACCTACCCAAGGATTATCTTTAACAAACTTTTTAAGTGAAATCTTGGAGTTTTTATATGCACGTCTTAAGTATTTTTCTTTAAACGCTAAAACATCTTGATAATTTACTCTACCCACTTCAGCGTGATGTTTTGGCGCTTTTTCAAGTAAGCCACGTTCCACTAAATCATCAAGAGAGATATAGCGGATATCAATGGCTTCAGAGCACACTGTGATATATGGTGAGTTAGCGGGACCAATTGGGTTAAGTGGTAAGATTTGCCAGTAATGATACTTATGATCTTTTAACCAATCGATAAACTCATAGGCATAGTTAGAAAAGTCACCAATGCCATGGTTACCTGGTAAGGAGAATACTGGAAGTAAAACACCAACATTTCTTTTTTTCATAGAAATTAGTCTACCCTTTTCTAAGAAAAGAAAAAAGGGGTAACTGGTTGCTATTAAACTTTTGGGCTATATAATAGAGGTATGCAAACAGTCAAACTATATGTCGCTGATACGGATTTAGGAAAGAAACATTTCCGTTTTCTTTTAGAAAATGTTTCCGTTGGTCAAAAAGAAAAAGCTTTGAGATATGCGAATGAAATTGATCAAATTAGGTCACTACTTTCTTCATACTTGAAGAATCAATTATCTAGAGAAGAGTTACTTAAAAACGAAAACGGTAAACCATATTTCGCTAATGGACCATATTTTAATATTTCTCATTCTGGTAAATATGTTTTGATGGTTGTTTCCACTGCGGAAATCGGTGTGGATGTTGAAGAAATTAAGAATAAAGATATGTCTTCACTAGTGAGAATCTTCAATGAAGCGGAAGCTAAGATGATTAAAGAGCACAGTGACTTCTACTATTTGTGGTGCGCTAAAGAGAGTTTGATTAAATGTATGGGTTTAACTGTTGGTAAGGTTAGAGAAATACCAGGCTTACCACTTAATGGATTAAAAACATTTAAAGGTAAAGACTACCAATGTAAGTCATTTATCTATGATAAACATATTGTTTCTATTACAAGAGAGGGAAATGAAGAGTACGAAATTGATATCAAAAAGGTCAATAAGTTGCCCTATTTGATGAAGTAATAGTTCTCTTTGCGTTGCAAAAAAGGCAATTAAAGTTTATTCTTTCTATATCGCTATGAATGCTTTACAAGAAAAACAATTAAACATTTTGAAATACTTCATAAAAGTTTGTGAAAAGCACAATCTGCAATATTTCTTAGTGGGCGGTTCCACTCTTGGTGCTATTAGACACAAAGGCTTCATCCCTTGGGATGATGATATTGATGTTGGTATGCCAAGAAAAGACTATGATAAGTTCGTCGAACTTCAATCAGAGTTTGAAGGTACACCATATTTTATTCAAACATTCAAAACTGATCCTTGTTACATCTATAACTATGGTAAGTTAAGAGATTCATCCACCACATTCATTGAAAATACTTATAAGCAACATCGCATTAATCATGGCGTTTGGATTGATATCTTCCCAATCGATGGTTTTTCTAAAGAAATCAAACCAAGAGAAACATTTAAAAAGAAAATCAACCATATCTGGTGGCAAGTATATTTAAGTTATTTACCAGCGCTTAGAAGAAAGGTTCACGCTAGAACATTTCTCAAAGATATTCTTCTTAACATTGTTGCTGGTCTTTTCTATGTCTTTGATATTGCCCATTGGCGTAACAAACACGTTGAAAAGTTAGTAAGAAAAATCCCATTAGAAGAATCCGTTATGGCGGGTAACTTCTTTGGTTTTAATATGAAAAGAGAGGCCATGGACTCTAACATCTTTAGAGAATTCATCAAAGTTCCATTTGAAGATATCGAAGCCTATGTCCCTAAAGACTATGACACATATTTAAGAAATCTTTATGGTGATTATATGAAGTTCCCACCAGCGGACAAACAAGTTGGTCACCACTACAACTCTGGACTTTCTTTAGAACAGGGATATGAAGATTACTTAAAAGAACATAAAATATAGTAAAGGAGTTATCCAATATGAATATTGCTCTTATTCTTGCCGCAGGAAGCGGTACTCGCATGGGTAATGCAGATAAACCAAAACAATTCCTTCCAATTTATGGAAAGCCATTAATGATTCACACCATTGAAGCTTTTGAAATCAACGATGATGTCGATAAGATTGTGATTGTCACTAATGAACAATATATCGATCAAGTTAAAGTTTGGTGTAAACAATATGACTTAAGCAAAGTAAGAGGCGTTGTAGCGGGTGGTAACTCCAGACAAATCTCTGTTTATAATGGTTTAAAAGCCGTTGAAGAATTAGTCTCTTCTCCAGATGATATTATCGTCATCCACGATGCCGCTAGACCATTAATTAGTCAAAAGATTATCAATGATAATATTGCTGTTTGTAAGAAGTTTGGTGCGGTTGATACCGTTATTAAGGCAAGCGATACGATTATTAGAAGTAAAGATAATGAAATTATTTCTGATATTCCAAATAGAAACGAATTATATCAAGGACAAACTCCTCAAACATTCAAATTCAAGATTATTAAAGATGCCCATGAAAAGGCTTTAAAAGAAGATATTCCAAATGTCACTGATGATGCGAAGTTAGTGTTATCTTTTGGTATTGATGTTCACTTAGTGGAAGGCAGCGCTCAAAACTTTAAAATCACCACTTTTGATGACTTGATGATGCTTAAAGCCTTATTAAAGATTGGAAAGACTGAGGTTGTCCTTTAATGTTTAATAATATTTTCAAAGTTACCTCTCCTGGTGTCATTGAAAAGTTCATCGACACTGTGGAAGACATGGATAATAAGGTCTTAGTAAAAGTTGATACAATGGCCATCTGTAAAGCGGATATCCGTTACTTTTTAGGTAACCGTGATATCAACGTTTTAAACCATAAATATCCATTAGCCCCAATTCATGAAGCGGTTGGTGAAGTAGTTAAAGATCCAACGGACACATATAAGAAAGGCGATAAAGTTATCTTAGTGCCTAACTCATTTGATGATAAATTCTATAGTGATAATTCCAATCGTAGATGTCATAGAAAAGACTTAGGTGATAACTATTATCCTAAAGCTGTTTTTAGAAGTTCTACAGCGGATGGTTTTTTAAGAAACTACTACACGTGTAGCCCGGATTTACTAGTTAAGTATGATAAAAGTATCGCTCCAAGTATCGCAGTTTTTTCTGAATTATTAAGTGTCGCGACTGCGGCATTACGTAGAATTGACTTTAACGAAGTTGAGAAATTGGCGCTATTCGGTGATGGCATTATGGCCTATATCGTTTATATCATGCTTAGATATGATCATCCTGATTTAGATTTAACTGTCTTTGGTATTGATGACCATAAACTAGAAGCGTTTAAGAATGCGAAAACTGCGAAGTTTGAAGAGTATAAAGGTGAAAAGTTTGACACTCTTATCGAAGCAGTAGGCGGCAAGTTCTCCGCGGATGCGATTAATAACATGATTGATTTATCAATCCCAGGCGCTGATTTAATCTTAATGGGTGTTAACGAAGAGAAGTCCCCTATTAATACCAGATTAGTGTTAGAAAAAGGCTTATCACTTAAAGGTGTCACAAGAAGTACAAAGCAAGACTTTGAACATGTCGCTAAAGCGTTAAATGATAAGAAAGTACAAGAAGCTTTATCCATTATGGTCTTATCAGAAAATAAGATTAATAATGTTGGTGATATTTATAGATGTTTTGAAGCCGATATTAATAACAAGAAAGAAATCGGTAAAAACTTAATGCATTGGTAAAACTTATGACCACAAAACAAATTGTAATTATAGCGTATGCTGCTTATTTAGTTCTTCTTTCTCTTATTACGTTTATCGCCTATGGTGTGGATAAGAAGAAAGCTAAATCTGGTAAATGGAGAACTAAAGAAAAAACATTATTACTATTATCATTCTTAGGCGGTGCCTTCGGTGGTTATCCAGCGATGTTAATCTTCCGTCATAAGACAAAAGGTGAGCACTGGTACTTCACCGCAGTTAACTGGTTGGGTTTAGCCATCCATATCACCTTAATGATATTGTTAATATTCGTCTTTAAATTCTAAAAGAAAAGCCCATCTATTGATGGGCTATATTTATAAGATAAGAGGTAATTATTTTTCAACGGAGATATCTTGAGATAACTCTTTTTGTTCTTCGTTAAATCTATCAGCTTTTCTGATGTCTTGGTTAGTGATGATCTGTGGATCAGCATCTTCACCCATATGCACAACGAGTTGATTGAATGGGATTTCAATGTTGTTATCATCAAACATGATTTTGATTTCACGGTTAAGATCTCTTTGGACTTGATAAATATCATCTTCTTTACATTTCGCAACAAAGAGTAATTCAACGCCAGATTCGCCTAATTCGGTGACACCTTTATAGAATGGACCTTCTTCAATAGCAGGAATCTTTTCTTTAATCTTAGCGATGTTATCAGCGATAACCGCTTCAACTTTTTCAATTCTAACGTTATAGGAAACAGAGACATTAGCTTTAGCTAAAGAGAGTTCTTGAGTTTGGTTAATGATGGTTTTGATTTCACTATTGTTAACGATTTTAACGTTACCACCAGCATCTAATAACTTAGTGGTTCTCATACCGATTTCTTTAACTTCACCTCTCCAACCATCAATGATAACGATATCACCAACTTGGAATTCACCTTCAAAGACGATAAAGATACCAGCTAAGATATCGGCCACTAAGGATTGGGAACCAAGACCTACGATAAGAGCAAGTACGCCAGCACCAGTTAGTGTTGCAGTAGCAGGTACGCCCCAAGCATCTAAAACAAAGAATACAGCGGTAAGAGCAATGGCCCATTTAATGAATGACACTAACAAACGGGAAATTGTTTTACCTTTCTTACTTCTAAAGACAATCTTTGCTAAGTAATGTAAGGCAATTGCAAATGTAATTGCGATACCAGCGATTTGGACTGTTCTTAAAGTATTAGGAATAGCGTGTTCTAGGAAATAATTTGCAAAGTCATTGCCTGTTTTAACTTGGAAGAACATAGGTTCGATATCCCAAGCATAGTCTTTACCATTCCATTCACCGAATTCGTCTAGAACTTGGTGGTAGTTTTGGCCAAAGATTTGGCTACTAAAAGCAAAGATGACGATTGTCGCTGCCACTAAAAGTGCATATAGCGACCACTTGATAATTCTGTTTCTTGTTTCTTTTTTCATAATAATTACCTCCAAATATTATGTATTAAGCCGAGAGATTAAATTTATAACTCTCGGAAACAACCATTGTTGTATAGTCCGATTCAGAAGGTGTAATGCCATCTTGGACTTTAGCGAATTTAATAGAAATCTTTACTGGGTTTTCAAAGTCTTCCCAGAAAGCTGTATCATCAAAACCTTCTTCACATTCCATTAATGGAACGTATGAATAATTGCCCATTGTTGGCATACTAAATGGACATGTATATTTCTTACCTGTTTCACATTCAAAGATGAAATAGACACTATAGGCATCTGAATCGCCAGAATAGATTGGCATCATACCGATTTGATAATCACCAGCGTAAATAGTGTCACTCATGATGTTCACTCCATAAATGTTTTGATTTTGATTTAAAGTGAATGTCACGTTGTCTTGAGTGTAAACATCTTCTTCGATGACATCTGGGCCACCACTTTCTTCAGCATCAACGTTTAACATTGAGGCCGTTACTTTGATTTGAACATTAGAACCACTTAAGTCATTAGGGTTAAGCGAATAACCATTATTTCCATATAATGTAGCGTACATCCAATCATGTTTAACGGTTTCACCTTCAAACATAAAGTAGCCAACTTCTTGTTCATCAGCAAAAACTTTAACACTGAAGCTTTGATAGACATGTGCCGCGTCATCATATAAGAATCTCATTGGAAGATGGAAAGGACCATCCACTAATTCGGAAACGAAATCATATGATGTATCAATGCCTTGGAAGGTACTAGTTAAGGAGTTCTTGAATTTGAATTCTTCACCCGGCACAACGACAACTTCTTGATCCTGATTCATATATTTAAAGGAATAAGACATTCTATGTTCAACGATATCAATGTAATAAACTGGATTTTCATCGATATATTCTTGAATCTCATCAACAGTGATAGTTTGAACATCTGTTGTTTCTTGTAGATAATATGTTCTTTCTTCACTTGTGGTTAAATCAGTTAAGGTCATTTGGAAACCATATAAGTAACCTAAGTCATTAGTGTAATCTAATTGCACTTCGAATGTTCTAGTATCAAAGTTAGCTTTCTTATCAAAGATAAGTTCACGGAATTCAGTGACTGCACCACTGGTATCAGTGAATGTGACATTACCTTCATCTAGGACTGTTTGTTCATTGTAATAATTACATGTGAGCTTGTAATGATAAGAATCAGATAGCATTACTTCATAACCATCTAGGTCTACTGTTTGAACATCTGTGGTCTTTTGAAGTGGAATATCAACACTCATATCATCGATAATCGTCATGCCTTCTTGTTCATAAGTACGGAACATAGACAAAACGAAATTATCATAGACATTAAAGTCATCCACAAAGTCTAATTGGACATCAAACGTTCTATTGATAAAGTTAGCGGTTTTATCAAAGATAAATTGATTGAATTTAGATTCGGCGCCACTATTATCTTCAAAGTGGACTGAACCACTTTCAGCGGTCACTTCAACACCTTCATCCATATAGGTAAATGTATATTCATAAGTTTCCACTAGATTGAAGGATTGATTATTATCTAATTTAATTTGTTGTTCTTCAGTGGTTTTGACCAAATCATAAGAAATCTCGTTTGGCGCATCTGCAGTCATAACTTCAGATTTAAGATTGAATTTGAAATCAGAGAAACGATCATAATCATCTTGGTAATCAAGTTTGACATTCATCATCATCGTTAAGAAATTGCATGTCTTATCCCATGAGATTCCTCTAAATTCTGATACCCGTGTCTCTTCTTTTAATGTTGTGAACTGTTCATCAAAGATAGTTTCACCACCATAACGATTCTCGCTTAAAACAATGCGATATTGTTGTTCTGGTTTCAAATTGGTGAATTCGCCCCAGTTAGATTCATAATATGTAGGAATTGAATAATCATAATATTCGTTATAGACCCGTAAAGTGAAAGGCGCATTCTTTTCATCTTCGCTATCTTCTTCGTTTGGTCGATCATATTCTTCATATGATTCACCATCCGCTCTTTTTTCATCATTAAGGTCAACAACAAATAGTTCATAATACAACGCATCTGAAGTCACCTTAAAACTATTAAATCTATAATCATAATTATGGAGCGCAACTGAAATACCAGTACCCACTGCAACAGCGGTTACCGCTACGACTGAGGCGGCAGTTACTACTGTGGCAGTTGTGGCAGCAACATTGCTTGCGGTTGTCGCACTTGTCACTGTTGTGGAACCATGTGTAGGCGCCATTGCTTTATTTTCATACTGAATATTGGCTTCCGTATGTTTACGAATAGTCTTTCCAATATATTTTTCGTTTAGTTCACCATCTGGTAACTTATTATCCTTTTGAAAAGTTACTTCTAATTTCTGAGTTTTTCCGAATTCGAAGCCGCTTGTTTGCTTTTCGTTTGTTATTTCTATCTTATTAAATTCGTCGTTGCGCATAAAGATACACAAAAAATATATAATATTTTGCTATTATTTTCATTAAATAGTTATGGCTTAATCAAAAAGAAACGAAAAAAGTGGCTTAAAAACTCTTTGAATAATAGGTATCAATCATTTATGATTAAAGAGTATTTGAACGATACATATCATTAGGAGGTCATTATGGCTGAAAAAACAAAAAAGAGTTTTTTCGAAACGCGTTTGATGCGTTCGAAAATCAAAAGTAGAACTGTTTCTCTTTTTCCTGAAGCTGGCCTTGGCTACTTATTAGGACCTATCCTAGCGTTAATGGGCAATGGTGTTATCAACATCTGGCTCATTCAATATTGGGATAAAGTTTTAGGCTTGGGCACATGGAATCCACTTTTTGAAACACTTCTTCCAATTATCTCATCAATAATTATTATTATTGGTAACATCTTCGTCGGAAGATTAATGGAAAGAAAACCAAGCCTTGCTGGTAAAGCAAGACCACTTATCTTATTAGGTATGCCTGTAATTTTAGTGGCTATGCTTGTCTTATTCTTAGTTCCATTCCCAACCGCCGCTGCAGAAATGCCTGATCCAAACGCTGTTGACAATGGATTATTAGTTTCCATCTTCATCGCTGTTGGCTACAACTTATACTATGCAATCGCATGGCCAATGTATTACACATCACATAGTGCGTTAGTTAACTTATCCACTCGTGACAGTGGTAAACGTGGCTTATTAGGTACCGCCATCATGGCTGCACAATTAGGTGCTGCTGGTGTCTCCGGTATGTTCGGTGGTTTATTAGTCGACTTATTAGGCTTATTACCAAAATATGAATATATGGCTCCAAATGACAAGGGCGAAATGGTCAAGATGGTCACAAACGACCTTGGTGAAGCTGGTGCTGTTTATAACACAGTTATCTCCCGTGCTGAAGCTAACCAAAAATGGACAATCTTGATGATTGTTATGATTGCCGCCCTAGTCCTTGGTTGCTTACTTGAATACTTCTTCACACGTGAACGTATTACTGAAGAAAATATTAAGAACGCTGAAGCCGCTGTGACAAATGGTGACGTTAAAGGTCAGCCAAAGAAAGTCACAATGGGCAAACAAATCAGTATTTGCTTAAAAGATAAATACTGGTGGATGATTATGATTTTCTGGTTCTTATACCAATTCGGTGGCATGATGAAGAACAACGGTATGTCCTTCTTCTCACAAGCTTTAACCGGTACAAACTCTGTTTCATCCGTTATTAATACTGTTGGCGCTGTTCCAACAGCCTTAGGTATGGTCATTGTCTGGCCATTAGCCGCAAAATTAACAAAAGCAAAAACAATTTCATTAGGTGGTGTTGTTGCCGCTTTAGCAGCCGCTGCATCATTCACCTGTTTAGGTTTCATCGGTAACACTGGTGCTATTACTGGTATCTCCGTTGTTTCCTTCTGTATTAAAGCTTTAGGTACCGCTCCTGCTATGTACATCTCTATCGCTTTAATGGCTAACGTTTTAGATCACCAAGAAGCAGTTTATGGTGTCCGTACTGATGGCTTCACCATGGCAGTCTATGGTTCTATCATGGTCGCTATGAGTGGTATTTGTAATGGTATCATCGTTGGTCTCAACGCTGCATTCCCAGATATCGCTGCTAGAAGAGTCCTCCACACCCTCTTATCCTTCGGTGTTGAAGGTATCTGCTACTTAATCATTGCTGTTATGTTCATCTTCATGAACGTTGAAAAATTCACCAATTCTGATAACAAAGCTATCGTTGCTGACCAAAAGGCTGAAGTTTTAGCCGCTGGTGGCGAATGGCTTGAACCAGAAGAAAGAGCAAAACGTGAAGAAGAAGAAAATAATCGCTTAGTCGAAGAAGCTAGAGTTGCACAATTAAAAGAAAATTGTGAAAAGAAAGGCTTAAACTTCGAAGAAGAAAATGCTAAGTTCTTAGCGCAAAAAGCTGAAGCGGATAAGAAAGCCGCTGATAAGAAGGCTGATGCTGAAGCTAAGAAACAAGCTGAGCTTGACGCCATGAGTGCTGATCAAAAGATCGCCATGGAAGAAAAAGCCAAAGCTCGTAAAGCAAAACAAGATGAAAAGGATGCTGCTGCCTTAGTCGAACTCAATAAGATTAGAGAAAGAGTTGGCAGACAACCAGTTGCTGAATAATCAATTCTTACAATTTAAAAGAGTGGTCTCGCACCACTCTTTTTTATTTCTTCTTTGGAAGAATCAACAACATATGTGTATCTTTTTTATATTGTTCATAATCAGGTTTATAACCTTTGAAATGTCTTTCTTCCATTGGGATAGAAATGAATAAGAACATTAATAAGTTAACTACCGCTCCAGCGATGA
>JAEEGK010025820.1_pt1 | contig 12020 bp, 12 predicted proteins | sample 8958771 | NCBI WGS metagenome assembly JAEEGK01 (sample SAMN16246547, study PRJNA631951) | gut metagenome | biome: gut microbiome; feature: rumen; material: SC-attached | host: Bos | place: Iran: Karaj | collected 2018-10 | reverse complement strand
CATGATCTCCAGACCTTCCTGTTCCTTGACGGAACAGTGGCTGACCTTGTTGTTGATGAACATGATGGTACCGGCACGGCCTGCCTCATCTGCGATGACACCCACGTTCTCCATGACCTGCTTGGTCTCCTTGTCCATGGTGTTGAGATCGTCGATCTTGGTCTGGGAATTGTCATCGACATAGGCATCAAGATCGATGTCCCTGCCGTATGTGGCTTTCTTGTTGAGTGCTTCCTTCACTGATCTATCTGAACCATTCTGCATGATATGCACTCTCCGTAACCTCTTTCCCTGATGTCCTTGAGGATGTCCATCGGGCGGCCTGTGCACCTGATGAGTCCTTCTTTCAGGACGAATGCTCTGTCCGCACCGATGTAATCCAGGATCTGTCCTGTGTGGGTGATGACCAGTGACGACACATGTCTCTGGCCGTCGACGTTGCAGTTCTGGCATTTCTTGTTGTCATTCTTCGCATAGAGCAGGTCGTGAACCTTCTTCCCTATGAGGTCGATGCTTTCGAGATCGACTCCCGACTCGGGTTCATCCAGCAGGACGAAATCGGGCTTCTGTGCGGTGAGCTGCAGCAGTTCCGACCTCTTGATCTCTCCTCCGGAGAATCCTACGTTCACATCTCTGTCAAGGAATGTGTCCATCTTGAATTCGGGCGCCTTGTTAAGAACGGTCTCGTCGCCCTGGGCGGTCGCTTTCACGAGATCACCGAGCTTCACACCTGTCACGTTCGGAGGCCTCTGCATCATCATTCCGATACCGAGTTTCGCACGCTCGTCGACGGACATGTTCGTGATGTCCTGGCCCTTGAAGATGATCTGTCCCTTTGTGACCTTGCATGTCCCGTAGCCCATTATGGCCGCGAGCATGGTGGATTTACCTGAACCGTTAGGTCCGAAGAGGACACAAGTCTCGCCCTCCTTGACGCTGAGGGAGACACCTTTCAGGATCTCTCTCCCTCCGGCCTCTACATGAAGATCTTTGATCTCTAGCAACTGCTCACCTGCCACCCGATATAATTACTCTAATAAAATGGTTTCTTAACGATGTTAACTATGATCGGGGCGTACTAGTCTTGTTTATATCGTTGTTCGCGGTTGCGGTGAATATGAAAGTCGTCGCACTGAACGGCAGCCCGCGTCTGCTGGGGAACACCTCCAATGCTCTGAATGTCATATTGGATGAACTCAACAAGGAAGGCATCGAGACGGAGCACATACAGATATACGAGGCCCACCTCAATCCCTGCAACCACTGCAGCTCGTGCGAGATGCGCGGCGACGGAAGGTGTGTCGCAGAGGACGACAGCATGAACGAGTACCTCGACAAGCTGAAGGGCGCTGACGGGATCATCCTCGCATCACCGTCATACTACGGTTCGTGCACTGCGCAGCTGAAGATGTTCCTCGAGCGTGCGGGATTCGCATGCAGGTTCGCCAACAGCCCTCTCAGGGGGAAGATCGGCGCAGCACTTGCCATACAGGAGCGCGATGGCGGCATATCAGTTTATTCAGAACTGGTCAACTGGATGCTGGGGAATCAGATCACGGTTGTGGGTTCCACACCTATCACGGTCCTCACAGGCAAGAACCCGTTCGATTATGAAAAGGATGAAAGGGGCATGAAAGCCCTTAAGAACCTGGCACATAACATGGCCAGGGAATTGATGAAGGGCTGATTCAGAAGAAGATGAATCCGCATCCTTCCTTCATGCATACGTCAGCGACAGCATCGAGGCGTTCCAGGACACCGCCGTATCTCCTGACGTAGACCTTACCCTCATCGGGCAGTACCGCGGTGAGCTTCGCGACCTCATCCTTCAGTACCTTTGCATCATCGGCGGAGAACCTCTTCTGCTCCGCGGCGCTGGCCACTGCTGATGCCACGATCTTGCATCCGTGCTTCTCGGCGATCTCGGGGAGTTTGCTGTTCTCGGGACCGAATGCACCCATGCATCCCCTTCCCTTGTCCCATGAGAGGGCACATTTGGCGCACATCTCGTTCATCTCATCGAACTCGAGACCGTCCCAGCCGGTGAAGCGGTTCTCCTTCTTGGAGCGTTTCAGGACCTCCTCCCTCTTCGCGGCATCCAGACCCTCGAGCATGACCCATCCGGTGTATTTCTTCTTGACGAAAGGCATGAGTTTCGCCTTGTCATCGTCGTTCTTCACCTTGACCATGTAAATGGCGTCGGCCTCCTCGTTGATCCTGTTCCTCTTGATGAAAGATTCCCAGTCGGGGAAGAGTTTCTTCGCATCCTCCAGTGTGACGTATTCGTCTACTTCAACGATATCCTCCAGACCGGTCACGTCGTCCACGAGGGCCTTGATGATGTTCGTCTTGTAGTCCTTGCAGAGAGCGTTCTTGGCTTCGAGTTCACAGATTGCGATGCTAATCCCCATCTTCTCACCTTGGATGAGGTATAGCGAATGCGGATAAAAAGAGGACGGTGAGGCCATCCAAGGCCGTTTTTGTGCATTTCTCTGCTGGCTATTGTTTCGGGGAAATTTGTTATACGCGTAGGGCGATGGGCGTCCGATGGCAGATATCAGGGTAAAGAAAAGAAAGAGGATGAGAGAGAAGGAAGTCAAGGCATTGTCCTCGCAGCTCGAGGAGAGGATGGGTGTCCCCGTGTTCACGGAGAAGGATGCCGTCGACCTCGCAGAGAGTACCGATTTCAATCTGATATTCGTCAACAATGACATACTGGGTCTTGTGTATGAGGACGTCCCGTTCCTTACAGTGAGAGGCATCCTGAAGTACAAGCCCGAGAAGTGCGCGGTGACCGTCGACATGGGCGCCGTGCCCTTCGTCACCAACGGTGCCGACGTCATGGGACCCGGTATCGTGGATGCTGATCCCGGGATAAAGGAAGGCGACCTGGTGTGGATCAGGGACATCAAGAACAAGGTCCCCCTCGCAGTGGGCGTGGCGCTCCGTGACGGCAAGGGACTGGCGGCCAAGGAGAAGGGGAAGGCCATCAAGACCCTCCACAACGTAGGCGACAAGCTTTGGAAATCCGGAGAGTGAGCCTACGCCAGCGAAGAATAAGGAGTCTGCACCCAAGGCGAAACCGAAGAAGGTGTTCGTCGACCTCGATGCCTTCGAGGTGCCCAACGACAGGACCGTCACCAGGATCAAGGTGGCGGAACCGGGGACATCGGAGGATGCGGAGAAGATATGCAGATACATCGGGACAGGCGACCTGCTGGTCATCGACATGTCGGGATTCGACGGCAGTCCGAACGACAGGCAGATGCTGACCGAGATCCTCCATTCCAAGGCACGTTCCGAGAATTACAACATGGCATTCAGCGGTTCGGTGTACATAATCACACCGTCGGATGTCTCACTGAAGAAGATCTGAAAGGCGATCGGATGACATCTAGGGGCAGGAAATACGTACACGACCCGATACACGGGAGCATCGTGATCGACGGTCCATTCCTGGACATAATGGGGAGGCACGAGGTCCAGAGGCTGCATTCGATCAAGCAGCTGGGATTGGGCAACATGGTGTTCCCTGGTGCGAACCACACACGTTTCGAGCATTCCATAGGCGTATACCACCTGGCAGGAAGGATGTGCGAAGCCCTCGACCTGAACAAGGAGGACACCATGACCATCAAGGCGGCAGGATTCCTGCACGATATCTGCCACCCTCCGTTCTCGCATACCATGGAGGAGCTGATGGAGAGGATCACCGAGAAGGACCACATGGACCTGGCGAGGGATCTGATCCTGGGAAGGATGCCCACATTCATGGACAGGGATGTCGATCTCTTCGACGGTACCGAACCCATAGCGACCATCCTGGAGGACAGCGGTATCTCAGCGGAGGAGGTCTGCGATCTCATCGCCTACCCGGTATCCCAGCTCGGAGGCATTAGTTCCGGACAGTCGCAGCTGGACATCGTTGATGGGTCCGTGAAGACTGATAAACAATCTTTCTTCGGTTCGAAGGATTATGCCCACCAGATCATCCACGGCCCCGTGGATGCCGATCAGATGGACTACCTGATGAGGGATGCCCATTACACCGGTGTCGATCACGGTACCATAGACATCGACCGCTTACTGACCCAGATGGTGCTTTTCAACGGGAAGATGGCCCTTGACAAGGGCGGTATAATCGCCGCCGAGGGACTCATGGTCTCCCGTGCCCTGATGTATTCATCCGTCTACTATCACAAGACCGTCCGTATCGTGGAGATGATGCTCACCAAGGCCGTGGAGGCTGCGATGGAACAGGGTGAGAACTTCTCCGAGATCTATCTGATGAACGACGTGGATCTTCTTTCACGCCTCAATTCCATGAAAGGCGCGGCGTCAAGACTCTCCAGGGATGTCATGTTCCGCAGGCTCTACAAGAAATCGTACATCCTGTACTCGAATAACCTCACCGAGGACGACAAGGTCAGCCTGACCAAGTACACGGGATACGAGAAGAGAAAAGGTCTGGAAGAGGAGCTTGCGGAGGAGGCCGGACTGGACAAATCCGAGGTCATAGTCGATATTCCGTCGAAATCCACCCTCCTTTCGAGCATCAAGATCGGAAAGACCGACGTGCAGATCCTGGACGGCAACAAGCTGAGATCGGTGGCATCGTTCTCGCCCATCGCGAAATCGCTGCAGAACAGGAGCATCTACGACTGGTCGATAATGATCTCCGCACCCAAGGAACGTACCGAGGCTGTGAGAAAAGCCGCCAAGGAGATCATCGGTATAGACGACGTCACCCTTTGACCACGCCTACGGGTCTGAGTCTTGCCACCTTGCCGGTGAGTCCTGCGTTGCATACAACTTCTACCACACGGTCCACGTCCTTGTATGCCTGGGGCGCCTCTTCTACGAGACCCTCGTCGGAACCGTTCCTGAGATAGATGTTGCTGGAGGCCATGCTCTCCTTGATGCTCTTAGCGTTGATGGATCCGACCGCCGCCTTCCTGGACATCTGTCTTCCGGCACCGTGGCAGGTGGAACCGAAGGTCTGTTCCATCGATCCCTTCTTCCCTACCAGCACGTAAGTGCCGACGGACATGTCACCGGGTATGATCACGGGCTGTCCGACATTGCGGTACTTCATCGTGACCTCGGGTCTTCCTGCGCAGAATGCCCTTGTTGCCCCCTTTCTATGGACCAGGACATCTGCCGTATGGCCGTCGATATCGTGGCGTTCCTTCTTGGCGATGTTATGTGCCACATCGTAGACGACGTCGATACCCATGTTCTCCGCGGAATCGGACATGACCTTCTCGAACGACTCCCTAATCCAGTGGGTGATCATCTGACGGTTGGCCCATGCATAGTTGGCTCCGCAGCACATGGCTGAATAGTAATCGCTGCCCGGTCCGCTGCTGAGAGGGGCGCAGGCGAGCTGTCTGTCAGGTAATTTCACTGAATTCTCCTTGACATAGCGTTCCATGGTCTGGAGGTAATCAGTCGCGATCTGATGGCCGCATCCTCTGGACCCGCAGTGCACCGTGATCGTGACGGTGCCTTTCTTCAGTCCGAAGACGTCGGCGGTGTGCTCGTCGAATACGTCATCGACGACATCCACCTCGAGGAAGTGATTGCCTGAACCAAGGGATCCAAGCTGCGACAGTCCTCTCTTCCTGGCCTTGTCGCTGACGAATGACGGATCGGCATCCGTCATCATTCCGTATTCCTCGGTGACATCCAGGTCCTTCTCCCAGCCGAAGCCGTTCTCCACTGCCCATCTGGAACCGTTCCTGAGGATCTCGATTATCTCTTTGTCACCGATCCTGGTGAGTCCTTTGGAACCGAGTCCTGACGGCACGTTCCTGTAGAGTTCATCCACCAGCGGCTTCAGTTTATCGCCGATGTCATCCAGGGTGAGGTCGGTCTTGATCAGACGGACACCGCAGTTGATGTCGAAACCTATCCCGCCGGGGGATATGGAACCGTCATCCGCATCCACGGCTGCAACGCCTCCGATGGGGAAACCGTATCCGAAGTGCATATCAGGCATCGCCATGGAATTGCCGACGATCCCGGGAAGGCATGCGACGTTGGCTGCCTGCTGGGGGGAATTATCTGCAACGATGTGCTGTATCATCGATTCGTCGGCATAGATGACCGCATCTGTCCTCATCCCTTCCATGTAATCGGAGGGGATCTTCCAGCGGTTGTCATCGATCTTCTCGATCTTTCCTTCCCACGACATGATGCACACCTTCAAGAATGAAAATAGGGGCCGGGACCGAGATTTGAACACGAGTCAAGGGATCCACAATCCCCTAGGATAACCAAGCTACCCTACCCCGGCCATATTTCAAGCCGTTGATTGCGTTGTCATAGATAAATGTTATCCGTCAGGCCCCGCCAACATAATAATAAGGTGTATGGCCATAATATCGCATGCAGCTCGAGTTCGATGAGTATGGGAAATACCGTCTCAGACTCATCGCTGCATATGCTGTCGCATGCATTGGTTTTCTGATCGCAGTATTCGCATTGGACCTGTACACGGAGGTCATGAACGACCGTTTCGAGGATAATGTCCAACCATTGTTCAACGGCGAGCCCTGGAAGATGGAATACCCTCCGTTCGCACTGGTGTTCATGGTGATCCCCAGACTGTTCGGGTGGATCGCTGAGACTTACGAGATATTCTACGTCATCGAGGTGTTCGTGTTCATGGTCATCGGTCTTGTCTACACCGACAGGCTTGCAGAGCATTTCGGAAAGAACAGGAAGAATGCGATGCTGGCATATTCCGTTCTGATGATACTTCTCCTGGAATTCGTCACCGACAGGTACGACATCTTCCCGGCAGTGCTGACGCTGATGTCCTTCTATTATTTCGTGAAGAACAGGTACTTCTGGGCGTTCCTGCTGATCGCCGTGGGCATGATGACCAAACTGTATCCTGCGCTGCTGTTCCCGGTATATTTCCTGCTGTTCGCTGTGAAGGGCGAGTGGAAGGAAGCGTTCAAGGGGACGGCCGTGTTCGCTATCGTTTCACTGATAATCATCGTCCCGGTGATGATCATCGACATGGATATGATAACCTACTTCCTGGAGTATCATGCCGACCGTCCGCTTCAGATAGAGACCCTGGCGGCATCGCTGATCTACCCGTTCGCAATGATAGGATTGACTACAGTAACGATCACATCGGCGAAGGATCCCGGCAGTTTCGGTTCGGACAATCTCATCGGTGACGTGCCTGATGCCGTTGTAGGTTTCCTCACACCGCTGATGGTCGTCTGCGTCCTTGCGTTATGCTTCTACTTCGCCTTCGTCTACCGCAGAGAGGACGAGGACGGAAGGCTGAAGGCACTCGGAATAGCGGTCGCGGGAGTGATGATGGTGTTCATGCTGTTCGGTAAGGTGTTCTCTGCACAGTACCTCATCTGGGTGGTCCCGCCTGTGGTCTTCCTGCTCATGCTCGAGAAGGACATGTTCAAGACGCCCCTTTTCAAAGTCACGGTCGCCGCGTTCATAATGACCCAGGTCGACTTCGTATACAACATCGGGATACTCCACGGAGGTTCCAACATCAACGATCTCGGTATGATCATCATCCTCATCCGCAATCTGCTGACCCTTGCGATGCTGTATCTGATGGTCAGGGACCTATACAGGATACATACTGGATGTGGGAAAGAGGATACGAATGTCTCAGAAGAGACATCAAGTGTCTAGATTGGATCATAAGTTCGTATCCGTACCATTCTGTCCGACAATTATTATTAATAAAGATTCAATCAGCCAATCATGGCAAAGCGCAATATAATCTCCGTCGTCGACATGAAGGACGATATGCCCCAGCTGGTCGAACTCGCGGCCAAGATGAAGGCAGAACGCGGAAAGCACGGCGAACCCCTCAAGGGAAAGACATTGGCGATGATCTTCGAGAAGCCCAGCACACGTACACGCATCTCATTCAACGTGGCAATGAGCGAGCTGGGAGGAACTCCCCTGTACATCGCATCCAACGAGATGCAGATGGGACACGGCGAGACCGTGGAAGACACTGCGAGGGTGATGAGCCGTTTCGTTCACGGGATAATGTACCGTGCATTCGACTACAAGATCATGGACAGGATCGGAGAGATCGCCACCGTACCGGTCATCAGCGGTCTCGACAACCTCGAGCACCCCTGTCAGGCACTGGCCGACATGCTCACCATCAAGGAGAAGCTGGGTTCATTCAAGGGAAAGAAACTGGTCTACCTCGGTGACGGGAACAACGTCTGCAACTCGCTGCTCTACGCATGTGCCATCATGGGAATGGACATGGTCGCATGCTGCCCCGCAGTGCGCATGCCCAACGCAGAGATCATGCTCAATGCCGCACGCATCGCGGACGCCAACGGCTGCAAGATCCTGGCATCCCACGAGCCCGAAGAGGCCTGCAAGGATGCTGACGTCCTGTACACGGACACATGGATCTCCATGGGCGACAACACATCCGTCGAGACGGCAACGAAGATCTTCCAGATGTACCAGATCAACTCGAAGCTTCTGGCGATCGCCAAGCCCTCATGCATCGTCATGCACTGTCTCCCCTGCCACCGCGGACAGGAGATAACGGACGAGGTCATCGAAGGACCGCAGAGCGTGGTGTTCGACCAGGCCGAGAACCGTCTGCACGCCCAGAAGGCAATATTGTACACGCTGCTCAAGTGAGCTGCGAACGTACCATATCCTCGACAATGTCGAGGAATCTCTCTTTACATTCTTCGGGGATGGTGGCGCCGGCCGCGATGTTGTGGCCTCCGCCGTATCCTCCGACTTTCTCTGAAGCTTCCGACATGATCCTTGAAAGGTCCAGTCCCTTCTCGCCCAGCGATTTGTCAGCTCTTGCGGATACCTTCACACCGTCATCCGCGACGGCGAATGCGATCATCGGGATGTCCCTTCTGATGCCGTTCATGCTCAGTATCATCCCTGTGACGATGCCCACGACTGTTTCTTTGATCGAATCTCCCGCATCGAAATACTGGATGTACTTCCTGACGCGGATCAGGTCGTTCTGTTTCACGAACTGAAGCGCGGCGGAGATGTTCCTCCTGTGCTCTGCGCGGTTGTTCCCCGCTTCCTTCAGGGCACTGACATCCCCGAAGCACATCCTCATGCCTGTGGGTGCGTCATCATACCTTCCGCATGAGTTGAGGGCGGTGGCGAACTCCTTCGCATCCCTCAGACCGCCTTCCCTGGGGAATCCCGGAAGTGTGTAGACATCCCCGTAGACCGCGCCCGCATCCTTCGGATCGATCATCGAAAGGATGTCGTTGCATATCGGCAGTTTTTCCTCATCGGACAGGTCGTTCCAGACGGTCAGTCTTCCGTCCCTCTTGAGTTGTACGTTGTGTGCTGCCAGCAGCCTGTTGCATCCGGCGTTGTTGTCGGTTATCCCAGGGATGGCAGGGTCGTTGCCGTACTGCAGGAACTGGACGATGGGTCTGGTCTCCCTTCCGAAGAGCCTCAGGTCCTTCTTTACGACCACATCCCCGCTCTCGACAGCATCCTGCAGGATGATCTCGTTCAGACCTGTGAGCCTGTATCCCACGCGGTCCTGGATATCCCCGCATGCCCCGACAACTGCCAGATATGCGAGATTCTTGTTGTATGCGTTGATCGTCTTGGAAACGAGATAGGTCATGGTGGCACCGCATCCTTCAACGGAACCGTCCATACCGTACTTGTGGAGATTGACATGTTCTATGACAGTGAAAGAATCAAGCATCGTCTGTCCCTTCCTCCATTTCGGGTCGGGGACGTGATGGTCGGTCACGACGATGTTGCTCCTGGTGAATGCCGACAGGTAGCCGCTTCCGAGGTCAACTATCCAAACCAGCGATCTCCTGCTGCGGTTAATCGTGTCGATTGTGGTCTCATCCATCTTCTTTGCAAAAAGAACTTCATATTCCTTCCCGAGGCGTCTGCAGGTCTCTGTGGCTATGGCTGCTGACGTGATTCCGTCCGCGTCTATGTGTGCCACCACCAGTATGTCGGAAGCCGACATGATGCGTCTTGCGGCCCTGTTCAGGTCATCCTGTAAAGCATCACAGATCCTTGAATCCGGCATATTCCCTCACCAGTCTCCTGTACACGATATCGCTGAGAACCTCAAGATTGATAGTATCCGCACGGTTGTATTCCGTCAGTATCCTCAGGGATTCCGAGTCGCCGCGCCTCTCCCAGTTCTTCCACAGGCGGACGGCCTCTTCACCGTCCACATCGCTTATCTCATCTTCCCTCGAGATCCCGACCATCCTCTCGATGGGTTTCAGTCCGCCCCTGAGCTTCAGTTTGGCGCATCCGTACCTCAGGTCGAAGTGCGGTATGTCGAGATCGACAGAAGGGAAGCTGCATCTCAGTACGGGTACGTCGAAGCATTTCCCGTTGAATGTGACCAGCAACTTGCATCCGTCCAGTGCATCCTGGAGGGATTCAGGGCCGAGATCGATGCCGTGGGTGAGGGTCACAGTCCTATCCTTCCTGTGGACGGTCACCACCGTTACCAGCGAATCCCTCTCCAGACCGTCGGTCTCGATATCCAGGTATGCCGCATCCTTGATGAAATCGCCGTAGAGCCTCCATTCCTCGCCTTTCTTCAGAAGGTCGCAGAGTCCGCGGCTGTCACGGTCCTTCAGAAGTCCTTTCGCTTCTTCCAGATAGCCGTCGCATTTCCTCTTCTTGCTGTCATTCATGCCGCAGATGCAGTCGGCACAGAGAAAATCATCCCAGTTCAGGACACCCGAATCCCAGATGTCCCTCTCTTTCTTCGCCCCGATCCCGGGGGCGATTTGGAATGTATTCTCTATCATTATCTCTTACCTATATAGGACTGTGATAAATAACTGATGGGATTCCGTCCAGTTTTTCTACTTGGTCGCTATTGTCGCAGACATGGAGTCCGTCGAGATATTGCCGGGTGTGAGGGTCACCAACGACAGGTGCCTGCTTCTGGATGACGGACCTACGGTGGTCCTCGGGGATCTCCATCTGGGTTATGAGAAGGCCCTTGAGGAGGAAGGGATGTACATCCCCAGGTTCAACACCTATTCCATAAGGGAGGCGCTGAACCGCATCATCTGCAGATACGAGCCCAAGAGGATCGTTCTTCTGGGCGATATCAAGCATGATTTCAAGAGGACCAGGTATGAGGGCAAGGAGGAGGTCAGGAAGGTGATCGAACTCCTGGAGAACGCTGCGGATGTCATCGTCGTCAAGGGAAATCACGACAATTTCCTGCAGAACATCCTCTACGATACGGATCTGATGGCAGTTGATTACGTGGACATGTGCGGTTTCAGGATGGAGCACGGCCACAACGATACGGGGAAGCGCCCGGTGATCATCGGACACGAGCACCCGTCGGTGAGGATCGCGGGTTCCGTCAGCGGGGGGATAAAGCTGCAGTGCTTCCTCCATCTCAAGAAAGAAGGGATAATAGTGATACCTCCGTTCAGCCCGTTATCGGCGGGATCCGATCTATCTTTGGCAGGACCGGAGACGTTCATGTCCCCTGCATGCAAGGCCGCGGATGTGGGCGAAGCGGATGTCTACGCGATCTCCGAATCGGGCATACTGCCCATCGGCAAGCTGTCCGATATAGAGGACATAGAACTGTGATGTTAACACGGTTTAGTACGATAGTTTTAAATACGCACTATATTAACGCGCGCGTAATAAAGATGATGGATTATCAATCCATCCATCGAATGCTTTAATATCAAGGAGTTGAATTAGCAACCATCATCTCACAAAGAGAGATGGAGGAATATCATGAGCGAGCAAATGGACGCACTTATCGACATCGTCGTTAAAGGAAAGATCAAAGAAGGAAAGGACGCAACACAGGCATGCCTCGACGCAGGCCACGACGCAAAGGACATCATCTTCAACGGACTGTCCAAGGCAATGGCAATCGTCGGAGACCTCTACGCATCCAAGAAATACTTCCTGCCTCAGGTTCTTCTGTCAGCAAACACCCTCTACATGGGTCTGAACCTCGTTCTCCCTATGCTCACCGG
>JAEEGK010025819.1_pt1 | contig 12020 bp, 10 predicted proteins | sample 8958771 | NCBI WGS metagenome assembly JAEEGK01 (sample SAMN16246547, study PRJNA631951) | gut metagenome | biome: gut microbiome; feature: rumen; material: SC-attached | host: Bos | place: Iran: Karaj | collected 2018-10 | reverse complement strand
GAGGTACTCGGTGTGGCCGGTGTTGGAGAAGCCCTCGGAGCTCATTGCGCGCTTGTTGATGGGCGCGGTCACCAGCACGTCTATCTGGTTGTCCTTGAGGTCCTTGACGGCTACCTCCAGGGACTTGATGGCGGCTTTGGCGCTGTCCGGGGTGCTCTGGCCGGGTTCGGCGTAGATGTTGTCCGGCAGGCAGTTCACCAGGTTGATCTTACGCTGCTTGGCGTCGGCTGCCGAGTTGATGACGTTGATTTCCATCGGCCCTATATTATGAAGGGTCTTGCGGTAAAAGCCCATCAGCTTGGACGAACCGTAAATGACGGGCGTAAAGCTGTCCAGGATTCTTTCGTCTGCGAGGGCTTTGATTATAACTTCGTATCCAATGCCGTTGCTGTCACCCTGTGTGATGCCAACGACCAATTTAGGTAGAGCCATATCTATATGAGTTGTGTTTCTTGTATATATCCAGTGTCTTCCGGGAGCCCCTGGCCGTGGTAGGCGGCTACGGCCAGGCGGTCGCAGCGCTCGTTCTCGGGGTGCCCGGCGTGTCCTTTGATCCAGTGGAAAGCCACCCTGTGCTTGTGGTACACGGCGTCAAAACGGAGCCACAGGTCCACGTTCTTCTTGCCTTTGAACCCGGTGCGCTTCCAGTTGTCCAGCCAGCCTTCGTTGAGGGCCTTGACCACATACGAGGAGTCGCTCACCACGTGCACCTCGGCGTTGTCCCATTTGATTTGTTCCAGGCCGATGATCACCGCCAGCAGTTCCATCCGGTTGTTGGTGGTAAGGGCGAAGCCGCCGCTCAGTTCCTTCTCGTGGGTGCCGCAGCGGAGCACGATCCCGTACCCGCCCGGGCCGGGGTTTCCGCTGGCTGCACCGTCTGTGTACAGGTATATGGCAGGCTTCTGATCCATTACGTGCAAAGATAATGAATTTTTGCGTATCTTTGTATGATATGACATTATTAGAAAACGTACAGGCACAGGTAAAGGCAAGCGCTTCTGTGAAAGAAGCATTGCTGGCCGATGCTGCCACTCTGGAAAAGATTGCTGCCGTGGCGCAGCTGCTCATCGATACGTATAAAGCCGGGGGCAAGAGCCTCTGGGCCGGCAACGGCGGATCGGCGGCCGATGCCCAGCATATGGCGGCCGAACTGGTGAACAAGTTCCGCCTGGACCGCTCCGGCCTTCCCGCTATGGCCCTCACCGTTGATACCTCCATCCTGACGGCCATCGGCAACGACTATGGCTATCAGCGGGTCTTCGCCCGCCAGATCGAGGCCTGCGGCTGCCCCGGGGATGTCTTTGTGGGCATTTCCACTTCCGGCAATTCCGCCAATCTGGTGGAGGCCCTGTCGGCCTGTAAAGCCAAGGGGATGAAGGCGGTGGCCCTGGTGGGCGGCCGTGCGTGCGCTATGGATGCCTATGATTATGTAATCCACGTTCCGTCGGAGGAAACCCCTCGCATCCAGGAGTGCCAGACCCTTATCGGCCATATCCTTTGCGACGCTGTAGAGCAGTCTCTGTTTGGTACAAAGAATTGTCCGGAGGTTTAATTTTTTGTTTCTCTGTTAATACCTATGGTATTATCGGATTTTTTTTGTACCTTTGCGCCGCAATAGAAAAAGCGCAAGTTTAACTAACAATAAATTTATCAAACAATTATGATCAGACTTGGTATTAACGGTTTTGGCCGTATCGGTCGTATGGTTTTCCGCGCTGCTGTGGAGAACTTTGGCAAGGACATCGTGGTAGTAGGTATCAATGACCTCCTCGATCCCGATTATCTCGCTTACATGCTTAAGTACGATTCCGTACACGGCGCTTTCAACCACGATATCAAAGTGGAAGGCAACTACCTCATCGTAGACGGCAACAAGATTCAGGTCTTCTGCGAGAAGGATCCCGCCAACATCACCTGGGGTGCCCTCAACACCGACGTTGTTGTAGAGTCCACCGGCTTCTTCCTCACCGCCGAGCTCGCAGAGGCTCACATCAAGGCTGGTGCCAAGAAGGTCATCATGTCCGCTCCTTCCAAGGACGCTACCCCTATGTTCGTATATGGTGTGAACCACAAGACCTATGCTGGTCAGACCATCATCTCCAACGCTTCCTGCACCACCAACTGCCTGGCTCCTATCACCAAGGTCCTCAACGACAAGTTCGGTGTTGTCCGTGGCCTTATGACCACCGTTCACGCTGCTACCGCTACCCAGAAGACCGTTGACGGTCCTTCCAAGAAAGACTGGCGTGGTGGCCGTGGTATCCTGGAGAACATCATCCCTTCCTCCACTGGCGCTGCCAAGGCTGTAGGTAAGGTTCTCCCCGAGCTCAACGGTAAGCTCACCGGTATGTCCCTGCGTGTTCCCACCAGCGATGTGTCCTTCGTTGACCTGACCTGCGAACTCGCTAAGGAAGCTACCTACGAGGAGATCTGCGCAGCTATGAAGGCCGCCTCCGAGGGTGAACTCAAGGGTGTTCTTGGTTACACCAACGAAGCCGTTGTTTCCACCGACTTCCGCAACGACGCCCGCACTTCCATCTTCGATGAGAAGGCCGGTATCCAGCTGGACAAGACCTTCGTAAAGGTTTGCGCCTGGTACGACAACGAGTGGGGCTACAGCAACAAGGTTTGCGAAATGGCTAAGGTTATTACGAAGTAATTCCCGAGGAATTACTTCGCAATGCTCCGCATCACCAAGTAATTTCGGCCCTCTGACTAAAAAACCGACTCCCTCCGGAGCCGGTTTTTTTTGTGCCTTTTTCGTTTTGCTACCTCGACTGCGGCCGGTTTGTGCCCGGGATGAGGAGGATAGGGGTCCGGGAGGACTCCGTTCGCTTCGCTCACTCCGGCCCCTCCCACACCTTTTAGGACATTTTCTCCGAGAGCAAGCTCTCTCCGAAAATATCCTAAAAGCTGCGGGCCCCTCCCCCCTATACTGGTCCGGGGGTGGACAAGCCTCCCGGACCCCTATCCTCCTCATCCCATGCCCTGACCGTCGCAGGATAACGCCCGTTCCGTCGCAGGTCATTGCCCAAAACGTCGCAGGTCCGCGTTTTTTCCTTAACCTGCGACGCTATAGCCCACAGAAGCAAGAAAAGTGTCGCAGGCCAGCCAATTTTTGCGGACCTGCGACACTCTGTTCTCCCACCTGCGACACTTTGCCTCCAAACCTGCGACACTCTGTTCTCCCACCTGCGACGCTAATCGGCCTGCTTTTCCCTTCCCCTTTTCATAGGAATTAAACCAACAACTACTTCTCGGGACATTTGCAGGCAACGCGCCAGTTGTGGAATACTGGTTCTATATCCTCTGTACAGGTAGGGCAGTATTCGGGCTTTCATATCTGGGGTTAAATCCGGAATGGATCGGTGGCAGAACTTATCGGCCAGATTGGCGATGATGGCCAGCATCTCCGCATCCGTGTGGCGGACCCGTTTGTTCATCTGGAGTTTTTGTTGCATTTCGGCCACGTTGACGGATCCTATCATCTTAAGGAAGAAGGCCTGATCGTTATCAAATGCACTTTCCAGGTATCGCCAGTCGCAAGCACTGGCCGGTTCTATGGATCCTTGTGCGTTGATGAGCCAAGGGACACAACTCAAATCCAAGTGAGTACGGAACAGGGCCTCTCTTTCGCGGCGGGAGAGGGAGGAGACTCTGCGGCACGCAAGCGGACTCTTTCCTTCCATAAATAATCCACGGTAACCGGACCACGGGTAGTCTTCGATCCGGTATCCCGTATCGTTCGCATTTCGGGGGATATACGCCAGGGCGTGCCGGACGTACCAATCTGAGTCCAAGTACTGGATGTCTACGTGTGACCTTGACAGAATGCCAGGTTCGTTATACTTCCAGCTAATGTATTGGGAATGATGCTTTTTTATGTTCTCTCCAACTAGCAGGGCGGTTTCCATACTTGGTGCTAGCAGTCCTAAGTGCCCGTGGTTGGACATAGCTATATGTGTGATAACCAGGCTATTATTCTTATATGCACTTAGGTAGAAGGCCTTTTCCAACTGGTCATAGTCTTCGTTATCTCTGCATAGAAGAACGGACTCCATCCCTTCCAGGCTGATGTGAAAAGGATAGACTTTGCGTGTGCTTCCGTCCGGAAGCAACCGTGAAACCACTCGTTCGAAAGCCATACTAATTCATTCCTGGCATTTTGAATGGGATAGACACAAAGCCTTGTTGGCTATCCATACTGAGCGGCCTTACTTTGTTAGAGGGGTTGTAACCATAGGGTACCTTAAGCTGATCAGAATACCTCTCATAGTGGGGCAGATAATGAAACATCATTGAGTACCATAGTTCTTCAATCCCCTGGTATGGTTCTGCGCACGTAATGATTTCGGCCATAGACAAATAGCGAATAGCCTTGGCAACATCCTGATTCTTTTCATTCCATACGGCATTAACTAAGCCTCGGATGGCCCTTCTGTTTATTTTGTCGTATATTTTTTCAAATGCTTTTATGTCTTTGACCGGTCTTTCAATGGAGTCGGCAAACTCAATGTCGGTGCTAAGATGTAGCTCACCATTATCGTCCATTAGGACTTCAAGAAACTTTTTCATATTGTGCTTTTCTCTTTTAATAGACTTTCTTCAACAATAGCCAGAATGTCCTCTCCATACTTGGCAAAGCGTGAGACACCAAAGCCAGGAATGGCCTGCAGGGCCTCTTCCGTCATAGGGGCTCGGTCGGAGATAGCAAACAGAGTGCTGTTGGTCATAATAAGAAAGGCCGAAAGATTTTTCTCTTTTGCCAAGGCACGACGCCACTGGATCAGGTTGTCCTTCAAGATGGGGTGGATGCTTTTGTAGTCATCGGCCCTCATAAATCTGCGTGCGAGAGCTAGGATTGCATTCTCATCAGTGACGCTTAGGGTGAAAACGTCGCTGGTTACGAGCAGGCTGTTGTCGTCCTGCAAAGTAATGTTTAGTAAGTTTTGCATAATCTTTTTTTTGCAAAGGAAAGAAACAATATCGGTGTAACGAATAAAGAAACGTTTAATTGCATTTTCGCCCTTCCAGGGCCTTGTAGGGCCGATTTTTCTGGCCATCCAAACGGATAATTGCAGTATTTTTATGTTTTTGATTACTTGTCGAGCCCATAACGTGCCGATAAACAATGCATTGTAAATTTTTATCCGTTTCAGTCACAGCGTGCAGAAGTTGCAGGCCGAAGATCGGAGGCCCCGTCGCAGGTATCTAAGTGAAGTGTCGCAGGTGGGGTGACAAAGTGTCGCAGGTCCGCAAAAAATGGCTAACCTGCGACGCTTTTGTGCCTCCTGTGGCCTCTGGCGTCGCAGGTGGAGGAAAAAATGCGGACCTGCGACGTTTTGGGCGATGACCTGCGACGGCCCTGGCCGGAGATCCCGGGTCAGAGCCCGGGATGAGGGGAGAGGAGGCCAAAATCAGGGGAAGAGAAGGCCGAAATCAGGGGGAGAGATGCCCGGTCGGGGCCGGGCATGACGACGGTCGGGGCCGGGCGTGACGACGGTCGGGGCCGGGCATGACGACGGTCGGGGCCGGGCATGACGGTGGTGAGGGCCGGGAGAGGGGAAAGGCACAAACAAACCGGCCCCGGACGGGGTCGGTTAGTTGTCGTGGACTCGAGGAGAGTCTATAGCGTGACGGTGACCTGGGCGGGGAAGGCGTAGGCGGGGTCTTCGCGGGCCAGGAGGTTGCGGCGGATGTTGTTGGCGTTGCGCTCCACCATACCGCTGAAGAGCTCACGGCCGCCGAAGAGGATGTGGACGGGCTTGTCCAGGTCCAGTATATCGTCGTTCATATACACGGTGAGGCGGGTGTAGTCGCACCACTCTACGTCTACGGTGTTGGTGTCACGGTCCACGGTGGCTACCACCTTGGAGCCCTTGGCGGCCTCGGTGAGGGGTATGCCCAGCCAGTAGAAGGATTCCTTCATCACGTCTCCCTGGACCCAGACCACTTTCTTGGGATAGGGGTTGCGGGTGTACTTGGACATCCACTCAATGGCGGCTGCGTCTTCGCGGTCCATCCAGTGGCCCTTGTCGGGAACAATGTGGCCCTCGTGGACGTAACCGGCAGGGTCGGAGGCCTGCAGGGCATCCATCTCCTGGATGCGCTTCTCGCATTCTTTGTTGCGGTCGTAGGCATCGTCATTGGCGCCGCACCAGATCATAAACGGTGTGTTGCGGAGGCCTTCCAACACAACGTCACCGGGGTGACCGGCCATCATAGAGGCGGCGGCCCAGTGGTCTGCCATACGGGGGGCCAGGCGCCAGACAGCGTCGCCACCAGCAGAATAACCTAACAGATACACCTTATTGGGGTTCACATCCTCAAAGGCTACCATCATTTCTATGATGCGCTCGTAGAAGACATCGGCCTGCGGAACAAAGTGCAGGTCCCAGGTATTGACTATGGCACGCGGGGCCAGGTATACGCCTTCTGCGGGCTCGTAGAGCTTCTTTTGGTTTTCCCACTGCTGGTCGTTGACCTCAGGTTCGGCCTTTCCGCCTCCGTGCAGGGAGATGTAGAGGGAACGGCCGCCGGCCGGCTTTTCTCCGTACACCTTCCACCAGAGCTTCATTGTGTAGTCGTCCATATCCAGCGCCTGGGCGTCGTATTCTGCCTGGGTGGCGGTGCGGATACTGTCTTTCCACTGCTTGAGGAGCTGGGATTTGTATTTGCTTACCTCTCCGGGCGTGGTTAGGACCTGGTCTACAATGGGAATGGTTGTGACAACCTCCTGGGTACGTGTGGCGCACGAAATGGCAGCCAGACCCAGTACAAGTGTTATTATGTGGCGTTTCATAAGTACAAATATACGTAAAATTCCGTATCTTTGTCTCTATGAAGATACTTATTTGCAACGACGACGGATACAAGGCCGCCGGAATCCACGTGCTGGCGCGCGTTATGAAGAAGTTTGGAGACGTCACCGTAGTGGCCCCCAAGTTCCACCAGAGTGCTACCTCTATGGCTGTTTCGCTGGGTGTGAAGCAGCTGGCCTACAAGGATCTCCCCAACGAAAAACCGGGCAAGTGGACCTATCTGGACGCCACTCCCGCATCGTGCGTGAAATTCGGCCTGGAGTTTAAGTACGAAAACCGCGACCCCGACCTGGTGGTGGCTGGCGTCAACCACGGCACCAACGCCTCTATGGCCGCCAACTACAGCGGTACGCTGGGTGCGGCCGAAGAAGCCGTCATCAACGGTTGCAAGGCCATTGGCGTTTCCCTCTGCGACTTCCGCTCGGACGCTGACTTTTCGGCCGTAGAAGCCCTTCTGCCGGGCATTATGAAAAAGCTTCTGGACAACTGGCCCGAGAACCATCCCGGCCTCTATTATAATGTGAACTTCCCGGCTATGCCCAAGAAGGAGATCAAGGGCGTTCGCATTGCGCACCAGGGCCTGGGCCACTGGGTCAAGGAGTTCGAGCCCTGGGACGAGAACAGCCTGGGCGTCCTGAACGACAGCTTCCTCTGGCAGCACTACCGCGTGAACCTGGAGGACGGAGAGAAGGCCGTGTTTATGCGCGGAACCTTCGTGAACGACGACCCCGATTCCGAAAACGCAGACCACCTCCTCCTGGAGCAGGGCTATATCACCATTGTGCCCTTCAACGCCCGTATGACGGACGTGGCTGAGTATCAGCGCCTTAAGAACATCAAGTTCTAATGAGGTATTACATCATCGCCGGCGAAGCCTCCGGAGACCTCCACGGCAGCAACTTAATGAAGGGCCTGTACGCGCAGGACCCTGCCGCTGCCATACGTTTCTGGGGAGGGCCCAAGATGAACGAAGTCTTCCAAGCCAACGAGACCGGAACAGGCCTGGTAGCCGATTACCGGGACACCGCCGTGATGGGCTTCGTGCAAGTGATAAAACAGGGCCGAAGCCTGGTAAAGCGCATAGAAAGCTGCCAGAAAGACATCCTGGCCTGGAAGCCCGACGTGGTCATTCTCATAGACTATCCGGGGTTCAACTTAAGGATGGCCGAATTTGCCCACAAGGCCGGCTTCAAGGTATTCTACTACATTGCCCCCAAGGTATGGGGCTCCCGCGAGAGACGCGTTTCCAAGCTCAGGGACTATGTGGACAAACTCTTCATAGTGTTCCCGTTTGAGAAGCCGTACTTTGAGCGGCAGGGCGTCCCGCACGTGTATGTGGGCAATCCGCTGGTGGATGCCCTGGCCGACAGCCCCCAGCTCTCTGAGTCCAAATCGGCCTTCCTGCAGCGCACCGGTCTGCCCGACCAGCCCTGGATAGCCCTCCTGGCCGGTTCGCGCAATATGGAGATCAAGTCTATGATGCCGGTCTATATGGAGCTGGCATCGGCCTGGCACGCCAAACACCCTTCCGATTTATTTGTGGTGGCTGCCGCACCGTCCAGCACCCTGGCCGATTACGAACCGTACATTGGCGCACGTCCGTACGTGAAAGTGGTGTTTGGAGAGACTTATGGGGCCCTGCGACACGCCCGTGCGGCCGTCATCAATTCCGGCACGGCCTCGCTGGAGGCCGCCCTCATTGGCACTCCGCAGCTGGTGAGCTACAAGCTCTCGTCGGTGATTCCGGCCTGGCTGGCCCGCAAGTATATTAAGGTAAAGTACATCTCTCTGGGCAATCTCATCCTGGACCGCCTAGCCTTCCGCGAATACATCCAGAACGAGGTCAAGGTCCCGGCCCTCCTAACCGAGCTCACCCGTCTCTGCGAAGACTCCGCCTACCGCGCCGCTATGCAGGTCTCCTACGCCCAGATCCGTACCCTCCTGGGCAGCACCGGCGCCTCTGAAGCCGTGGCCAGGGAAATGATTTCCGCTTTACAGGATTAAACGAAGATCCCGGGTCAAAGCCCGGGATGAGGGGAGTGGAGTATAGGGGAGTCGAACCCCTGACCTATAGATTGCGAACCTATCGCTCTAGCCAACTGAGCTAATACCCCAAAAGGATTGCAAAAATACGGGATTTCCTGCAAAGTTGCAAGGAATCCCGTATCTTTTTGTGAGTCAATATCAGAGGGCCAAAGCCTCGCGAACGGCGGCTACCGGATCCCCTGTGGGGGTGGAGGCAAAGGTGCCGGGACGGTTGGCCCACCAGTCGTATTCGAAGTCTTTGAGCTGTTCCAGGAGGGCGTCTTCATCGAGGGCGACACCGGCATCCAGGGAGGCGTTGACGGCATCGAAGAAGAGTTGCCAACGGCCTTTATAGTAGGTGCTTACGAGGCCGGCCCAGGTGCGGTCGGCGTAGTCGGTGAGCAGGTTGCCGCGAGGACCCCAGGACGTGAGGAGATTACGGGCGTTGGACTCGAAGTAATCGGACTCATCGGGGGTGGCGCCCCAGGCACGGGCATCGGCTATCCATTTGCCCACCAGGAAGTAGGTCTGCGTAGACAGCAACTTCTCCATAGTATCGAACACGCCCAGTAGCTCAGATTGCAATGAAGCCATCGCAGCACGGTCCCCGGCCTCATACGCCGTCTTGTAAGCCGCAAACGTGGCCTCGAAGCCATTGGACAGGTACTGCCGCGTGAGGTTGACCACGTCAAACTCATACGCGCTGGCGTGCGACGGCTCCTGCAGCAACAGCTCTACCGCCTTCCGAAGCTGCTCATTCTCATACGTAAACCGCACGGAAGAATGATAGGAACTGGACCTCTTGAAAGAGGGCCGAAGATTCATAATAGGACTATGTCCCGGAACCGAACGGTCCACATATACGCTGTCCAGCAGCAGCTTCCAGGCTTCACGGCCCGTAGCAGACTCAAACCCAATCCGGCTATCGGCCAAAGAAACAGCATACTCAGACAAATCCTTATGCCTCGGCGAATCCCAGGCCTTCTCAAAGATGAACTGGTACATAAACGGGTTGCAGTCGAAGCCCTCCAGCGTGGAGCCCAGGCCCTTGAAATTGGCCCCGGCCTCTGCGAAAGTGCCCTCTATTCGGCCTGCAATATCTTCAAAATTGCCGGCCAAATACGTGTTACCGCCAAAGTTGCCCAGGTAACACCAGATGAACGGCACGCCGTAGTAGCTCTGCGTCTGGCGCCAGACCTCCTGCCGCTCGCAGTAGTAGTCCAGCAGCAGGGACTTCTCCGAAGGATAAGAGGTGATATACGGCTCAATGCGGTCCTGCGTCCAGTATTTGCGCTCGTTCCAGAAGAGCCAGGTCATCTGCAGCCACACCGCCTCCGGATCCACGGCAGCCAGCGACTCATAGCACTGCCGGCTCACGCGGGAGAGGTAATCGGGCTCCCAGCTCTTGGGAATCATCTCGTTAAAGAGGTCGATGCCATAAATATGGTCGGTCCCGTACATCTCGGTTTCCTTCTCCACAAACTTCTTCTGAATCTCCGGGAACAGCGGGTCCATAGGGTCCAGGAACCACGGGAAGTCCTCCAGCGGGAAGCCGGCCCAGTCGCTCATCCGTTCAATCTGGGCTTCGGGCCGAATCCGTTTAAGCTCCGGCGGCACGTGTCCGGCAAAAGCCGGCAGCACGGGCTTCATATTGAGCTCACGCTCGCGGGCCACGATTTGCTTCTGTAATTCGGCCTGTCCCTCCAGCCAGGAGTGGGGGAGCGGGCCGCCCCAGCGGTCGATATTGAGCATACGGTGCCAAGGCAGGTGAGCCGGGCCCGTGAAGTATGCCCGCACCTCCTCGTCGGAGAGCCCCATCTCGGTCCAAATCTGGTACCAGATGGCCTCCTGACCGGTGATGGCCAGCGGCAGGTTGATGCCCTGCAGGGCCATCCAGTCAATGAAATGCTCCCATTCGGCCCATTTCCACCAAGGCATAGTGTAGCCGTACGTGCAGTAGTTGAGGAAGAAACGGTCCGGCACGCGGGCCTGGATGGTCACCGGCTCCGGCACTTTGGGCAGTTTGGAAGGCATAGTTACCTTGTCCCAGGAGAACCACCCCACGTTCACGTGGCAGTAATATTTAAGGTAGTGGTTCAGGCCCACCGCCATCGAATTGGCATTGTTGCCGCCAATGCGCACGCGGCCGCCTTGGGACGAAAGGGTAAAGACATCCGACGTATCCGCCGTCTGGTAGAACTCAATATGACGGGCCGAAGAAGAACCCAACACGCGCTGCGCCAGGGCCTTGGCGGCCTTCACGTCCGGAGTTTCCTCCGAAAAATGGCAGCCACACAGAAGGGCGGTGGCTGCCATAAAAAGGACTAAGTGCTTCATTAGCTGATGAATTGTGCCTTGAGAGCTTCAATCTTGGCGGGGGCGTCGTCACCCTTGGCGCCAAAGTAGAACTTGATCTTGGGCTCGGTGCCGGAAGGACGGACGGAGACCACATCTCCGGCCTTGTTGAAGAACTGGAGCACGTTGCTCTTGGGAAGGCCGGTCTCTTCGGGCTTGTTGTAGTCGATGACCTTGGCCAGCGGGCTGCCGGCAATTTCCTTGGGAGGACAGGCCCTGTAATCGGCCATAATCTTCTGGATCTCTTCGGCCCCGCTCTTTCCCTTGCGCACGATGTAGACCATCTTTTCTACGTACAGGCCGTACTCCTTGTACACTTTCTGGAGCAGCTGCCAGAGGGTCATACCCTGCTCGGCGGCCCAGGCGGCGCATTCGGCCACCATAATGCCGGCTACCTGGGCGCACTTGTCGCGCACGAATTCTCCCAGGTTGAAGCCGTAGCTTTCCTCGCCGCCGCAGATGAAGACGCCCTTGCCTTCGTTGCGTTTCACTACCTCGGCAATGTACTTGAAGCCGGTGAGCACGTTGTAGCACTTGACGCCGAAGCTCTCGCAGATGGCGGCAATTAACTCGCTGGTTACTATGGTCTTAACCACGTAGCCCTTGCCGTCCTTGAGCTTGCCCAGCTCTTTCCAGCGGGTGAGGACGTAGTAGGTGAGGAAGCTCCAGGTCTGGTTGCCGGTGAGCTGGACCATCTTGCCGTCGTTGTCTCTTACGGCTATGCCCAGGCGGTCGGCGTCCGGGTCGGTGGCCAGGACCAGGTCTGCTCCGGTTTCATCGGCCTTGGCTAATGCCATTGCCATAGCGGCGGGCTCTTCC
>JAEEGK010025816.1_pt1 | contig 12021 bp, 10 predicted proteins | sample 8958771 | NCBI WGS metagenome assembly JAEEGK01 (sample SAMN16246547, study PRJNA631951) | gut metagenome | biome: gut microbiome; feature: rumen; material: SC-attached | host: Bos | place: Iran: Karaj | collected 2018-10 | reverse complement strand
TCCCCATACGGCGGGACGAAATCAGCACCGTGTTCCGCCCGTTTGCGATATTGCTTTCCAAGGCTTCCGTCTCGGCCTGCCTGTCACAGAAATACTCAGGGCCGTAGTAATCGGCGGTAATGATGAATGGATTCGGCTGCAGCATCGTTTCTCGTTTTAGGCAAAGATAATATTCAGGATTGAATTATGCAAGATTAAATAATCCAAAATTAAATAATCCCGTTCCGCCCATTATCGAGGCTTGTATTTGAAGTCTACAGAAGTCGTCTTTATGGGTGTCAAGTGGCCGTACAAGTCGCTTCCCTTATACGTCCTGAAAAGCCACAAAAGTTTCACCTATGTTTCACCTGTTGTCTTTTTGTGTTCTTATAAATCGCTTATTATCAATGTATTACAAGATATAGTTTGAGTCTCGTTTTCCGCTCCAAACGCCTCGCAGAAATGCGGGGCGTTTTTGTTTGTGGGCAGGTGACGGTAGGGCCGTGAAAATGGGCCATCTACTCGGGCATATCGGGCAAGGTCTGTAACCGTTTTGGGCAAGGTCTGTTTTTATCGCACAGACCTGCCCATTCAATATGGCTTCCACACTACTGAGAGCCCATTCTGGCGGGCAAGGTCTGCGCCTCGAAATCAAACCTTGCCCAAAAGTGCGGACCACCTTGCCCAAAAGCATCGCAGACCCTGCCCCAAACAGCCATGATGGACACTGCCGGCGGGATGGACTGGCAGGCAAAACGGCTCGAAGGAAAAGTCTTCACCGTGCGCTTTATAGACTCCGCCGGACAGATTCACCTTGAAGAAACCGGACTTGCGCTTATCCCCGGTGTCGATGAATATGAGATTGTGAAATAACGTTATTGGAGAAAGGATTGGGGAAACTAGTCCTTTTTCTTTTCGCCGCCGTGAGACTCTCGTCCTCTCCGCCATTGTTTTGGCAAAAACCCCTTCTGAATGCGCTCAGAGGGGGTTTTTCTTGTTTTTGAGGTCCCCAAAAATGCACCAAAAATGCACCAAAGTGTGACAAGACCCTATTTCTTCCTGTATTTACTCTTCTTGCAGAACACCAAGAGCACAAACCAATAGACAATAGGAGCAGCCATCATTCCTCCCACAAGAACCAAGAATAGAACTGGATGTTCCCCACTGGTCAGTCCAACCAAGTTGGTCAGCCCAATCAAGAAAAAACCGACAGCCTCAGAGAGAAGAAGAATTATGGTTGCTGTCCTTAACTTTTTTTGATTGTACTTGGAGTAGTTAATACCATACAAATTTCCATCAGGCTTCATCCCATTCAGCCACCTCCTCTCTGGCATCTTCCAATACCAGATGGCAAGTGCAAATAACAAAGCTGACAATGTAAACACTATGATGAGAGGGGTCATAAGCAATCAAATCAGGTGGCAAAGATAGTAAATCTCCCAATAGTTTAGAAAAAAGGGAAATAGCATTGGATGTAAATAGTAAAGCAAAAATCCTCCATCATTCTATTTGAAAAAGGGACCACAGGAGCTTAAGGCGCATTTGTCAGGCATCGTCAATGAAGCAATGTTCATGTCTCGCTTGTGCACATGGATGCACTTTGGGCTGCGGTTTTCTGTTCAAGTCTTTCGGAATCGGGTCGATAATCGTCCATGGGCAAAAAAACAGGACCTCCAGTCAGGGGGTCCTGCGTTGTGGATCAAGGATTCTCTTGTTTATTCCGCTTTCGAATAGAACATGGTCCAGTTCAGTTCCGAGCCGAAGGTTAGTCCATAGAAATGTCCTTCCGGAAGATCGACGGCAGAGAGGGCATAGAACGGCTTGTCAGGATGCTTTTCAGCATATCTTTCCTTATCGGCCATGACGGATTCCGGAAGCGGCGTATTGATATCGAGCGGATAGCTCGTCGAGGTCCACACGAAGCCATCTCCACGGTTTTTGGTCGTCACGGTCTTCACGATCCCTTCATCCCGGACGAAAAGGACATTGTTGCCGGCATCGTTCACTGCACCGAGAATGGTAGCGCCCGGATACTTGTTCCGTACGGCATCCATGGAAGTCGTGATATCATACCACCAGATGGAAAGGTTGAAGACATCATGGGCACAAGTCAGCAAGGTACCGTCCTCGTCAATGATGATATCGTAAACCAAGTTCTCCGCCGTATCATATCCGTCATCGAACGGAGCGGTGCAAAGGAACTCATACTGTTTCTTGGCAATCCCGCGCCGCGCAATTTCATGGACATAATACCAATCGCTGCCCCGGTGGTAGACCTCGTTCTCGATGCCCGTACCGATATAGGTCCTGGCAACCTTCCTCGGAATGGCATAGAGGAAATCCTCGACATCATAGTTCTTCTCGGTAATCATCCACATTCCGTTTTTGTAGACGGAAAAACCCTGTATGCCGTTCCCGTCAACGAAATGGATGTCTGTAACGGTCTTCCCATCTTTCGAATCTTCGTATTCCGAAAAATCGGTAAGGGAGACACCCGGGTAACGGGAAAAGAAATCCAACTCAATATAATGGTCCAGAGCGCGTTGGGGACGGACCGGAGTCTCTTTCTCACAGGACATTATTACGAGTGCGCTCAGCGCACATACAAGCAAATTGAAAATCGTTCTCTTCATAATCAATTCTCTGTTATAGTTTTGGGGCCGCAAATTTATAAAAAATTTTCAAAATATCCATCATGTGACCTCCATCCGCCTGTTTTCGGCATGTATCATGATTATACCCGCACCATCAACACCCTATACCTGCGCCAGGAATGAAGGCAGGGCACAGGTGCGCGGAGATTAAAAAAATACTATATTTAAGTCCGTTAATTGTTGAAACCGTGAAAGAGCAGACAGACTAAAAACTGTAAACAAAAAACAGGACGGGTCAATGACTGATCCGGGTCCGCCACGATGATGGCACTGAAACGGCGAAAGTGTGCCAGACTTTATTCGTCGAGCTTGTCGAATTCCGGAACCGGGGCTCCGTCCGCAAAATCGTAAATCCTCCCGTCCGGTTTATTCAGGAAGAAAGCCTTCTTGCAGTCCAGGCAGTAGATTCTGTTCTCGTAGTTGAACGGCATCCCCATCCGGGTGTGACTTATACAGAAATGTTGTGAAAACAATGATGGAGTTGCGCAAGCAACAAGCAATGGATTCCCTTGAAATCAAATAATCCATCACCTCAATGTAGCTCTCAGGTATCTGGGAGCCCATTTTTGTGCAATTTCATCGCACCGTTGTCGCACCAAATAGAACAATCTATCTACTTCGGGAATTCTCCTCGCCATAAATTCACATGAGGATCGGCTTCGCTGTAATAGACATCGATCGAGTCGCCCTTTTGTGGATACGGTTTATCTGAAAGAGAGTATCTGGAAACTCCGGAGTATTCAACACCATCGACAGTGAAGACGTAATAAATCGTATTATCCTTATGGACGATCCGGTCGATGTATCCTCTTGCCACCTGATGGTCTATCGACAATTCCTCCCGATACTCTTTGATTTTGGCACGCTCCGGATAGATCATGAAACGCACGATCAAGAACAGCAAGAGTAGGCTCAACGCAAATCTCCAAGTTCCCTCCCATACAGGCTTACGTCGCCAAGTCTTATCAGAATCAGTTTTCTTCGTCATAATGGCCAAATAATACACAAAATTACTCACATTCTCCCATTCCTCAAAACGAGAAGAGAGACTGCGGCCTCTCTCTTATCAATACCAGCAACTTCTATCTATTTGCTGAACATCGTCGTCACCAGATTCTTCCTGGTCTTGTCTATTATGGCGATATAGGGTTTTAGGAAATCGTACTTTATCTTAGCACATCGACGGTCTACCTTTACCGCCGATATGACAACCTATTACTGCCCGGACATGGAAGAAGCGCTCCGCCGTGCCAAGAAAGCGGGGCGTTTTTGTTTGTGCCTGGTGCCTGTGGCCGCCAGCACACCGGAAGTGACAAAAATGGCCTAATTTGTTCCCAGCGGAGTGCTCGAGTTCATGCGTTCTTGCAAGTTTAAAGCCCCAGCGCCTCTTTCACGGCCGCGCCGATCTGTTCGCCGCGGAGGTCCCGCTTGAGGATCGTGCCGTCGGGGCCGAAAAGGATGGTGAGCGGAATCGCGTTGAAGCCGTATGCCTTACTGGGGATTTGCTGGGCGTTGATGATCTGGTTCCAGACGATTCCCAACTCTTTGGCCGCCTCGGCGGTGGCTGCGACATTGTCCATGACAGCGACGCTGAGCACGTCGAAGTTGTCGCTGTGATAGGTATTGTACACGTTCACGATGTTGGGCATTTCTCTCCGGCAGGGGCCGCACCAGGAGGCCCAGAAATCAACCAGGACATATTTGCCCTTGCCGATATAGTCTGAGAACTTGACCGTGGAGGTCTCGGGGTTCTCCGGATCCTGGACGACGGTGAAGTCCACGAAAGGTTTGCCTTCGACGGTGTTGGCCAAGGAGCTGTAGATATTGAACAGTTCGGTGTACATAATCTCGGACATCGGCGCTGTCTTCACCTCTTCGGAGAGGCCGTTCACCAGGGTGAGCATCTCTTCCGGATCCACGCCCAGGTCCGGCTCGCCCAGGCTATTGAAATATAGCATCTCCAACGCGTTCAGGCCATTGATATTGTCGGGATTGTTCCGGGCGATCTCCTTCGTGTAGTCCATGAGAGCACCGAGATTCTCGCTGCGATACTTCTCACGGGCATCGGCGTCCTCGCCGAACCCGCCCATCTTGGCCTGATAGCCGTCCCACCGGTTGGCGAAATCCATATACAGGGAATGCGGACCTTTCCCGTCCGAGGAGACGGCGGTACGGGCTTCCGGGTCGATGGTGATGGTGGAGCCGTCGGAAAGGAGATTGACAACGTAGTCCCCGATCCTCAAATCCGTCAACGCGGTCAGACACTTCGGGATTTCAACCTCGAAACGGCCGTTCACAACCGCCACGGTGGTGTCGAAGAAAGAGTGGAAATGTTCCTCATCCATCATACCGTCATAATAGCCTCTTACAAGCCTTACGGTCTCAGGAGCGTTCTCGGCAAACTGGCCCACAACCCGGGTGGTGTCTGCTGATTTCGGGGAGCAGGCGGCCACGAGCAGCGCGGCGGCCAGGTACATAAAGTTCGTTTTCATATCGATAGGTTACTGGTAAAGATGACGGCTGACATGCAAAAAATATACCCTCCTCTGTTTATTTTTCATATCTTAGATACCTGTTAACCGACCCGTCATGAAGCACTTCTCGAGATTCTTCCTGTTCGTTCTGGTCACGGCCTTCACAGGCCCGCCGGCGGAATGGACTGGCAGGCAAAGCGGCTCGAAGGAAAAGTCTTCACCGTGCGCTTCATAGACTCCGCCGGTCAGATACACCTCGAAGAAACCGGACTTGCTCTCATCCCTGGTGTCGATGAGTATGAGATTGTGAAGTAACGCTATTGGAGAAAGGGTCCTGTGCCCTTTTTCTTTTCGGCTGCTTGTCTTATATTTACACCGATGAATCGGAATTCGGGCTGAACACTGATGACTATTTCCCTTCATACCTGGGCCACCGCCAACAAGCCAGCATTGGTGGCGCTGTGCAATGCCGTGGACAGGACCTTCCTGTCGGACCGGCTACCAAATCCATATACCGAAGCGGATGCCGATTGGTGGCTTAGGATGGTGGCTGAAAACGACGGGAAGAAGGGCATCTGGCGAGCCATTGAAGCAGACGGACAGATAGTCGGCAGCATTTCTGTGGAGATAGCCGATGAAAATAACTCCGTCGGATCGATCGGTTATATGATTCTCACGCCGTTTTGGTCGCAGGGTATCGGCACTGAGGCCGTAAGGCAGATCTGCGGGATAGCTTATCGGGAGTTGGCAATAGAGCGCATCATTGGCGAAGTGTTCACGGAGAACCAGGCGTCGATTCGGGTACTGGAAAAGAATGGTTTCCAATTGGAGGAGACGAAGGCCGGGGCCGTGGTGATGGGCGGGGTGACGTTCAGGAGGATGGGGAAATATACCAAATAGATTCTTCATCCTTTGAGTAAGGTGCGTCCCCGCATGGCGTGTAATATTGTGTAATCAATTTCTTTGATTCTCTCGGGAAATCATCTACTTTTGCTCCGTCCGGACAACAGCACAGATGTTCAACGATTAAAAACCGCAAAGAAAATGAAGAAACTGATTCTCATGTTATTGATGGCCGAGTGCTGCCTTATGACGGCCCATGCGCAAAAGACCGTGGTGTCGCAGACCAATCAGAAGGTCTTCGACACCGTAGAACAGATGCCGGAATATCCTGGTGGCATGCAGGCTATGATAGCGTTCCTGCAAACCAACATGAAGTACCCCGAAGATGCCGCAAAGCAGAAAGTGGAGGGGCGGGTTATGGTTCAGTTCATTGTGGAAACTGATGGCAGTATATCAGATGTGCATGTGGCCAAGCAGGTGTTCCCCTCGCTCGATGCCGAAGCAATCCGGGTGGTGCAAGCCATGCCCAAATGGACGCCAGGCAAGGAGAAAGGCAATGTGGTCAGAGTGAAATACAATCTTCCCATTGTATTTCGGATGTAATGAAACCCTTCTCGCTGGCATTATTCGCACTCGTCATTGTGGGCTGTTCACAGGAGCAGTCCCACAATGAACTGCTGTGCAGGTCGGCGCAGATTGTTTTCACCCAGCCCGACTCGGTCGTCAGGATGCTGTCTCCCCATTATAACGACTCGACGATGAGCACTGCCGACCGGGCACTCTATGGTCTTCTCTACACGGAAGCCCTGCATCGCAGCGGGCTCAGCACTGCGTCAGACTCGCTGATTCGTACCAGTAGAGACTATTATGAGCGTCACGGGGATGATGAGCACCTCTCCAGAGCCTTGCTCCACCATGGCATCATCCTGTACCGGCAGCAGCAAGTGCACGAGGCAGTGCTGTCGATGAAACGGGCTGAACTGCTATCCGGCGACCTGGACCTGCCGGCTTTCAAGTGGTACCTGTACTGCGTGCTTGGCGATGTGAACGACAATGTGGGCAACCACGCCTTGACGCTTCGCTACTACAAGCAGGCATTGAGGGCTGCAAGGCAATGCGACAGCAGACAATGGACCGTTCAGACGCTGAATAATATAGCCATGACCTTCGACATGTTGGGCCAGCAAGACAGCCTGCGGTATTATACCGAACAGGCACAGCCCTATTACGAAGACACGCATGGAGAAGTGCGGGCCACCTATCTGGTCAATCGTGCCAGTTATATGTGGAGCACAGGGCAGCGCCAGGAGGCGAAACGCTGCCTGATAGAATCAAGGCTCATCTCTCCAACCGACAGAGGAGAGAAACTGCTCGCCGACATCTACATGGCAGAGGGAGATACGGCAGCAGCGATCCAGCAATGGTATAGACTGTCAGGCTCCCTGTCTCCCGATGTTGCCATCCAGTCCTATCGGCAGTTGATTACCTATCTGAAGCGTCAGGGTGACCTGCGGGGTGTGGCAGAATTCAGTCAACGCCTGAATGAGGTTTATCATCACCTCTATGAACATAGCGACGCCGCCGCTGTCATCGACCTGCAGGCGCAGTTCGACGAGCAGATTAAAGAGCGGCGGCAGTATCGCATGGTCATCGTCCTCCTTGCCGCCATCATTCTCGTGATTGTACTCTCTGCCCTCATCATCTGGTATAACCGGCGTCGTATTGACCTGCTCAACGCCCGTTTCGCCGAAAGTCAGATGCAATATAATCTGACGCGAACGGAACTCACCCTGATGCGGCGGATGAAGGAGCGTGAACAGCGGGAGAACTCCCGCCAGATAAAGGATGTTGTGTCTCGCCTGCATACTGCTGCCAACAAAGGTAAACCTGCACCAGATGATGACATGAATGCTTTGGCCCAACTCACTTACGCCATGCGACCAAAATTACGGGAACTGTTGTCTCCACTCAGTTCTAAGGAGCAACAGGTGTGCTTGCTGACGGTCCATAGTTTCCTCCCCTCTGAGATTGCCAATCTGACCATTGCAACTCCCCAGGCCATCACCAACACCCGCGTCCGCCTCCTCAGGAAACTATTCGGGGAGACAGGTGGGGCGAAGGATTTCGATACCGCCATTAAAGAGTACGGCGCTGATGATGCCATTTTATAATTGTGTATATTTCCCCCACAGTTCTACTTGAAAAGGTGCCACAGGAAGCATTGTTGATTTGCGTAAGTAAATCACTAAACAATGATATCTATGGGCCTTAAGTTGAATTTGTCAGGCACTGTCAATGAAGCAGTGTTCATGTCTCGCTTGTACACATGGATGCACTTCGGCCTGAGGTTTTCTGTTCAAGTCTTTCGGAATCGGGTCGATAATCGACCAAATCCTCGAGACATGTACAGGGGAACACCGTTCTGCCGCTGTTTTTCTGTACATGTGAGACTTGTACAGAAGTAGAGCAACGTTATGAACATGAAAGAATACGCGCCGGGCGCAATACGGTCATGTACGGCAATATGGTGTTCTTTACTACTTTTCCTCACTGACCATCATTTCGAGTGAAAGAAACTCAAAAACCTTCAAATCTTTAAAAACGAACGAGAGTAACTCACCTTTGGAACCTACTTCCGTTGGCCCCTTTTTCAAATCCACTTTGGCGGAAATCATCTTTATTATCTACATTCTCATACTCAAGGCCAGGATGACCGTCAGGATGCCGCTGGCCATGGCGGAGACGGTCGGCATGAGCCAGACACCGTCCAGGCCGAAGATGGGCGTGATCAGGTAAAGGCAGGCTATCGGGAAGAACAGGGTTCCGAAAAAGGATACCGTCAAGGACCGCCCGGGACGTTCAAGAGCCGTGAAATAGGAAGAGAAGCACATGTCGATCCAACCGACCAGGTAGGAGAAGGAGAACAGTTTGATGGCGGTCACGCTCATCTCGGCGAGTGTCGTGTCGCCGGGTTTGATGAAGATCATCGCCACGTGACGACCGGCCAGCAGCATGAAAAGGAATGCAATGGCCGAGGTAATGACCGAAGCCGCCAGTACCCGTCTGAAGATGCTCTTCATCCTATCAATCAGTCCCGCGCCGTAGCAATAACTGACGGCCGGCTGGAGGGAGTCGCAGATCCCGAAACAGACCATGCCGATGATGCTGTCCACGTACATCAAGATCGAGAAGGCGGCAACGGCCGTGGTCCCGCCATATTTGAGGAGGAACAGGTTCATGACGATGCTCATCACGGACGCGGCGATGTTGCTGAACAGTTCGCTCGAACCATTGGCAAGGATGCGGAAAAATCGGAGTGAAGATATATTCCTGCGGGTATAAAAGACATCCATCCGTTTCCCCGTGAACAGGGCGAGCATCACGACGGATCCCAGGGCGATGGAAAGACAACTGGCGAAGGCCGCCGCCTTGATTCCCTGATGCATGACCGCAATCAGGATGAAATCCAGCAGGACATTGAGCCCCTGTGAGGCGATTCCGATGTACATGCTGAGCCGCTGCTTCCCGCAGACCCGCAGATAGTTGTCGACGGCAAAATACACCGGGATCAGCGGGCCGAACAGTGCATAAACTTTCAAGTACTCCGTTCCGAAGGAAATGGCATTCTCCGTCGCCCCTGGCGCGATGACTGTTATGAATGGCCTGGCGAATAAGAAGCCAAATACCGATAGGACGAAGGAGAATGCCAGGATGAACTTGATGGAAAAAGAGAAGACCCTTGAGGCCTTTTCGCGGTTGCCCTTGCCCAGCAGGACGGACATTTGGACCGAGGCCCCCGTGGCAATCATGTTGGAGATGGCTTCGATGATCAGGATGACGGGCATGATCAGATTGACGGCCGCCAGGGCATCCTCGCCCAGGAAGCGTCCGACGAAAAGGCCGTCGAAAACTGAGTATGATGCGCCGAAGACCGCCGTGACTACCTCGGGCAGCGCACAGCGGAAGAAAAGCCTCGTCGGAGGCATGGTGGCGAACATCTCGGAATCCATCGTCCTGTCCGTTTAGAATGCCATTTCCCACATCGCCTGCTCGACCTTGCTGCTCCGGGCGGCGTTCATCCGGCCGAAATTGAAGGTGACCCCGAACAGGAAATAGCGGCCCAGGACGATCCTGTTCACGTCTTCCACATATTCGGCGGAGGTGGTCCTGTGCAGCGATTTCTGCTGGCCCAGGATATCGGCCACCTTGAAACTGAAGGTGAATGCCTTGACATCCTTGGCGATGCCCGCGTTCCAAATCAATTCGGGATCGCCGTATCCCTTCGAATACCCCTTGTAGAAGTTATAGCCGATGTCGGTGTTGAACTGCCAATTGTGCCTGGTCGTAAACAGGAGTTCTCCCGTGGTATTGAAGTCCCACGTATTCATATCGGCCGTCTTGTCAAGCGAATACCGGGTCCTGCTGTTCGTAGCGAAGCCCATCAGGGAGAGGCTGAGGTTGTCCAGTTTGTACTGAAGCGTCGGGAACAAGGAGTAGGTGAGCGTCTTCGTGGTGCTCTCGGAGAAGCCGCTTTTCCCGGAATAGAACAAACTTCCCTGGCTGTCGCCCCAGAACCAGTCCATCAGCGCCCCGTAATCGAATCTCTCCTTGTCGATGGGGGAGAGGCGGGAGGTTGTCTGGAAACCGGTGTTGGTGGAATAGTTTATGTCGCCATCCAGCGAGAAAGTGAAGTTCTTCTCCTTTCCAAACGGCTGGTTGTACGAGGCAAACAGGGACAGGTTCGATCCGGGCTTGCGGGAGTTCACGGGGATGGAATACCGGATTCCCTGCTGGTCGAACCAGTTGGCGGAAACGATGGGACGCATGCCCAGGGAGGCGCCCATGTACAGTTCCAGGAAAGAATAGTTCTTCGGACTCCCGGTCCTGAAACTGGCCGAAGCACTGTGCGTGAACTGCGGGCGGAGATAGACATTGCCGACAGACACTTGCACCGGATTGCTCAGATTCAAAGCAGGAATGATGTTCGATCCGGAAGGCGTTCCGGATCGGCCCCTGTATTGGAAACGGAAAGTCGTCAGGTCATTCTTCGTTACGAAATCCACATAAGGCGCCCAGTTGAAGATCCAAGTGTCCTTGCCTGTGGTTGTCTCGACACCCAAATACTTCGCCGTCGTCACGTTCCGTTCCTCATTGGTCTGGAAACCGAACAGCAGGGAAGTCTCATTCACTTTATACTGCAGCAGCAGGCGCTGACGCACATCGAAGTCATCGTTCTTCGAGTATGAACTGAAATTGCCATTGACGGAGCCGTCTGCGCCGTTGAATGCGTTCCTCGTCATTCTGTTGCCATTGTAGACACCTGCCACCCGGGCCTGGATGGACCATTTTTCGCCGAGGGGTTCGACATAGGACAATTCCAGTTCGTGTCCGGACATGAAACTGTGATTGTCGTACTTGAGATCCTGTAACTCTTCGGCCGCCTGATAGCGGAGCCGGGATGTCTGGCGGCTGTTGCCGAGGGTGTTGTCAAGGAAAGATTCGGCCGTAAAGGTGAGACTCCTCCTTTCTTTTCCCATATCTTTTATACCCGTTTCCAGTTCGCTGAAAAAAGAGAGGTTATTACTATGGGACGAAGATGAAGTCGTGCTGGAATTATCAAACGCTTCGCCGGTCTTCGTGCTGGATTCTTTCGTTGAATGGCTGTCCGTCCCGGAGTACATGAGGTATGGCCTGAATGTGAACAGGTACTTGCTCTTGTCGGAATTCTTCAACTCGCCCGAGAAAGACAGGTTGTTGCTCGTGCTGAGGCCGCTGATGGATCCATCCGTGAATATGGACGGCAACTTTCCCTGGAAGGACTGCCTCGAGGAGGTCTCGTTCACATTCTTCTTCAGGAAGTTATAACTCAGGCTGGTGGTGGACTCAAGTCCCTTCAGGCGCGTAGTGTTGTAGTTGACACCGGCCTGTCCGGTGGTCTGGAGACCCTGCTTCATGGACAGGTCGTCCAAGTCGGACCCGGACAGGACGTCAAAGCCGAAGCCATCGTCCATAGACCAACTGCCTGGCTCGGTCGCGTTCTTGGCGCTGGAAAGGAAAACCACCTGGTCGGT